>Ga0307378_10006927_pt1 | contig 15354 bp, 15 predicted proteins | sample UN1MG_FD_202238 | JGI IMG/M metagenome (GOLD analysis project Ga0307378, IMG submission 202238) | Soil microbial communities from Risofladan, Vaasa, Finland - UN-1 | ecosystem: Environmental > Terrestrial > Soil > Coastal area > Acid sulfate soil | place: Finland: Risofladan, Vaasa | collected...
TACCAATGTGATGGACCTGCAATTGGTGATAGTGGGTTGAGAGGAATTTTCCATGCCTAGGACGAAGATTGTCTGCACAATCGGTCCCGCCTCAAGATCTCCAGAGATTCTCGAGAAACTTACCCAGGCAGGCATGAATGTCGCTCGGTTGAATTTCTCTCATGGCACCCAATCCGAACACCTTGAAGTTATCGAGAGAATCAGGAGCCTTGCCGCAAAATCAGGGAAACCCGTTGCCATTCTCCAGGATTTAGCGGGTCCTAAGATCAGAATTGGGAAGATTAAAGCAGGTGCAATCACACTCGAATCAGGAGCACTATTCACCTTGACCAATCAGCAGCTTCTTGGCAATGAAAATAAGGTTTCCGTAAACTATCCTGATCTCCCTAAAGATGTGAAACCAGGAGACACGTTACTGTTGAGTGATGGTGCATTAGAGTTAGAGGTGCTTGAAAAAACAGATCGAGATGTAAGATGTCGAGTGATCATCGGTGGCTCGCTCAGTTCATTCAAAGGGATTAATCTGCCAGCCCGCTCAATCAAGGCCCCGAGCTTGACCAAAAAAGATAAAGAGGATCTGGCTTTCGGCATCGAGCAAGAGGTAGATTATGTTGCCCTCTCCTTTGTTAGGAGTGCAGCGGATGCGACAGTGGCAAAAAGCTTCATCGAGAAACGCGGAAGTGCTATTCCAATCATCGCCAAGATTGAAAAGCACGAAGCTTTGGAGAATATTGATGAAATCATCCATGACGTGGATGGGATTATGATCGCTCGTGGTGACCTTGGCGTGGAAACTCCCTTAGAGAAAGTGCCTCTGGTTCAGAAGATGTTGATTCAAAAGTCAAATCAAGCGGGCAAACCAGTTATCACAGCGACTCAAATGCTGCGTTCGATGGTGGACAGTCCCCGACCTACTCGGGCCGAGGTGACAGATGTGGCGAATGCTATTCTGGACGGCACTGATGCTGTGATGTTGTCAGAAGAGACTGCAACAGGGAAATACCCCGTTAAGTCTGTAGCCACGATGGCCAGGATTGCTGAGGACGCAGAATCGGGCTTTCCGTTCGAGACATGGATAAACAGGTTAGGATCAAAAACTGAAAAATCCTTGCCCGAGGCTGTTGGTTGTGCAGCCTGCAATTTGGCAGAGAGCATAAATGCTTCATCTATCATCACCTTTACCCAAACAGGCAGTACTGCGCGCCTTGTGGCTAAATATAGACCTCGACGTCCCGTACTGGCAATGACACCTCTAGAGAAGACCTATCGCCGCCTTGGACTCATATGGGGCGTCGTACCTTTCTTAAGCGAAAGCATGAAAAATACTGATGAGATGATTGATAGAGCATTCAAGATTGCGCTCCAGTCAGGGCTTGTTAAGCGCGGTCAGAGAGTGGTCATCACAGCTGGCGTCCCAGTCGGTATTCCTGGAACAACTAACTTGATCAAAGCAGAAGTGTTGAAATAAGGTGTTGAAAATCAAGATCTTAGTATCTATTTTTGGTCATAATCAGGATTAATCAAACAAGGCATTAATAGATCTATTTAATAGAGAAGAATGATCCGAAGTGTTAAGTGTAAAATTTGATATAATATTATAAAAAATATCCTTTAGAATAACGATTATGTTTTAATATTACTCGAAAGGAGTATTCATGAAATTCCACACAGCATTGCGGCCATGGATAAACAGAAGGCTGGAGAAAATTGATCATGTTGATATGGTAGTAGGAATTCCCTGCTTTAATAATGATTCTACGATTGGACATGTTATTGATATGGTGAGCGAAGGAATCGCCAAATACTACAAAGATCTTCAGGTTTTAATCATTATCTCAGACGGGGGTTCAACAGATGACTCCAGAGAACTCGCTAGAGATAAAACTGTACACCCCTTCATTGAGAAAATAGTCACAATTTACAGAGGGATTCCTGGAAAGGGAAGTGCGCTTCGGATGATATTCGAAGCAGCAGATTTCCTGAAGGCTAAGGTCTGCCTCTTATTCGACTCTGACTTACGAAGTATTACATCTGAATGGATAAAAGCTCTTGCAGATCCCATATTGAATCACGGACATGACTTTGTTGCGCCCGTTTACTCCAGATATAAATATGATGCTACAATCACCAACAATATTGCCTATAATTTGACAAGGGCCCTTTACGGCAAGCGGGTGCGGCAGCCCATAGGAGGTGATTTTGGCCTATCCAGAAATATGATCGAATTTTTCTTTAGATATGGTGAAGATATATGGACGACTGACATTGCTAGGTTTGGGATTGATATCTGGATGACAACTTCGGCTATTGTGGAGGATGAATCTATCTGTCAGGCCCATCTGGGAACCAAAGTTCATGATGTCAAGGACCCTCTTGAAAACCTGGGGCCGATGTTCAGGCAGGTGGTCTACCCTCTTTTCCAATTGATGGAAGATTATTCGGATAAATGGAAAAAGATTAAGGGAAGCACTGTTGTCCCTACATATGGGACTCCTGTTCAAAAGGAACCTGAAGCCTTTGCCGTGGATCTCCCGGGAATGATTGAAAATTTCAAAGAAGGATTTAAAAATCTATGTGTTTTTTGGGAAAAGATCATAAACCCCCAGAGCTTTGCTGTTCTCAAGGGCCTAACCAAAAAAAGGAAGATAGAAAATTTCCTCATGCCAACCGAGGATTGGGCAAAAATTGTCTACGATTTTGCGGCCACATTTCATCAATGGAAAAGGGATAAGGGAAAACTTGTGGAAATTATGCGTCCCCTTTATTATGCACGGGTAGCCTCTTTCATTAATAGAACTAAGGATATGAACAATAAACAAGCCGAAGAGATAATAGGACAACAAGCCCAAACCTTTGAAAAACTAAAGCCCTATTTGTTAGAAATATGGGAAAAAGAATAGCTGTTTATTTTAAAGGAGATAATAGGTGAGTCAATTGAAAATACTATTTTCCTCTTCAGAAGTTACTCCTTTTGCCAAAACTGGAGGCTTAGCAGATGTCTCCGCATCTTTACCAGCCGCTATGGCCTCTCTTGGTCATCAGGTAAGAATCGTCATGCCTATGTATCGTTCTGTGATGAAAGGATCATTTGAATTAAAACTACTAGAAAAATCCTTAGAAGTCCCGTTCAGAGGGAAAATATTAAAGGATAAAGTTTACTATTCAGAGATTAGTCGTAATCTTTTGATTTACTTCATCAAGCGAGATGAATTTTTCGACCGAGACATGCTCTACGGCACTTCAGAAGGAGACTACGTCGATAATGCCGATAGGTTTATCTTCTTCAGCCGTGGGACTCTGCATTTGATCAAGCTAATCGGCTTTCAACCTGATATTGTTCACTGCAATGATTGGCAAACCAGTCTTGTCCCGGTTTACCTCAAGAGTTCATACAAAGACGACCCCTTTTTCCATAATACCCTAAAAGTCTTCACCATCCATAATTTGGCCTATCAGGGTGTTTTTCCTAAAGAATACATGGATATCAGTGAGTTGCCCTCGGAGCTTTTTTCATTGAAAGGTCTCGAATATTATGGAAAGATGAATTTTATGAAAGGTGGGATTGTCTTCACCGATGTCATAACTACTGTAAGCGAGAAATATGCCCAGGAGATTCAAACTCCAGAATACGGCCATGGTTTGGATGGCGTTCTCAAGGAAAGAAATGATGACATCAATGGAGTGTTGAACGGAGTCGATTACACTGAGTGGAACCCGGAGGCAGATCCCCATATCGCTGCTAACTACAGTCCAAAAGATTTATCAGGAAAAAAGAAGTGCAAAAAAGAATTGATTGAGATTTTTAGGTTAGAAGGATCAGTAGAAACTCCTATTATAGGGATAATTTCAAGGCTTGCCGACCAGAAAGGATTTGACATTCTTGCGGATGCGATGGATGAACTTATGAAAATGAAGTTGTTTTTAGTTTTATTGGGCCGAGGAGACGAAAAATACGAAAAACAATTTTCTGAATTAGGGAAAAAGTATAAAGGTCGCCTTGGAGTCAAGATTGCCTTTGATAATGTCCTTGCCCACAAAATCGAAGCTGGCTCTAATATGTTCCTTATGCCTTCACGCTATGAGCCTTGTGGCCTGAATCAGCTATACAGCTTAAAGTATGGAACCATACCTGTTGTTAGAGCCACGGGAGGGTTGGATGATACTGTACAGGAGTTTGAGCCAGAAACGGAGAAGGGGAATGGCTTTAAATTTTTTGAGTATTCGTCTAAAGCGCTGATAGAAAAAGTCAAAAGGGCTTTGGTGATATACAAGAATAAAGAGCTCTGGTTGAAATTAGTGAAAAATGCTATGAATGAGGATTTTTCCTGGAATAAGTCTGCCCTTAGGTATCAAGAGATTTATAACCGAGCGATAACAAAAATTTAAAGCCTTTCTTATAAAGAAAATTTGATATAAATTTAGTTTAGAATTAAATGATTGCCATAATTTATCTTCTAATGTATAAAGGGTATTTCCCCTTGTAACCGAGATAATTCTATTCAATCCTTTAGTTTCTTACTAAGAGATAAAGATGAAGAAAAGAACAAGTGGTATTCTTCTCCATGTCACATCACTCCCTTCTTCTTATGGCATTGGAGATTTTGGTTCAGATGCTTACAAGTTTGTGGATTTCCTTTCCAAAGCAAAACAGAGTTTCTGGCAAATTCTTCCTTTAAGCGCCATGAATTCCCCTTTTGACAGCTCTCCTTACAACATCATCTCCGCTTTTGCCTATAATACATTTCTCATAAGCCCAGAGCTTCTGATTCATGAAGGTTTGCTCAACAAGAAAGATGTCTATCCCATCCCTCGCTTTCCCAAAGGAAAAACTAATTATAAGGATGTTATTCCCTACAAGAAAAAGCTTTTTCGCACAGCCTTTGAGCGTTTTAAAAAAAGAAAAGACAGAGATGAATATGAAAAATTTTCTACTGAGAATTCTTCTTGGCTCGAGGACTTTGCTCTATTTAAGGCGCTTAAGACTCATTTTAAGGGAAGAGTTTGGAGTGAGTGGCCCATCGAGGCAAGGGACAGAAAGCCTGAGGCGATGCGATCTTTAATTAAAGATCTTCACGATGAAATAGAGATGGAAAAGTTTCTTCAATATATTTTTATTCAGCAATGGTCCTTGCTTAAATATTATTGTCATGAGAAGGGTATTCGTATCATCGGGGATATGCCAATTTATGTAGGTCATGATAGCGTAGATTGTTGGACTCATCCTGGTATATTCAAGCTTGACAAGAATAAGAGACCTTCTGCAGTTTCAGGTGTTCCGCCTGGTTATTTCAGCAAAACAGGACAGCTCTGGGGCAATCCCGTTTACAGATGGGATATCCTTAAGGAAAAGAAATATGACTGGTGGGTAAAAAGAGTAGAACATAACTTCAAACTCTATGACCTTGTGAGAATTGACCACTTCCGCGGCTTTGTTGGCTATTGGGAAGTCCCAGCCACAAAGAAGACGGCTGTAAAAGGAAAATGGGTTAAAGCTCCGGCTTTGGACTTTTTCAATCGACTAAAAAATAGATTCCGTCGATTGCCCATGATCGTTGAAGATCTTGGCCTTATTACTCCTGATGTGAGAAAGGTTGTAGAGCATTTTGCATTTCCGGGAATGAAAGTGCTTCTCTTTGCCTTTGGCGAGGATTATCCAACGAATCCTCATTTACCTCATACATATGAGAAGAATTGTGTGGTGTATACTGGAACTCATGACAATAACACAGTGAGAGGATGGTTTAGAACTGAAGCAAGAAATGAAAACAAAAGGAGAGTGTTGGATTACCTCGGGCGAAAAGTTTCAGAGCAAGAAATTCATTGGGAATTTATCAGGCTGGCTATGATGTCGGTTGGGAACATGGTGATAATCCCCATGCAGGATGTTCTTGGATTGGGAGAAGAGGCGAGGATGAATCGACCAGCTACAAGAAAGGGCAACTGGAAATGGCGACTTTTGCCTGAACAGTTAACATCCTCGTTAGCTGAAAAATTGTCGGATATCACAGAGAATTATGGAAGAGCCTAAAAGAGACGGGACTGCCAGTAAAGCTACTTTCCCTTTGAAAATTTCTGATCCAAAAATCGCTTCCAGATTTATCGGAATAATCTCTCCTTAGGAGACATTTTGTATTTCATTTACCAAAAAACATAACTTATGTTTTGAACTCTTCCTTTCGAATTCCATATTTTTTCATTAATTTGTTTAGCTGACGAGTCGAGATTCCTGCTGCGTCAGCAGAGTCTTTTATTTTCCCTTTTTTATCTGCCAAAAGTGTTTTCAAATAACACCTTTCAATGTCTGCTATGCCTTTTTGTCTCACTTCTGATAGTGTAAGGGATGAATCTGTTTGGATTATTGCCGAAGGCGCTTCTGATTCTAAAAGTTCAGTCGGAAAACTTTCAGGGGTTAATATTGAAGAACTTTCAAGTATGTATGCCCGTTCAATGAGGTTTTCCAGCTCTCTAATATTTCCCGGCCAAGAATATCTTTGAAAGGCTTCCATTACACGAGGATGGATGTCGTGAATCTCTTTAAGATTAACTTTGTTCATCTTGTTAAGGATTACTTTAACAAAATGAGGGAAGTCATCCATTCTTTCTCGTAAAGGGGGGACTTCTATGGGAAAAACATCTAAACGGTAATATAGATCTTTTCTGAATTGTCCCTCGTCACTCATCCTCTTTAGATCTGTATTCGTGGCTGCGATAATTCTAATGTCGGTTTTAAGAACTTCTTCTCCTCCAACGTGTTGAAAAGTTTGATCCTGCAAGATTTGCAATAGCTTAATCTGCGCAGTCGGAGTAATGGTTCCTATCTCGTCAAGAAAGATTGTCCCGCCATTAGCAATCTCAAATTTCCCTAGTTTTCTTCGATCAGCTCCAGTGAATGCTCCTTTCTCGTGTCCAAAGAGTTCGCTTTCTAGAAGGGTATCCGGGATTGCTCCGCAGTGGACGCTAATAAATTGTTTGTCTCTCCGATTGCTATGCTGGTGGATAAGATTTGCCAGCACTCCTTTCCCAGTCCCAGTTTCACCCGTCAGAAGCACCGTACTTTTAGTAGGAGCGACAGCCCGGATTTTGTTGAATACTTTTTGCATTACTGAATTTTTAGTCTGGATAATTTCTAACGCATCCGATTGCCAAAATTGCTCCCGCAGGTAGTCAAGCTCAGAGTGCATGATTTTAGATTTTTGGATATTTTCAATTAAATATCTCAGCTCCTCTGGATTTATAGGATAAGTTAGAAAATCGCTGGCACCTGCCTTTATTGCCATCATTGTTTCTCTGATCATTTCTTGAGATGACATGATAATAATCTCGATAGTGGGAAACAAATGCCAGAATGGTTGCAGAGCTGTTTTATAATCATTTCCCGAAACTGACTCTTTGAGAATTTCCAGATCAAAGAAGATAAAATCGTAACGCTTCTTTTGGAGCATATCCAGAGCTGAGTCCTTATTGAATGCTTTGACAATCCTGTACTGTGAATGTAAGCAAGAATGGAATATCAGCAAAGTATTTTGCTCTTTGGATACGACCAGAATGGAATTCATTTGTAAAATTTATGCATTAGGAGATTTTATTTTTGCAAATTATATCACATCTATTTATTCTAAGGGAAGAAACTTATTATTGATGACAGGAAAGTCAATTTAAGGCATACAGACAGGAGAGGCGAGAATATCTAGATTTTACCATAAATCTTATCTCATTTTTTGTTAGTTAGATCTTTCGATTCAAAGGAATTACTTAATTTACATTTCGCTATATCCTTCACTTTTATTATTTTTATTCCTGCAATTTCTTTCACTAGGCCAGTAATTTTTACTCCTTCTCTGATAAGATTGAATAATTCTTTTCCTTTTGAATCATTGCTGACAAGATATTCCTCTTCTGTATGAGTCGCAATAGCAACAGAAACAGGATTCCCCTTTTGATCCCAATCCACTGCAATAACAATACCTTTTATTGCAATAAGCCGCTTATTTTTTTTTAATTCAATCATTTCCTTAGATTCATTCTTATCATTATGACAGACGATATTTGAATGAGCATTAAACGTGCCAATATCTATCTTTTTAGTTGATAAAAGATGATTTTTTTAACCAAATGCATGATTTTGCCATAAATGTTTCTTTTTCCCTGAGAAAAGCTTTTGAGTCTTAAAATCGATGAAACAAATATTTATTAACTGAAATCGAAAGAAAAAACAAAAACGAGAAATCTTTGTTCCTAAATTTTATTTTTAGGAACTTTTAGTTCCGATTATAAAACATTCTTTTTTTCATAATTTTGGCTTTTTTAGTATAAAGCAAAAAGCAAATATCAACAAAAGCAGTTTCTTTAGAGTAATAATTCATATTTTTTGAGGAAGAAGTCTGAAAAAAAAGAATTATCAGAAATAAGAGTATTGGCACATTTTTTGCATTTAAATAAGTGGAATTTAATGATTAGACTAGTTCAAATCTGATGGAGGAGGATAAGATGAAAGTCATACCTTTACATGACCGAGTTCTTATTAGAAGAATTGAAGAACAGGAGGTAAAGAAAGGGGGAATAATTATTTCCGATACAGCGAAAGAAAAACCCCAGACAGATCCAGATAGGAGATGAAAAAGCCTGGCAAAAAATACAGGTAATAATAAAGCAGAGAAAAAATGAAGAAAGCAGAAAAAAAAATTCATGTACTAAATAAAATCCTTTTGTTACTCTTTTCGCTTTTATTTTTTAGAGGTTCTTCTAAAGAGATAAAAGATTTTAACGTGATTTTTATAAGCCTTGATACAACACGTTATGACTACATCGATACCGGAAAAGGAGCAAAGGCCTTCACGCCTGAACTGAAGAGGTTTTCACAGAGTTCTGTGGTTTTTGAAAATGCTTTTTCAGCAAGCTCCCAAACATTGCCCTCGCATCTTGTTGCGTTTACTTCATATCTTCCCTATGATTTAGGAGTATTATGTAATGAAGACAGTTATGACGGATCTCATAAGATGATCCAACAAGTTTTTCAAGGATTAAGTTACAATTCGGCTGCTATTATTTCTTTGGGAACACTTGACAGCGGCACCGGATTAGAAAAAGGCTTTCAAGAGTTTAAGGATGACCTTTTTGAAGATGGAATTTTCTTTGTTCCTGCAGAAAAGATTACCTCAGAAGCCATAAGCCTATTACAAAATATAAAGAATAGAAGATTTTTTCTTTTTGTTCATTATTCAGATCCTCACACACCCTATGCTTCCCCTGAGGTCGAAGGTCTCTTTGAGATATATCTGGATGGAAAATTAGTTGCAGAATTCAATTCTTACAGAGGAGCTATACTTAAAAAGGCTGTCCCCATTTCACCAGGCAATCATATCCTGGAACTAAAAGCCAAGCATAATTTTGAAGATTTTAGTTACTTTATAATAAGAGGATTGGAAGCCAGCCAAGGGTGCTCTCTAAATGTAGACAATTTGGAGTATTCAAAAGAGCTTTATGAGGGCTCTTATCTCATGCGACGTCCTGAAGGCCACCTAAATATAAGATGTCAAAAAGAGGGTTATCTTAAGATATTCCAAATAATTCCAATTTTAAAAAAGCGAGCTGCCCTGGAGTTATACAGAAAGGAAGTGGAGTATATGGATCTGCATATTGGGAAATTCCTGGATACATTAGAAAAAAGCGGCTTAATGAAAAAAACGATTATCGTTATTTTCGGGGATCATGGAGAAGGACATGGTGAAAGAGAAAATTTCTTTGGTCACGCAAGATTTTTAAATAGACAATTTATACACGTTCCGCTTATAATATGGTTACCAGGTGTAGATGGTAGAAGAATACATGATCATGTTTCTCTCTTATGTATATCTCCTACTGTTCTCGAGTTTTTGGGAATCCGTGATGAAAGCTTTAATTTTAGAAAAAGTCTACTTAAAGGAATTCAAAAGGGAAAATTTAAAGATAAGTTGATCTGTTCTTTTACTTTTAGTCCTCATACCAAATTAAGCAAGCTCTCAATCATAAAATGGCCCTATCAAGGTATTTTTTATTCGGAGCAGGGTGTTCATAAAAAAAGCGAGTTCTATAACTTAGATTCATCTCTGTCATTTAGCGAAAGAGATGCCATCCCTGATGAGGAAATCAGAAAAAATTCAGTGCGGAGTTATAGACATATCCAGAAAAAATTCAATCAAGTTAAAAGTGTCCTTTCTCACTCATCCAACCATAAAAATTCATTAGACATACAAAAAAAGCAAAAACTAAAATCCCTTGGCTATGTTGATTTTAAATAGGAGGTAAAGTGACGGATAAAGATATATCCAAAGCTAAACATTTAAATAATTGCCATAGAGACAAGCTCAAATGCAAGGTATTAGGGCCTGTGTCCAATCTTGAAGAGTATGTTTATCCTACCTGGTGGCGGAATATTTTTAATTCCCTATACTTGAAAACAGATGGAGATGTAGTTGAAGATCAGAGAATAACAAATGAAGAAGTTGATCAATTTTTATCTATCCTCAAAATCTCTCCGGAAGATAAAATTCTGGATTTATGTTGTGGACAGGGACGTCATTCTCTTGAGTTGTCAAGAAGAGGTTTTAAATTTATTGAAGGCCTGGATCGTTCCCATTATCTGATTCAAAGAGCTAAGAAACAAGCAATAAAAGAGGGATTTGATGTTCGGTTCAGAGAAGGAGATGCCAGAAAACTTGCGTACGCACCGGATACTTTTGATGTGGTTATGATATTAGGGAACAGCTTTGGTTATTTTGAGACAATGGAAGATGATCTAAGAGTATTAAAGGGAGTATTCAGGGTTTTGAAGCCCTGGGGAAGGCTTCTTATTGATGTGGCCGACGGGGGATATCTAAAAGAGAATTTTCAGCCCCGCTCCTGGGAATGGATAGACAGGAAGCTTTTTGTTTGCAGGGAAAGAAGCCTTTCTTTAGATGAGCAGCGTCTCATCTCAAGGGAGGTTATCACTAATGTAGAAAAAGGAGTGATCGCAGATCAATTCTATGCTGAAAGGCTTTACTCTAAGGAATCCCTCCCTCACATTTTAAAATCAGCTGGATTTAATGACACTATTTTTCATGGTGAATTTTCACCAGATTCTGAGCGAAATCAGGATTTAGGCATGATGGAAAGACGATTAATTGTTACTTCGGTTGTAAGAAAAGAGTGGGCTTGCCTTAAAAAGAGACCTAAAGAAGAGATAAAGAACATTGTAGTAATCCTTGGGGATCCAAGCAAACCCGATTCTTTGAAACCATTTTCGATTTATGACGACGACGATTTTTACACCATTGACCAGCTGAAATCAGCTCTGAGGGAAATTGAGAACTGTAATTTTCTGTATCTGGACAATCATGATACTTTAATCCAAGATTTGTTGAAGCTCAAGGGGAAAATTGATCTTATTTTCAACTTGTGTGATGAGGGCTTTTACAATAATGCCAGAGATGAATTACATATACCAAGTCTGCTTGAAATACTTGGGTTACCTTATACAGGCTCTGGCCCTCAATGTCTTGCATTCTGTTACGATAAGTCTCTCGTGCGCGGCGTTGCCAAGGAGATGGAAATCTCTGTATCTGAAGCAATCTTTATAAAGGCGGAAGATAGCGCTTATGAACTTCCTTTTGATTTTCCTGTTATTGTAAAACCCAACTTCGGTGATTCCAGCTTTGGGATAACCCAGAGGAGTGTTACAACCAACATAAAGGAACTGGTCAATGCTCTATCTGAAATAAGAGAGAAATTTGGCTATGATAAACCTGTTCTTGTTGAAGAGTTTCTTTCCGGCAAAGACTTAAGTGTAGGAATTATAGGAAATCCCCCTGGAGATTATACAGTTTTTCCTATTATTGAAGAGGATTACTCAATGTTACCAGATGGACTTCCCAGAATCTGCGGCTATGAGGCCAAGTGGCTTCCTGACTCTCCCTATTGGAATATAAAATCCGTTCCAGCTGAACTTCCAGAGGAAACAAAGAGACTTATCATAGAATGGTGCTTGAAGCTGTTTGAGAGGCTTGAATGCAAGGACTATTGTCGATTTGATTGGAGGTTGGATACTAAAGGTAATCCTCGACTTCTAGAAGTGAATCCTAATCCTGGGTGGTGTTGGGATGGGCACCTGGCAAAAATGGCAAAGATTGCAAATATGTCTTATGCTGAGATGTTGAAGGACATTTTAAGAGCGGTAGGCTTACGTTTTGGGCTTCAGATTACTAATGAAAAAAGAAAGAAAAAAAATTATATAAAATCCCCATAAAATTAAAAAAGAAAGATAAATAAAAGCGACAGTCTGTCAGATAACGTGCTTTAAAGATTCAAAAAGAATATTTTCGTTTGATAAGAAGAATTGGCTCAGCGAGTGTTTCCGAGAAACAAGTGTGAAAAAGACGAAGCACAACAACTCTTTTCTAAAAGAAGAAGAAAGAAGCGCTTTCTTATAGATAAGATATATGAAGCTTTTGAAGATAAGCAAAATGTTGAAGAAAAAAATGATTATATTTCCAGCCCTTTAGAAGATCATAGTATGAAAATTTTTGAAGAACCGGAAATAAAAGAAGATGACCCTATCATTCTTCAAGACTTGGAAAGTACAACAGATCCTGTAAAGCTCTATTTGAAAGAAATGGGTAATATTTCCCTCCTTACTTAAAAGGGAGAAATATCTTTAGCAAAGGAAATCGAAAGAGCTGAAAATATAATCATGAAAGCTCTTCTCAAGACTCGGCTATTCCTCGGCGAGGTTACCTCACTCGGTGAGAAAATAGTGAGGACTCCTGGAATTATCCAAAAGTTTTTTGATTGTAGTGAAGATATAGCAGAAGGAAGGCTCGAAGAAAAGAGAAAACAGATTCTTTATAATATCAGCAAAATTAGAGAGCTGGGTTCCCAATTAGAAAGAACCCCTTGTGATAAAAAATACAGTATAGCTCGAAGTAGATTTATAGTTAAAATTAGTTGTCTCATCAAAGATCTTAATCTCCTGGGCAAACAAACGGAGAGAATTATTAAAAACCTACGTGAGAAGCTTAGATTACTCAACAAATTAGAAGAGGAAAGAGAAGAACTGAACTTCTCTCTAAAGCACATCAAACAGATTAAACAAGGTATCAAAAGATCTTGTTAAAGAAATGGGGAGAGAGCCAACGTATGAAGAGGTAGCTAAAAGAATGGATATAACTGTTAATAAAGTAAGTAAAATCATAAAAGTCTCACAAGAGCCTATTTCACTCGGAACCCCTCTCGGAGAAGATGAGGATAGCCATCTGTATGATTTTATTGAAGATGAAGTTATGCCCTCTCCTCCAGATTCAGTCATTCAAATCAATCTGCGAGAGCATATTGTTAACGCTCTTAAATGCCTTACAGAGAGAGAGGCAGAAGTTTTAAAGATGAGATTTGGTCTTGGTAGTGGAAATGAACATACTCTTGAGGAAGTCGGGCAAAGATTCAAAATGACTCGTGAGAGAATCAGGCAGATTGAAGTAAAATCTTTAAGAAAATTAAAAAATTCCTCCCGCACTCGTAAACTGAGATCATTCACATCCAATCAAATAAGTGAAGGAAAATAAGGATGTATCCCCAACGTTTTTTGAGGGAGGACATGGAAATTTATATAATAGCTGTAAAAACACACAATCATAGAAATGTTGCAATCATTAAAACAATTTATCATAAGGAAACTAAGGGAACCGACAGAAAAACAACTCGATAAGGATATTGAATGGATCTGCAATAGTTTTGGTTTTATAACACCTCGGGATCAAGATAAGACTGCGTTTATAATACTAAAAGCCTTAATTAAATCAGCTAAAGAAAATAAAGGTTTAACGAGTGAAGAATTAGCAGAATTAGTAGAACCCACAATAGGTTCAGTAATTTACCATTTGAAAAAATTAATGAAAGCAGGCCTTGTTGTTAAGTTAGACTCAACCTATGAGCTTAGAATAAATAGCCTTTTGGCGACAATAGAGGAAATAGAGAAAGAAATTAGCTTGACCTTAGCTGATATAAAACAAATAGCCGTGGATATTGATAACAAAGTAGGATTAGAACATAGATAATCAGGAGGGAAAGAATAAAAACCCCAAAAAAAATAAAAGTAGTATTGCGGCAATAAGATTTTTTTGTGCGTTTGATAGAAAAAAATATTTCACTTAGCTTTTATTAGGGATTTGGGAAATTAATCTCCACAAGAATTAGATATTATAAGTCTTGAATCACATGGCCAGGAAATAGAAAAAAGAACAAACATAATAAAAATTTCCCTATATGCTAAGAGAGTTTTTTTCTCTTTCAGTTTTTCTATTTGAGGTGAACCAGTGAAGTTCGGTTATAATTTTTCAAATCAATGGTTAAAAGATCCCTTTAATTATAGTGAAGAACGCATATTCAAATTATTCTCAGGAATAAATATAGATTGTTTGGAAGTACAATTGGCAGCTGTAGGAATCATAGACAGCAAGGGCGATGTAGGTAAGACACAGAAAGAAAAAATTATTACGTTGCTTAAAAAATATAGAATCAGTGTTGGTTCTGTCCATGCTCCTTATCCTTACTATGTTTTAAATTATTTGAATTTCAAAAAGGGGATGCTTCATAAAAGGGCACTCAAGAGTTTGAAGAACAGTATTAATGTAGCCATTGGATAATAAACCTCGTTGAATGGTTTTGGACTGGCTTCTCGATTTCCTAAGGGGGAGGCGCCTTTATGAATAATCAATATGCAGCGGTCATGAAAAAAGATGGTAATTGGTGGATTGGATGGATTGAGGAAGTACACAGGTGTAAATTTTCAAGAGAGAACTCTTGAGTAATTAGTGGAAAGCCTTAGAATAACTCTGAAAGAGGCTCTGGAGTTTAATAGAAAGGAAGTTGAATATATGGATCTGCACATCGGCAAATTCCTGCATTTATTAGAAAAAGTGGCTTAATGAAAAAAACGATTATCGTAATTTTCGGGGATCATTAGAGAAGAAGTGAAAAATGAGAAAGATGAAAATTATGATTCAGGGGTATGGAATTGTGATATGTATGGATCAATCAAAAGCCATAGAAAGAATTGCACATTTGAATCCTACATCTTTGGTCGACCAGGCTTATCATGGAAAGGGATATATAGGCTTTAACGTGGAAACAGGTGCTACTGTTGAAAATCCAGGTCCAACCACTATCAAATTATTTGAAATAGCCAAAGACAATAAGCGTTCTCTTGAAGAACTTCGAAGTTATTTATGGCAAAACTGGAGGAGATTCAAAGTAGATATAAGAGAGAGGGTTAAATCCTTCTATGACCAAAACTATATTATTGTCTGATCTTTTTCATTCTTACGAAAGTATCTTCAAATTCTT
>Ga0307378_10006934_pt1 | contig 15338 bp, 19 predicted proteins | sample UN1MG_FD_202238 | JGI IMG/M metagenome (GOLD analysis project Ga0307378, IMG submission 202238) | Soil microbial communities from Risofladan, Vaasa, Finland - UN-1 | ecosystem: Environmental > Terrestrial > Soil > Coastal area > Acid sulfate soil | place: Finland: Risofladan, Vaasa | collected...
CTAATGTGGTGGGTAACACGGCTCATATACTGCTGGAAATAGATGAGTCCCAGGATGTCAGCAAGGAAAAATATACCAAGGAGTTCAAGCCGATGGGGGCAACGACCAATGTTACCACCGTTCATTATGGCACTACCTGGGATGATTCTACCCTGCTGGAGGAGGCAAAGCAGACCAATCTTGAGCTGGAGAGAAGGGATGGGGTGAAACGCCACTTCGGATATGATTGGCAGGAAGTGGCTAAATATAACCCCGATTATTTAGCCTATGTTGAAGCAGAGAGGGAGCGCCTGGGGGAGAACCACCCCCTCTTTTTAACTCAATACTGTCTTCTGCCCATACATGGTGGCGGTGGTTACCTGAGCTCTCAGCAAAGGGCTCAGCTTCAGGGAGAGCACATAAGAAAGCACCAGCCTGACCAGAGTAAGGTCTATGTCGCTGGCATTGACATAGCTGGGGAGGCCGAGACAGAGGAAGGAGCCATCTTAAGAGCCCTGAAGCCGCGCCAGGATTCTACTGTAATTACCATTGGCGAGCTGGATTCTTCTATCAGTGATGACGCTCAGAAACAACCCAAGGTTAAGGTTGTTGAGCACTACCGGTGGACCGGCCGGAAACACGCTGAACTCTATCCCCAGTTGATTGATATTCTTAAAAATGTATGGCACTGCCGCAGGGTAGTGGTAGATGCTACCGGGATCGGCCAGCCGGTAAGCTCATTCCTCAGGCAATCGCTGGGCTCAAAGGTATTACCGTTCACTTTCACTCAGCGGTCAAAATCAGAGTTAGGCTTTACCCTGTTGGCTGCCATTAATTCGGGCAGGCTGAAAATGTATGCCGGGGATGGCTCACCTGAATATCAGGAGTTCTGGTTTGAGATGGAGAAGGCTAAAAGCCAGTATCGCCCCAGCCAGACGATGAATTTTTATGTTGACCCGGCGCAGGGACATGATGATTTCCTGATGAGCCTGGCGTTGATGGTTGAGGCAGCCAGGCAATACTCACCACGGGGGGCCAAGGGAAAACCCAGACCATGCTAGCTCCATCTGGCAATAAATTCTCTCTCAAAATGCTAAAAAGCGACAAAATACTGTTGACGATATTAGAACATATGTGCTAATCTGGACATCACCTAGTTAAGTTTTGGCAGGTAAGTTATGTGGCTGGAGCAAACTAATGATACTGTACCCGGAGAAATTGCTGATGACCAGCACGATGGGTTGGATTTACCACCGGAGTACTGCCATTATCGGGATGAGGGTTGTGAGCTTGCTGACTCCTGCCTTAACTGCCCGTTGTCAAAATGTATTTATGACGAGCCAGGGGGCAGGCAGCACTGGCTGAAGAGACAGCGGGACAGGCAGATAGTAAGACTATTCACCACCGAGGGTAAGGGGGCAAAAGAGCTAGCAATAATGTTCAGCATCAGCCAGCGCACTGTGCAGAGAGCATTAAAGAATTCCCTACCCACTCCATCATCTCCTCTAAAAGGGAAGACAAAGAGAGAAGGTCAATTAGAGAGGATTAAGAAATGAATGAAGGTTTTATCCCTACTCAGTTAGCCCGCCATGACATGGACAGGTTCAAGAGGTATAAAGAACTCCTCGATTTCTACTATGGCCAGCACTGGCAGGGCTATGCCAGACGGGGGGAGAAACGACTGACTTTTAACTACGCCAAGGTAGTTATAGATAAGGCAACCTCATATCTAATGTCCGGTATTAACTTTGCTGTTGATGCTGTAGAGGATTCAGATGAAGCCAGAGCCAAAGCGCGGAGAGCAGAGTCAGTCTTATACCAGGTGTATGAGGCTAATAACCTGGAGCAACTCGACTTTGAGACCGAGATTGACTGTGCCATTCTTGGCGATGCCTGTTATAAAGTCATCTGGGACCAGGAAACAAAAAGTGTCAGGGTTACTGCTCCCGATATTCAAGGTATCTATACCTGGTGGGTGGGGGATGACACCTCCCGAATATGGAGGGTGGCATCTAAATACGGCCTGACTGCCGATGAGGCAGAAATCCTGTATAGCGTAAGACCCAAAAGCAAGACGGCTAATATCATTGAGCTGTGGACAGCCCAAGACTTTGAGCTCTGGCTTGATAATGTTCAGGTGGAGAAGAAGCCCAATCCCTATGGTTTTATTCCGTTTATCATATATCCCAATCTGAGAGAGCCAAAAAAGTTCTGGGGTATATCTGATTTGCCCCAGGTTATGGAGCCGCAGCGAGAGCTTAATCGGTCAATAAGCCAGCTATCAAGAATACTGGAGCTGTCAGGTAATCCTATTGCTGTCCTGGAGAATGTGGAGGAATCCGAAGATATTGCAGTTAAGCCGGGGGCAGTGTGGAATATACCTGAGGATGCTAAAGCCTACCTGCTCGACCTGTTGCAGGGTGGTGGTGTCGGACTCCACATCAACTATATAGATTTGTTGTATAGAATCCTGCACGATGTATCAGAATCGCCCCGAGCTGCCTTTGGTGGCACTGCCAGGGACTTATCGGGGGTAGCCCTTGAGATTGAGCTTCAACCACTGCTGCAGAAGGTGAGGCGAAAGAGGCTCATCAGGACAACCGTTTATAACCGGAGAAACAGTCTCGTTCTGAAACTCATGGAGAAATATCGGAATGAGAGCTTCGGGGATACTCGCTTGAGAGTAGTCTGGAATCCGGTGCTACCCCGCGACCTAGCGAGGTTAGTATCCAACGAGCAGTCACTGGTTCAGAGTGGTATTCACTCCAGACGCAGGGCTATGGATGAGCTGGGGGTTGAAGACCCAGAGATGGAGTTTGATAGATGGCTTGAGGAAAGGAAAACCATCCTCAGGATGAATAAAGAGCTTAACGTCAAGTCTACCAAGGCTGGAGCGAGAGTGAGAGCTGTAGAGCCTCAGGTAGAGGTCGTTGAGGAATAATGTTTAGGAGGACGAAAGTTGGCAGATGATGAACTAAACTCGCCAGAGTTACAGTCTGGCGACCAGACGGAAAACCGGACTCCGCCTCAGGTGGAGGAATCAGGACAGAGCAAAGACAGGGTCGCTGAGCTTGAGGGTCTAGTGGCTCAAAAGGATGAGGAGCTAGCTAAGGCTAATGCCCGCATTATTAAGCTTGAGCAAACAGTGACCAGTTTGGATAGCGAGGTGACTGGCTTGAAGCAGGCTCTGGCCGAGTCAGAAGAAAAGCTGACCACCATCAGCCATTCTCTGGCTGAGGCTGTAGCCAGCTACAAGGAGCTAGTCGCTCAGTCTAATCCGGAGGTGCTTGAGGAGCTCATCACCGGGGACACTATTGAAGCTATCAACGAGTCCCTGGAGAATGCCAAGACCCTGGTTAGCAGGGTGAGGCAGGGATTAGAGGCTGAAATCACCGCCGGTAAAGTGCCTGCCGGAGCTCCAATCAGGACACCTCCCGATCTGTCAGCTCTGTCCCCACGGGAGAAAATAAACTACGCAATAGGAGGTAAAACCTAATGGCTATAACATTAGAGGAGGCATCCAAGCTATCCAGCGATATGCTGAAAATCGGGGTTATAGAGACCATCATTAAGGACTCGCCTATTCTTCAAAGATTACCCTTCATTGAGATTGTGGGCAACAGTCTAATCTACAATCAGGAGAAGACCCTCCCCGGAGCCAACTGGTATGATGTCAATGAGGAATGGTCAACGCCTACCCCACCCACATTTGAGAAGATTACGGCTGAACTCAAAATCCTCGGGGAGAATGCCGACATTGATGCTTTCTTAAAGGCAACCCGCTCTAATGTGCAGGACCTTGAGGCCACCGTTGTTGAGCTTACTACCAAGGCAATCACACAGGAGTTCGAGGACACCTTCATCTACGGCACCGGCGAGGCGGCTGATAAGGACTTCAAAGGATTAAGACTGTTAATTGATACCACCGAGGCCAGTGACCAAGTAATCACTATGGGCGGCACCGGAGCTACTCTCACCCTGGCTAAGCTGGATGAGCTCATTGATGCCATAAAGGGTGGTAAGCCTGATATGCTCTTAATGAGCCGCCGCTCCAGAAGGAAGTTAAACGCTCTGGTCAGGGCAGCCGGCTCCGGCATAATGGAGACTGACCGTGATAAGTGGGGTAACTTCGTCCATCTCTGGGATGGTATCCCCATTGGCATCAACGACTGGATACTCATCACCCACGTCCTTACCGATGGTTATGAGACAGCTACCACTGGTGGCGACTGCTCTACCATCTACGCTATGCAGTTTGGTGAAGGGGGTCTATGTGGCTTGACCGCACCCGGGCACCTGACTGCCGAGCCTATTGGCGCTCTAGAAGCCAGAGATGCCACCAGAACCCGCATCAAGTGGTATGTGTCTCTGGCTCTATTCTCATCAGTTAAGGCAGCCGCCCTAATTGGTGTAACCAACTAAAATAAATGAGGGGGGAGTCCTCAGCCATGGGGGCTCTCCCTAACAAGGAGGTAAATCATGGCAGAGACTATGAAAGCAATTATCATTGCCCCTGACGAAATCCCAGTCCGGGCTGGATTCTTCACCGACTTTGAAGACCGTCTGGTATCGGGGGCGCTAACCGAGGACGGTATCCAGTACTCCACTGAGATTACCACCGCTGCTGCCGATACCGATGTCACCGTCCTCAGCAAGCTGGTTAACCCCGTCCTGGAGGGAGAAATCCTCCTGGTTGAGTTCGGGCTTACCGCTGACTTCAAGGCAGTCTCCTCAGCTACTGCCGACCTCATCTGGAAGTGGCAGGCACGGAACAAGGATGGCACGTGGGTAGACCTCCATTCGGCCGTTACTGAAACCGATATCGGCACCACCTACATATCACGCACGCGCAGCGGTTACTTCACCCCGGAAGCCAATTTCCAGAATGTCCCCTTTGAAGTCCGCCTTATCCTCCAGTGCAATGAGCTAGATGAGGGTAGAGCCAGGGTCAAGAACTCAAGCTATGCCAGGGTTATCTATAGAGTGGTGTGACAAGGAGTTAAAGAATGAAAACCGGTATTCACTGGCAGAACCCTAAATATGCTGTCGGGCAGGATTTTATCCTTGACCCTGCATTAGTCTTGTATCTGCCTCTTCACAGGTTAGATGGTGCTTCCTTTAAGTCAGAGGATGCCTACGGACACTTATGCACCGTCACCGGTGCCCAGTGGAGACCGCAAGGCAGATACCTTGACAGTGATGACCATATAGTCTGCGGAACTAACCCAGCTTTAAGTATAACTACCGGAGACTTTACACTTCTAATCTGGGCATATTTGGATACTACTGGTTCACATAGGTGTATGTTTGGTGGAAGTAGTCTGGATGCCGTTCATCTCTATAGTAGGAATAATGAAACCATTTTACTGGCAAAACCAAGCACAGCTATGGCAGGGGCAGCCAATACGCCAATGCCAGAAGATACGTGGGCAATGATAGGGGTTACCTTTGATAGTCATTCAACCAGCAACAATGTTAGGTATTTCTTTAATGGTGTTACCGATGGGATTGCCACCCTTGACCTTGATTTTGCTGACTACACAAATTGTATTGGTGCCGGTAATAATACTGCCTCTTGGCATTGGTCAGGGTATCTTGGTGGGGCTTGGATATATAACCGGGTGCTATCAGCTACCGAGATAGCCCACATTTACAGCATAACTAAACGGAGGTACCAGTAATGAAATACAGAGTGCGCCTTGATTTGTCGTTTGACGACGAAGCAGATGCCCAAGCCTTGATGGGTTACGCTAAGAGCCTTTCCGAGAAAGCAGTTAGCCTTAATGAGGGTGAGGTCAACGAGGAAATAGCCTTCTGCGATTTAGAGATGTGTCGGCATGACGAAGGATTACCCTGCATCAGTCTGGAAAGGATTGAAGTCAGGAAGTTAAAGGAGCCGTTATTATGAACCTAACCGAGATGAGAGCCATAGTCAGGCGTGATTTACATGATGAGGATGAGGAAAATTATCGCTGGACTGACGATGAGTTAGACAGGCATATTGCCCATGCCGTTAAGGACTTCTCGGAGGCTATCCCCTACGAGCAGAAGGCTATTAAAGCGACTACCTCAGGCTCCAGGGAGATTGATATATCTACCCTAACCGATAGGATTGCAATAGAGGCAGTGGAATACCCGGTGGCTCAGTTCCCCCGGAGGTACCAGCGCTACTCCCTTTGGGCAGACATCCTGACCCTGCTTGGTGAAGAAGTGCCCGATGGCTCAAATGCCTATATCTATTACGGTAAGCTCTATACCCTTGATGCTGCCACCTCTACTATCCCCACCAAGCACGAAGATTTGGTCGCTATCGGCGCCGGTGGCCATGCCGCTATAGAGTGGGCAGCCTATGCTATCAATCGGGTCAATGTCGGCGGCTCAATGACCCCCAAAGAGTTCCTCACCTGGGGAAAGGAGAAACTCAGCTATTTCCAGGCTGAGCTTAAAAGATTGGGGAGGAGAAATAGAGTTAGGGTCCGCTCCCTCTATAAACCCTACTATCCACCAGTATCTAAATCAATAGACTACGGACCCTAACTAACAGGTGTCTGAGAGAGGTAAAGTAGATATGACGATAAAAGAAGGATTACCTAAGACCAGAGAAGGCTTACCCAAGGAGGCGTTTGCCATCGTCGGTAACCCGGAGGAGCCGGAGACCTGGAAGCTACCCCATCATAAAAGCGGCATCCTTAGAGCCCGGCGGCGGAAGATTAATATTGAGCGGACGGTTGACTGGGACAGGATGCCAGTGACCGTGGCGGCACTATCACCGGGGGGCTACCTCGGGCAGAGGGTAGAAGCCAGTCCCGAGAAGATACTTCAGGCAGCTGAGCACCTAGCGAATCACTACCGGAAGGCAGATAAACCTTTACCCGATACTCTGGCAGTTCTAGTGTAGGCAGATGGATTTGTATAAAGCACTGTGGTCAAGAACAGGAGGGCGTCCCTGGACCTATATCCTGCGGGATACCTGGCACAAACTTGAAGGCCTCTGGATTATCGGTCTGGTGGCCATAGGCGCCCTACTCGGACACTGGCTCTGGGATTTAATCCTCTGGTTTCTTCTGGTATTTGCGCTGGGCTACATCGCCGGTCATCTTTTCTGGGGAAAGGAATATATCCCGGACCAAAAGGATAAATGAAGCGGAGGATAAAGCGAGGCAATGAGAAGCCTGACATCAACATTGCTGACGACTCAGAAGGAAGCCAGTCATACCCCCTTTGTTAAGGTGGAAGCCAAAAACAAGATTGCCGGAGTAGTCAGGCTCGACTGGACAAGGCTCTATACTGGCTCGGAGGCTGATTATTTTCATGCCCTGACCATCCCCGGTGATGGCTCCCTTATCCGGGTCAGGATAACGCCACCCTCTGACGCGAGAAAGTTATACCGCCAGCGGGTGGCCGACCCTGGTCCGGAATCTGATTTCAGCCAGTGGACATACTGCAACCAGTATAATGTCGTTATTGCTACCTGCTGCTCTCTGGGGGCTGAGGTGAGTATATTCTGGATAAAGAGCAACCGGGAGATTTACCAGCAAAAGAGCACCGACTACGGTGCTAGCTGGGGAAACCCTGACCTTATTGATTATTCTCCGACTACCTCCATCCATGGCATAGCTGCCGCCTACAAGCCGAATGGTGATTTGGCTCTATTTTTTGCTGACCAGTCCAGCCTTTATGTTAAGAAGTACATGAATGGCGAGTGGCAGACTAAAACCGCCTGGGATAAAAGCACCGGCGCTCTCTCGGGGGTGGCTACTATCTACGACAGCGACTGGAACCTCTTCGTTACCGGGAAGGATTCCGACGGCAACTTTAAGTTGTGGTCACTGGTTTATGGTGATGGTGGTGAGGTAGCCGCTAACACCTGGTCCGCCCTTAAGGAGTTCGCTTCAGCACCATCGGACGGTAATTTTGAATACCACAGGGCATTCATGGATAAGCCGGATGTCTACCGGTGTTTTTTCGTCGAGAGGTTCACTGGCACCGAAGCCTATAATCGCCCCTTCTGGTCGCACTCTGCCCTTGACGCCGAGTTCATCGATAACCTGTGGCGTGAGCCAGTGCCGTTTAATCTATCGGCTGAGTATGGTGTGGCTATTGCTCACCATGGTGATTACTGCTGGCTGTCCAGTCCTTACGGTGTGTGGCGAGCCAAGCTAACGCAAGAAAGCCTTGATTTAAGTGCCGATGTGCTCTCTTTAAGGCAGGAGCTTGGTGAAAGCCTGGGTAAGCTGGTTGTTGAGCTAAGGAATGATGATGGCCAATATGCCTCGCCGGGGAGTGGAGGGCTTGAAGTCCTTGACATAGGCTGTCAGCTAGAGGTCAGCCCCGGTTACGTTACCTCCGCGGGAAATGAGGTCAGCTCAGGTCTTACCTTCTGGCTTGATGCCTATGAGCATACTTCAGCTGGCGGTAAGTCCAGCCTTATTCTATACGCCTCCGATGGCTGGAGCTTGATTGAAAGTTGGAGAGCCAGGCATCAGTTCCGTTGGAATAAAGCTAGCGATGAGATGAGTGTCAAGGATATCCTCGCTTTTGTGCTGGCTAGACTCGGGCTAAAGCTCGAGGTAAAATCCCAGTCATCGGTGATAACCGGCTATTACCCTGATTTCACCGTCCACCCCGGCAACACGGGCAATACTATCATCAGCAGATTGCTGTCATTCGTTCCTGACATAGTATTTGTTGAAGGCAATAAAGCCTACGTGGTGAATCCCCAGTCCACTGACAGTTCGGTTTATGCCTACGGTTCATCTCATCCTATACTGGAGGGTAAATTCCGCCAGGGTGCCTGGGAGTTTAACCGCATCCAGGTGGAAGGCTACGACCCGGGAGAGGATGAGCCGGTAATCGTTGATACCTTTAACTGGGATGAAATAGCCCGCATCTATGACCGCCTTAACCAGCTAGAGGACAGGAACATCGATACCACCCAGGAGGCGCAAGACCGCGGGGAAGCCTATTTAAGACAGGCTGAAATAGAATCAGCCAGTGGGTTTATTCGTATCCCGGTTAACTGCGGACAGCAATTATATGATGTAATTGACATAACTGATAGCCGGGCCGGACTCAGTGCTGAGAAGAAAAGGGTGCTGGGGCTGATTCTGGTCTATAACCCCCGCCGCGGTGACTATGATGAACGCTTGTTGCTAGGAGCAGTGTAACCACATTGAGAAGGAGTAATTGGAAATGAGATTAAGGAAAGGCGTGCTTAAAAGTTTTAACTCCGGTGCCTATACCGCTACTGTCCAGCTTGCCAGCAGCTATAAAGCCTACATAGAAGATGTGGCGGTGGCACGGAACATACCGACGGCAGAGATGACCGTGGGCAGGAAGGTGGCAGTCGTTTTCTTTGATGAGCACAATATCAAAGAGGCGGTGCTGATAGCGGTTTATACTTAACAACTTGACAATTTGACAAAAAAATACCATATGTTACAATGTGTATAGGTAGAATATGGGTAAAGTAAAAGATATTGATGCTAAAAAATTGGCTATCCCCAAAGGTGGGGTTATTTCTGCCCTAAAGAAAGTGAGCCAGCGCACTGAAAAGCCCAAAGTATCTCCCAGTAGGGCAAGTATCACTTTCCAATTTAACCAAACAAAAGCTATTGAGTCTATACTCTATTTAGTTCAAAGGGTATCTGATTCTGATATATACGGTGTATGTAAATTACTCTACCTAGCAGATAAGACTAGCCTTGAGAAATACGGGCGATTTATTTTCGGTGAATCATATTATGCTATGAAGGAAGGCCCAACGCCATCAAACGCCTATGACTTATTAAAACAAGTTGCCAAAGCACCTATTTATGGGGTTAAAGTAGAGGGGAATCAAGTTATTCCATTACGTAATCCAGACTTGGATTACCTGAGTGAATCAGATATAGAATGCTTGGACAAAATTGTTAGCCTATATGGGAAAGTTCCCAACTGGCTTAGGGCTAGAGATGCCCACGATGATGCGTGGCGGGAATCTTGGCGTAGAAGAGGGCACAAGAGAAGTGTTAAAATGCCAATTGAGGGCATTGTTGAGTTACTTACGGACTCAGTTGATTTAGCCGATTATTTGTCTAACCGCGGTGCTGATTAAACACCATGCCCGACATATGGCATGTCTACCATGTCCAGAATTGTTCTCACGTACGACCAGCTCCCAAAAATAAGTATGTGGCTATTGTTTGTAGGGACTTAAGACCGATGGGCTTTCTTATAAATTCAGGCATTCACAAGTATATTCAGAATCATCCAGGCTTATTAGCAAGCCAAGCTGTTATAGGAGAATCCAACCACAAATGTCTAAGCCGTGATTCGTATGTGGATTGCATTAATTTATATGAGTTTGAAGATACAGAGTTAGTAGAGGATAAAGGCCCTATTCACAAACAGGCAATGATACGAATTAAAGAGGCTGTAGATAATTCCAAGACAATTGAGGTGCGATACAAAAAGCTAATTCTCGGTAACGTCTAAATCTTCTTCAAAACTGTCTTAAACCCATCCATAATACCACCCACACAAATCAGGGGGATTCGATGATTCTCAATAAGCTGGTAGTGGGACCATTTGGTTCTAACTGCTATATTGTCGGCTCTGAATCCGGTAAAGAGGGGATGATAATCGACCCCGGTGATGAGGCTGATGTGATTTTAGAAAGGGTCAAGGATTTGGGGCTTGAGATAAAGTCTATTGTCTTAACCCATGGGCACATAGAACCCACACCGAGGAGTTTTACGAAGTAACGGATACCAGCTTTGAACTGCCAGAACTGAATCAAGCACTGCTAAAATGGGAGAAGGTGTATAATACCATCAGGCCCCATCAAGCCATGGGCTATCTCACACCACAACAATTCCTGGAACAATATCAGCAGAAAAGAAGGGAGGTAATGTGTCACTAATCACATGAACGAGTACACTTGCTTGACAACCTGTGGGGAGTATGAGTATAATAAGAATCGTATCGTATACCTTGGTTCAGTGTTGTTTCAAAACTGGCACTCTGTATGGCATCTGACGAAGCAATTCGGCAAAGGGTTTTGGGGCCAGGAGACTGCATCTAGGACAAGGGGATAACAAAGTGAAAAGGAGGTGCAGTAATGGCTCTAGAAGACAAGACCTTAACGTGCCGTGATTGTGGGAAAGAGTTCACTTTTACCACCGGTGAGCAAGAGTTCTATCTATCTCACGGGTTGCAGAATGAACCTGGCCGCTGTCCGGAATGCCGAACTGCTCGGCGCAGTGAGCGCCGTGGTGGCTACGGTCAACCCCGACAGATGTACACTGTAGTGTGTGCCGAATGTGGCGTAGAAACTACAGTGCCGTTTGAGCCCAGGGAAGAGCGTCCGGTCTATTGCAAAGAGTGCTATGCTAAGATGCGAGAAGAGCAGCGAGCGTAACACTAAGATGAGCAAAATTCACTAATTTTTTTGCTCTCTCTGGAAATGAGACACCCGCCTTACCTGCCTTTTTGAGTTACCAATATTTCCCGGGGGTATCATTGTCAAGCCGAATTTGATTCACCGGGCTGTTGATGATTATATGTCATGAATGTTGGTGTATGTAAGATTAGCCTTCGTTTACCTGAAAATCTATCTCTTAAGGGTAAGAGGCGGGTGTTGAAATCTATTACCACCCGGGTGGGAAGCAAATTCAATGTTTCCATAGCTGAGGTTGACGACAACGGTCTATGGCAATCGGCAGTGCTGGGGATTTGCTGCGTTAGTAATAATAGCCGTTATACCAACCAAGTTCTATCAAAGGTAGTCGACTTTATCGTTAACAGTCGATTTGAGGTAGAGATACTTGACTACAAAATCGAGATTCTACCCGTTTAATGAGGAGAGCCATAATGAATACCTCGGCTTTTCTCCGTCATCTTACTACTCAGCCTACTTATAGTGATCAGATTGCTCATATTGAGCATATTCCGCTCCGTGACGCTAGCTACGCTGAATTAGACAAGCCTCTAGTTAGTAGTCTTCAAGATTGTCTTGATCAGCATGGGTTATTACCTCTCTATACTCACCAGGCTGAAGCCGTGAATAATGCCCGAAAGGGCAGGAATGTGATGGTGTCAACTTCGAGTGCCAGTGGCAAGACCCTGTGCTATAACATTCCGGTATTGGAGGCAATTCTTACTGAGCCAGGGAGCCGTGCCCTTTACCTTTTCCCCACCAAAGCCTTGGCTCAAGACCAGTTACGCGGCTTACGGGAGCTATTTTATCTCCCCCCGCTCAGGATAGAAGAATTTGATACCTTTGATGGTGATACTCCACAGACAGAACGACCTGAGATAAGGAAACGAGCCAGGATAATACTTACCAATCCTGATATGCTCCATATTGGTATATTACCCAATCATCAGTCATGGTCAAGGTTATTACGCCACTTGAGGTATGTGGTGGTAGATGAAGCCCATATCTATCGCGGTGTCTTTGGTTCCCATGTAGCCTGTGTGCTGCGTCGACTGCGCCGCCTGTGTCAGCTCTACGGGTCAGACCCTCAATTCATCTGCTGCTCAGCTACAATAGCCAATCCTGGTGAGCATGCGGAGAGGCTGGCAGGTTTACCCTTTACCGTAGTTGACAATGATGGCTCCCCTCACGGGGGGAAGGACTTTGTCTTCTGGAATCCTCCAATTATAGATGAGGCTAGGAGTGTTCGGCACAGTGCTAATAGTGAAGCTACGAACCTGTTTACTGAACTAGTAAGTTGTGGCATACGTAGCCTAACCTTTGCTCGTAGTCGTCGGTTAACTGAGCTTATTTATACCTATTCCAGACGGAGATTGGCTGAAACCGTCCCAACCTTAGCTGGAAGAATTAAGGCTTATCGTGCTGGTTATCTCCCGCAGGAACGGCGCCAAATAGAGCAGGAGCTATTCAGTGGTCAACTTTTAGGAGTAGTTGCCACTACTGCTTTAGAGCTGGGTATAGATATCGGTGACCTGGAGGCAACGGTGCTTACCGGCTATCCGGGGAGTATTGCCAGTACCTGGCAGCAGGCGGGTAGGAGTGGTCGGGGTAGAGACAGGTCGCTGAGCTTCCTTATCGGTCTGGATAACCCTCTAGACCAGTATTTTATGCGTCATCCTGATTTCTTTTTTCAAAAAGGCTTTGAGAATGCTCTGGTTAACCCCGATAATGCCTATATTTTAAGAGCCCATCTATTGTGTGCCGCCTGGGAATTGTCGCTAAGTAGCGATGAGGAAATCTTCGGCTCTACTTTTGGACAGAGAAAGGCAGAACTGGAAGAACTGGGCGTGCTTCGGGAACGCCGACAGAGGTGGTATCTTTCACCCCGTATTGCCTATCCGGCTCAAGGCATCAATATCCGTTCCTCTTCCGGGGAGAACTTTGACGTTATTGATACTTCTACTGATTCCTTACTGGAGACGGTGGAAGCCAGTGTTGCCTTTTTCCAGATACATCCTGGCGCTATTTACCTCCACCAGGGAGAGTCTTATCTGGTTACTGACCTTGACCTGGATAACCGCACCGCCTGCGCCGTGCCGACCTCCGCCTCTTATTATACTCAGACTAAAGAAATCGAGGATTTGCGTATTGTTAAGCAGACTCGCCGTAGGAGCTGCGAGCGAGTCAATGTATACCTGGGTGAGGTAGAGGTTACCAATACCGTGGTTGGCTTCAAGAAAAAGGCACAATTCACTGAGGAGGTAATCGGTGAGGAGCCACTTGACCTGCCACCTCAGCACTTTCCTACTGTTGCCCTCTGGTTTGACTTGCCACCCGGAGCCGTTGCTCGATTGGACAAAGAGCAACTGGACTTTGCTGGCGGCTTACACGCCGCTGAGCATGCGGCTATTGCCATTCTTCCCTTGTTTGCTCTGTGCGACCGCAATGATATTGGTGGTGTATCTACCCCTCTGCATCCTGATACCGGGAGAGCCCAGATATTTATTTATGATGCCTATCCCGGCGGCATTGGCATTGCTGAGAAGGGGTTTGACTTGGTAGAGGAACTATGGCAGGCTACGCTGAAGACGATTATAGAGTGTCCCTGTCGGGAGGGGTGCCCTAGCTGTATTCAGTCGCCAAAGTGTGGCAATAATAATAAGCCTCTGGATAAAAAGGCAGCCCAGATACTGCTTGAAGGGTTGCTGGGGGAGTCATAGAGGGGCAAAGCCCCTCTTAAAACAAGCGTCCCCTTATAGAAGTGCACAATCGGCTATAAAATTAGTGATTGACATCTAGGCTTGGTGGAAGGGAGAGTTTAGATATAATGCTGAGGTATACGAGGTCAGAGAGGTTTGAGGAGAGTTTGAGGTTATCTTCGAAGCGGAATGCCAGAGACGGGGTATCAAACTATTTATTTTACCGCCACGCTCACCCAAGCTCAATGGTGGCGTTGAGCGAGCTCACCGGACTCATGCCGAGGAATTCTATGAAGTAACAGAGAAGTTCCTTTGCTCTTTCCGAGCTAAGGGAGGAGCTACTAGAATGGGAACAGGCGTATAATACCGCAAGACCTCACCAGGCACTGGGTTATGTGACACCACTAAATTTCTGGAGCAGCGGAAAGAATACTCTGGAAAGGAGTCCATGTGTTACTAAGCATATGAACGAGCACATTGTGTTGTTTGTATTTCTTGTTGTGTGGTATAATGTGCTATCATTTTTCTGAGGAGGAAAATTGGTGCCTAGAAGGACATCTAAGAAAGTATTAGAGGCAGAGGATAAGCAGTTGCGTGATTACGAACTGGTACTGATTGTCAGTCCGGAGGTTGTGGAAGAGAAATTTGATGCTACAATAGATAATGTAAGTCAGTTTATTACAGAAAAGGGTGGTACTATTTCCAATGTGGAACAATGGGGTAAAAAGAGACTGGCCTATCCTATAGAGCATTTTATGGAGGGTAGTTATGTGCTGACTCGTTTTAGGTTGAAGCCTGCATTGAGCAAGGAGCTCGAAGCGAACCTGCAGATTTCTGAGGAAGTTCTACGTCATCTATTAGTTAAAATTGAGTAGTTAATTGCGAGGGATGCCTATTTCCCACAGGGATTGGGGAGGATAAAAGGAGACTCAGGATAATGGCAAGCTTAAATAAAGTAATGATTATCGGTAATCTCGGGAGCGACCCTGAAATGCGCTTTACCCCGAATGGCAATCCAGTAACCTCGTTTCGTATTGCCACTAATCGGGTATACACTACTTCTGAGGGAGAGCGTAAGCAAGAGACGGAATGGTTTACTGTGGTCGCTTGGAATAAGCTGGCTGAACAATGCAATCAGTTTCTGACTAAAGGTCGGCTTGTCTACGCTGAGGGTAGACTACGCACCCGGACCTGGGAGGGCCAGGATGGGCAGAAGCATTATCGGACCGAAGTAATAGCCA
>Ga0307378_10006935_pt1 | contig 15337 bp, 33 predicted proteins | sample UN1MG_FD_202238 | JGI IMG/M metagenome (GOLD analysis project Ga0307378, IMG submission 202238) | Soil microbial communities from Risofladan, Vaasa, Finland - UN-1 | ecosystem: Environmental > Terrestrial > Soil > Coastal area > Acid sulfate soil | place: Finland: Risofladan, Vaasa | collected...
CTTACTCACTAGCTGCTATTTATGGAGCTGAAGGTCCTAGAATTTCACAAATTACTGGGAAACCTGTAGATGAATGTAATCAACTACTAAAATCTTATTTTAAAGCTTTTCCTAAAGTTGAAAGATTAATTAAAGATACTCATTTTGAAGCTAAGACTAAAGGTTTTGTTAGTACTAAACTAGGAAGAATTAGACATTTACCTCTCGTTAAAGAGTATCATGAGAGATACAATTTGAAGAACCTTCTTGATTGGAGATGGGCTAAGAAAAATAAACTAATGAAAGAAAGAAGAGAAGTTAAAACACTTCTTAATAATGCTGTCAATTTTAAGATTCAAGGTTTTGCTGCTCATTGTTTGAATAGGTCTAAAATTAATATAACAAGAGAATTACGGGAAAAGAAGTTAGATGCACAGATCATACTATCAATTTATGATGAGATCATAACCCACTGCAAAGAAGAGTTGACAGAAGAAGTAAAAGACATTATAAAAAGACATATGGAAAGTTGTGTAGACACTTCTCCAGTACCATTATTAACTGTACCAGACGTAGGAGATACATATGCGGAGGCAAAATAATGAAAGAATATAGAAAAACTATAGGCGTAAATAGTAAATGGGGACCACAAGAGGTAATTGTCGATTACGAAGATAAAGATATCTTAGAGCAATATAGTTGGAGGTTATGGTCTTCGGATAGATACCACACTTGTTATGTGACAGCGTGTTATAAAGAAGAGGGTATTAAAAGAAACAAAAGGCTTCATAGAATAATAATGAATCCTCCTGATAACATGGTAATCGACCACATAAACGGCAATGGACTTGACAATAGAAAAAGTAATCTACGTATAACAACACAAGCTAAAAATAACAGAAACGCACGTAAAAGAAAAAACGCTAAAACCTCCGAATATAAAGGAGTTCATTTCTGTTCAACTTTTAATAAATGGAAAGCTCAAATTCAAATTAATAAAAAGAAAATATCTCTTGGTTATCACCTCACAGAACTAGAAGCAGCAGAAGCATATAATCAAGGGTGTATTAAATTTCATGGTAATTACGGTATCTTAAATGAAATTTAAAAATAATAATACAATAACTAGAATACTATATCAACATGCTCTTTTTGTGCAAACTGAAGGCAGACATGGAGAATTCGCTATTTTTAGATATCGTATAGATATGGAAGATCTTAAAGAAGCGGATTTTAGAGGTGAAAATCTAGAAGGTATTGATTTTGAAGGGTTTGATCTAAGAAAGGCTGACTTTAGAGAGTGTAGTCTTATTGGCGTTGATTTCGAGGCTGCTGATCTTAGAGGAGCTGATTTTAGAGGAGCTAATCTTAAAGGTTGTTTGACTTCTTCAAATATTAAAATCTTAGGTAATATATTAATTATTGATTATATAAATCACGGTTCTTTTTGGGAAATAGATTCTTGGATAGATATTGAGGAAGATAGTTTAGGAGAAGCTTTATATTTATGAAATATAAAATTGGAGATACAGTAATAATTACTCAATGTTGTTCATATAAAAAAGATTGTAATTGTACATTCCCAAAAGTAGGAAAGTATAATGGGAATGGATACGCAGACTTAATGTATAAGGTATATTTTAAAGATAATATTCATAATAATCACATTTTCCATAAAATAGTACCTTATAATGAATTAACCAAGGCGTTATACTATGAAATATAAAATAGGTGATAAATTAATGTGGCTTAATACTATTAACGGAAGAGTTTATTATCCTTATATAATCAAGTATATAAATACTGAACTTCAATGTTACGTGTGTGCCTATAAAAAAGATCCTAACTACATATATTTGTATGAAGAAGAAGTAGCACTTATAAATGAGTTAACAAAAGCTCTATATTTATGAAATATAAAATAGGTGATATAATAATATGGAAATGTACAATAAAAACCAATATAGGTATATACATTTCTTATTATCCAGACTATAAAATAGAAAAGATCATAAAAGATAAATACCCTCTAGTTTGTTCTTGTAAATTTGAAAAGAATACTGTATCATTTAAAGAGTCAGAAGTAATAATTCAAAATGATTTAACAAAGGCTTTATATCTATGAGTTTAGAGATTGGAGACAGAGTGATAGCTATACCTGAATATAGATCTAAATATAAGAATAAAATAGGAATTCTTAAATTCATAAACTTAAATGATACTCTTCCTTATAGTATTTCTTTCACAGATGGTTTTAGAATGTGCTATAAAGATAAAGAATTAATAAAAGTCAATAAATTAACTGAGGTTTTATATCTATGAAATATGTTGTAAGAATTATTTTATCTCTATTTATTATTAATATATTACCAGCTCTATTTTTTCCTATTAGTGAAAAATTAAGAGTTTATACAGTATCACAATCTTATTTATCTTTAAAAGGTCCTATATCTTTAGAAGTATTAGATGTTATTAAAGAAATTAAATCTGAAGGTAAATTAGTAAAAAGAACAGGAATAAGGCCTATATTTATATATGTAAAAGAGCTATCTGAAGATAGCCCTTTAGGCTACGCAACACCTCTAATAAACCTATGTTTTATAACTCTTAATAAAAAATATGTTGATACAGCAAGTAAAAGAGATATAAAAAATCTTATTATTCATGAATTACTACATTGTCATTTTTATGATCATGATGTATATTCTGATAGTATTATGTATCCATATATGTTTGAGAAAGATTATAATAAAAGTATTGATGTTTACTATAGGAATTTGAATAAATGAATAAATATACAGAATTAGAATTTAAATATAACGCAGATGAAGTAGGACTAGATCAATTTAAAAAACTAATGGAACAAATAGGTTATAAAAAAACATTTGACGTTAGTAGTTGGGATCATTATTATACAAAAGAAGATACAGATGACTTTATGAGATTTAGAGATAGTCCAATAACTCCTGAATTGACAATTAAAAGAAAGACTAATAATTCTAATAACTGGAATAGAATAGAAATAGATCTTCCATTAGATATTAATCGTGTCAATAAAGAAGTAGTAGCTAAATTTGTAGGTTTAGAAGGTTATCAAGAAGATTTTAAGATATATAAGAGTTGTTTTATGTATTTTCAAGAATATTACAATTGTGTATATTATATTGTTTACGATCAAGAAATGAGAGAGAAGAATAGATTTATTGAAATTGAGGTTAATAAGGATGCAGTAGAGAGTTGGGACGTAGAGGCTCTAGGAGAGCCAGAAACCTACCTTAGAGCCATTGAAAAGAACTTAGAGGCTCTAGGTATTAGTAATAAGAACCGGCTTAAGAAGAGCCTTTTTGAGCTTTATAGAGGGTAGTTATATGGTACTTAGAATTGAAGATAAAACTGATGAGAATTCACATCCTGATCTTATATATCTAGAAGCTTATGGTCCTGAAATACCTGAAGGTTATGAGATTGTCTTTAGTAATAGTTCTTATAGTTATATTAAAGGAGAGTTACAGCCTGTTGAGTATGCCAAGAACGGTGGTTGGTGGACTTGGTATGGACCAGAAGGTTTTGATGGCGGTTGGGAAACAGCAGAACAATGTTTAGAAGAACTACTTGAATTTAAAAAGGATATATAATATGAAATATATTATTGGGGATGTAGTTATTTATGAAGATAAAGAATATTTGATAGGAGGTATTGACAGAATGCAATATTCACTATATGATCCTGTTACTTCTATCTCACGTTCTAAGAAAGGGTGGAAAGTAGACAACGCAGCTATTCCTGTTAGTTTGGTACCAAGAGTTAAAGAACCTAAAAAAGAGGATTATACACAAGTAGTACTAGAAACTACTGACAATAAACCTTCTTTTTGGAGTAAATTTAAGTTTTGGAATTAATCTGCAGTTTATATATTTAACGTTATTTAATTTATTTGGAGTGTAAAAAATGAGTGTTCCTAAGTACAAGACTTTTTTCAACAATGTTAATAGTATTCTTAATATGACTAATAAGAATCAAATTAAAACTACTATTGGTGATTCTACTAATAATCACCGTACAGTATCAGTAGTTCAATTTATTCGGTTTCTTGAGGCTATTGGAGAAGATGTCCTTGCAACCCAAACCACTTTGGCTTATAATAACCTATATGAGGTTCTACAAGATCAACGTGATTATCGTGGAGTAGTAAGGCGTGATGGTTTTGACATCACTGAATTTCTAAATACTTATGAAGAAGTAGTTATTGAGAATTCTGATTTCCGGCCATTTGTCTTTCGTAATATCGCATAATATATAATTTTTATATATTAATATTACTCTCCTCTTATTGTATTAGGAGGAGAGTTTCTTTTATGAGGATTTTATGGCTAAGAAATTTGATCTAGAGGCTTACAAAAAGACTATTAAAGTAGCAGAAGTACCTCTTAAAAAAGATAAATTTATTAAAGTAGATGAATGTTTACAAGCAGTAATAGGAATGGAAGGTATTCCTCTAGGACATGTAACTCAAGTCTATGGTAAATCAGATGTGGGAAAGACTACGCTAATGTTTCATGCCGCTATTGAGGCACAGAAGCAAGGTATTCTACCTATTCTAATTATAACAGAAGGTAAGATCTCTCATCAGAGGCTAGCGGACATGGGCTTTGATAAAGAGAATGCTATCATGGAAGAGAATCTTGAGTATCTCGAAGATGTGTTTAACTTTATCGACAAAACACTAGCAGATCAAGAAAAGGGAGATCTCCCAGTAGATATTTGTTTCTTTTGGGATTCTGTAGGTAATACTTTAAGTAAAGATGAATTTGAAACTCAAAAAGATGGATCAGTAGTTCAAAAAGCAACAATGATGAAAGCTGCTAAAGTAATTACTAATTTTATGAGAAATATTTCAAAACGTATTAATAATACTAGAAAAGTTCCCTATCCAAAATACGCAGGGTTATTCATATTGAATCAAGCCTATACTAAACCGCCAACTTTTACCGGCGGTATGTCTTCTTTGGTTCCTTATGGTGGAGATGCTATTTATTATAGATCTTCTCTAGTACTTAAAATGAATAGAAAGAATAAATTAATAGCAAAAAAAGATGGTAAAACTTTAGGATTTGGTATAACATCTAAAATATCAGTAGAGAAGAATCATATAACTAATGTTTCTCATTCTGGTGAATTTGTCATTACTGCTAAAGCTATTATACCTAATGATAAAACAGCTGTTGATAACTATAAAAAAGACAATAGAGATGATTGGGGAGATATCGTTGTATCTGATAGTTCTCCAGATTTTGAACCTTCAGAATAATTAAGGATTAATAATGACCCCAAAAGAATATGTAGAACAAGCGCTTAAGACAGAATCTAATGACTTTGAAGCTATTGGAGATAGGGTACAAGGCGAGGAAGCTATCAGGCTTATCCACGGCTCTATGGGATTGGTAACGGAGGCTGCAGAGCTACAGGACGCTCTTAAGAAGCATATCTTCTATGGTAAGACTCTAGACAAGGTAAACATCGAGGAAGAACTGGCTGATATGTTGTGGTATATGGCTATCATTACTGACACTCTCGGTGTTCCTTGGGAAGATATTATGAATAGGAATATTAAGAAGCTCAAAGCTAGATATGGAGATAAATTTAATTCTGAAGGAGCTTTGAAAAGAGATCTAAAAACAGAACGTAAAATTCTTGAAGGGGAGTAAGTGGCTAAAAAAACTCACAATAAAGAATTTACAGATAATCAAAGATTGAAAGAGGAGAATAAAAGACTACGTACTCAAGTGTCAAAACTTAGAAAAGTTATCAATAATATTGATATGTCCCATTATTCTTTTGTTCAAGACTTGCTAAACTCTAAAGATTTTGAAGCTAAACCTGCTAAAGTAACTAAAGAGGAAGTAGAGAAAAAATGGCAGTGTTTTAATTGTGAAGATGGTATAATGAGATTATTAACATTTAGTAAAATGGGGGATCCTTATTATATGCGTAAATGTGATTCTTGTGATCATAAAACTAAAGTTAAAAAATATACTGAAGATGTGAAAGGAGTTTAAATGTTCAAATGGTTAAAAGATCTCTATTTAAATTTTAAAGCAGATCAACTACTTCTACCTTCTGGACAAATAAACTTCTATTCAGATTTTATTATTATAGGTTCTACTAATATTAATAATTCTCAATATGAAGAAAATGATATTGAGAGAAAATATATATTAGGAGTAAAGGAATTAAAGAGAGAAGTCCTTAAAAATGGTTCTACAGATGAGGAGATTAGAAACTTTCTAAGAACTTTAAATGGTGAAAAAGATATGTTATCATTAATAAAGACTGAAAGTTCTTTTGTAGATTATATAAGGAAATCTCTAGTTAAAAACCTAGAAAAAGTAAGTAAAAAGAAAGAAGAAAAAGAATTTATTGACAAACGTATAAAACATCTGCATTATGGAATAGATATGAGGGAGATTAGACAGCTTAATAGGCAACTAAGAGCTGCTAAGCGAGAAGGTGATATAGATAAAGTAAAAGAATTAACAGAGGTTATTAATGGAAAAAGAAAACAAATTAGAAAGCCTTGATAATGTAGGAAATGCTAATATCTTGTTTCTTGATATTAGCTCTACTTGTACAGGTTATTCAGTAGCAGAATGTGATTTTGTCAACAGAAAAGCTACTATTACTAAAGCTGGAGCTTTGTGGTTTAAGAAAGATATGAAAGGTGGAGATAAGTATAATTATCTAGCTCGTTGTATTACAGAATACTTTTATATTATGGGACTTTGTGACTTTTTGGTTCATGAGGCTTATGCTATTAATATGAATCAACGTTCAGGTATTATGGTCACTCCTGAGATGATTGGAGCTGTTAAAGCTGCTTGTTCAGACCTTGGAGTTGATTATATGCATATTTCTCCTCAGACTTGGAGAATGCACCTTGGAGTAAAACCTACCATCACTATTAATAAAGAGGGTAAAAAGAAAAGAGAATATAAACAACCTACTATAGATATTATTGACACTATGACTAATATTCCTAATGAGATTTTTTCTAATGTTACTAAGAAATTGAGAAGTACACCTAATGATCTTTATGATGCTATTGGTGTTTCTTATGGATGGTTACATGAAATTAAACTCTTTAATAGTATTAAAATTAGTAAAAATATGGATATTAACACACATGTAAGTTTTGAGGTATAAAATGAAGGAATTAGAACAAGAGAAGCATATTGAGAGTATTATTACTTCAGCTGTTGCACTAGGATGGCAAATCGCTATTCCTAACGATGAAGAAGAAGTTGTAGGTTTTGTTGTAGGAACCTCGGAATATATCAGTAAAGTTTTAGGAGATAAAGATGTTTATTAAACACCCTAGAACAGGTAAAAAAGATACTATGTTGTCTTTAAGCGTTTATGCTTTCTTTGCTTGTTTGATTAAATTTTTAGGTAATGGAGTATCTGTAGGAGAGTTTAATTTTGGTACTGTAGATGCTACTTTGATTGCAGCCCTACTAGGACCCACTTTGATCGCTTACACAGCACGTAAATATACTGATTCACCAGATAAGAAGGAGATTACATGAAATATCTACTAACTCTATTTATGGTACTGTTTAGTACTCCAAGCGTAGCAGAACGTCTCTATCCAACAACAGAAGAGGCTTTTGAAATTGTAACTGTTAAAATTACTAATCTTGAAGAAAATACAGGAGGAACAGGAGTAATCCTTAACTCTTACCCTTCACATTCTATCATCTTGACAAATAGACATATTTGTAATGGTATATTACAAGGAGGTTATGTACATTCTGTATTTGGTAAACATCTTGTAAAAGCTGTTAGGTTGTCAACTATGCATGATTTATGTCTTGTTTTAGTTATTAAGAATCTAAAATACTCAATTACAGTAGCTAGAACTTCTGATGTTAATGATACTATTAGTATTACAGGTCATCCTTTTCTTATGCCTCGTCAAACTATTAAGGGTAAGATCACAGGTTATATGATCATTAAATTGATGACTGGAATGAGAGAATGTACTAAAGAAGAGATGAATAACTATCCTCTTTTCTGTCTTATGAATGGTGGAGTTCCTGTATATAGTGATTTTGAAGCTACTACTACTAGTGCTATTATTGCTCCAGGTAATTCAGGTAGTCCTGTATTTAATGAAAAAGGACAACTAACAGCTATGGTATTTGCAGGAGTTACTAACGGACTAAGCTTTGGGTTTCTCGTACCACTAGAATACATTAGAACAGAACTTAAAAACCCCACTAAATGGACTAAAATACCTTAAAGGATTAAAAATATGAAAGAAGTATTAGTAATAATACTTTCTTTTATGATTACTACACCTTCATACAGTTGTGATAAACCTGTTACTTATTTAAAACAAGGTGAAATTACCACTTGTGAAGGTTTTTTGTTTTCAAAAGAGAAAGAATTAGAAGTTAGAGTTATAGTAGAAGACTACGAATCATTGAAAGAGGCTACAAAGCTCCATATCAATCGTTCAGAGCGTCTTCAGGAGCAAGTAATACTCTCGGATAAGGAATTGGATAAGGAGCGTCAGCGTAGCGATTTGTGGCGTCAGAGAGCTATTGAGAGTACTGAACAACTTCTTAACTCTCAGAGTAGTAATAGTTGGAGAGATTTTGGGTTTATACTTAGTGGTATAGGACTAACAGTTTTATCAGGGTGGACTATAGGACAGGTGGCAAAATGAACACTATTATAATTTTTAGTCTTTTATTCTTATTAATAGGAGTACTTACATTTATAGGTTTTTATTTAATTTTTTCTGATGCTAATAAAGAAAATATTCTTACTTTAGAATCTTTTGAAGAATTAAAAGAGAATAATGCTTTATTGAATCAAAAATTAGGAAGTATAGAAACTGAAAAAAAAGATCTATCAAATAGCCTTTTAGAATGTTATACTACTATTCAAAGACTTAAAAAAGATTTAGATGATCAAGAAGTAAAGACTAAAAAGATAGAATCTGCTAAAAAGAGTGGGGAAGTTAGGTTAGGTTTAGCAGCGGAGACTTTAACTCCATTTCTTTCTCAGTTTCCTTATAAGCCTGCTGATTGTCAATTCTTAGGGGCTCCTGTAGATTTTATTGTATTTAATATTGACGCAGGGGAGATAGTTGTGGTAGAAGTTAAATCAGGGAATGCAAGAGAGTCCAAGAAACAAAAAACTATTAAGGAGATTATTAAGAGTGGAAGAGTTTATTATGAGTGTATAAGAATCAATGAGAATGGTGTCAAGATAACAAGAGAGGAGAATGTATGAAAGATGCTTGGGTATATATTACTGGAACTGTAGCGGCTGTTATAGGCTTTCTATGGTACTTCTTGTCTCTAAAGAATAGAGAAGTAAATAAACTTAAAACTAAGATAAAATTAGTTGACACAGAGAGAGAATCTGATATTATAGAAAGTGAGATTAGAAGTATTAGAGATGAAAAGAAACGTACTTCTAAAGAGATTACAGAAATTAATAAAGCTTTAGATTCTCTAGAAGAGAAGAGAAAGAATATTAAAAAAGAAGTTAAAAGTAAAAATAATACAGAGATTGAGGAATATTGGAACAAATGAAGGGAGTAATAGATGTATAGAATAAAAATAATAGAGTATTACAAAAAGTAGGTTATTTAAATGAATTTGATTAAGAAGTTAACGAAAACTATATTTTTTAAAAGATCAGAAGTAGCTCTAGGAGAAGGTTCTGTAACTCAATATATAGTTTTTGAAAATAAATACTTTTGTAGTTTGATATTCTACAGATGGAATACTGTTAATCAAGTAAGATTTCATACTCATGCTTTTGGAGCTATTGCTTTTCTTCTTAAAGGTTGGTATTGGGAAAAGGTAAAATTTAAAGATATAACAATGGATAATTTTGTTAATGTACCTTTTATTCCTAGATATTTACCTAAGAATTATTGTCATGCTGTAGGTCATGCCAAACCTGGTACTTTAACTATGGTCCTGGTAGGTCCTTGGCAACAAACTTGGAAGGAGTACTTTCCTGATACTAAAGAGTGGATTACTTATAAATGGGGTAGAAAAATGATTAAAAGGAGTAATAATGAGAAAGATCTTTAGAATGAAATATGAACCTTGTAGTGGTAGGTGTTATGCTCGGCATGAGGTTATCCAACTACAACAGATCTCTAATGACAAGCAAGCTATTAAACAATTGCTTACTAAAATGATTAAAGCTCACGAACCTATTTGTGGTAATGAGAATGTGTCATATGGTATTGATCTAGATGAAGAGAATAATATCTTTATTGCTTCTTTTATTCATTTTGGTAAACTAGAACTATTTACAGATGTAGATCTTATTTCTGTAATGAATAAACTATGCGATTCAGCTATTAATCATTTTAATTCAGAAGATGGTAAAAAAGAACTTGTAATTGATTCAGGATTAGGTCATAGTGTATGTGACCATGGAAAAGATGATGATTTGATCAAATTCATGGTTGAGTATTCAGGTTTAAATAAACAAGAACAGCAAGAAATTCTACAAACAATTTAAAGGAGTTAAGAAATGGCGAAGAAAAAGACTTTAAAAGTAACTGCTAAGATGGCTGCTAGATATATTAAACTTATGTATGCAGCATCTAAAATTGATAAGTTTCATTGTGAAGGAGATTTAAATTGTACATTCTCTCTTGCTTCTTTGGTTATGGAAGATAAAGGTGTTGAGTGGGTGGATTGGGACTTTAGGGTTGCTGAAGTTTATCAACTATGTAAGGATTTAAGTAACCCTTACCAAAAACTTAATATTGTCATAAATCAAGTCGATAATGATGAAGGGTGTGATTTTGAAATTACAGTAGTTTCCAAATTCTCACCAAATTATAATGTTGTACATCTTCAAGATGGTCAGCCAGTAGAACAAACAATTTAAAGGAGTTAATTATGTCAGATGAAAAGAAAATGGTAAAACTTACAGGTCTTTGGGCTAATGTTAGTAATAGTGGACTGGAATATCTTTCAGGTTCAATGGGCTCATCTAGAATCCTTATTTATAAGAATACTTATAAAAAAGAAGGAGATAACCAACCTGATTATCAAGTATATATTGCAGAAAATAATAAAAAGCAGGAGTCAACTTCTAACTTTACTAAGAAAGTAACTCCTGAATCTAATGATGCTCCATTTTAAATGGGAATAATTATACTTATAGGTATCATTATTCTAACTATTTTACTTTTTATGGAAGATTAAAATGAGAAGTATTATTGAAATTACAGCTAATTTATTCTCTAATTTTTCTATTAGAAAGTATGGTAAACCAGCTCGTTGGATTAAGTTGTCAAAAGATCGTCAAAAAGAATGGGTTGAAGATTCTTATACTATCCTAGAAGATCTTCTAAAAGCTTTAGAAAAGGATCTAAAACCTGTTATCTTGACAAAGAACCCTTCTGCTTCTTATGAAAGAGGTTATTATAGAGGTTCTGAAGAAGAGAAAGAGCGATTAAGAAACTTAATTAGTGATATGAAAGCAGATTATTTAGAACAATTAAGAGAATTTATTAAAGAATAAAAGGTATACATACGAATACTTAACCCTCTTCTATAAATATAGAGAGAGGGTTTTACTATATTTGAAATAGGATTAAACTTATGGATGAATCAACAAAATTACTTAGTGATATAACAGTATTTTCAAAATATGCTAAGTTCCTGCCTGAAAAGAATAGAAGAGAAAATTGGGATGAATTATGTGATAGGAATATGAATATGCATATTTCTAAATTTCCTAATCTAAAACAAGAAATAGAAGATATTTATAATACTTATGTAAAAACTAAAAAAGTATTACCTAGTATGAGATCTTTACAATTTGCAGGAAAACCAATTGAACTATCACCTTCTAGAATTTTTAATTGTGCTTATTGTCCAGTAGATCATTATAAAGTATTTAGTGAAATTATGTTTCTTCTACTAGGAGGTACTGGAGTTGGTTATTCAGTACAATATCAACATATTGAAAAATTACCTCCTATAATTAAACCTCACAAAAAGCGTAGGTTTGTAGTAGGAGATTCTATTGAAGGTTGGGCAGATGCAATTAACGCTCTTATGAAGTCTTATATGAGAGGCACAAGTTTGCCTGTATTTGACTTTGGAGATATTAGACCTAAAGGTTCTGCTTTGGTAACATCTGGTGGGAAAGCTCCTGGTCCCCAGCCTCTAGAAGCTTGCCTTATTAAAATTAAAGGTATTTTAAATGAGGTAGATGATCATGAACAATTGTCAACTATTCAAGTACATGATATTATCTGTTATATTGCTGACGCAGTCTTGGCTGGTGGAATTAGAAGAGCTGCTTTAATTTCTTTCTTCTCTTTCGATGATCAGGATATGATATCTTCTAAGTATGGTAGTTGGTGGGAGCTTAATCCTCAGCGAGGAAGGGCTAATAATTCAGCAGTAGTGCTTAGACATAGAGTCACACAAAATGACTTTATGGATCTTTGGAAGAAGATTGAACAAAGTGGTAGTGGAGAGCCGGGTTTCTATTTTACTAATGACTCTGATTGGTTGTCGAATCCATGTTGCGAGATAGCGTTACGACCTTATCAATTTTGTAACTTAACAACTATTAATGTAGGTACTATTGACAACCAAGAAGATTTTAATAGTAGATGTAAAGCAGCCGCTTTTATTGGTACACTTCAAGCTTCTTATACAGATTTTCACTATCTAAGAAATCAGTGGAAAAAAACTACTGAGAAAGATTCTCTTATTGGAGTTAGTTGTACAGGAATAGCTTCTTTATCTGAAGATATTAATTTAAAAGAAGGTTCTAATATAGTAGTAGAAGAAAATAAAAGATTAGCTAAATTAATTAAAATAAATAAAGCAGCACGTACTACATGTGTCAAACCTGAAGGTACAGCCTCTTTAGTTGTTGGGACCTCCTCCGGTATCCATGCTTGGCATTCAGAGCACTATGTTAGGCGTATGAGGTTCTCAAGTAATGAGAATATAGCTATCTTTCTGAAATCTAAAGTGCCTGAGATTTGTGAAGATGATAAAATGATACCTAATACTGTGGTGGTGGGTATTCCTGTAAAAGCTCCACAAGGATCAAAAACAAGAGAAGAAAGTTCTTTTGAGTTTCTAGAAAGGGTTCAAAAATGGAGTTTAGAGTGGATTAAACCAGGTCATTTAAATGGTAATAATACTCATAATGTATCCGCTACTGTTAGTGTAAAAGATACTGATTGGGATTCTATCGGTAAATGGATGTGGGATAATAAAGCGGATTATAATGGTTTATCTATTCTTCCACATGATGGTGGTACTTACGTTCAAGCTCCTTTTGAAGAGATTGATGAAGTAGAATATAAAAGACTATTGGATATTATTACTAAAGCTGATATTAAAATTGAAGATATTAAAGAATATACTGATAATACTGAATTAACTGCTGAGTTGGCTTGTGCTGGAGGAGCTTGTGAGATTTAAAGTTTGACAATCTAATCAAATTTAAATAGAATTAAGGAGTGGTAATAACCTCTCCTTTTTTTATGGGTATTAAATGAGTTTTAAAATAGGCGATCTAGTAATAGTAGATAGTGATATTTATGGAGATTCAGAATTTGACAAGGCAGTAGGTATTATAACAGACGTAAATTGTCCTGGCTATCCACTTAAAGCTTTCTTTAAACCAATAGACTGGGAAGGTTATTTTTACGAGAATGAATTAATTAAAATAGATTCAAAATTAGCAGAGGTTCTTTATACATGAGTTTAAAAATAGGTGATAAAGTAATAATTAATAAAAAAACTTATCCTGGTAGTTATACTTATGCTGATAAAATAGGAACTATTAAGTCTATAGAAAACGGAGAATGGCCATATACAGTATATTTTGAACAAAGACATCACGGCACATTTAGTGAAAATGAATTAATTAAAATAGATTGTAAACTAGCAGAGGTATTATATGGTCCTAACTAAAATATGGCTAATAATAGTTCTAAGTACTAATAACGGTTCTTCTTACTCATATCATTTAAATAATCCTGAAAAGTTATTAAATATACATCTAGAGACTAAAGATAAATTACCATATAAAGATAACTCATGGATAAGAATGACAGGAACTATTAAATGTGAAATAGTTAAAGAAATACCTTGTAATAATTGTATACCTGAGTTACATTATTTTTGTACTTCTAAAGATCTTAAAGAATCTAAATGTGAAGTTAAAGAAACTTTTATAGTTGGAGGAATAGGATATTGCTAAAGTCTAAATATAAAGTTGGAGATGTGGTATATTGTAAAAAGAATAGTGTTACTCCTGCTACTTATCATGTAGGGACTATAGAGGAGATAAAAGAGGCTGGCGTCGAAGGTTGGTGGAGGCAAGTGGCGGACTTAAAAGATTGTGAAGGTTTACTTACTGTATGGCTAATTGAAGATGATGAAAAATATGATTCTGATAGTACACATGTAATATGTAAATTAGATACTGAATTAGCAAAGGTATTATATAAATGAGAAAAGTTCCTAAATGGTCAGAATACTTTATGAATATAGCTAAAGTAGTAGCTAGTAGATCTAAAGATCCTAATACACAAGTAGGATGTGTCATTGTAGATTCTAATAGACATATAATTGGAACTGGTTATAATGGGTTCTCTTCTAATGATCTTGAATCTGACAATAAATGGAAGAAAGATAATAAGAGTAATCATGTAGTACATAGTGAGCTAAATGCCCTACTACACGCTGTTAAGTCTGTTAAAGGAGCTACACTCTACTGTACTCATAAACCTTGTCAGAATTGCTGTTTAGCTATCTCAGCGTCAGGTATTAAAGAAGTTATATTTCTCAATGATAGAGAACAAGATACTTATTCTGTTCCCTATTTAAAATCAGTAGGTATTCTAATTAGACATTTAAAGGAAGATTAATGACTTATATTAAAAACTTATATAATAAAATAAAGAATTTAATCATCTGGTTTCCAATCATATGGAATGATAAGAATTGGGATTACGCCTATTTACTTCAAATACTAGAGTTTAAATTGACACTAATGCGTAATACTCTAAAAGATAATAATATTACTACTTCAGTAAATAGACAAGTAAAACAAATAGAGTATGCTCTTTATCTATTAAAAGAAAAGAATTATATTGAAAAAGAAGAGAAATTATGGGAATCTAAATGGGGTGAGAAGGAATACTTTCCTGAAGAGTTTAAAGGTACACATGAAAATAAATTTGTGAGTTATACAAGAATGTGGACTACTGATAAAATTAAAACAGCAGAAGAATATATACAGGCGTATAAGGAACAAATGGAGATATATGAT
>Ga0307378_10006936_pt1 | contig 15336 bp, 11 predicted proteins | sample UN1MG_FD_202238 | JGI IMG/M metagenome (GOLD analysis project Ga0307378, IMG submission 202238) | Soil microbial communities from Risofladan, Vaasa, Finland - UN-1 | ecosystem: Environmental > Terrestrial > Soil > Coastal area > Acid sulfate soil | place: Finland: Risofladan, Vaasa | collected...
CCGCTGTGGGGTTCGCGTTTCGCGACCGCGCGCATCGGGTGCGGTACGCGCTCCTGGGTTATTTCCTCGTGGCGATGAACCTAGCCTTCCTTGTGGGCTTCGTTCGCACTTTCGTCGGGCGGCAGGAGGCAACGTGGCAACGGGTCAACTAAGGGACGCACCGGCCCGATCGCCTCGGAGTCTGACGGGAGTGCCGGTGCTTCTTTACCACGGACTGACGGCAGCTCGCCCCGGTGAGATGGGAGCGCGACAAAAAAAATACTGGGTCTCCGAGGCGCGATTCCGTGACCAGTTGGATCAAATCCATCGAGGGGGCTACCGGGTTTTGCTGTTGCGGGAACTTTGGAGCGGTTCGGCGGCGATTTACGGCCGGAGCCGCCTTGTCACCCTAACCTTCGATGACGGTCGGGACTCGGATTACTCAGTTGCCTTTCCGGCTCTCGGGGGGTCGAGGGCGCGTGCCGACTTTTTCGTGAACACCAGTGAGATTGGCAAGCCGGGCTTCTTGAGCTGGCAGCAAATGGCGGAAATGCAGCGAGCGGGAATGGGGTTTCAATCCCACGGGCACGAGCACGTCGATCTTTCACGCCTGCCGGAAGGGGCACTTCGACACCAGTTGGAGTTGTCGAAGCGCCTGCTGGAGGATCGGTTGGGTTCCCCCGTGGACTTTTTGGGAGCTCCGTACGGACTGGTCAGCGCGCGATTGGTGGATATGGCCCAACGGGTGGGCTACCGTGCCGTTTGCACATCGCGAAGCTGGCCCGCGCGACCGGGGTCGAAGACGGTGAGTCGCGTTGCGGTGTACGCCCACACAAGTGCGGCGCAGTTTAGAAGACTCCTGGGAGGAAACGTCTTTTCTTACGCGGTGCGAATGACTAGGACGGCGGTAGTGACCCTGCCCAAACGCGTTCTGCTCCGCTATCGGCCGGACCGGCTGGGCGTGCGGACCCTGGAGTGCCAGTCATGACGCGGAAACGCCCTATTCGCATCTTCGTCCTGATCGACGCTCTGGGATGGAAGTTCTTGGAAGGGCGTTCGTTCATGAACGATCTTCTCCCCCACCGCATGCCCCTGCGCACCGTCCTGGGATTCAGCTCTGGGGCCATCCCAGCCATCCTGACCGGCGTGCCGCCGTCCGAGAACGGCCACTGGAACCTTTTCTACTATGACCCGACCGGGTCTCCCTTCCGCTGGCTGCGGCATTTCAGTTTCCTGCCCGATCGCGTGCTCGACCACCGTTTGACCCGCAAACTGCTGAAGGAGATGGGGCGAAACCTCCTGGGGCTGGGCCGGAACTTCGAGTGCTCGGTGAGCCCGCGCCTTTTGCCCTGGTTCGATTATGTGGAGAAGCGCAACATCTACGATCGCGGCGGAATCAGCGGTGCCCCGTCGGTTTTTGACCAGCTTGCCGAACAAGGTGTGTCATTTCGCGTTTACTCCTACCACCACTGGACTGACCCACAGATTCTGGACCTCGCACAGCAGGACTTGGAAACGACCGACGCGACATTTTTCTTCATTTACCTCAGCGAACTGGACATGCTGTTTCACGAACACATTGGGGACGAGGCTCAACTCGAAGAGCGCCTGGCCTGGTATGACCGCCGGCTCCGGGAGATCTTCCGTTGCGCTCAAAAAATCGACCCTGACGCCACGTTCGCCATTTTCTCCGACCACGGCATGACGCCGGTTCGCGAACACTTCGACTTGGTGGAAAGGGTGGAAGAGGCCGGATACTCCTCTCCCTCCGACTACCTGGCCGTCTACGACTCGACGATGGCGCGGTTCTGGTTCTTCTCGGAGGAAGCTCGGAAGGGCATCGTGGGCCGCCTGGAGTCGCTGGACTGCGGGAGAATCCTTTCCGACGACGAGTTGCGCCAGCTGGGCATCTTCTTTCCCGACCGCCGCTATGGCGAGGTCATCTTCCTGATGCTGCCCGGATGGCTGCTTTCGCGCAGTGACTTCAACGGGCGCCGCTGGATGCCGGTGGGGATGCATGGCTACCATCCCGATGACCCGTATTCGGACGCGGTCTACTTGAGTAACCGCCGTCCCACCGCGAACCTGCAAACCATCGCCGATATACACGGGTGTCTGGTGGAGGCCATGGCCGAGGTGCAACGATAATGGAGCAGCCGATTTCCGTGCTGCATTTCTCCAATTCCCTCGTACGAGGGGGTGCGGAAGAACACATCCTGACCCTTTTGCGTGGCCTGGATCGAAAGTTCTTCCGGTTGCATCTCGTCTGCCCGCCCGAGTTGGCCGCGCGGGTCCGGCCAGACCTTCCGGACGACGTGGAACTGATCCCTCTTCTTGTGCGTAAACCCACGCAACCGGCTGCCGCCTTTCGACTGGGGCGAATCCTCCGCGAACGCCGCGTGACGATCCTCCACTCGCATCTCTTCTACGCAAGTTTGTTCGCCTCCCCGATCGGCTGGGCGTGGCGCGTGCCGGTCATCCTGGAGACTCCTCACCTGCGGGAATCCTGGCGGCGAGGATGGTTTAAGTCACGGTTCGTCGTGGACCGGTTCGTGGGACGTTTCGTGGATTACTACATCGCCGTGTCCGAGGCCAACGTGCGCTACTTGGTGGAGACCAAAGGGCTGCCGGCCAGAAAGATGGTCATCATCCGCAACGGCTGCGACTTGAAGCGGTTTGATCCCACGCGCGAACCGCCGAGGGGCCTGAAAAGGAAGTTGGGCTTCAACGAAGTCGATCCGGTGCTGCTGGTGGTCGGTCGGCTGGAGCCCCAAAAGGGACACCACGTTCTGCTGAACGCGCTTCCCGCGGTGCGCGGAGAGTTCCCTTCGGCGCGTCTTGTCTGCGTGGGCGAGGGATCGTTGCGGAAAGATCTGGAAAGCCAGTTGAGAACCCTGGGACTCGAAGACGCGGTGCGCTTCGTGGGTTTTCAGGCCAACGTCCCTGAATGGCTGGCGCTAGCGGACTTCACAGTCCTTCCCTCTTTCTACGAAGGGCTGCCCATTGCGGCTATCGAGTCGCTCGCGGCGGGCCGGCCCGTGGTGGCGAGTGCCGTGGACGGAACTCCCGAGGTCGTCCTCAACGGCAAGACCGGCCTTACCGTCCCACCTGGAGATGTGACCGCTTTGGCTGAGGCGCTCTGCTCCATGCTCCGCAACCCGAGCCTGCGCACAACCATGGGAAATGAAGGGCGCCGCTGGGTGGCGGAGAACTTCAGCCAGGAGCAGCAGCTTCGGCACACGCAGGAACTCTACTTGCGGGCCGTGGAGAGGCATCGGGGGGCTGAGCGAAGCTCGGCGCCTCTGAAAGTGGATGAGGATGTCTCGCCGCGCACCGAACCCGCTCTACCACGACGCGCGAGTTGATTTGAGATGGGCTATGGGCATTGGAATTCAATCCGGCAGCTCACGGAGTGCTCCAGAGGGCAGGCCTGTTGAGGCCGCTGTCGTAAAAGGCACCATCTGTGAGGAAACCGTTCGCGTATGCCTGCAGGCGTATGGCGAGCAATTACGGGCCATTGTGCTTACCGGCAGCTTGGCGCGGGATGAAGCGACGATTGCGGAATTCAAAGGGCGCTGGGAGCTGTGGGGAGACGCCGAGTTCTTTCTGGTCTTCAATGACTCCGCGCCTCTGCCCCCGGCAACCAATCTGATTGCAATCGCAGCCGAAATCAACTCCTCCCTTCTCGAGCGGAAGGCGCGCTGTCACGTCAGCCTGGACGCGGTCCACTCCAGATATTTCCGCGAAATCCTCCCCCACATTTTTGCCTACGAATTGCGGGCCTGGGGGAAAACTGTTTGGGGGGATTCGACGGTTCTCGCGCTCATTCCCGAATTTCCGGCGTCGGCAATTCCGCTGGAGGATGCCTGGCGGCTGCTGTGCAACCGGGTCATCGAACAACTGGAGATCTCAGCAGAGCCGGGTGCTGGGCCCGAGGTTGCTGGCGATGGCATTCGGTACAGGACGGCGAAGCTCTACCTGGACATGGCGACTTCATACTTGCTGTTCAAGGGGGCCTACGCGCCGACCTATCACCAGCGGGCTGAAGCCCTGGGCCATCTTGAAAAGGAAGTCGCCAGTGAAGAAAAGCTCCCGTTTTCGCTGCCTGATTTCGCGGAACGCGTTGCCGACTCGACCCACTTCAAATTGACGGGCTCGATCCGGAAGACCAGCTTTCTCAACCCCAAAAACGGCAAAGATGAGGCCACCCTCTGGAAGGAATCGCTCTCCTTCGCTTTGGGGCTTTGGAGATGGGAACTGGCGCAGCTTGCCGGCATCGAGGGAAATCGCCCCGATCGGGAACTCATGCGGGCGTGGATGCAACGGCAGCCATTCTCGCAGCGCCTTCGCGGTTGGCTCTACGTGGCGCGCCAGCAGGGATGGGCCCGCAGCTGGGCGGATTGGCCCCGATGGGCCCGGCTGGCCTGGCACGCTTCGCCGCGCTACTGGGTCTACGCCCTCACTTTTGAGCTGGCGCGCCGATCCGTAGACGCAGACCGGAATTCCGCCGGGGCACGAGACGGGGGTTGGAATTTCGAGGCGTTGCGAGATTGGCTTCCGGCGACCCGGGGGGACGAACACGCATGCGATCCCTGGCATCAACTCTCGTCGCAAACCGTTTGGAACTATCACGAGTACCTGGAGACCACGCGCGCCTGAAGTGCACGGTGCCGCCGCGAAGAAGCTTTCTGTAGGCGTTGAAATCCTGGAGGGTTGGTTGTGCAAAGCGTTAAATCAAAAGTCGTGTTTCGAGGTGTGGGGCCGGAGAATGTGCCGGCCATGGTAAGGGAATGCATGGAGGCGTGCGGCTGGGAGGAACTGGTACCCCGCGGTGCCACGGTCGTCATCAAACCGAATCTTTGCACGGCGGAGCCCGACAAGCTGGAGATGTCGAATACCGACCCGCGAATCACCCAGGCTGTCTGTGAGGTGCTCCTCGCCCGCACGCGTCATATCTTCATCGGCGAGTCCGACGGGCTGCGGCAGAAAGCCCAGGAATCGTTTCAGGCGAACGGCTATGTCGAGATGGCCAGAACGCTTGGGGTGGAACTTGTGAATTTTTCGGAGATGCCCTGGGTCAAAATGGACTGCCCGCCGGCAGGAGATATCGAGCTGCCACGGCTGTTGCTCGAGGCCGAGGTTTTCATCACTCTGCCGGTGCTGAAGACCCACGCGCTTACCTACTTTACGGGCGCTCTGAAGAACCAATGGGGGTGTGTGCCGCAATATGATCGGATTCTGCTCCACAAATGCATCGATGCCCTGCTTCCCACTCTGCATCGCGTCTTCGCACCCAAGCTGGCCATCATGGACGGGATTGTGGGAATGGAGGGCCGCGGCCCGACGAACGGCAAAGCCCGGCGGATGGACCTGATTTTGGCAAGCCGTGACAGCGTGGCGCTCGACGCCACGGCGATGCGGCTGGTAGGACTGGATCCCCTGCGCGCGCGTCACATCGTGATGGCGGCGGAACAAGGGCTCGGGCGGATACGAGCCGAAGAGATCGAGGCCGACGGAGACTGGACCAAGCATCAAACGCAGTTTGAGCCAGCGATTCTTGATAAGGCCATCGCGGCGATGAACTACATGAGCCGCTACCGCTGGTTCGTGAAATACATGCTGGAAACCGACTACATCTTCTATCCCATTCGCGCTGCGGTGCAGTTCCTCCGCCGGGTGGGAGTTGTGGAAGGAGCCTGACGGCCAATAGCGCCTCGGAGGTCTGCCGAAATGCCGGGCTCAGAAGACCAGGGCGAAAGGTCAAGCGCGCCCCTCCGGATCCTGTTTGCGTCGCTAGCTTTGCCGTTCCCTCCCAATAACGGCCATCGACTGCGGAACTGGGGACTGCTGCGGGCACTGGCGCAGGAAGGACATGAAGTTACTTTGCTCTCGTTTGCCGAGGCGAATGAATTCGCTCAGGATCTTACACCCCTTCGGAAAATCTGCCGGGGCGTGAATTGGGTGCCGTCTCCTTCCGCCCAAAACAAAGGTTGGAGAATGTACTGGGGACGGCTTTGCGGGCTGCTGTCTCCGCTCCCTTATGGAGCCATCAAGTATCACTCCGCGGCGATGGAGTCCGCAGTCCGGGAATTGATGGAGCGGGAGCGCTTTGACGCAGTCATCTGCGACGACATTTATCAGTTCAAAAACTTGCCGGATTCCGTTCACGATCGGGTTTTGCTGAACAAAGACGATTTCACATTCATTGTGTTGCGCCGACTCCTGGCGGAGACACGCAACCCTCTCAAATGGGCCTACGGCTGGATTGAATACTGGAAACTGCGCCGCTGGGAGTTGGACGTCTGCTCGAAGGTCGGCAAGGTTCTGGTGTGCTCGGAGCTGGACGGCACGATATTGCGGGCTGAGCTTCCGAGTGCCCCCATGGAGGTTGTGCCGAACGTGATTGATATTGAGGGATACCAACCGCGCGACAACGACGACGGCAGAACCTTGCTCTTTTTCGGAGCGATGGACTACCACGCCAACCAGGACGCAGTGGATTTCTTCATCTCCCGCATACTGCCTGAAGTCAGAAAGGGGAGCCCCGACGCCAGACTCGTCGTGGCGGGCCGTAATCCCTCAGCGTCCCTTCTGAGGCGTTATGCCAATGAGCCGGGCGTCGAGTTCACTGGAACCGTGGCGGACATGCAGGCAGTGATCGCTCAGGCGACGGTCTGCGTGGTCCCGCTGCGGATCGGCGGCGGCACGCGGTTGAAGATCCTCGAGGCCGCCGCTATGGAAAGGCCGGTCGTCTCGACCCGCCTGGGAGCTGAGGGCCTTGACTTCAGGGACGGCGAAGAAATCGTCCTCGTCGACGAACCGCGGGAATTTGCTGAAGCCGTGGTCGGCCTGATGAAGCATTCAGAGCGACGCCGCGCGCTCGGGCGCGCCGCCAGAAATAGGGCAAAGAAGTCCTACGGCTTCCCGGCATTGCGCCAGGCTATTCACAATGCTTTGAGCGACAGGCAAGTGGAGGCCTCGTTGGTGGGCCTCGCAAGGCCTGCGGAGATGGGGAACCACGGGACGGTGGCATGATCTTTTTCTATTTGCTCGTATCGGTAATGCCGATGACCCATCACCCGTTGTGGGGGCGGGTTGTGGGGGAAGTGACAGTCATCAAGTATGTCGGCGGGGCGTGTGTCCTTTACGCCATCCTGCATCTCTTCGTGCGTCGAAGGCCCCCTCGCTTCTTCGCGAGCTGGCAAGCTCGCTTGTTCGTGGTTTTTTATCTCCTGGCCGCCCTGTCCTTCCTCACAACATCGCTGCCCACCGACCTCAGGTTCAGTCCGTTTTTGAGCTACACCTCTTTTCTCGGCCTGTTCTTCATTACCCTAACCGTAGTGGACTCGGTCAATCGTTTCAGATGGGTGCTTCTTGTGGCGATCGGCTCGGTGGCATTTGCCTCTCTTTACGTCCTGCGTGAATGGCAGAAATTCCACTCCGTTTATCGTGACTTCCGCCCTGGCTGGGTTGTGGGGGATCCCAACTACTTCACGGTTTCCGCATTGGTCGTAATTCCTCTTGCATTCTACCTGCTGATCGAGCGTCGGCCACTCTGGGAGCGGGCTTTCTGTTTGGGATCTCTGATTGTATCGCTGCTGGCCGTTATGGTGGCGGCTTCCCGCGGGGGATTCCTGGGATTACTTGCCGCCTGTACGTTTATTGTCTGGCGGTCGCGCCAGCGCGTGCGGTATCTTGTTGTGATGGCCTCCCTCCTGCTCCCGATCGCTCTAATCGCCCCCGCCTCTCCCGTCAAGCGTTTGCTGCATCCTGTCCATGGGGATAACGAAGCCGAGCAGAGGCGGCTTGTAGTCTGGGCCGCCGGGCTTCGCATGATCGGTGAGCACCCGCTGGCGGGGGTCGGCTTGGGAAACTTCAAACCAATCGTCAGTGAATACGAGGGGCCTCAGGAAGATGTCGAAACTGTGGCCCACAATGCCTACATCGATATCGCAGCGGAGATGGGGCTGCCTGCACTACTGGTTTTTCTAGGCGTTGTCTATTTCAGCTTTCGGAACCTCGGCCGAACGAGCCGCTGGGCCACTGAGCACAGCCCGATGCTGCTTCGCCAAGGAGCATTAGGGCTCCAGGCAGGATTGCTGGCATCCTCCGTGGCAATTGTTTTCGTCTCCGGCCAGTTTCAGAAGCTTCTCTGGTTGGCGGTGTTTTTGTCAATGAGCGCGGCTTTCCTCAGGGAAGACCTGGCAAACCAGGAAGCCGCTGAAGAAAAGACCGAGCCCGTCCAAGTAGCACCCCTGGGGGAACCTGCTCGGTCCGGGTCCCGGAGTGGTCCCCTGAAGAGCTTCAGCCAGCGCTAAATATTCACCCGCGTTCTTCTGAGGCTGAAAGGCACGATCCAGACATATCCATCAAGCAAACTTGCTCTGGGAAGAACGCTGAGAAGTGAAGATCGTGGATTCGTAAGCACAAGCGTCAACTGACGCGGCGAGCCGAGTTCCCATTTCACGGATCAGACGAGACATGGCCGAAGAAGCACTAAAGCCCAGCCCGGAACTAATGGAAAACGTTCCCGTCCGTCTGCGACGGCAGATCGTCTCCGGAATGCGCTGGAGCCTTTGGCTTTCAATTCTCGCCGCTCCTTTCGGATATGGGACAAGTGTCCTCTTAGCGAGAGTAAGCCCTGAGGCACTCGGAACTTACGGATTGCTGATGGTTTACATCACGCTGGTTCTCTGCTGGTTCTACCTGGGTGGAGATGCAGTCATCATCAAGTACGTTCCGATGTTGGACCCTTCTGAAAGGTTGGGATTCCTCCTTTCTTATCTCCTGGTTGTTTGCGCCTTCCTAGCCCTGTGGCTAGGCTTGGCCGCGGTGTGGCCGGAGGCGCTTCACTACTTCTTTGGAGAATCTGGAGGTGCCCCTTTCCACGTGCTGATCATCTGCCTCTCGCCAATACCCATCATCTATTCGCTGGTTGCTGCAGCCCTCAAAGGGACGATGGAGATTCGCTGGGCGCAGACGATGCGGCGGGTATTGACGATCGGGTCCTTCATCGTCTATGGCGTGCTGCTCCTCGCGGCAGGGCAATGGATAAGGGCATACTACACGTACATCATCTGGGGCGTCTATTTGGGCTTGACGGGCCTGACTACCGTCCTGGGAGTGCGATACCTGATGCGCCTTGAGAGTTGGAAGACCAACGTGCATCGGGTGCGCTTTAGCCTACCCCCGGGATTCTGGAGGTTCACATTCTCTCTGCAGCAGTTAAGCGCCCTGACCTTCTTCATCAGGAAGCTCGATTACCTCTTGGTTCTAAACTTTGGGGGACTGGCTGTGCTCGGCCTCTACGTCGCGATCATAAGTCTTGCGGACATCATTAGAGTGCTCGCCGAATACTTCCTGGAGACCTTATTGCCGTCCTTGACGAATCTTCTCGCTTCCAAGAATTTAGAGGGCGCCTCACAGGTGCTCTCTATGAACCTCAGGGTCATTTTCATTGTGACCCTGGGTATAACCAGTGGTCTGCTCTTCCTGGTTTCCCCGATCACCGCACTCCTGGGTCCGTCCTACACCCCTTTACAGCACTTGTTCGTTCTCATGTTGGTTTTCTTTGGCATTACACTCCCGGGGAGCGTCGGCGCGATACTCCTCACCAGTGTGGGCAAGCAACAAATGACGGTCTGGGTAGGCCTCCTCCAGGTCGGTCTCATGGTTCTGCTCTTCTTCACCCTCTGGCCAAGGTACAGGCTTCTGGGCGTCACCCTGGCTTACGGGATTTCACTGGCGGTTACGGGCATCTTGGTTTTGGCGGTTGCCAAGTGGACTGTTCCGGTCAAATTTTCGGCCCTAAGGGATTACGCATTGTTTATCACGGTTTGCATTCTGGCGGGAGGGGTGGCTATCCGATTGGCGCCTGTTTGGATGTTCGCGGCGTTGCCTGCCTGGATGGCTACGATGGGCTTGTACCTGGTCCTGGCACGATATCGACTTGCAGAGTGTCGAGATCTCTTGCGTTGTTTTGTTCCAGGCCGGCTCAGTCGGGTCTTCAGTTCGTGAATCAATTGCCACATCTCGCGGCAAAAGACAGATGGGCGGGTCTGCGAAGCTCCGCGACGAGGGCCCGTCGCGTGTCATCATTTGGACTAAGCCAATCCACGGATCTCCCAGCAGGTGATCCCACAACCTCTGTCCGATGCTGATAAATGAAAAAAAGAACAATCTGGGTCCGAATTACGCTTCCGTATCGGTCATAATCCCCACCAAGGACCGCCCGGATGATCTGGAGGTTGCTGTTCGAAGCCTGCTAAGGCAGAGTGTGCTCCCCCGTGAACTCATCATCGTGGACCAAAGCCGTGACACCAAGAGCCGACAGCGTGTTGAGAGGGAGTTCGCGGGATCTCCGCCGCAACTGCGCGACCACACCAAATTGGTCTACCTGCATGACACGTCCATCCGGGGGGGCGCCATTGCTCGGAACCGCGCCATGGATGCCGCGCAAGGCGACCTCTGGGTATTCTTAGACGATGACGTTGAACTTGAGCCCGACTTCATTCAAGAACTCCTCGATACTTACCACCGCTACCCGCAGGTCGACGGCGTTTCCGGGATCATCACCAACTATCCCCTCCCCCCCTGGCCATTCCGTATTTTGAGCTGGACGTTTTTCCGCGGACCCTTTTTCGACGAGCGTCAGCCCGTTTACTGGGACGCGGAAAAGCTACGGGAGCAGGAGCCGATACGGGTCCGCAAATTCACCGGCGCGGTCATGAGCTTCCGCGCCGCACCGATTCGCGGCCTTCGCTTTGATGAAAACCTCCAGGGCGTTTCCGACGGAGAAGACGTAGACTTCTGCGCTCGATTGCGACCGGGAGCAGTTCTCTTGATCGCACCACGCGCCCGCCTTGTACACCATCAAAGTCCGATGGGACGGTCCAGGACGCACGCTCTCAGGCGTTTCTCTCGTGCTAACTGCTACCTTTACCAGAAACACTGGCGGAAGGGTATTTTCCATCGTTTGTTTTTCATGTGGTTCTGCGTGGGGCTAGGACTCGCCGCTTCGGTCGCTAGTCTGCGCCGGAGGACTCTTGATCCCTGGAGAGCGTTAGCGCAGGGCATGCGGGAGGGCACTCAGGTCTGCAAGTCCAAATCTGATGTCTAGAGGTTGGCGAATGGGAGCTGACTCCATTCCAAGGATTGCTTACCTGGCCTGACGCCCGCTCTGCACTCGCCAGCCGCTAGTCCCTGCTGAATGCGAGGACCAAGCCTTCCAGAATCCTGAGATTCGTGGCGCGCACTGTGGAGATGAAATCCCCGTAATCACGCTCTTCGGCCCCACAGGGATAGCCCCAAGAGTCCCTGCACATTGCGCTGCCCATGACGCCTGGTTTGCCACCGGAACGGGTCGCCTCCTTCCCGTCATAGGCATTGTCGCTGAGCGTCACCAAGCCCCAGTCCGCTTTCTCGCCCCAGTTGTCATGATATTCCCACCAGAGAAACCCGACAGACGGCTTTGTTCCGGTTGGGCTCGCAACTGCCTCGAATTGAGCCTTGACTTGGGATGCATAGAAATTCGCACGGTCTGCCTGGCTGACTAAGCCTCCCTCGGAGCGATACCTCCACATGGCAGAATCAGCATTCGCCGTCCGGCCCAGCCAATAGGCTAAGGGCTTGTCACCGATGTGGTGGACGAAGAAATTAAAGGGGCCCGAGTTCTCCACATTCAAGCTGGTATTCACCAGGTCGACGTATCGCCCGACGGCTTTGAGCACTTGGCGGCGGGGCGGGGTTCCCCACGATCCCACCACGCTTGGCCCCAGATAAAGCGTACTGGGTGAGTGCGCCTTGATGCGATCGTGGCATGTTCGGAAATACTTGTCAGCCAGAACAAGCAGGAAATCGTCGAGATCCTTCTTCAGTGTCGCGTTCGCATCGTCCAAATAGACGGGGTCAGTACCCACCCAGCCGGTATGCCGCCCGTTCTCGTCGAGCAGCCCGTTGCCCTCTCCCCATCCCCCGTCGGAGTCGAATGTGGAATAGGTTGAACCCCACGCCTGGTTCAGCGCTTCAATCGTCGGATATCGGCTCCGCAAGAAATCCCGCAACGCATACTTCGTGTAAACTTTCGTGTCCTTGAACTTCACATTCCAGGCGGGATTGGTCTCCTGTGCGGGAGAGGTGATCAGAGCGATCCATCCCAGATGCCGGTTGGCCTTGCCTCGCGGGGTGAGGTTCGGGAAATCGGGCCCCGCGCCGAATCCGTTCAAGTTGTCGGTGTCATCGATCATTATACCGATGACCCAGCGAGAATCTTTCAGGCCACCTTCGTCCATCGCGATGCTCACTTGCTTATCCAGAAACTCCTCGAAATTCGGATCGAAGACGTCGGGGAACGACGCGCGGTATTCGCGGTAGTGTGAGTCAGTGCCGCGAATGATATCCTTCACGGCGCCGCGAGCCAGATTGTTCAGGTTTCTCAGGCTGTAGAACGAGGGCTCGAGCATCGCCACCATGGGCATCTTTTCGGGCTGCGAATGGTCACCTGGCCAGCGATCAAACTTGTCGGTGGGGGAAACGTAACGGATGGAGTACGGTCCGACCGTGTTGAACCCCCAGGACCTCAAGCGTCGGATCTGCTGCGGTCCCCAGACAGCGTCACGGTCCCCGTACTTCTTTCGCACAAGGTCATCATAGCTTTGGTTGAATTCTCTAACACTCGGTTGGCCACTGACGTTGTATACCCCCATCATGTAGAATGCGTGGCCCTCGGGTGTGACCAGGACCCAACGATCGCGGACCTTCGCGACGCGGAACAATCCTGTCGCACCGCCGGAGACCGGTGCGTCAGCTAGTCCGCCATACTGATCCAGTCGAATACCCGAAAGGTTGAGCGTGAACTTCTTGCGGGCGACGGCTGAGGACGGTCTCTGCGAATCCCGCACTTCCAACGTAACGGTGAACTCGCCGCCCGTAGTCGGCACTCCGGCGACCTTGCCGCTCTTCGAATCGAGCTTCAATCCCGGCGGCAGTTGGCCTGACGTCAAGGACCAGCGGTAGGGTGTGACTCCTCCCTGAGCGCTGAGGATCGCTTCGTAAGGCCGGCCGACATTGCTGCTGTATAAGGAAGTGGTTGCGATGGTCAAGGTGCTTGAGCCCGGCGAGTTCGCCGCATCCGTTGAGCTGCCCACTCGGCCACAAGTTGAGACTGGAGGCAACAAGAGCAAGGCGACAAGAGGAATCCAACTGCGAGACGGCGAGGTTTCCTTCAGCATTGAAGCGGGCCCAGACCACTTCTGAAGAATATCACGAAGTATAATCTTACTACGCTGTAGCGGGAGGCCACAAGGAGGTCCGCCGAACGTCGTCCCGGCGGGACGAATGCGTGACCTCCCCCCGATGCGCCCACGGTCCTGCGCGCGGGAATCCGATTCAGCCATGCTGGAATGGTCTACGTTTCTGAGAATCTCGCGGAAGGAGGTCGGCCAAAGGCAATGAGGGAAGGGTCTTCCCGGTCCCGAGCTTATCTTTGGATTGTGCTGCTGGCGGCCTGCCTTCGCATCTATTGGCTGGTCACGCAGCCCGTGGTGATCTCAAACGAGGGCGCCGAATACGCCCGGATTGCCGAGAATCTGGTCAAAGGCATTGGATACGTGGGTACGATGGGCGGGCCCCAACTCATCTTCCCGCCTCTTTATCCCATCCTGATTGCCGCGCTCCACTTCTTGGTAGGAGATTTCGAACTCGCGGGTCGCATCGTTTCCTTGATTCTCGGAACCTGCCTGGTGATTCCGGTCTATGGTATTGCCAATCTGCTTTATGGCCGACGGGTTGCCCTGATCGGCGCGATCCTCATTGCCTGCCATCCCATTCTGGTTGGGCTTTCCGCGGAGGTCTATTCGGAGAGCCCTTACGCAACCCTGTTATTTGCCGGTGTCTACTGGAGCGTGCGCGCCCTCAGGCTCCAGAGTTACAAGCACTGCCTGGCCGCCGGCATCTCCTTGGGATTGGCGCACCTGGTCCGTCCCGAGGCAATCGTGGTTCCCGTTTTGTGCCTGTTTTCGCTGTTGGTGGTAGGTATCCTAAACCGCAAAGAAATCAGGAAAGCGATCTACGGTGGCGCGCTACTGGTGGCCGCATTCGGTGCGGTGATTACTCCATACGTCGTTTTCTTGACTCTTCGAAGCGGCACCCTCATAACCGACGGCAAGCACAACATCAACGCCTGGATCCGGTCCAGGATGAACAGCGGGATGAGCTACACCCGCGCCGAAGTCGGGGTAAGCCGCGACCTTGTCGAGGAAGGACCACTGCTGACTCCGAATTCATTCGTCGCCCGGTCCCCGTTCAAAAACGGTCTCGCGGATGTGATTCCTTACGCGCTCAAAACGGCGAGGGACAACGTCCGGGACGTATTCCACGCGATTTTCGCGCTGCATTTCGGCTATCCCATTTTGTTATTTCTCATTATCATCGGCCTCTTCAGAACTCCCTGGAATCTCCAAAGGACTATCGATGAAGGTTTTCTCCTGCTTCTATTCTCCGCATTTACTATGGCAGTCCTATTCGGGGCGCCCAGCGTATGGCCGCGCCACACATTCCCGCTCCTCCCTTTTCTGCTTGTATGGGCGGCGAAAGGCAGCGATGAACTCTCCGACTGGGCGGAGAAGAGTGTTTCTTCAATCGGCCAGAACCTTGGTGGGCTCGCGGCCCGCGCGGGGCTGGCAGTGCGGCTGATCTCACCGGTGGCCCTGCTGCTCCTGGCCGCCTTGGGCTTCCGATATGTAGGGGATCTCCAGGGCTCTTACGGCGGGAACGTCAGTTCAAAGCGTGCGGGGCTGTGGCTGAGGGAGTACATGCCCGGTTCGGATAAGAGAATCATGGATACAGGGCTCTCCGTGGCCTACTACGCTGGAGGGTTTTGGGATCCCCTCCCTTATGCTGAGTCGGACGTCGTATTGAGGTACATCCAAAAGAAATCGCCCACCTTCATCGTCCTGAGAGGAAAAGCGGGGCTGTCGCACCCCTACGTCGCGGACTGGCTCAGCAATGGCATTCCGGACGAGGGCGCGAAATTGATATACCACGGGGGGATTCGGCCGGAGGACCAGATCAAGATCTACCGCTGGGTGGGTCGAGGCCAAGACAAGGAGCCAATCTCCCAGCCGAATAATATCGCGCCGCCGCAGGCTTCGCCCACGAGCTCCCCCAAACACAACCCGGGGGACCAAGGGCGACCTGGGCCGTAATCCCCCTTCTGACCTCTTTCTCCCCGCCTGTGCCGACGCCAGATCAAATACCCCTGGTTTTGTCAACTTGGTTTGGCCCCTTTTGATCGTCTGATTTGGCCCCACCTAAGTTATTGATTCTCTGTGTTGCCTCTCCCTGCTTCCTTCTTTTTTC
>Ga0307378_10006937_pt1 | contig 15334 bp, 6 predicted proteins | sample UN1MG_FD_202238 | JGI IMG/M metagenome (GOLD analysis project Ga0307378, IMG submission 202238) | Soil microbial communities from Risofladan, Vaasa, Finland - UN-1 | ecosystem: Environmental > Terrestrial > Soil > Coastal area > Acid sulfate soil | place: Finland: Risofladan, Vaasa | collected...
TGAATGTCGAGGACGCGGGTGCCGTCGAGGAGGAGCTGGTACTTGCAGGCGGCCCTCGCCTTGATGTGGGCCTTGCCGTCGCGGATCTCGATGGGGAAGGGGCTGACGACGCGGTGCTTGCCGTCGCTGGCGATGGCGAGGGAGTCGAGCTGGCCGTCGAGGACCCAGCGCAGACTGAGAAAGGCGCAGGGGTTGATGTTCGGCCCCTGCCGGCGCTGGGCAGCGAGGTGGAAGGAATCGGGCAGGGTGCCAACGAGCCTGCCGTCGGGGTATTGCTGCTGCTCGGCACTGAGGAGGATGCCGCGGGCGAGGTGCGCCCAGTCGAGCGTCTTGTCGTGTGGCGCGAGGAGCGTGAGGGCGTAGGCGTAGACGCCGCCGCACCACTGGACGGGCAGGCCCATCCAATTCGGGGCACGCCAGCTCGTGGCGCCGTAGACGGGGATGGCCGCGTAGGCCATGACGGGATAGCGGCTCCACAGGTAGACGAAGGGCACGCCGCTGAGCGCCCAGCGGCGGGCCTCGGCGAGGTAGTCCTGCCTGCCCGTGAGCTCGAAGCCGCGGACGTATGCCCAGACGAGGTAGGCGGAGGCCAGGACGTCGGGGGTGTGGAGGGAGAGTTCCCAGGTCTGGGCGCCGCGGGGCACGCGGAAGCGTTTCATGTAGTCGAGGGCTTTCAGGCCGGCGTCGAGGGCCGCCTTGTCGCCGGTCATCCAGGCGAAGTTGAGCAGCGTGGCGGCGGGCCGGGCGCAGTGGCCGCTGGCGGTGTCCTCGTAGTGGCCTTTGAGGTACTTGCCCTCGTAGTGCCACGAGCCGTCTGGCTTCTGGCCCTTGATGAGGTTCTGCGCTTGACTGGAGCGCATTTCGAGCCATTTCTGGGCGCGGCCGGTGACGAACCAGATGGCATCGTTGTCCACGTGCGAGCCGCCGCCGACGTAGCGGTCGAGCTTCGGGATTTCGCCGGTGAGGCGCCAGAGCGTGGATGCGAACGAGGCGTAGGGCTGGCGCTTCCAGTTCGGCTCGGCGCAGTGGCCCCAGCCGCCCTCGCCCTTGAGGGGGCCGTTGAGGGCGGCCAGGCAGAGCTTGAGCTGGGCTTCGCCGCTGCGCGGCGCCTTGGGCAGCGGCGCGAGGCCGTGGCGCTTCACGGCCCAGAGAATCGCCTCCTCGATGGCGGCCGGCCGGGCGAAGATGGTGGCCTCGATCTTCCTGCCGCGCAGGGCCATGCGATGGTCGGGCGTGCCGTCGAAGAAGTTCGGCACGGCATAGACAGGCTGGAGCGACATGTCGTCCCAGGCCACGGCGACGGCGCCGCGCTCGGTGACGCACGCCATCAGGGGCATAGTCACTTTGAGCACGTCGGGCGCGTAGCGCAGGTGCTCGGCCGTCTCGATGTCGAGCGTGGAGGAGGACCTCTCGCCCTTACCGAGGTATTCGAGGCCCGCGAAGACGCCGGCTTCGAGCTTGCCGATGGCCCGCACGACCGGCCCCTCGCACGGCTGGTCGCTCTCGATGGCGACGCTCAACTCGTCCTCGCGGTCGGCCCGCACGGCGACAGAGACGGAGACCCCTTGCCCGCGGAAGTTGGCCGCCAGAACGGAATGCAGCGGGGCATCGCCGACCACCTTCCCCTCGAAGGCCAGCTTGGGCATCACGCCGTCGGTGTGAACGAGGGGCGCCACTACGGCCACTGTCTGCCCCCCCCGCTCGATGCGCGCGCCCGAGCCATCCTTCGCGATACGGACGGTGAGTGCCTTGGTCTCCAGCGTCACCCAGTCCGTTTGGGCGTCGGGATGGTGGAGGAAGATGGTTCGGCTAATGGGCGGCAGGCCCTTGGCCTCGACGGCGATGGTGAGGGCCTCGAAGGGCCGCTTGCCCTCCAGCTTCAGGACCGGGCGCTCGACTGCCCCCGCCGCGATGCTCGTGGTCTTGCCGCCAAGACTGAACTCAAGGGGTTCCGTGCCGTGGTTCTTCAGGTGAACGACCACCTGGTCCTCGCCCGCCTCGACCTTGACGATCTCGAGCGGGTGGCGGGTGAGGCGGAACAGCTCGACCGACTGAATCTCGACCTCGCCCGGCGCCGTGCCGGGGTCGAGGCGGAGCATCGTGACCGTGCCATGGGCATCGAGCGGCACTTCGACGTCGTGCCACTGCTTGTCGTGGGCGATCTCGAAGCGGCTGCTCTTGGCCTCCTCGATACTTGGCGATTGCGCGGTGGCCCAGAAGATCTGGCCGTTGCCGCCCGCGGCCCCCTTGAGCCGCAGCCGCGCGGCGATCGGCCCCTCGGCCTTGAACGCCGGGCTGCGGAGATACGGGTCGTTGCTGGTGGAGGTGATCTTCAGCGCGCCCTTTTCGGCGGCGACCGTGCAGTCGTGCAGCGCGGCCCAGCCCCCGTCCCCTGCCTCGAACGTCCATTTCACCAGCGATTCCGTGCGCATCAGCGCGCGGGGGTAGGGATTGATGTCCTCGGCCATGGCGATGGCTCCGAAGGCGAGGAGAAGCGACCACAGAACAGGCACCCAGTTGCGGCGCGGCACGTCAGTCAATGTGAAACACCTCCTTGAGGGGCAGGGAGACGGGGCTGTTGTCGTGATTCGAGGGCATGAGGTCCTTCATGTGTGCCCACCACTTCTTGCACTCGGCCGTGTTGGCGATGGCGGCCCATTGCTCCTCGCTCTCGACTTCGGCGCAGGCGAAGAGCTGGCAGGTCTCGGGGTGCAGGAAGATCGAGTAGTTGTGGACGCCGTGGGCCTTGAGCACGGCCTCCAGCTCGGGCCAGATGGGCCTGTGGCGGCGCTCGTACTCGGCCTCCTGGCCCGGGTAGACCGACATGACGAAGGCTTTGCGGATCACGGCAAGCTCATCTCCCTCTTCAGGAACTCCTGCACGTCTACCACCTGTCCCGTGTGCGCCGATTCGATGGCGGCGAAGAGGAGCGCGGCACACTGGAGGTTGTCGTCGAGCGAGTTGGGTGGCTCGGGGCCGCCATTGAGCCAGTCCACGAACATCTCGGCGAGCCAGGGATTCATCCAGGCCGGCTGCTGCGCGAGACGCTTCTCGGTGACGACGCGCTCTCCGCTCAGGTCGGTGAGCACGCGGAGGCGGCGGCTGTCGAGCTCCAGTGTAGCCTTCTCGCACTCGGCGCGCCAGTAGTCCTGCGTCCAGGTGTTCAGCATTGTGGCATTGGTCATCGGGCGGCCTCCGCGTTGCGGTCAGCGCCTTCGGGCCGGTACCAGAACGAGCGCCAGTACAGGCGCTCGATTGCGTAGACGTCGAGCGGGGCCTTGGCGAGATCGAACGTCTCGGGCAGGAGCCCGTAGCGTTTGAGCTCGCGGACGTATTCGGGCCGGGGCATGAAGCCCGGCATGTCGAAGCGCTTGATCTGGTCGAGATACTTCTTCGAGTCCTCGATGGCGCGGAGGAGAACCTGGTAGTCGGGGTCGCTCGCGCTCTTGAACACGACGGCGCACGGGGCCGCCCTCTTGCCCATCCTGGTCGTGGCGAAGCCGCCGGCCTCGGGGGCGAGGGGCGCGAGGAGGAGCAGCGATTTCTCGGGGCGCGTGAGGTTGTAGAGCAGGTGGCGGTTGAAGCGGAAGGCGGGGTTGTAGCGCTGGCTCTCGCGGCGCGCCAGGTCGTTCATCGGCCCTTCGCCCCAGGGCACCATGCGCTTGTTGTCGGAGGGCGAGGCGGGCAGGGCCTGCTTGCCCTTGTGGCACGCGGCGCAGCGGCGCTGGAGGACAGCCTGTGCCTCCTTCGTGCTCGGCCAGGCCAGGTCGGGCCGGCCGCGGCCGCTGTAGTCGCCAATCGAGCCGGTGCCGAGGGCCGCATAGGTGCCGGCGTAGACGGCCCCCGTGTCGAGCCACAGGCGCAGGAGCTTGAGCTCGCGGGCCGTCGCGCCTTGGCGGGCGAACCGCCGGAGCAGCGGGCTGGCGCCCGAGCCGAGGGCGCGGGGCGGGTAGTTGCTCTTCCGCAGGTTCCGGCCGTCGCACAGCTCGCCTGTGATCGTGAGGGCGTAGTAGCTGTGGGAGAACATCGGCCCGCGGTCGCCGGCGAAGAGGAGGCCGCCGGACATGGGCCCGCCCTTCGCGGTCTTCTCGACGCCGTGGCAGGCGAGGCAATGCCGGTCGAGGATCGGCTGAATGTCGCGGGGGAAGTCGAAGACGTCGGGCGCGTCGGCGATGGGCTCGATGACGCTCGGCGGGCGGCGCATGGCGAGGGCCGTCGCGGCCGAGCGGGGCGTTTGCACGCGGCTCTCGTGGCAGCCCACACAGCCCACGCTCTCGCCCGGCTGCACGGTCATGAAGCTCTGCATCCGCTTCACGGCCAGGTCGTTCTCGTCGAGCGCCACGAAGAAGACGGGGCGAAGCGCGGGCACGTCGAAGCGGGCCGAGCCGTCGGCCTCGACAGGCACCGTGCCGAGAATCCGCTCGAGCAGGAACGTGCCGCCGTAGCTCAGCGGCTCCATGCCGCTGAACATGTTCCACGGCTTGGGCAGGATCTCGAGGACGAGCAGCTTCTTGACCTCGCCGGGCTTCACGCCGCCCATATTGCGGCCGACGTGGACGGCCTCGAGAAACACCTCGCCCGTGGGGCTTGCGGGGTCTATGCGGTTCGGCAGGACGCGCTCGCGCGGGCGGGGCCGGATGGGGCGTGGCTCGTGAACCTTCATCGTGCCGCGGCGCCACTCGGGCGGCAGGTCGAAGAGGCGGACGGTGCGGCCCTGGCCGTCCATCATCAGAATGTCGGTCTCGCCCGCGACGAGGAAGCTGTGCTCCGAGAGCGGATAGGGGTCGCGGTAGAAGCCGCCCTTGCTCACGGCGCGGGCCATCGGGAGGGCGTCGGGACCGAGCGTGGGGTCCACAATCGTGATGACGCCCGCGTGCTCGTTGCGGCCGTGGCCGGGCGAGAAGCTCGCGACGACCTTGCCCGTCCCGGGGATCGGCTTCGCGTCAATCATCACCGTGTCGGGCTGCTGGTTGCCGAAGAAGACCATCGGGCACGTGCCGTCGGGGTTCATCGTCCACAGGTGGTGATAGCCGATCTGGCTGCGGTCCACATACTCCCAGCGCTGGTAAAGGATTCGCCCGTCGGGCAGCACCCAGGGGGTGTTCTCGTGCTCGACGTTGGCCGAGAGCTGGCGGATGTTCTTCCCGTCGCCGTCGCAGCGGTACAGGATGGCGACCTGGGTGTAGTAGCACGGCACCCAGCGCTGGCAGCGGCTGGAGACGAACACGATATCGCCATCTGGAAGGTAGGTCGGCTCGATGTCGTCGAACGCCCCGTCGGTGAGCTGCCGCAAGCCCGAGCCGTCCACGTTGATCTCATATAGATGGTAATAGGGCTGGCCGCCCTTGCGGTAGGAGAAGAGGATTTTGCGCCCGTCGTAGTGCACCTGCGGGTCGCGCACGCCGCCCGTCGGGTCGTCGAGGAGCGTGGCGGCCTTGCCCGTCTTGAGGCCGAGCGTGCACAGGCGGCCACCGTCGTGGTAGTAGAGCCGCCGCTGGGCGTCGGCGATGTGGTAGCCGAAGTTCGCATACCAGTGGTTGTCGCCATCCACCTGTCGGACGGCGAAGACGATCTGCTCGAAGCCGAGCTTGTCGGTCTGGGCGGCGAGTTGCGCGCGGCGGGCGGCTTCGAGCGCGTCGCGCTTCGCGTGCCAGGCGCGCAGTTCGTCCTTCGGCAGCGCGGCGAGGAGCCTCGCCTTCGCGGCGAACTCGGCCTGGATTTCGTCGGCGGAGAGCGCCCGGTCGAAGACGGCGACACCGGCGAGGAGGCCGATGAAGTTGCGGTGATCCTCGACCACATTCGCGCCGACCTGGAAGCGACCGCGCAGCACCGTGTCAATCTTCGGTGCGACCTGGCCGATCGGGGCGCCGTCGTAGTAGAGCCGCGCCGTCGTGCCGTCGAACGTGGCGGCCACGTGGTGCCACTGGTCGGGCGCGATGCCGCCCTTCACGTCGCAGTGCAGGTCCTGCGGATGGCCGTAGAAGTAGAAGCACAGGCGGCTCTCGGTCACGAGCCACAGGCCGCGGGCGCCGCCGCGGACGGGCGAGCCGCACGAGAAGAGCACCTTGTCGCGCACCCCATCGGGGCGGTTGAACCAGAGGCTGATCGAGCCGGGCGCCGCGCCCGACGGGAAGCCCTTGTCGGGGCCCGCGAGCTTGTGGGCCGCATCGAGACAGGCCAGCGCGGCTCCGCCGAACGGCCCGCGGACGCGCGCGACCGATTCGCCACCTGCCTCGCCCCTCGCCTCATCGGGCTCCCACTCCGCCACGAGCCCCCTGCCGCCGAAGGGAGGGGCAGCAGCCGCGGACGATACGAGGACCAGCGCCAGCATCAAGGTTGCGCGGGACGATGCCACAGGGAGCTCCAGTAGGCCTGGTCGGTGGCGTAGGGATCGACGGGCGCGTCGAGCGGCAGCTCGGCAGGCAGGACGCCGTAGCGCTGCATCTCGCGGACGTAGTGCTCGTTGGGGCGGAAGCCGGGCATGTCGAAGCGCTTGATCTCGTCAAGCTTGGCCTTGGCCGCCTGGAGATGGACGAGGATCTTCTGGTAGTCGGGGTCGGTGGCGTCGGCGAAGACGACGGGATGCACGATGGGTTTCGGGGGTCTGCTTCTATCTTCATTCACGTGCCTGGGCTTAGGGTCGCCTTCGGCGTAGCCGCCGGCCCCCCGGGTGAGGGGCGCGAGGAGGACGAGTGACTTCTCCGGGCGGGTGAGGTTGAAGATGCGGTGGCGCGAGTAGCGGCTGAGGGGGCGCGTCCACGACAGCATGTCGCCGTGGTCGGTGGCGACGAGCGCGGTGACATGGTACGGGAGCTGCTCCGGCGAGTGGCAGGCGCCACACCGGCGCCGGATGCCATCGACGGCCGGCGCGGTTGAGGGCCAGGCGTCGGCCATGACGCGGACCGGGCGATTGACGCCCCAGCAGCCGCCGACCTGGCCCGTCCCATAGGCGGCGTACGTGCCCGGGTACTGCGCGCCGCTGTCGATCCAGAGGCGGACCAGCGTGCGCTCGCGAGGCGTGAGCTGCACGTCGTTGTGGTGGGAATCGATCTTCTGCATCAGCGGCGACGCGGAGCTGTAGGCCGCGTAGGGTGCGTCGTTGCCGGGCTGGCGCCCGCTGCCGTGACCGGGGTTGCCGCCGGTGTCCTTGATCTGCCAGTGCAGGAAGAGCGTGTAGTAGCTGAGGGAGAACACGGGGCCGCGATCGCCTTCGAGGGCAACGCTGCCCTTGTGCTTCTCGTGGCTGTGGCACTTCGTGCAGTGGCGGTCGAGGATGGGCTGGACGTCGCGAGGGAACTCGAGGACGGCCGGCACGCCCTCGATGGGCTCGATGCGGCTCGGCGGGCGCGCGAGGGCCTCCGGCTGCGCCCGGCCACTCATGGTCGTGTGGGTGCGCGGCTCGTGGCAGCCGACGCAGCCGGCCGTCCCGCCGGGCTGGAGGGTGACGAAGCTGCGCATCTGCTTCACCGACCGGTCGCGCTCGTCGAGGAGCGCGAAGTAGATGCTGCGCAGGGCGGGGACGGTGAAGAGCGCCGAGCCGTCGGCCTCGACGGGCACGGTGCCCAGGATGCGCTTAAGGGTGGACGTGACGCCGTGGCCGATGGGCTGGGAGCCGCCACCGTGGAAGTTCGCCGGCTTCGGCAGATCCTCGAGGACGAGCAGCTTCTTGATGGCGCCGTGCTCGACACCGGCCATGTTGCGGCCGTGATAGACGTCGGTCAGCAGCAGCGTGCCCGTCGTCTGCTCGAGATCGACCTGCGGCGCGACGACCTGCTCGCGGGGGCGTGGCACCAGGGGACAAGGCTCGTGGACCATCGCGCCCCCTTGGTGCACGATCTCCGCCTCGCCCCTCACGTCCATCAGAACGAGCTGGTTGCCTCGCGCGACGAGGAGGGCGTCGGGCGAGAGCGGGTAGGGGTCGCGGCAGTCGGCCGCACGGCTGACCTGTCGCATGGCCCATGTGGCGTTCGGCCCGTGCGCGCGGCTGAGGAGGGCGACATGGCCGAGATGCTCGTTGCGGCCGTGGCCGGGCGAGTGGATGAAGACCACGCAGTCGGTGCCGGGGACGGGCTTGGCGTCGATGAAGACGCCGCCGGGCCGCTCGTTGCCGAAGAAGGCCATCGGGCCCGTGCCGTCGGGGCCCATCGTCCACAGGTGGTGGAAGCTCACGGCGTCGCGGTTCACATACTCCCAGCGGGTGTAGAGGATGCGGCCGTCGGGCAGGACGGCGGGTGTGTTCTCGGTGAAGGCGCCGGAGGAAAGCATGCGGAGGTTGCGGCCGTCGGCGTCGCAGCGGAAGAGGATGGCGCTTGGCGCGAGCCAGCAGCCGATGTAGCGCTTGCAGCGGGTCGAGCAGAAGGCGATGCCGCCGTCGGGCAGATACGTCGGCTCGACATCGTCCCACGGCCCGCTCGTGACCTGGCGCAGGCCCGAGCCGTCCCCGCCGATCTCGTAGAGGTTGTAGTGATGGGTCCCGCCTCTGCGATAGGAGAAGAGGATCCTGCTTCCGTCGTAGCGGACCTGCGGGTCGCGCACCGCGCCTCGGGGGTCATCAACGAGGGCGCTCAGCTCGCCGGTGCGGACGTCGAGCCTGGAGAGGCGGCCGCCGTCGGCGCCGTGAATCCAGTGGTTGGGGTCGATGCACGAGTAGCCGAAGTTGGCGTAGTAGTGGCCGCTCGGGTCGCGGCCTGGCGCCCGCTCGGCGAAGACGATTTGCTCGATCCCCAGCTCGCGCAGCCGCGCGTAGACCTTTGCTCGCTTGGCGATCCCCACGCTGCGCCGGGCCAGCTCCGCCTCTCGCAGGACATCGGCGCGCTCCGCGGCGTGGGCCGCGACCTCCTTTGGCGCCAGCGCGCGATGCCAGACCGCCACGTCGTCGAGGTAGCCGCGGAATCGGCACTGCGCCGACGGGATGCCCGCCGAGTCGCCGATGCCGAGGCCCTCGCGCTCCAGTCTTCGGATGGTCCCGTCGTACGGCGCCGTCGCCACGAGCTTGCCGTCGAGATACACCTCCAAGGCGCTCTTCGCCGGCTCGGCATCGTTGCGCCGCGCGACGCCCGCAACGTGGTGCCACCGACCTGCCTCAACGCGGCCGCCCTCGGCGCACAGATACGTCCCGTCGGCCTGGCCATGGTAGAGGCTCGCGAGGCCACTGTGGATGGCCAGATGATACGCGTACTGCCCTGGCCCGCCCCAGTGGAGCACCAGGCGGTTCCACGTGTCGATCTGCGTCGGATGGATCCACGCCTCGATGCTGTAGCTCGGCCCGAGCTTCACATCTTCTGAGATCGGTACCGTCAGATACGCCGCATCGCCAGCGCGAACGCCCAGCGCCACCGCCTTGCCCGATGTGCCCGGGACCTCCAACTGCGCCACGTAACGCGGCGTGCTGCCTTGCACTCTCAGGTCGTCGCGGACCGCGCCGGCCCCATCGGCCAACGTGCCGTCGAAGCTCCAGCGCGAGGCAAGGTCACGTAGGTCGCCCGCGCCTGAGGACCGGGCGGGCCAGCACAGCAGCGCCCCCATTGCCACGACAGCCATTGCTGCACGGCGGGCGCTCATCATGATATGGTTCTCCGTGCAGGCATGCACGTCTCACGGGACGTCACTCATCCACGACGACCATCTGGTGCAGCTCGAGGCGCGGGACGGTGAACTCGATGCGGCCCTTCGTGCGGGTGAAGGCGAGCGCCTTGCCCTCGGGCACGAGCGTGACCCTGCGGGCCTTGAGCTTGAGCGACACGGGCACGTCGAGGAGGGGCACGATGTCCTCGATGACCTCGATGCCGCGGCCACGGGCGATGGGCACGGCGTAGAGGAGGTGGAGGACGTGCCGCCTATGCTCGGTCTGACGCAGCAGGCTCACGCGGCCGGCGCTGGGCAGGCCGACCTCGACGTCGAGGCGGCCGTAGGTGTCGGCGATGAGCCGCCACACGTAGTCGCGGGCGAGCTGCTGGCCCTTGTTGCGGTAGTTGGTGAACACGGGATGAGCGAAGTAGAGCACACGGCCCTTGCGAATCGCCGCGGGGTAGCCGGCCGGCTCGCTCGGCGGCGTGTGCTGGTGCGAGCAGAAGTGGCGGAACTCGCGGTTGAAGTAGGGCCGCCACGCCTCGGCCAGCACCTCGGCGTCCCTGACCTTCACGCGCTGCGCGCGCTCGTACATCACAAAGGGGTTCTCGACCAGGCCCTCGCGGGGCAGAGACGCCGCGCCCACAATCTTCACGTAGTCCGGAAGCCAGGGGGAGGGGCCGAGGGGCTTGGCGCCCACGTCAATGAGGAACCGCGTGCCGGCCGCGTTCATGCCGCTGCGGCCGCTGAGGACCAGCGTGCCGCCGCCGACGATGAACGCCTTCACCTTGCGCAGTAGCGCCTTGTCGTCGAGCGTCACCTCGTCGGGCAGCACGAGCAGGCGATAGCGGGCGAAGTCGGCCTCGGCGTCCACGACATCGAAGTTCACGTGGTTCTCGAGCAGGATGCGGGCGGCGCCGACGTCCGGGTCGTCGCTCCCGCGCCCTCGCTGGCCGACGGCTTCGACCGAGAGAACGGCGGCCTCGGAGACGGGCTTGGCGCCCTTGCACCATTCCTCGCGCGCCTCGACGTGGGCGAATGCCTCGCCGATGAGGCGATAGGTATCCTCGTCCATGTGGCCGTTGGGGTGAAGCTGGTCGCCGACGCAGCACTTGGCGCCCCAGGCGAGCATGGCGGCGCACTCGTAGCGGAGGGCGACGGGGTTCTTGTAGCCGCCGAACTCGCCCCAGGTGGTGTGGAACTTGCCGGTCATGCCCAGGAAGTCCATGCCCGTCGTCGCGCAGTACTTGGCGGAGACGGGGAAGTGGTCGTAGCCCCAGCCGCCGGTGGGCAGCGATTCCAGCTCCAGGTGCGTGAAGTAGGGGAAGAGATCGCGGCGGCCGCGCGGGATATGGCCACTGTTGTGAAAGATGAGCAGGTCGGGCTTGATGGCGCGGATGGCGGCGGTCATGCGTTCGTAGTAGTTGAGCAGCACGCGGCGGGCGAATGCCTGGCGGTCGTCGGCCTTCTCGGGGTCGAGGCCGGCGTCGGCCATCCCCGCGAGACACGCGGGGCAGCAGCACTCGCCCTGGTGAATGATGTCGAGCCAGGCGCCGTCGGCGTCGTAGTTGCGCACCATCTCCTCGGCCTGGGCGATGACGAGGTCGAGATAGGGCGAGTTGAAGCACATCTTCCGCCAGCCGGCCTTCAGCGGCGCCGCGCCGTGGCGGTTGCCTTCGGCGCCGACCTCGATCCACTCGGGATGCTGGCGGGCGCTCCGCTCGTCGAGGCCGACGCTCACGTAGACGGGAATCTTGATGTCGTGGGCGTGGCACGCCTCGATCATCGCGCCCAGCAGGTCGAAGCTCAGCGACGGATGCATCTCCCCCACCTGCGTCGGATGATACGACCAGCCGTGGTGGCCCTTCGAGAAGCAATTGATCGAATCCACCCGCCCCCGCTTGAGCATCGCCACGAACTGCTCGGGGTCGAAGCGCGAGCCGACGCCCGCGATGGCCTCCGACGTATGGAAGTCCAGATGCACCTGGCGGAAACGCAACTCGTCCATACTCGTTTCATCTCCTGGGAGCCATCGTGTGACCGGAGCCCTGACCGCGACCGATGGTAGCCCGTCGTCCCGTCCGTGTCAACAACCGAACCGGGCGACAGGCCGACAGGCCGCCAATCCCCCCGCCCCCGCATTTGGCGGTCTGTAGGACAAGGCTGCATCACCGTAACAGATGGCTTAATCAGCACTTACGCGTCCCGCCACGTCCCTCGAAACCCCTCACAGGCCGCCAACTGGCCTCACCGCAAGCCGCGCGATGCCATGCGGCAGCCTTCGGGGTGCCTCTGCGAAGCCCCGCCTTCGGCTCCGCCGCCCCGGTGATCAAGGTAATCAAGGGAGGCGTGCTCGAACTACCTGCCTGGCAGCGCATCCACCCGCCCGCAGGAAGCGCAGACCACATTGGTCCCAGCATGTACGCGAAGGCCCCCACACCGGCATCGATGCCTGGCAAGGACTCGGGGTGCTGTGAGCTGCAGGCAAGTCAGGAATCCGGCTGCAACGACCAGAAGAGCCCCGGAGATGGCATTCCCGGCGCTGAACTGCCAGACGGCGAGACCGGCCGCAGCCAATGCACCGATGGTTCTGGTGGCGGTTGCCTGATGGTGCATGGCGCACAACAGCTCAGCACAGTCGCGGCGCTTGCCAGGGTCGACTTGACACTCAAGGAGGACCCCGAGGCATTCCTCCGCCTTCTTCCTGGCCCCGAACTGGAAGATGTGCTGGTACTGGTGAAGGCAGGCTTGCTTGAAGAGACAAGCTGCGAGGCCGAATCTGTTACCACACCGGCGGAAAAACGGCTCGGCCTTCCGAAGTAGTGCAGCGGTCGAACGAGGCCTCCCGTTACGCTCGAAGATGTCGGCCTGCTCGCAAAGCGAAGCTGCACATAGTTGGAACTGCTCCGCCCCTCGGGCTTCTTGTTCCACCAATTTCAGCAATGTGAGGGCTTCCTGCTGACGGCCGGCCATCTTCAGAATCATCGCGCGCCCGATCCTTACGGATAGAAGCTCGGTCATCATCCCCTGCGTTACGCAGAGCCTCTCAGCCTCCACGTACGCTTGCATGGCCTCGCGGACCTGCCCTAGCATCCCAAGGAATTGGGCCCGGTTGGCCAAGCACAAATGGAGGCCGTAGAGGTCACCGATGCGACGACAGATTCCCTCGGGTTCTTGGAGCAGTTCCAGGCCCCGCCTTGGGGCCCCAGTCAACTGCACCGTGACAGCTGCCAGCTCGCTCAGGGTTCTTGCAAGGCTTTGCTCATCCCCGGTGCTGCGATAGATGCTGGCGCACTCACCCAGGACATCCCTGGCCACGGCGAACTGAAGTGTATCAAAAGAGAGCCTCGCGAGCCCCCGCAATGCGTCGGCCAGCCTCATTGCGTCGTGGTTACTTCTGGCCGTCTGCGCTTGCGCCTGGAAGACTTCATTGGCCTGGTCCGAGTAGCCTAGCCGCATGAAGAGGATACCGAGCGACTTGAGATTACGGCCCACGTTGAGCGCACCAGGCCAGATCGTGTGGTAAGCATCCGGAGCCCGACAGCTTAGTTCACGCTGGACCGTAATCCAGTACGCCAGCGCGTCCCCGGCACTGCCATGCCACAGAGCGTCCAATATGGTCAGGTCGCAGAGGCATTCGCGGAGCCGCTCCCATTGATCGCTGCGATGAAGGTGCCAAGGGAATTCCTCGGTTCTACGGTGGCAAGGCTGGCGTGCTGCGAAGAAGTCCGCTAAGACCGCGTGGGCAGTCTTCTCCTCCCTGTTGGTGGGCAGGTAGCGGCTTCGGACTCCCGCGCGGAGGTAGTCGTGGGCGAAGGTGACGAGGCCGGAGCGGGTGATGAAGCAGTGGTCGGCAGGGATGGCGAAGTGAGACCAGTGGCCGCGGGGGAGGGGCGCGCCCTCGGTGCCGAGGAGGTCGAGGAGTTCGGGTTCGGAGAGGCCGCGGCGGGCGGCCCAGAGGGCGGTCATGGCGTCGCGGACCAACCCAGGACGCTCGCGCTCGTAGTCCTGTTCGTAGCGGGCGAGGATTTTCTCGTAGAGTTCCGGGATGGTGCGCGCGGCGAGGTAGTGGCGGATGCGCTCGGAGAGCTGTTCGTGGCTGCCGAAGACGCGGAGTTCTTCGAGGAGGGCACGGAGGTAGAGGGGGTTGGCGGCCTGGGGTGCGGCGGCGATCTGGTCGGCAAGCGATGGGCTGAGGGCTTTGGTGTATTGGGCGAGGTAGCGGGTGATGAGGTCGCTTCGCTCGCTCGGGTTGAGCGGCTCGATGTCCAGGGTTGGCCAGCCTCGCTTGCGGAGGTCGTCGAGGGGGCGGCCGGGGAGGGTGGAGAGGAGGAGGCGGACGCCCGCCGGGACGACGGGCGGGAGCCAGACGAGGTCGGGCGCGCCGTCGCGGTCCTCGAGTTGATTGAGGGCGTCGAGGATGAGGATGATCCTGTGGGAAGACACAGCCGAGAGCGGCTGTGCCACATCAGACACAGGCGGGACGCCTGTGCCACCGACGCCTGTGCCACCGACGCCTGTGCCACCGGAAAGTCGGGCCGCGGCCATGTGGAGGGCGTTGGCGAAGGTGAGGCGCAAGGCGTCGGGCTTGTCGGGGATTTCGATCTTGAGGTCGAGGCGACGGTTGAATTCGCCGAGGATGCGGCGGAGCATGGCCGCCCAGTCGCTGCTGTAGGGCGAGGAGCCGATGAAGTGCATCAGGACCAGGTCGTCGGGATGCTTCTCGCGGTGGCGCAAAGCCCAGTTGGCGAGGAGGGCAGACTTGCCTGAGCCGGATTCGCCGAGGATGACGAGGGGCGGGCCGTCGCCCGCGGCGTGGGCGTCGAGCCTGTCGAAGTACTCCTGCCGGCCGATGTAGACGCCTGTGCGGCTCTGGGCGAATGCCTCGTGGTCCGCGGCGTCGCGGTCGAGTTGGCTCGGGGGCTCGGTCTCGGGGAACTCCTGGTTGATGGCGATGGTGAGGTCGTGGAGGACGAGTTCGCCGAGGTGCTGGGGGTCGCGGTACTGCTCGATGGCGAGGCGGCTGTCGCGGACCCGTTGCTTCAGGGCGGCGAGCTTGGCGCGCTTCGGGGGGTCCTCCTCGACGAAGTCGGCGCGCTGGGCAGTGGGCACGCGCTCGATGTAGGCGGGGTCGCGGAAGTAGAAGCAGGCGCGGTTGGCCATCGCGCGGTTGTTGAGGACGCCGTGGAGCATTTCGAGTTCGGTGACGCTCTTGGTGCGGTGCTCGGCGAGCCAGGGCTGCTGGGCGACCAGGTCGCCGGGGATGTCGTCGGGCACCCAGCCGTAGCGTTCGCCGAGGAGTCCGATGAAGAATGGGCGGCAGCGCTGGATTTCCTCGAGGCAGATGGGCAGCACCTTGCCCTCGGCCTTCCGCTCGTCGGGGATGCCCCAGCGGAGGTCCACGTCGGCGAAGGCGACGCCGCGTGCCTCGCAGAGCTTGCGGAGTTGCGGGAAGATGCGCTTGACCAGCTCCTCGCGCTCGTCGTGCATGTCGCGGAAGGTGGAGGAGACGAAGACGCGGATGACCCGCGGCTTGAGGGTGACAGGCTCTGCACGGTCGTCAGGCACGGGCGTTTCTCCCGCACACGGTGCAGCGTGATGCCCTCGGTGCCTTGTGCAGTGTGATTATAGGCCGGCCGGCCCGGACGTGCAAGGGGATCGAGCCCGTAACCAAAGTGGGGACAGATAAGTTGTAAGTTGTGGCCTGACCCCCGGGCGCGCAGAAGTGGTCGAGTCTGGCGAGTCTGGACGAGTCTGAGCGGAACGG
>Ga0307378_10006938_pt1 | contig 15333 bp, 15 predicted proteins | sample UN1MG_FD_202238 | JGI IMG/M metagenome (GOLD analysis project Ga0307378, IMG submission 202238) | Soil microbial communities from Risofladan, Vaasa, Finland - UN-1 | ecosystem: Environmental > Terrestrial > Soil > Coastal area > Acid sulfate soil | place: Finland: Risofladan, Vaasa | collected...
CTCGATGCGGTACCCGTCGGCCGCGATGGTGCCGAGGACCTTGGACTGAAGCGGCGTGCGGTCGGGGAAGGGGCCGATGGCATCCATCCAGTCTTTCCGGACGCGTTCGATGCGGGCCCGGACAGCCTCGGGGGTGGCCAGGGCGTCGACCTCCCGGCGGCGGGCCTCGAAGCGCTTGTCGCACTCCGCGAGCAGGTAGGTGGGGAGCATCTCGTGGGGTTTCTGGTCGGCGGAGAGGACAGAGAGGTCGTCGGGGGACGCGACCTTGGCCGCGGCATTCTCGGCGGCTCCGGCCGCCCGCACCGCCACGGCCGCTGCCACCCCGATCGCCAGACACCATCCGAGCCAGTGCAGGGGTTTCTTCTTCCAGGGCCGCTGTGCCGGGCGCGCGGGGCGGGCCGGTGCGGCGCGTTGCGGCGATTCGGCACGCAGGGCGCCGGCTCCGGGACGGGTCACAAACCCGCGGCGGGTGATGTTCGAGGGCATGGAACGAGGCATGTGCATACATCCTCAATTGGCGGCCGGCGCCTCCGCCCCGGCCGACGCGCTTCAGCGAGAAGCCACGTTGGCCGAGGCGGCGCGGGCGCCGCGGCGGGCGCGCAGTTGCTGGAACAGTTCGTCGAACGAGAAGTACCGGCCGGGGCAGCGCGTGTCGCACACGTGGCCGTGGCCGATGATGTGCGCGTCGTCGATCCGGTAGCGGGCCGACAGCCAATCCACGAGGCGCGCGAGGGCGTCCATCTGGGCGCGCGAGGGGCGGGTCTTGTCGAAGTTGCCGACCAGGCAGATCCCGACGCCGACCTGATTGTATTCCTCGCGGTTCCAGACCTTGGTGTGGGCGCCGTGTTTCTGTTTGGGCCATCGGCTGCCGATTTCCACGAGGCCGTCGCCGCTGTTCGTCCCGTTGCCGATGACGAAGTGGTACCCCAACTCGTCCCAGTGGCGTCCGTTGCGGTGCCAGTCGTCGAAGACGGCCGCGGAGCCGCGGTCGCTCGCGCTGTGGTGAACGACGATCCACTGCCACGGCCGCTCTGCGATGGCGGGGAGCCAGCCGGCCTCGGCGGGCGGCATCGCGACCTCGGTCCGGCGCTGCGGGGTGTTGCGCGCCGCGGCGGGCGGCGCCGGGCGGGGGCCGGTCGGGGCGAGGGGGCGATACTGAAAGGTGTCGCGCGTCGGGATGGCCGGCGTGCCGGCGAGGCGGTTGCCGCCGCCCGTGCAGCCGGCGAGCACGGTTGCGAGGATTGCAACCAGCGCCGCGAGAGAAACCCTGCAGACCCCTCTCACACTAGTGCTCCGTGACTTGTCAACCGATGGGTGCCACGCTTTCGCTTGCGAAAGCGTGCGCCCCTCGGCAGGAACATGCTTTCGCAACGGCGCGAAAGCATGGCACCCTTCGGAACACGTGTCACGGAACACTAGTTTCCTTCCTTGGCGTTCGCGTCTTTTGTCTTGGCCGACAGCCGGCGGCCCACTTCGGGCCAGGCGACGGATTCGCCCGGCGGCGCCTCCTCGACATCGGCGGGAGCGGGCACGGCCAGGACCCGGAGGCCGAGCGTCCCGGCCGCCTCGGCCAGCCGCCGCGAGCCGACCACGGCGGCATCCACCTTCGGCCAGGTCCGCTTGAGCGAAGCGAGGCTTTGCGGTTCGGACTCCGGCTCGACCCACCAGGCGGGTCCGGGCGGCAGAGGCGTGTCGGCCAGTTGCCGGCGCATCGCCCCGTAGCGTCCCACGTCGGTCGCGACAAGGTAAACAAGTTGGCGGCCGAACGCAAGGTTTTTGAGCGTCTGGGTCGCCTCCCGCACGGCGCCGGTCGGAGGGAGGACCGCGCCGGCATCGACCCAGAGGACGCTCGTTTTGGGCGTCCGGACCCACACCGTGCCGGTCGCCCGCAGGCCGAGGGGTCCGGTCAGTTCCGAGACGAAAACTTCGTACGGATGCCGGCCTTCGGGCAGGCCGCCGCGGCGCAAGCCCATCGCGATGCCCTGTTTGTTAAACCATCCGGCGTCGACGTAGTCCTCGTGAAAACGGAAAAAGATGGAGGCCTGGCCCACGCGCTTGGCGTGGCCGAGATCCTCCAGGACGGCTCGGCCTCGGACGAGCTCGGGAGCGGGGAGGGCCACGACGTCGAAGACTGTCAGACGCAGGTCCGTGGGCGATGCGGCCCGTCCGGCCAGGCCGCCCACGAGGAGAAAGACGACGAAGACCGCCATGACGACGGCCATCGCGACGATGAAGACGTAGGCGAAATAGCGAAGCACGTCGGCGCCTCTCTTAGCCTCTGGAACCCGCGTTCCCGCCAGTTTTACAACGCTATCTCAAAGCAGAGGTGGTTTCAACGCAGAGAGCGCAGAGGCCGCAGAGGGAGGATTGAGTAACAACGGCAAGGCAATTTCCTTCAGCGGCTCACAAAGCATGTTGTTTGCCGTTCCCCTATCTTTGCAGTTCTCCGCGTTCTCTGCGTCCTCTGCGTTGAAGAACACAGCGTAGTAGTACTAGGGTGTGTCGGTCAAAGGGGAGGTCCATCTTCGACATTTCCGATGGACCGCAGGCGCGCGACCCGCTCCTCGATGGAAGGGTGCGAATGCCAGACGCTCGCCCCGCTGGGCCTGCGGCCCGGTTCAAGCACCGGCTGGACGAAGAACAGGTGCGCGGTGGCGCGGGCGGCGGGGTGGACGGCCTGGGCGTCACCGGCGACGCGTTCCAGCGCCTGGGCGAGCGCCTCGGGGTAGCGCGTCAGGCGTGCCGCCTCGGCGTCGGCCAGGAACAGGCGCTCGCGCGAGACGGCCAACTGGATGAGACGAACGAAAAACGGCGCGAAAAAAAAGGCCGGAAGGACCAGTGGGAAGAACAAAATGATCACCGCGAACACAAGGGAGGCCGTTTCGGCAGACCCTCGGGCTGTGCGGACGCCGGAGATCGCCAACTCCTTCACTGCCTGGGAGGCCATCGAGAGCATTCCCATCAGTCCGGCGAGGAGGGTCATCAGGGCGATGTCGTAGTTCCGGATCCGCGCCATTTCGTGGGCGATGACGGCCTGGAGTTGATCGCGGTCAAGAGCCTTGCGCAGGCCGCGCGTGACGGCGACGGCGGCGCGCCTCTCGCCATAGGCAGTTGCCAGGGCGTTTAGGGCCGGGCTCTCCATCAGATAGATCGCCGGCATCGGGAGCCCCGACGCCAGGGCCATCTCCTCGACCACGTTGTGGAGTTCGGGATCGTCCTGGCGGCGTACGCGGCGGGCGCGGCTGACGGAAAGCACGAGGCTCGCCCCGCCGGCCGAGGCGCAGAGGACGAGGAAGACCGCCAACGCGTGCGCCACGAGCAGCCCGACGAGCAGGGAATGCGCCGTGAACGCCTCCTTCCAGTCCGCGTATTTCCATGCCAGCGCCAAGACGCCTAGAACGACGAGAAAAATGACGCCGGTGTAAAAGACGATGAACGCGCCGACGAGGACCGCACTCTTGAACTTGTTGGCGGCGATGAGGGATTCAAACAGCGCCATGGGCTCACGCCCCGAGATTCCCGATCGACCGCAGGCGCGCGACGCGCTCCGCGATGGGGGGGTGGCTCGACCAGATGCTGCTCGTCGTGCGCCGCCGGCCGGCGGCCATCATCGGCTGGATGATGAAGAGGTGCGCGGTGGCTCGGCTGGCCTCGGGCATGGGCGCGGCGTCGGCGCCGAGGGCTTCGAGGGCCCGGGCGAGGCCTTCCGGGTAGCGCGTCATGTGGGCGGCGGAGGCGTCGGCCAGAAATTCGCGCTGCCGCGACGATGCCAGTTGAATCAGCGTCGCCAGGATCGGGGCGATGATGGCCAGGACGATGGCCACGAGCAGGATAACGAGCATGATGGGTCCGCCGCCTTTGCCGCTCGAGCGCCGCCGGCGCCCGCCGCCCCAGAAAAACGACCGCAGGCCGATGTCGGCCAGGAGCACGACCGTGCCCACGAGGACCGCCATGAGAGTCATGAAGCGGATGTCGAAGTTCCTGACGTGCGAAAGTTCGTGGGCGAGGACGCCCTGGAGTTCGTCCCGCCCGAGGCGCTCGCGCAGGCCGCGCGTGACGGCGACGACGGCGTGCTGGGGGTCGCGGCCCGTGGCGAAAGCGTTCATCGCGGGCGTGTCGATGGTGTAGAGTTTGGGCACGGGGAGGCCCGATGCGATCGAAAGTTCCTCGACGATGTTATAGAGTTGCGGGTCGTCCTCCTTGGCGATGGGCTTCGCGCCGCTTATCGCCAGGACCGCGCCCGGGCCGCTGTAATAGCCGATAAGCGCCATCACCAGCGCGACGGCTAGGGCGATGGCGATGCTCGGAATGGCCGCGCGCGGCGTGCCGAAAAGGGCCCAGCCGAGGACGGCGCCGAGCACGCAGATGAAGAGGACAAACAGAACGACGAGAAAAATGCTGTTGCGTTTGTTGGCGGCGACGAGAGATTCGAACTGGGCCATGGCAATACCTGACAATGCCGAATGACGAAATTCGAGTGACGAATCAAGCAGCAAACAGCAAACGCCAAACAACAATGACCAATACGCGGCGAAGCCGCGTCAGTGGGCATTGCAGTTTGATGTTTGTCGTTTGATTCGCCATTGAGGTTAAAACTTCACTTTCGGCGCCTCGCGTTGGCTGGCTTCCTCGATCTCGAAGAACTCGGACGGCTGGAACCCCAGCATCGAGGCCACCAGATTGGCCGGGAACATCTCCTGGCGGGTGTTGAAGTCCTTGACGGTGTCGTTGTAGTACTGGCGGGCGAAGCCGATCTTGTTCTCCGTCGAGGCCAGTTCCTCCTGAAGCGCGAGGAAGTTCTGGTTGGCCTTCAGGTCGGGGTACGCCTCCGAGAGAGCAAACAGTTGCCTGAGCGCCCCCGTGATCATGTTCTCGGCTTCCTGCTGCTGCTTGACGTCGGAAGCGTCGATGCCTCGCTGCCGCGCCTGGACCACCCGCTCGAACGTCTCCTTCTCGTGGGCCGCGTAGCCTTTGACCGTTTCCACAATGTTCGGAATCAGGTCGTAGCGGCGTTTGAGTTGGACGTCGATCTGGCTCCAGGCGTTCTTGACCTGGTTGCGGAGCCGCACCAAGCCGTTGTAGGTGAAGACGAACCACAAGGCCACGACCGCGACGACCCCGACGAGCACCAGCAGCACGACGAGGACGGCACCGCCCAAGAGTCCCGCTCCCATAGGAATCTCCTTTCCGCTGCGGCCGCGGCGAACACGCGGCACAGGATGATTCTACCAGCCGAAGGGGCCCCGCGTCAACGAAAGGGCACCCGCGCCACCGCCCGCACCAGGCCTTCACCTATCCTACGCTTGCGGGCGGCAAAATATTCACACAGCAAACCAGGCAACGGCGTAGCAGCCGACGGCCACGAGGACCGGCAGCGCGTGCCACCAGTCGCGCGGCGTCCAGAGGATGATGAGAGCCGCGTAGAGGGCGTCCACGGCGGCGGCGACGAGCATCAGAGGCCAACCGAGCATCTGGCCCTTCTCCACCAGCATCGCCACCGCTACCGCCAGGCCCAGCGCCAGGAACATCCCGAGGTTCGTCTCCAGGAGGTTCAGGATGAGCCGCCGACGCCAGTAGCCGGTCGGCGCATCGCAGCCGCGAACGATGAATGGCAGCCCGAGCACGGGATAAAGGACGGGCAGAAAAGCGACGCTGACGACCGCGGCCCAGGCGAGGGTGGTTTCCAAGGCGATTCCCCCATGCGCCCGCCGAGGCGGGCGGCTAAATGTTCATGCGAATCGAGTGTGAGCGCCCGCTTACGGTCCTTTGACGTCGAGGCACTTCATCTGGCGCTGGTCGCGGACGACGAGTTTCCCGTCCGAAAGAGCCAGGGGCGCCCAGATTTCCTTGCCGCCGAGGATTCCCTTGGCGATCGCGAGTTCCTTGTAACTTTCGGGCGAAGGTTCGATGATCCGCAGGTCGCCCTTCGCGCCGTCCATGCTGTAGAAGAGGTTGTCGCCCGTCAGGATGTATCCGCCCTTGCAGAGGTAGGGCGCGCGCTTGGTCTGCCACTTGATCTGGCCGTCCAGGCCGAAGCACACGAGTCCGTCGGCCTTGGAGTTGGTGTTGCAGAGGGCGTAGAGATGGCCCTTGTAGAGGATGGGCTGGTGGACGTGGGCGCCGATTGTCTCGAAGCGGTGGAGGAGTTCGGCCTGGAACTTGCCGCCGGAGCGCGCGACCTTGATGAGGTCGCTGCTGACGTCGTAGCCGCCCGTGATGAAGAACCGCCCGTCGCCGATCGGCACGGGGCCGGGCACGGGGATCTTGCATGGATGCGGATAGGTCCAGAGGACCTCGCCGGTCTTGGCGTCCACGCCCGAGGCGCCGGCGACGGTCGTCAGGACCGCCTGGTCCACGCCGTCGAGGGTCACGATCAGCGGCGAGGCGTAGCCCGCGGCCCCGATCGGCTTGGAGCGCCAGAGTTCCTTGCCCGTGGCTTGCGCGAGGGCGACCATGCCCACGGAATCCGACTGGGGGGCCAGAATCACCGCGTCGCCGTACAGGCAGGCCGACTGGGAAATGGCCCACATGGGCAACTTGCCGCCGTAGTCTTTGAGGAGATGCTTCGTCCACACCGCCTTGTGCGTGGCCTTGTCGATGCAGTGGACCTGGCCGAACACGCCGACCGTGAAAATGTACTTGTCGGTGACGGTCGGCACGGAGCGCGATCCGTTGTGGCTGACCGAGCCGGGCGAATCGTAGGCGAAGGTCCACTCCTCGTTGCCCGTCGCCAGGTCGAGACACCGCAGGACGTCCTTGGCGTCGTTGACGCGGTCGAGGACATAGACCTTGCCGTCGCGGATGGCGGCGGCGCCGAAGCCCGGGCCGAGCGGGACGGTCCAGAGGACTTTGGGGCCGCCCTCGGGCCAGGCGCGCAAGAGGCCCTTCTCGGGGCTGGTGGCGTCGCGGTTGGGTCCCAGGAACTGGGGCCAGTCCGCCGCCGCCGCACCCGCCAGGACGAGAAGCGCCAGCGCCGACGTCGTCAGCCTCATCGTGGACATCCTCCTTAGCGTTCCCATTCGGTTTAACCCCTCTCGGCCGAGCGCGGTGTCGGCCCTTTACGCTTGTTTCCCGCCGCCGGCGGGCGGCTCAGGATGCTTGACGAGCCGGCGTTCGACTTTCTGAAGCAGGCTCATGACGAGAAACGCGATCAGGGTCCCGAGGAGGGCGAGGAAATACTCGCCGACGCCCACGGCCGTCCCGATCGCGCCCATCACCCAGAGGCCGACCGCCGTCGTCAGGCCCCGCACGAGGTCGCCCTGGCGGAAGATGACGCCGCCCGCAATGAACCCCGTCCCGACGAGCATGCCCTGGACGACGCGCAGCAGGTCGCCCGACCCGACGCGCAGGGTGACGAGCGTGAAGAGGCACGCGCCGAGGGCCAGGAGCATGTGGGTCCTGAGGCCGGCGGCCTTGTCGTGGGCCTCGCGCTGCCAGCCGATGAGCGCCCCGCACGCCGCCGCCAGAACCAGCCGGCCGACCATCGTGCCGTACATTGCCACCAGATCGGTCGCTTCATGCGGAAGATTTGAGTAATGCATCGCGCCCGCCTCCACCGGCCCAACCGCATAGGTCGGACCGTATTCTACAGACGGGCGGTGCGGCGGAGCAACCGTTTTCATGCTTGCGGCAGCCGGACGCCGGGCGCATTATGAATGGGAGGAAACGGGCGCAACGGCACACCCGATAGGACGGAGGCGCTCCCATGGCGTGGACCCTGAAAAGCCCCGCGTTTGCGGACGGCAGCCGCATCCCCGTCAAGTACACCGGCGAGGGCGACGACCGCTCGCCGCCGCTGGAGTGGACCGACCCGCCGGAGGGGACCAAAGCGTTCGCCCTCCTCTGCGACGACCCGGACGCGCCGCGCGGCACGTGGGACCACTGGCTCCTCTGGAACCTGCCGGGCGCTTTAAGGCAACTGCCCGAAGGCGTGCCGACGACCCAGGCTTTGCCGGACCTCGGCGGCGCGGTCCAGGGCTCGAACTCGTGGCCGAAGATCGGCTACGGCGGGCCGATGCCGCCGCCCGGCCACCCTGGCACGGGTACGGCTCGTGCCGTGGCCGGCGGCACGCACCACTACCACTTCGTCCTCTACGCGCTCGACGCGGCGCTGGACCTTGAGCCGGGTGCCGCGAAGGCGGCCCTCCAGAAAGCCATGAAGGGCCATGTCCTCGCCGAAGCGCGCCTCATGGGAACCTACAGCCGGTAGGCCGGGGCTGAAAAGCAGCGCGGCAGTCCTTGCGGGCCGCCGCGCATGGCTTATCCGTTTGGCTTCCGCCGACGACTACTTTTCCGTGCCGCCTTCGGTCTTCTTTTCGGTCCCCCTCGTCCGTTCGCCATACGCGAGCCTGCCGACGGCGCGCATCGCGTACGCGGGGCCGTCTTTCTCGCCGAGGACTTTCACCGCCGCCGCCTTGAACTTCGCGATGGCGGCCTTCAGTTCCGTCACGGCCGGCGCCAGCGCCTCTTCCTGCTCCGCCGTCAGAGTGACTGCCGGCGGGCGAGTCCGCCCGCCGCGCGTTCCACCCGTTCTGCCTTCGCCTGCCGCCCCGCGATCGGGGCGCACGCCTTCGCCGCGGGGGGCGCTCTCTTCGGCAGCCCGAAGGCCCGCCGCCAGCACCAGACCCACCACCGCCACCAACCCTACCAACCAGAGATACCTCATGGATTCTCCTTTCCGACCCGTCATTCGGGGGAGGGACCTTCCCGCCCCGCTCTGACTTACTCCATGCCTAACGCACGCCCCCCCCGACTTATTGCACAAGGGGCGCCCCCCTTCACGCCCGAAAACGTCTTTCCTGCGGGCGGCAATAGGAGTAGAGTGGTACGCGAACGGACTGCCCCGGCCAGGCAAAGAATCGCCCCATGCTCGAGAACCTCAAAGCCGAGGTCTGCTGGGCCAACCGCGAGTTGCCCCGGCGCGGCCTGGTGGCCTGGACGAGCGGCAATGTGATCGCGCGGGACCCGGAGTCGGGCCTCGTCGTCGCCAAACCCTCCGGCGTCCTCTTCGAGGACCTCGCCCCCGAGAAGATGCTCGTCGTGGACCTCGACGGCAAAATCATCGAGGGCGACTTGAGGCCCAGCGTCGACACCGCCACCGCCCTCTATATCCTCCGGCACCTGAGCGACGTCCATGCCGTCGTCCACACCCACTCGCCTTATGCGACCAGTTTCGCGGCGCTCGGCCAATCGATCCCCGTGGTGCTGACGGAACACGGCGACGCGTTCGGCGCACCCGTTCCCTGCGGCCGGTACGCCAAGATCGGCGGCACGGAGATCGGCGAGGAGGTCGTCCGCATCCTGCGAGAAATCCGGATGCAATGCCCCGTGGTCCTCATGCAGAACCACGGTGTCTTCGGCGTCGGCCCCAGCGCCCGCGCCGCCCTCAAGGCCGCCGTCGTCGTCGAGGACATCGCCAAGACCGTCCACCTGGCGATGGCGAAGGGCTCGCCCGTTCCGATTCCGCCCAAGGAGGCCCAGCGCCTTTACGACGTCTACCACACCCGCTACGGCCAGAAGGCCGGCGGCGGGTTTGAGTAGATTTGAGATTTCAGATTTGAGATTGCGGATGGCGGATTGAAAAGAGGAGGGCAGAATCGCGCATCACGTTTAGCCGCCCGCCTTGGCGGGCGCGTCCAATAGACTCATACAAAATCGAAAAGAGGTTTCGATGGCCAAGGTGAAATTCCGCACCGAAAAGGACACGCTCGGCGAGGTCCAAGTCCCCGCCGGGGCCTACTGGGGCGCCCAGACCCAGCGGGCCGTCGAGAACTTCCCCGTGTCGGGCCTGCGGGCCCACCCCGCGCTCGTCCGTGCCCACGTGATGGTCAAACTCGCCGCCGCGAGGGCCAACGCCCGTCTTGGGAAACTCGACGAGAAGCGCGCCGCCGCCATCGAGCAGGCCTGCCGCGAAGTCCTCGATGAAGGCCGATTCGCCGACCAGTGGGTCGTCGACGTCTTCCAGGCCGGGGCCGGCACCAGTTTCAACATGAACTCCAACGAGGTCCTGGCCAACCGCGCAAACGAAATCCTCGCGGCCCCCCTCGGCTCCTATCGCGAGGTCCACCCCAACGATCACGTCAACATGAGCCAGTCCACCAACGACACATTCCCGACGGCGATGCAGGTGGCCTGCCTCCTCGTGGGGACGGACCTCCTCGCGGCCCTCGACCATCTCGCCGACGCGCTTGAGAAAAAGGGACGCGCGTTCGACGGCGTCCCGAAGAGCGGCCGGACGCACCTCCAGGATGCCGTCCCCGTGCGCCTGGGCCAGGAGTTCGCCGCCTACGCCCTCGCCGTGCGCCGCGCCGTCGAGAACCTCGACCGGGCACTGGAGGCGTGCGAGGACCTGCCGCTGGGCGGCTCCGCGACGGGCACCGGCCTGAACACGCACCCGGCCTATGCCGCCGCGGCCGCGGAGCATCTCGCCGAAATCACCGGTTTCGACCTCGGCCCGGCAACTGACCTGGTGCACGCGATGCAGTCGATGGCCCCGGTGGCGGGCGTGAGCGCAGCCCTGCGGAACCTCGCGCTGGAACTCGCGCGCATCGCAAACGATCTCAGGCTCCTTTCGAGCGGACCGCGCACCGGCCTCGCGGAAATCCGCCTCCCCGCTGTCCAGCCCGGCTCGAGCATCATGCCCGGCAAAGTGAACCCCGTCCTGGCCGAGTGCCTCGGCATGGTCGCCATGCAGGTCGTGGGCAACGACACGGCTGTCGCGCTCGCCGTCCAGGCGGGGCAACTCGAACTCAACGTCTTCATGCCTGTCATGGCCCACAACGTCCTCGGGAGCATGGAGATATTGAAGAACTTTCTGCCTGTCTTCACGGAGAAATGCGTCCGCGGCATCGAGGCCGACGAGGCCCGCTGCCGGGCCTACTTTGAATCCAGCGTCGGCCTCGCGGCGATCCTCAACTCTTCACTTGGCTACGCGAAGGCGGCCGAGATCGCCAAGGAAGCCGCCGCCGGCGGCAAAACGCTCCGCGAACTGATCCTCGAAAAGAAGTTGATGACCGAGGACCAACTCGCCCGCGCCCTCGACCCGCAACGCATCACGGAGCCGCACGACCCGTCACAGAGGTGAACGCATCCCAACAAAGGGGGAACGCATGATGAACCCATCTGCCGACCGTCTCGCACGCACTTTCTGCGATGTTACACTTTTCATCGTGGGCGCCTCGGCGCTGCTTGCCGCCGGATGCGTTTTCATCGGATCCCCGCCGGAGGCGCCGCCGGCGATCGAGATCCTCCTCGAACCCGGAGAAACCGTCATCCTGGACGGCCAGAAGATGGCCTCCCTGGAGGAATTCCGCACCATTCTGGGCCCGAAGGCCGACCGGATCCGGATGGACCGGCAATGGGGGTTGACCCATCCCGGGAAGTTGCGCGGCACGCTCCCCGTCCACGACGTCATCATTGCCTTCCCGTCGCCCGACCAGACCACGTACGAAGAGTTTTGCCGCGTGCTGATTGAATGCGTACGTTTGGGACTCGAGTCGTACGAGATCGCCGGCGTTCCCGTGCGGTTTCTGAGGACGAGCGGGCCCACAGCGGCGGGCGCGGCGGCGGAGCCGCCGCTGGTGAGTTTCCTGCCGATGGATATCCTCAAGCCGGCGGACCTCGATGCGCTTGCGCAACATGCGGCCGCCCTCAACGGCTTCAACGTCGGAATCCGATCCGCCCTCGACACGCCGATGAGCGAGGTGATCCCGGCCATGACGGCACTGGACGCCTGCGGCGCACGCGTTTGCTTCTGCGTCCCGACCGTGCCCGAGGAGGGCGAAGCCCGCCTCGTCCTGGAGCAAGCGCGCACCCCCGGCATCTATCAGAAAATACGTTACGTCCAACGACCAAGGCCCGTGGCGATCCCCCGGCCGGACCTGTTGCCCGGGAGGGCGACCTCACTGGCCAGAGCCGGGACCGACGACCCGCACATATCTGTCCTAAGGGTCCTGGAAAGCAGCGAGGAGCCCGGCAGCGCGGAGGGCGCCGCCGTCCGGCGGCCCGGCTTCTTCGGGGTGGGGGCTGCGGACGGGCCGGGCAAGATCGTTTACGTCCTCGACCGGTCCGGCAGCATGACCGACTCGATGGATTACGTGAAGTTCGAAGTGAAGCAGGCCATCGGAGAACTCGGCGAGGCGAATGAGTTTCACGTCATTTTCTATTCGAGCGGGCCGCCCGTCGAGATGCCGACGCGCCGGCTCGTGGAAGCGACGGAGCGCAACAAACAACTGGCCTTCGAGTTCATCGACGGCGTCATTCCGCAAGGCAAGACCGATCCGTCGAAGGCCCTGGAACGCGCGTTCGCGGTGAAACCGGAACGGATCTATCTGTTGACCGACGGCGAGTTTGACCGCGCGATTATCGATCTGGTCAAACGCCTGAACCCAGACAAGCAGGTCGCCGTCCATACGATCGGCTTTCTGTACAAGTTGAGCGAAGAGGTCCTGAAAGAGGTCGCCCGCGAGAACGGCGGCGAGTACCGGTTCGTCTCCGAGAAGGACCTTGAGGCACTCGTTCATTAAGAACGAGTTGCGGGTGCTCGGGGTGACGGGGCGGCAGCGTTGCCGGGAGGCTGCTTCCTCTGATATAATGCGTACGGTAAGCACTTCCGAAGGAGAATTGCCATGCTCGTCCGCGAACCGGTGGCCGAGGGGTCCTTCTATCCCGCCGGCCGAGACGCCTGCATCGAACTGATGAACTCGCTCCGCTACGTGGAGGTGCCGGAGGTGCTTCCGCCGCGCCCCGTGGCGGGCATCGTGCCCCACGCCGGATGGGTCTTTTCGGGCGCGACGGCCCTTGCGGTCCTCGAGGCGCTCAAGGATCGCCGGACGCCCAAAACGTTTGTTATTTTCGGAGCGGTCCACCGCGCCATTCGCCAAAGCGCCATTTTTTCAAACGGCGTCTGGCGGACGCCGCTCGGTGACGCCCAGGTGGACGAACGCCTGGCGCGCGAGATTCTCGCCCGCGCGGATGATCTTCTGGCCGACGACCCCAGAGCCCACGAGCAGGAGCACAGCATCGAGATCCAGGTGCCGTTCATCCAGCAACTTTTCCCGCACGCGAAGATCGTGCCCGTCGCGGTCCTCCCGGACGACGACGCTCCCGAGATCGGGCGGCGCGTCGCGATGGCCATCCGGAACCTCGAGGCCGACGCCGTTTGCCTCGGCTCGACGGACCTGACGCACTACGGCCCGGCCTACGGTTTCACGCCGAAGGGCATGGGCGAGGAGGCGCTTCGCTGGGTCCGCAACGAGAACGACCGGCGCATCATTGACCTCATGCTCCGCCTCGACGCCGAAGGCGCCGTCCCCGAGGCCAAAGCGCGGATGAACGCCTGCGGTTCCGGAGCCGTGGCCGCCGCCCTCGCCGCCGCACGCGAACTCGGCGCCGTCCAGGGACACCTCATCCACTACACAACGTCCTTCGACGTGATGAAGGAAAAAATGGGCCGGCGCGGTTTCGACGCGGCCGTCGGCTACGCCGGCCTGCTCTTCTAAAAAAGTTCTTTACCGCAAAGGGCGCAAAGAGCGCAAAGGAAGTCTGGGGGAACGGCGAACAGATCCATCGCACGGCGGCATCTGTTGTCTCTCTGTTGTTCCCCTATTTTCCCTTTGCGTTCTTTGCGCCCTTTGCGGTTCAATAGTCCCTACGTGAACCCGGAGGCGCTTGGAATGTCCTGGCCGAATCGCATCACGCTGCTGCGCCTGCTCCTGGTGCCGGTGTTCGTTCTCCTGGTGCTGAGCGCAGCCGAGAGTGCCGCCTATCGCTATGCCGCGCTGGGCCTGGCGGTCGCTCTCGGCGTGTGCGATGCGGCGGACGGCATCCTCGCCCGCCGCACGGGCGCCGTCACGCGGATCGGCTCCATCCTCGACCCCCTGGCGGACAAGGCCTTGATGATCAGCGCCGTGGTCCTCCTGAGCCTCGAAGGCATCCTCTCGACCGAGCATCCGGCCCTTCGCCTTCCGTACTGGGTGTCGGTGACGATCGTTTCGAGGGACCTCTTTATCCTCGTCGGGACGGGGATCATTTTTCTCCTGATCGGCGTGTTCCAGGCCCTGCCGAGCGCGAGCGGGAAAGCGGCCACGGTCGTCCAGTTTATCATGATCGTCGCCATGCTCGCCTCGCCCGACCTGGTGCGGTGGTTCCCGTCGGCCACGTGGTACGGCCTCTACGGGATTTGGGGCGTGACGGTCCTCCTGGGCGTCATTTCCTGGCTGGGGTACCTGCGGACGGGGTCGAAACTTCTCTCGGCGGGTGGCCACTAACACTACGCTGTGTTTTTAACGCAGAGGGCGCAGAGAACGCAGAGAACGGCTGTCAAGGGGGCGAGAGGAAAACAGCAAACGACAAACGGCAATGACCAATTGCGGCGGAGCCGCATAGTGGGCATTGGCGTTTGAGGTTTGTCGTTTTTGCCTGGGGCAGGCGCCCAGGCTGTTCAGCGCGGTTCGGATCTCCCTCCGGAGGGTGGAGAGGGATGTTTTCAACAGAGTAATCTTATCTCTGCGTTCTCCGCGATCTCCCTGGCAGGGGTACGGCCCCTGCCGTGGCCCGCTGCGTTGAGATAGCGTTGTAGAATTAGGCGCTCTAAGTTTTTTCACCGGATTTTCGGCCGTGTGCGCGCAGGCGTGCGTAAATCAGCCGGCGGTCCGCCCGCACTCAAGTCATTTATTCACAGGCACTTACAGTCGCCACGCGCCCGTCCTCGGCCGCCCGATTTGCCTCGGACCTCCTTCTGCCTATAGTTCAAGAGTGGAACGGGAAACGTCGGGCGGGCCGCTTGTCGCCCGGCAGGATGAACAGGAGGTCACATGCCTTTCCGAGCGAACATTCTTGTCGTCGGCGCCGAGGAGGGCGCCACCACGCGCCTCGCCGCCATGCTCGAGCGCGTCGGGGCCACCGTCCAGCAAGCGCCCGATTGCCTGACGGCCATGGCCATCGTCAAGAGCGACGGCGTGGAACTGGCGGTGCTGGCCGATTGCGGCGGCCAGTTCAATCCGCTCGAGACGGCGCGGGTTCTGAAGAGCCTTCGCCGCGACCGCTATCTGCCCGTCATGCTCGTGGCCGAAAAGGGACTCGCCGGCGGAGCGGAGCCGGAGGGGCTTGAAGACCTCGACGACGTCCTCGGGCCCGGGTTCGACGAAGAGACCCTGCGTTGGCGTCTCCAGGCGCTCCTGCGCGCCAAGCGCGTCCACGACCAGTTGCGCGAGGTTCGCGGCGAACTCGAGAAGACCCTGGCGCGAGAGAACGACCTCCTCGAACAACTCCGCGAGGACAACCGGACCCTCAAGGTCCGCAGCATCACGGACGGACTGACGGCCCTTTATAACT
>Ga0307378_10006940_pt1 | contig 15330 bp, 13 predicted proteins | sample UN1MG_FD_202238 | JGI IMG/M metagenome (GOLD analysis project Ga0307378, IMG submission 202238) | Soil microbial communities from Risofladan, Vaasa, Finland - UN-1 | ecosystem: Environmental > Terrestrial > Soil > Coastal area > Acid sulfate soil | place: Finland: Risofladan, Vaasa | collected...
GCATCGGCGTTTCCTCCACCACCTGGGCCGCCCAGTCCTCGGGCAGCTCGATCTCGACGACCAGGGCGATCTCCCTGGTCGGCCAGCCCAACTTGCGCGCGAGCGCCAGGGTGATGCGATTACCTTTCGACACACAGCACTTCGCCATTCTCGCCGACCTCCGGCTTGTCACGCCGCGCCTGCGGGGCCTCGGCACTCCGGCATTGTACGCCGGCATGTCGCTCTCGCCAAGGGCTAAGGTGGAGTCCCCAGCGGATCTCGCCCCAGCGCTCTCCGCTGCTCATCCCACGGCGCGGGCAGGCCATACATCTTCTCCAGCGACAGGCCGTCCGGCTCCGTGCCCTTCAGGATCGCCTCCACGATATCCGGCGCCAGCAGCGTCAGCCGCAGCATCCGCGCAAGGTAGCTGTTGTCCACACCTGCATCTCGGGCGAGTTCCCCGATGGTCGTGTATCTCCCCGACTCCAGCAGGTCCCGCCAACGATGAGCGCGGGCGATGGTGAGAGCCAGGCCCTCGTTCCTGCGCTCCTCATCGGCCAGCGCGCCCTCCATCCCGGCCGGCGCGATGATCTGCTTGCGGCCGCCCCGTCGTCTCATCTTCAGCGGGACGCGGAAGATCAGACAGTCGCCATCCGGACTCAGTGTCACCTGCGCCGCCTCGCTCATGCCGCCACCTCCTGCTCTTCCTTGAGCTCCGCGACCAGGGAGGCCAAGCCGTCTGTCCCTGTCCCGGTCATTCGACCCGAAGCCGGCCCAACCTTGCTTAGTGGCTCCGCTGTATGGCGGTCGCTCCGTCACCGGCCGCAGGCGGCGGAACTGCCGGCTCCCTCGCTGTTCGCCCATCGCCTGGCAGACCGCCCAAGTCGTTCTCAGAAGTGCACTCGGACTACGGAAGAAGAGCATTGGACGCAGGCCCGGGCCAATCCGGGGCCGACTGACGGGAGAGAGAATGAAACACGAGCTTCCTGCGGACGGCTCTCGATCCTCCGAGCGGGAGCTCACACCGAGGGCAGCGACGATCATGCATGAGCGGCAGACAGGACCCAACCTGACCAGGAAGCGTTCTCCGAGAACGACAGCCAGAGTCAGGCGATGGCTCATGCTTCTGCCGCTGACGGCCTGCCTCGTCCTCCTCCGCCCCGCGGCGGGCCATGCGGAGGCCCTGGGGCAGGGGACCGTCCGCGCGCTGATTCTCTACGATGCGGCTTCGGACTGGGGCTGGATGGATGAGCTGTATGCAGTGCAGATCGCGAACCTCCTCGGGCACTTCCCCGTAGAGTCGGAGATGGCGCCCGTCGAGGACTACGTCGCGGGCAACGTACAAGACTACTCTGTCCTATTCTACGTTGGCGGCGTCTACGACAACTCGCTGCCGGCCGCGTTCCTCTCCGACGTCATGACGACCGACCGCACAGTCTGCTGGCTCGGCTACAACCTGTGGAAGATCGCCTGGGATGAGCAGGGATTCTGGGATCAGGCCTTCACCGATCGGTACGGATTCCAGTTCGCCGGGGTGGACGACACTGGATTCCCGGAGGTCCAGTACAAGGGTCAGTCCCTGCTCAAGGATCTTTCGGACCCCGACATCGGCGCGACCGTCATCCTCGACCCCGACCGAGCCGAGGTAGACGCCATTGCCTACCGCCCGCCAACGGAGACCGACCCCGAGGCTTCCTGGCCCTATGTGGTGCACTCCGGCAATCTCTGGTACTTCGCCGATACGCCGTTCAGCTACGCCTCCGAAGAGAGTCGCTATCTGGTATTCTGCGATCTGATCCACGATATCGTCGGCATCGACCACGCCCCGAACCATCGGGCGCTGATTCGCATCGAGGACATAGATCCCACGGTGGTTCCCGCGGATCTCGACGCGATCTCCGACTACCTATTCTCTCGCGACGTTCCCTTCCTGTTCTCGATCATACCGGTCTACCGGGATTCGCTGGGAGTCTTCAACGACGGCGTTTCGCAGGAGGCCTGGCTGTCAGATGAGCCGGCCGTGGTCAGCGCACTGCTGCGGATGGAGACCAGCGGCGGCCAGCCGATCCTTCACGGCTACACCCACCAGTACGACACGACCGCGAACCCGTATAACGGCCGCAGCGGCGACGACTGCGAGTTCTTCCTCGCTTCCTGGGACGAAATGCTGGGGGAGAGCTTCCTCCTGGGCCCGGTGCCGGAGGATTCGGTGGGATGGGTCAATGACCGGATCGACCGCGCTCTGGCCGAGGTAGGCGCTGTCGGTATCACCCCGATCGGCTGGGAGACGCCGCACTACGTGGCATCGGCTCTCGACTACAGGGAGTTCGGGAAGCGTTTCAGTCTGACCTCAGGGCGCGTGCTCTATACCGGTTCCCTGGGAACCGACTTCGTCGGACAGTTCTTCCCCTATGTGATCGAGCGCGACATTTACGGCCAGAAGATCATGCCGGAGAACCTGGGGAATGTGTCGCTGGTGCCGTTCTACGACTAAGCCGCTCACTCCCCGGCGGACATCGTGCGGGCCGCCGAGAAGAACCTGGTGGTGCGAGACGGCTGGGCGGCGGCGTACTTCCACCCCAATATCCCCCTCAGCTATCTCGGGCAGATCATCGACGGCGTGACGGCTCTGGGCTACACCTACACGGCGGCGCCAACGCTGGTCGCCGAGGCCGGCCCCGACGACACCAGCTTCCTGAGACAGCCTGCCGTCCTGGAGGGATCGGCCTCGGGGGGAGTCCCTCCCTACAGCTACTCCTGGTCGCGGAGCACGGGTCTGAGCGATCCGAACACTAGCCAACCGACGGCATTTCCAACGAACACCACGACCTACACGCTGACGGTGACAGATAGCCTGTCTGAGAGCGACACGGATACGGTGACGGTGACCGTGAGTTCCTTTCCGGATGTCCCAGGTGACAGCTGGGCGTGCGACGAGACATTGGCGTGCGCGAAGGCCGGTATCATTGGGGGCTATCCAGATGATCTTTACCATCCCGACTGGCCCGTCACCCGCGACCAGATCGCGGTCTACATCTCCCGGGCCCTGGTCATTCCCACCGGCGATGCCGCGATTCCCGACGGGCCGGCAACACCCAGCTTCTCCGACGTTCCGGCTGACCACTGGGCCTACAAGCACATTGAGTACATGGTGAGCCAGGGTGTGGTCGAGGGGTACTCCGACGGTGACTACAGACCCGGTGTCGAGGTCACGCGCGATCATATGGCGGCCTACATCGCCCGCGCCCTCGTCACCCCGAGCGGCGAAGCCTCCCTCGCCGACTACACCCCAGCCGACCCGCGCAACTTCCCCGACGTCCCCGACACCTTCTGGGCCTACAAGCACATCGAGTTCTGCGTTGAGCACGGCGTGGTCAACGGCTACGACGACGGTTACTACCATCCCGAGATCATCGTGACGCGAGACCAGATGGCGGTCTATATCGCGCGGGCGTTCGACTTGCTCGACTGAGCTGGGGTAGTGCCCGCGGTGTCCAGAAACTCATCGGCGCTAATGGGACGCGATGCGGGCCCGTTCGGCGAGGGGGGGTGGACTCGTGCTGTCCAGAAATTCGTCCGTGCCCCAAAGTGCCCTCACAGCGGTCTCACGGGCGCTCGATATACGCAGGTGGTAGCGCACGGGCGTAGGGGAGTCCCTTGGTGTCCCCAGTGAACCGCAGTGCTAGACGGTCCCGGCCACCCCCGACTCCGGCTGCCCCCTCGGCTTGGAGTCACGAGGCGGAGTTCGTTCGCGTCTGCGTCCGGTGTGGCGCAGCAGCCGCGCCACCATAGCGATCACCGGCAAGCCCGCCCAATCCAGTCCTCGTTCGACGGCCTTCGCCATCCTCGGTGCCGCTCACCGCAGGGGTATGCACGAGGGGAGAGAATAGCACGAGACGGGCGGCGGCGACGCGGAGCAGCGAGATATAGGGACGATCCCTCTCGATCTGCCGGGGATGAACAGGAACTTACTGCAACTCAGGAGCCAAACGCAGTGTGAAGGAAGGGAAGCTGGCATGAATCTCGATCCGATCCGACTTCCCAGACCCGAAAAGGACGGAGGCAAGTCTGTCCTGGCGTCCTTATGGGCCAGACGGACGGTGCGGGAGATCAGCGCGAAGAGGCTGCCTTTGCAGACCCTGTCCAATCTCCTTTGGGCCGCGGGTGGCGTGAATCGCAGGCGGGCGGCCTTTGATCGGCGCGGCCGAACCGCCGGTTCAGCCAGCAATTCGCAGGAGATCGATCTGTATGTGGCCATGCCTGAAGGTGTCTTCCTCTATCAGGCCCAGACCCATCAATTGACGCCCGTTGCTGCGGGGGACTTCCGAGCCCTGGCCAGCCGCAATGGGTCCACATCGGCGCCGGTGCACATTTTCTATGTGGCGGATGTTTCGCGCTTCTGGCAAGGCGCAGGCCAGCCCGATCCGCACATCGGCGATCCCGAAGTCCAGAAGTCATACTGCTATGTTGACACAGGCCTCATGGCCCAGAATGTCGCCCTGTTTGCGGCCTCGCAAGGGTTGGCGGCCTGGTTTCACAATTGCGACAGAGAGACTGCCGGCCACGCCTTCAAGCTCAAGCCAAACCAGCGTGTTCTATTCGCGCAATCCGTGGGGATGAAGGCCCGCTGATTAGGGGGTCCCTTGCATAGCGTGCACGCGATATCCGCGCTGGCGGCGTCCCCGGCACTGGACTTGATGGTAGCGACCGCTACCAGCGGCGTCTGTCGTCGGGGTGTTAGTGATCGGCACCCCCCGACTCCGGCTACCCCCTCGGCTGGGAATCACTATCCGGGGTGTCCTCGCGTATCGGCAGGTCGGACAGGGCGTGCCGTGCCCCCCAGAATGAGAAATCCCCGTCCCGCCGAAGTCCAGACAGGGCAGCAGAAGGCTGCCGTGCGAAGGGCTACACCTGCAAGTAGGAGGCGAGGCAATGGACCTGACGCGACGGGATGTGCTGAAGAGGTTGGCGTTGGGCGCACTCACGGCCGCGACGGCACCGGTGTGGGCAGGCGAGGAGATTCCGGCAACAGGGCAGGAAACGCCGGCGAAGCTCCCTCTGCTGCCGCGACGCGGAATCCATGTGAGCGCGGGCGGCGAGGCCGCGGTGCCGGCGTTGGAGCAGCTGATCGGTGAGGTAGCCCCCGCGCTCGGCCTGAACTGGGTGATCGTCGAGATCAACGGCGGCTTCCAGTACACCTCCCATCCGGAATGCGCGGACGAGAGTCCGATGATGAAGGCCAGCGCGCAGAAGCTGGCCGCGCTCGCGCGCACGAAGAGCATCGAACTCGTGCCCATGTACAACTGCCTTGGCCACCAGTCCTGGCACGCGGACGTGGGCGCGCTGCTGCGCGCGCACCCCGAGTTCAACGAAGCACCCGACCTCGACGCCACCTCGGAGGACTTCTACTGCATGAGCTGGTGCCCGAACCACCCCGACCTGAACAAGGTCGTGTTCGACCTGTTCGACGAGCTGATCGATGCGTTCCAGGCGAAGGCGTTCCATATCGGCATGGACGAGGTCTTCGTCCTCGGCCACTGCCCGCGCTGCAAGGGAACTCCGAATGCGGATCTGCTCGCGCAGGCCGTGAACGATCTCCACGGGCACCTGGTCGAGAAGCGGCAAGTGGAGATGCAGATGTGGGGCGACCGTCTGCTGGATGGGAAGGCGACGGGCTACGGCGCCTGGGAGGCCAGTGAGAATGACACCTGGCAGGCCGTCGACAAGGTGTCGAAGGACATCGTGATGTGCGACTGGCACTATGGAATGGACAACCCGGACTTCCCCTCAGTTCGCTTCTTCCAGGACAAGGGCTTCCGCGTCTGGCCCGCGGGCTGGAATGAGGAGGAGAGCATCCGGCGCTTCATCGAGGTCGCCCGCAAGGAGTCGGGGCCCCGCATGCTCGGCTATCTCTGCACCACTTGGACGGATGTCACGCCCGTTGTGGAGGGACTGGCCGCGAGCCCAGCGGAGGCCACGCAACCGGCGGATTCAGCAGAGCCTGGGGAAACCCCAACGCGAGAGGAACGCCGGCGGCGGAGATTCGGCCGTATCGTGGCCGGGGTAAGACTGGGCGCGGAACTGGCGCGGGGGAGCGTGTAGCGGGGGAACGACCGCGGTATCCCACCACGCGCCTGATAAAGCGCACAGCGCGACGAATGCGACGGCCGCGGCGGCGATCCGGCGAGCCCGGGCGTGGTGGCTGCGTGGTCACAGAACCGGTGTTACGGGGTCACTCAGGCCGAAGTCCGCAGCAACGTTCGCAGTCGTTCCACCGTCGCCGGACTGTGTCCCTCGAACTGGTTGTTGACGAAAGCAAAGGCGCGGGTGACGCGTGATCGCAACGAGTTCAGGAAGCCTGCCCATTCGCCCAGTGCCTCGTCCCGCGGTCTGTGCACGCGGCCAAAGTCCGGGAACACATCGCGTCTCCCCAGCAGTCGGAGATAGGCGAAGTCAGTCGTCATTCCGCGGATGCGCGCGTACCAGGGGTGATGCGCCATCGCCAAGCCCATGTTCAGGGAACGCAGCAGTTCCAGAGCATCGGGCTGATCCACCCAGGAGCGATGCCGGAACTCCACCGCGTATCGGAACTCCGAAGGCAGGTGCGACAGGAATGCCTCCAGCTTCGGCAACTCGTCATGGCCGAACCGAGGATGAAGCTGCACCAGGATCGGTCCGAGCTTGTCACCCAACCGGGAGATCACGTCGATGAAGGCAGTGACCTGCTCGTCGGCCCCCTCCAGCATCTTCTCATGAGTGATCTCGCCGGGCAACTTCGGGCAGAAGAGGAATCTCAGCGGGGTGCGCTCTCGCCAGGCGTCCACGGACTTAGCTGAGGGTGTCCCGTAGTACGTGCTGTCGATCTCGACCGCGTCGAACTGGCTGGCGTAGTAGGCGAGCTCGTCCTTCATGCCAGGAGGGTAGAACGTTCCCTTCCAGTCGCGAAACGACCAGCCGCAGGTTCCGAGTCGGATCTGCATGTCTCAGCTTGCCTTTGGCGCTCTCTCATCCTATCATGTGGGAACACGGCTGTGGGCCGTCGGTTTGGGCTCTGAGCCAACCCGACGATGCCGGAACAGCCCTGAGTCAAGCAGATGCCCAAGCGACCAGACCAGAGTGCCGCCCACTTCAAGAAGCAGCTGACCGCGCTCAGGCGGATGCGGGGTTTCGTTGCCCGGCGCGACTCTACCGCCTTTGCCCAGGAGCTGGCCTCCCTGCTTGAGTGTCTTGCCGCCGGCGTCAGTGATCCCCGAACCGGAGTTGAGCTGGTGGCGGCCTTCTACGAGACCGACGAGGTCATCTTTAACCACTGCGATGACTCCAACTGCCGCATCGGGGATGTCTTCCGCCAGGATGCTCTCGACCTGTTCGTTCGCTACGCCTCCCAATGTGAGGACAAGCTGTGGTTGGCCGATCTCCTGCTCCGACTCAACCGAAACGACGGCTATGGAGTACGCTCCCACCTCTTCGATCGTGCCGGCGACTACCTCCCCGCGAAGGTCATGCGCGAGGTGATCGATTCCCTGTGGGAGCTCGCCCAGGCGGAAACGAACACGTATCAGCGGTGGCACTGGCATCATGGCATCGAGTCCCTGGCTCGCCAGCTGAAGGACGCGCCGCTGTTCGAGCGGTCCCGGCGTACCTGCTGGCCGGAGTTGGGCACGGCCGCCTGTGTGGACATCGCGGCGGCATATCACGACGCGGGCGATCCCGCCACGGCCCTGTCCTGGCTGAAGCGCATTGCCGAGAGCGAGACCTTCCAGGAGGACGAACGGGACGAGCTGCTGCTGGCCGTCCACGGGGAACTCGGGAACAGGGAGCAACAGGAAGCTGTGGCCTGGCGCATCTTCCGGCGATTCCGGTGCGAGGCCACCTTTGAGACACTGCTGTCCACGATTGGCGAGGAGCAGCGGGAACCGGTGCTGGAGGCGGAGGCTGCCATCATCCTGCGGTCTCTCGGGATGTCCTACTCCGACGCGGCCTTCCTCGTGGAAACTGGCCGCCTAGATGATGCGGAGGCCTACCTGCTCGACCGAGCCGATCAACTCGACGGCCTCTTCTATGAAGCTCTACTGCCCCTGGCGGAGAGCTTGGAGGAGCACGGGAGGTTGCTGGCGGCTTCCGTCGTCTACCGGGCGCTGCTGGAGTCCATCCTGAACCGAGCGGTGTCCAAGTACTACCACCACGGGGTGCGCTACCTGAAGAAGCTGGAGGCGCTGGCCGGGGAGATTGACCGATGGCAAGGAGTCATGCCGCAGCCCTGGTACATGAACCGGCTGCGACGGCTGCACGCCAGGAAGACCAGCTTCTGGTCACGGTACGGCGGCTAGTTCACAAAGGCTTCCTCTCGTCTCACGCAGATGCCACAGACGCGACGTATCCTCATAGTGCGATTACGACCAGCACCTCAATGAGCGTGAAGCCGAGAGCTCACCCGGCCGCCGACAGGGCGGTTCTCTTCTGCGGGGCGACAGGGCGTTCCCCGGGCATGGTAGGACTCGGGCGAGCCTTCTCGCGGATCACGATCGGGGCCCGTCAGAGTAAGGCTGCGGCGGTTCCACAGCGAAATGACCAGTTCACCCTTCTCCAGGCAGCGATCCACTTCACCCTTCTCCAGGCAGCGATCCATCCTCTCGGCCCGGTATTGGACATCGCGAGATACCAGTCCGGCCCCGCTTCGCCCTTCTGGACGTCCTCGTGCGAGCGAACGCGAAGCGGCGCTACCCCGAAGCGCACTCCTCGATCACGGCCAGGAGTCCGGGATGCTTGGCCCGAACACGGCTCAGCATGCGCCTCTTCCTGTCGTACTCTCCTCCCCACCACTGCCGTAGGGAGTTGCACTGCTTGCCAGAAGGCAGGTAGCCTTTCTCCAGCGCGCGCCAGTACTCAAGCACGACCTTCCGCTGTTCGCCCTCCAGCGCATGACGCACTCTCCGCCGTAACTCCGACCTCGCCTGCTGCGCTGTAACCCGGAGCAGCACCTCCTCCTCGGGTGACGACGAGCTTGCCCCCCGGACCCAGTCTTCCAGCCTTGTGGCAGCTCTTTGGGGCGCCTCCGCTTGGTAGGCCGCCCGGAATACCGACCGGCAATGGCGTGCCAATCCGCGCAGGCGACCTAACGGCGCAGACGACAGTGTCTCGGAGATAGCGCTAGGGTCTTGCTCGTCGAACTCGCGCCAGAAGACGGCCTCTAGCGATTCCTCCGGAGGCCGCGGGCGCGGCTCATCATCCTCGGGCTCTACCACCTTGCCGGCAAGATGTGCCCTCACTTGGCTCTGGGCAGGCTCGGGCAGCGAACGCAGGTAGGATTCCTCACGGGCCGTGCCCAGTGCCTCAGCGAGTGCACCGAGGTCAAGGTCACGGCGGGCCCGGGCGCGATACCTCTTCAGGCGCTTCTCCAGGGCCTGATCCAGGCCGAAGAACTTAACGGCAGCTTTTACCGATGCCGACGGCTGTTCTCTTTGGTCAACGGCGTCACGCAGCGCTGATTCGCCCCACAAGTACAGCCACAACCCCAGATCTTCGCCATAGGACAGCAGAGCAACGAGAGCAGCGAACTCGGCTCTGGCGAGGCGAATGGCGACCCGGAGAGCCTGCGACTCATCTTGCTGGCGGAGGGCCTCGATGTGACGCTGGATCAGAGTCCTCTGTTTCTGGAAGTGGCTCACCAGGTAGAGGTACACCTCAAGGGCGGGCCACCAGAACTCCGTATCGCGGCACTTGCTCACTCGCTGGCGCCGAAGCTTCCGGCGCATTCTCTCTGCCGCTTCACTCGCCATGCCGATCTGTTGGAGTGCGCCTTCTGCGGAAGCTGCGCGAGATTCTGCATTATTCTGTCCCATTTGCCTACCTGCCGGGCCCTAGTGTATGGAGGACCCAGTGAACGGTCAATATGATGTCCAGGGAGGAACGACGACGACACCTAGCGGAGGCCGCAGCGGTTGCGCCCCATCCGAATCTCGGCTGACGGAGCCGCAGCAAGACGCGAGAACGAATCCCCCATGGGGGGATTCGTGGAAATGCTGGGAACCAGACTCCCTCTCGGGTGGATCTCCGCCAGCCAGCAAGGCAGAACACGGCGGCAGCCGGATGGCTCCTGGAGCGGCTGGGACGCCGCGAGACACATCTCCTAAGGGCGCGCGTCTGCCAATCTGGAAGCCCCTCACGCAGGATGGGGTAGCCTCTCCCTTCTGTGCACGCTGGCTGGCTGACGCAGGGACGATTCGGCAAGGGGAGGAACCGGCTTCGAGATAGGCGTCGCCTCACAGCAGCCCTGACTTCCATAGTGGCGCAGTCGCGGAGCCACTAATCCGCAGACGCAGCCTCCCCGAGGAGGCAGAAGGGAATACGTGTGGCCGTCAGATGAGAGAACCGGTGCGCGGGAAGCAGTCCAGCCTTGGCGTGGACACCTACGGTCGGTCGTGTGCAGACGGGAATCTGGTGTGGGTCGGCGACTATCTGCACACAAACGAGTATATGCGGGGTCTGCGACTGCAATCGGTGCTGAATCGCCAACGCCGGCGGCGACAGTCGCCCTCAAAGGCCGACCGGCGTGGACTCAGTCGCCGGGAATGGCGTCTGCGGCAACGTTGAGCGCGACTGAGTCGGGGTGCGAGAACTCAAGAACAGCAGAGCAACTGCGAGTTCAGGCGGTCGACTCTAGCACCAGCCGCATCGGGCGCGGCGAGCGTCACTTCAGGGACAACGACTGGTTACATTCCGTGACCTGCCAGTCTTCATAGAAGGGGGAGGCTGAGAGGGTACAGCCGGCGAGCCTCGGATTCCGAGTGGTGCGCTGCCACTCCTGGAGGGATTCCGCCGGTCAGCGATACGGCGACGCGGGTACCGAACCGCAAGAACGACACACGCAGGGGCAATATGGAAAAGCGAAGGCGTGGCGCGAGCGCCAATCGGCCGCAAAAGCGCGGCAAGCCGTTCTGGGCTCCGGTGGCCGGCAAGCCGAAGGCCAGTGATGAGACCGCAACGATTCCGTATGAGGTTTGGGGGGGGGAGTTCTCAGATGCGCGCGGTCCGACGAGACTTGGTCGGCCGACAGGTGACGTAGGGCGGCGTGAGCAGGCCGCCAACAGGCTGCTGAGAGGGGACGCCAAGAGCCGTGGACTGTCCCCGGGTGCCTATCACGGGAGCGAAGGCATCTACATTGATGCCATGGAAGGCGAGGAGTCCTGGCGCAAGACGGAAGTACCCATCCAAGGAGTGTCACCAGCGGATGTCTATGAGGGGAGCCGTAGCCAATCGGGTGAACAGGGAAGGGTGGGGGGCGGCGCGGAGCGATCTGATGCCGATCTGTCGTCTTCCGATGCGTTTGACAGTCTGTTGTTTGGGCAGACGGTCGAGCGGCCGGCGAAGGTGTCTTTGCGCGCCTCTGCAGCCGATGCCTGCGATTGCGACGTGTGTGCCCTGTATCGACATACACAGAGCGTCGGCAGGGTAGCCGCGGAACTCGCCCCACGAGGTCGGCGGTTCACCCAATCGGATGTTCTCAAGACGCTCCGAGATCATGGCACAGTCCATCACGACGGCAAGACGAACTCGTGGCGATCCCGCAAGTACCCGGGTAGTGCAAGCAAGCATACCCGGATCGTTAGCGTTGGTGGCGATATGGAGAGGCAGGGAGCCTATCTGCGGAGGGTAGGACTCCTTCCGGGCCTGAGCCCACAGGAATACTGGAATCGGCATTTTGGCCGCCTTACGAGCAGACAGCGGAGTCTGATACGCGCCCGGGAGCGGACATGGGGATGGCCTGAGTCGGACCTTACAAACAGGTCATCATCGACAGTCCGCGAGCGGGCCAGGTCCGTGGGAGCCTCGCAGCCGCACGAGACGAAGACCTCTCGCAGTCACCGCCGGGCGGGCTACCAATGGATCTACTCCGTCCCGCAGAACTCGGTCACCAAAGGGCAGCATTTCGACCGGCTGGCCCAGTACCTTGGGAAGTACCGGCCTTACGATCTTCTTCAGCCCGGGGAGGGAACTGCCCTCCCAATAGGGGCGACGGCTCCGGATGGCCCCCTCGGCACGACCTGGGTCTTCATGGAGCATGTTCCGGGGGCCCGCGAACTGACGACGCTGGGAGTGGCGGCGGATGAACTCGGGCTGAGCGATGTGGCGGCGGCCAGGCGCCTGGGTCTGACGCAGCCCGCGCTGTCGAAGGCCAGGAAGGAACTCAGGACGAAGCCGGACGCGCAAAGACGTGTTCGCCAGGCGATAGAAGGTCCCGAGTCGGGGGAGTCGGGCTGAGAAGACCTGGATCGATTACAGGAAAAGCCGCACGAGAGGGTCGCCCGAGGTTATATTCGGGGGGCCCTCAGTCTTTATAGATAGAGGGGGCCAGCGCGGCGTAGCGCCGACCCCTTTCTGCCGGTGCTCGTATAAGGTACTCCTGCTCTGCCTGCACGCCTGGCTCAGCCCCCCGATCGGCAGGCAGGTGGACCTGCAATCCTCTTGTAGGCGGGGCGCGGGTCTGAACGCAGTGCCCCTGCGGCCCGCGTCCCGCCGTGGCCTCTCTCGGAGGTGCCCGCTTCCCGCATCTGTGCGCTGGGTTCGTGACTGCGCGGAGGCACATAGGCAGACCGGGTACCGGCTGGACCTGTGGCAGGTGGCGCCTGCTACAGGCTGAGTCGATGAGAGCAAATAGGAGCGACACGGAGGCGTCGGGACCAGATCCCGACGCCTTTCCGATGCGCGGATGCGAGGGATTGAGCTATGCAGCAACTTGTCAACAGGACGTCGTCGACAGACCAAAGCGCGCGACAGGGCAGGCCCAGCCCGGGTGCGGCCCTACGAGCATTCTGTCTTGCCTGCCTGGGGGCCACGAATGCGCGAGGCGGCTTCGACTGCGGCTCGACTCTCTGCCAGCTGCGGCCGGCCAGTCCCTTCCTGGGCAAGGCCATGCCCGAGAGCTTCCGGGGACCGAGCTACCGCGGCGAACCAGCCCCGGTGCCCAGGCGCCGGCCGAGCCGGAGGCTCGTACACGACCAATGTCGCCAGTGCCAGCCCGGGGATACCACGGACTGCATGGCAGCGGACTGTGCGCTCTACCCCTTCCGACCATGGGATGGGCCGGGCAAGGCGCCGAGGCGCAGGCTGAGTGAGAAGGAGTTGGCACAACGCCGTCTCGCCCAGTCCGACCCCTCGTTTCGTGCCCGCAAGACACGCGGGCAGAAGCCCAATACAGCCGTGGGAGGGACGTTCGATGCCTGATCGGGGTGTGGGTACCACAGGCCGCTTCCTGGTGGGGAAGGCGGCCCCGAACCTAGTCGATCCGGACCGCATGTCGGCCGATGATCGCCTTGGGGAGGTCGTCTGCCTACTGGCCGTCGGCTTCCTGCGCTATCGGTCCGCCCGGGCCGTGGACGGCGGAGAGGAAGACCTGGACTTCCTTCGGACTTCGAGTGAGGTATGTCGCAAACCTCAGTCCGAAGGAGAGAGCCTATGAGTACCAGCATTGTCAAGCAGATCGCGGACCTGGAGCGGATGAGCATCTCCGATCTCCAGCACCGCTGGGCGCAGCTGATCGGCACCGACCCGCCCCGCTACAACCGGGAGTTCCTGGTGCGGCGGCTGGCCCATCGCCTCCAGGAGCTAACCCACGGCGGCCTTAGCCAAGCCACCCGTGCCAAGATGGACCAGCTGTTGGAGGAGGCCGGCTACGATGAGATCGCTGCCCTGGCTGAAGAAGGGAGGCCCGCCCAGGGCCGGGGAACCCGCCCGGTGGTGGGAACGCGGCTGATCCGCGAATGGAACGGCGAACGCCACGAGGTGACGGTGGCGCAGGGAGGCTTCGAGTACCGAGGCCAGCCTTACCGCTCTCTGACGGCCGTCGCCACCGCCATCACCGGCACCCACTGGAGCGGGCCGGCCTTCTTCGGCCTGCCCGCCAAGCGAAAGGAACACCCACAATGAAAGGCCGGAAGGAGTCACAGATCGCCGCCGTGCGCCCCGTACGATGCGCCATCTACACCAGGACCAGCACGGAGGAGCGGCTCGACACCGAGTTCAGCAGCCTGGACGCACAGCGGGAGTCGGGCGAGAACTACGTCGCGAGCCGACGCTCCCAGGGATGGGAGGTTCTGCCGGCCCGGTATGACGACGGCGGTTACTCGGGCGCCACCCTCGATCGGCCGGCGGCGCAGCAGCTGCTATCGGACATCAAGCTGGGCCGGGTGGACTGCGTGCTCTCGTACAAGATCGATCGGCTCTCCCGCTCCCTGCTGGACTTCCTGAAGCTGATCGAGCTCTTCGACCAGCACGAGGTGTCCTTCGTTTCGGTGACGCAGCCCTTCGACACCTCCCTTTCCATGGGCCGGCTCATGCTGAACGTGCTGCTGTCCTTCGCGCAGTTCGAGCGGGAGATCATCGGCGAGCGGATTCGAGACAAGGTGGCGGCAACCAAGAAGAGGGGCAAGTACTGCGGCGGCCCTCCGGTATTCGGCTACGACGTCGACCGGGAACGAAAGCGCCTGGTGGTGAACCCCGAGGAGGCGGCCCTGGTGAAGCGCATCTTCGGCGACTTCATCCGCACCGCGTCCACTACGGCTCTGGCTCGGACGCTGAACGAGGAGGGGTACACGACCAAGGCCTGGATCACGAAGAAGGACATCACGCGGCCCGGTATGCCCTGGAACAAGGGGCATATCTACCGCCTGCTCAACAACCCGCTTTACATCGGAGAGGTGGCCCACAAGGGCCAACGCTATCCCGGAGAGCACGAACCCATCGTGCCGCGCAAGCTCTGGGACCAGGCACAAGCTATCCTTAACGACCGCCACCGTGCCCCGGGCGTGTCGACGCGTGCAAAGACGGAGGCGCTGCTGCGGGGCATCTTGCGCTGCGCCCACTGCGGCTGCGCCATGGGGCCCACCTTCACCAGACGGCGGGGGAAGCTCTACCGATACTATCTCTGTGTGCACGCCGCCAAGCACGGTCGCGACTCCTGTCCGACGCGATGCCTGTCGGCCGGAGAGATCGAGCGCACTGTCATGGAGCAGCTGCGAGCTGTGTTCCGAACGCCCGAGATCGTAGCGCAAACCTACCGGGGGGCGCGAGCGCAGGCGGAGCAGGAGGCGACTCCGGGTGAGGCTCTCTCGGAACCGGAGGTCGTCGGGGCGCTTCGCTCCCTGGAGCCCATCTGGGAGCGGCTGTTCCCGCAGGAACGGGAGCGCATTGTACGGCTCCTGGTGAAGCGGGTAGACGTCTACCCGGACAGGGCCGAACTGCAGATCCGGGCCGAGGGCCTGACTTCGCTGGTGGCGGAACTGAGTGAGAGCACGGCGCAAGAGGAGCAGGCAGCATGAACGAGAGTGAGCGACCCCGACTGAGCGCCTCTGG
>Ga0307378_10006941_pt1 | contig 15327 bp, 13 predicted proteins | sample UN1MG_FD_202238 | JGI IMG/M metagenome (GOLD analysis project Ga0307378, IMG submission 202238) | Soil microbial communities from Risofladan, Vaasa, Finland - UN-1 | ecosystem: Environmental > Terrestrial > Soil > Coastal area > Acid sulfate soil | place: Finland: Risofladan, Vaasa | collected...
TCCGGCAGGACGATGGCGAATTCATCGCCTCCGAGCCGCCCCGCGGTCTCAGAGCTTCGGATGCTTCCCTTCATCATGCGCGCGAGCGCGCACAGCACGTCATCGCCTGCGGCATGGCCGAACTCGTCGTTGACCGCTTTCAGGTCGTCGACATCGATCATCAGCAAGGATACGGGCCGGCCGTAGCGCGCCCCGCGCTTGAGCTCCAGGGCAAGACGCCGCTCCACCTCGCGCCGGTTCAGCAGACCCGTCAGGTGATCGGTGATGGCCAGCTTACGCAGCTCGGATCGGAGTTGAGCGTTCTCAATGGCCAGAGCAGCCTCGGAGCACAGCGAGGTGAGGAAGTCGAGCTGCCGCCGTACGAACTTGCGACCGCGCCGCGAAACGAGCGAGAGCACGCCGATGGGGCCGGCAGGCGAGAGCAACGGCACGTAGACAATGCTCGCACTCGCATCCTTGTCCCCCGCGTGCCGCACGTCCACCGTCTTGGTGATGGGCGCGCGCGCGTCGAGTGCTTCGTGAGCCGGCGCGAGCGGGAGCTCGGTTGGCGTCTCGCCGGTGCCTGGCGGAGTAGACAACGATGCCGTCGGCTTGAGCTGACCGTCTTCGAGCAGAAGGAAGACCGATCCGTTGGCGGCGTCAGTGGCGCGAGCCGCGTGATCGAGGATGACCGAGAGGACTCCCGCGAGGTCGGCTCCGGTGTTGGCGGCGTGGGCGACATCGTAGACGGCAGCCACCCGGCGCAGCGAGTTGTGGAGCGTGTCGCGGAGGTCCTCACTGACCTTCAACTCTCTCCTGAGGAGACTGAAGAAGAGGATCAGCACCAAGGCGGAGAGGCCGACCGTGATGACTCGAAAAGGTTCCAACGGCAAGACGGGGGGCGCGGCGGGCGCGCAGAACGCGGCCAGGCTGTAGAGCGCGATGGCGCCTATGCAGGCGGCTATGCCGACGCGGGTATCCTGGCGCACGGCCGCCACTATGATCGGGAGGTAGTAGAGCAGGTAGTACTCGCTGTCCACACCGCCGGTCACCCATATGAGGGCGGTGATCAGGAGCAAGTCGCCCAGTGTGACGGCGGTCTGATAGGGAGAGGCATCCTCCTCCGGCATCCGAGACAGGGCGGTCAGCAGAACATAGAGCGACCCGAGAAGGGCCGTGAGGACACCGGGGAGAAAGTCTCCGGCCGTCATGACACTGATCCCTGCCGTAACGGTGGCAGCGAAGAGTATTACGCCCCTGGCACGGTTGGCCTGACGAGGTTCAAGTATGCGTCGATCGACGTACAGCGTTCTTCCTCCCGCGCTCGCGTGTCGCGACAGAGATCGGACGGGTTTGTTATTCCATAAGTCGTCTCAGTCTACGGGGAGCCCGTGCTGGGCCGACGGAGATGCGCTGGGGCGATCCAGCCTCTGGCTCAAGCGTCGGATGACAGATAGGGGGTTGCTTAGAGACTCTAACAAAACCCCGTCTTCCGGCTCTTGCGACGTGTCTGACCGCGCCGGAGCCATCAGCCTCAGGGGTTTTGTTAGAGATTATTGGAAGCTGTTTCATAACCCGCCTCGGCGGGTTGTGAAATGCGCTCTAGTGAGCTACGGTCACGGGCACTTCCACCGCAAGGCCGGTAGGGCCGGCGCGGTCGACCGCCTCCACCGTGAGGAGGTGTGGGCCGGGCGGGAGCCGTTGGGCGTTGAGCGTGAAGCGGAAGGGGGGCCCGGACACCCGGCGGAGCACCTCGCCGTCGATCGAGAACTCGGCGCCGGTGATGTTTCCGGCCCCGGTGGCCTCCAGCTCCACTTGCCCGGACAACGTGTGGTCCGCCGGCGGGAAGAGGAGCGCGATGGAGTCGTAGATATCGACTGTACGATTGGCGGGCGGATCGAAGGAGGAGTCGGCGGCGAAGATGACGCCGGCATACCGGGGAGAAGCGCCCGCGGGAGCATCCGGCCGGGCTCGAGAGAGGAGCTGCACTTCGTGCCTGCCCGAATCCAGACGGACGCGCCCCACCCGCTGCCAGCCGTCGGGCGCCGCCGGGTCGACGGTGCCGACCTTCTGGTCGCGGACCAAGACATCGATGCTCTGGCCGCGCCCGCCGGCGAGGACCCAGACGGTGTAGGTGCCTCCCCGCAGATTGATGTGGGCAGAGTCCCGCAGCCCCGGCTCGGGCGCGAGCCGACCGCATCCCTCCCATTCGGGCGCGGGGATCCACTCTCCCAGGAAGTGGCGGCAGGCGAGAAGCGACACGACCTCGCGCCCGTAGGCGCCGATCGGCAGGTAGATGGGCGCAGTCTCGGATACGTTTCCCCCGGCGTCGCGGGCTCGGATCCAGTACTCCAGCTCGTCGCGATTGTTCAGCGACGGTATCCGCGCCTGGTAGGTCTGGGAGCCCGACACCTCCTCCATGGGCATGGTGATGGTGCCCCCGGCGTTGACGCGGTATGTGAGGCTCGCCTCCGCCACTCCCGTCGGTGAGAATATGAGAGCGGAAACGGTGATGACGTGTTTCGGCCCGGGGTGAGGGGGGTAGGGCGAGACGCGCATGATGGACGGCGCGCCGGGAGGGGAGAGGATCGATACGGCGCGAATCACCAAGGGTCGGCCGGCCGCTTCCGGGCAGGCTATGTGCAGGAGCGCGTCGCCGTCACGGCGCTCCGGCGGGAGAGGGTCGCTGTACCAGACGTGATCGAGCTCGCCCTCGAACCGCTGGCCGGCCTGGTCCGGGTCTGCGCCCACGGCCAGCTTCGCAGGCCCGGTGGCATCGAGCGCGACGACGGCCGGCGCGCCGGGAGGGAGAAGCGTCAGCGGAAGCCGGTAGAGACAGCTCTGCCCCGGCTCCAGATGGCGCCCCTGGCCGTCGGCGCGGGACGCACCCGGCTCCGCAAGATAGGGCAGGTCGCTGGGCGGCTCGACGGGGCCCAGGTAAACGATGTGAAATCGATCGAACTGCAAGGGGGCGAAGTCTGTTCCGTCGCGGAGCCCGTCACCGTCGGTGTCGGGAATGGTGGGATCGGTCAGCAGAAGGCCTTCTTCCGCATCCGAGAGGCCATCGGAGTCGGTGTCGGTTCGGGGAATGGTGAGGGTCCATGTGGGCGACCAAACGGCGCGCCCGGCACGGTCCCGCGCGCGCAGGCGCAGCACGATCTCACCGCCTTGGGGAAGAGGCGGGAGCGTTGCGGAGTAGGAGCCATCTGCGGTGGGAAGCATCGGCGCGGCGAAGCTCAGGGGATGGTCGGCCGGCCTGTAGATCACGGCGGCGGAGCCCACCTCACCTGCCGGCACGAGCGTCGCGCTGACGGGGATCGGGTCCCCGGGTGTTGCGGGCTCGCCGTAATCGACCGACGAAACGAGAATGCCGGCGGCGCCGGGCAGCGTCGGAAGGCCGAGCTCCCGCACCATCTCTATCATCTCACCGGGGGGGAGCGTGACATAGCGGTTCGAGACATAGGCCGCGATGTGGGCGGCGTCCTGGGGACCCAGCCAGCGTGAGTCGAGCACGAGGGCGACACAGCGGCGATCCAGGGGAATGCGGTCGAGGTATGTGACGGCGGCCTCGAGGCTGCTGAAACGAGGCGCGGAGACGGCGGCAATGTTTTCGTAGACGGCGGGAGGGAAGTCGCGGGGGCTCGTCACGAAGAGGCCTCGGACGCCCGTCGCGGCCGCGCAGCGAACCACCTGGTCGCCGACGCGGCCGCCGTCGGGGGAGAGGTAGAAGAGGCTGGCGGGCGCGTCGAGAGCGGCGCGGGCGCGAGCAGTGGCGTCGAAGAAGGCATAGGGGGCGGCGGCCGCCCCGAGGTCGATGTATCCGGCGCCATCATAGCCGAGGACGAACTGATCCGACCCGGACCAGTATGCATCTGCGTAGTATCGGCGGGCGACGGGCGGGGCGGCCTCGGCGAGCGCGCCCGGGATGGCCCAACCGAGAGGGAGGGCGCCGCGGCTGGGGCTTGCCCAGAGATCCGGCATATCGTTGAGGGCGAAGTCGAGGTCGGAGCAGTCGAGGATGAGCGTCAGATAGCGCGGGGCCGTCGCCTCGAGGTATCCGAGGTACTGGTACTCCCGGCGCCCGGGTTCGATCTGGGAGAGGAAGGAGAGGTTTGCCGCGGCCGCCGCCGGCACGAAGTAGTGGGATGTCCGGCTGAGCTCGTACTGAACGTCGGGAGGGGCTTCGCCGTAGATTGCGGTGCCGGGGGGGAGGCGGAACAGCACATCCTGGAAGTTTTCGTCGTAGGGCTCAACGGGAGGCGAGAAAGTGAACATACGCCGTTGGACGGCGAAATCGCGAAGCGCGGCGGCGTCGGGTGAGAGCAAGGCGAGCTTGGATTGGGAGCACTCGGGCAGAAGCGTGCCGATCGCCCAGCGATAGGCATCAGACGCATTCGACCACCGGCCCCGGAAATCGAAGAGGGTGGGCAGATTGAGATCCGTCGGCGATATGACGAGGTCGCGCAGCCCGGCGACGGTGGTGGCGAGGTCGAGCGTGTAGGGCTGAGCGGGGTCATAAAGGGCTTGACCCCTGATCTTCGGCTGGAGGCGTTCGAGCAGCTCCGCCGGGGTGATGTAGGCCGCCTCTCGCCCGAGAATGTGGAGGGAGTAGTCCAGCCATTCGGAATCTCTGCCGTTGGTGAGCAAAAAGACCTGCGGGTTGCCGGCTTCCCTGTTGGCAAGGCCCTGGATGCCGGCGCAAAGGATCCGCTGCTCGGCGGCGGCCTGGCTGACATCGACGACGAGGACCGGTCCCGGGTCGTCGGCCGGGGCGGGGGCCACGGAGGCTATCACCAGTGCAATGACGAGAGGCAAAGAGACCCGAAACCAGTGTATCATGGCTGACCTTCCCCAGGGCGCGGTGGCGCGGACTGGCGGAATGATAGCCCTTCGACACGAAGCCGGTCAAGCCGCGGGGCGATGAGACGGTGATCGGGAGGGGACAGGAGTGCCGGCGAGGGAACGAGGTGCGGATTTCGGAGGGCCGAGAGGTCAGGGGAGGGTGCGGTGCGTGTGAAACCACTCCCATGCGCCGGCTTCTCTTAATGCCCGCTCCAGCCGGGCGCAGGACTCACAGTTCCAGCATTCCTCGGAGCGGCCGTGGTAGCAGCTCCAGATGGCGGGGATGGGCGCGTCGATCTCGCGCCCGAGCCGCACGATCTCCGTCTTCGTAAGGTCTGAGGTGTAGCTCAGAAGACGCGTCTTGCCTCTGGTGGACAGCGCCAGGGCGGCGTTCGACGCCGACACGAACTCGGGGCTGTTGTCGGGGAAGGTCGCCGCCTCTTCGGCGTTGAAGCCGGCGACGATGATCTCCGCGCCGAGGCTTTCGGCGAAGGAGGCGGCGATGTTGACGAGAACCCCGTTGCGATTGGGCACCCACACCGCCTCCGCCGTGTCCCCCGAGGTGACGTGCTCCTCATCCAGCTCATCCGGCCTCAGCCGCGGGATCGCCTTATCCTCGCTCACGAGCGCCGTCCGGCAGATCTCCGCCAACCAGGGAAGGGCGATCAGGCGGTGGGAAAGGTTGAGCTCCCGGCACATGAGGGCGGCGGCGGCGGCCTCTCTTCTGGCTGCGCGCTGGCCGTAATCGAACGTCAGCGCGACGGCGACCCCGGTCTCGTCCAGGGCCCGCTTCAGGTTGACGGCGGAGTCGAGGCCGCCGCTGAGCAGGACGACCGCGGGCATTCCGCTCACCCCCGATATGTGGCGCAGGATTGATCTGACTCGTATACCGTAACGCCGTCCACGCGGACGTCCCCGGGCGCCGCAGCGGCGAGTCCACGGGTGACGAGCTCGTGGACGTGGCGGGCGAGGGCCTCTGCCGTCGGATTCGTTTTGGCGAAGGCCGGCAGGTCGTTGAGATAGGTGTGGTCGAGGGGATCGGTCGCCGCGCGGCAGATCTCCTTCAGCTTGCCGAAGTCGATCACCATCCCCTGGTCGTTGAGCTTGGGCCCTGCGACGGTCACGACGACGCGGTAGTTGTGCCCGTGCAGGTTGGCACACCGTCCGGCGTGGCCCTCGATACGGTGGGCCGCCGAAAACCGGACCTCTACGCTCAGCTCGAACATCTGTCGGCTCCTCTGGCTGAGGGATTCTATCACGATGGATTGCCGCAGCGCAAATGGCCTCGGGGCGGCCATGGCTCCGCCTGGGCGCGGGCCGAAGGGGTATGACGCGGCAGGGGGACGCTTGCCGGGAGGAGAAGTTTTGGATTGAGGAGAGCGCCAATGGGTGAACGTGGGCTTGTGATCCGGGACCTTCCCGCCAGCGAGAGGCCCCGGGAGCGACTGGAGCAGTACGGGCCGGAGTCGCTCTCGACGGCGGAGCTGCTGGCGATCGTGCTGCGCGTGGGCTCGCGAGGGGAGTCGGCCGTGCGGCTGGCGGAGAGGCTGCTGAGCGAGTTCGACGGCCTGGCGGGGATCGCCCGGGCGCGCATCCCGCAGCTCTCCGCGCTGCCGGGAGTGGGCTTGGCGAAGGCGGCTCAGCTGCAGGCGGCGTTCGAGCTGGGGAAGCGGCTCGCTACCTCGGTCGACGGGCCGAAGGCGGTGGTTCGGGGGGCCTCCGATGCGGCCGCTCTCCTGATGGAGGACCTCCGGCATAGGCAGCAGGAATGCCTGGGCGCGATCTTTCTGGACACTCGAAACCAGGTCATCTGCGTTCGCATTCTCACCGTGGGCACTCTCACCGGGAGCCCGGCGCACCCGCGGGAGGTGTTTCGCGAGGCGCTGGCTCAGGGGTGCGCCAGCCTGATCATATGCCACAACCACCCGAGCGGGGATCCCACTCCGAGCAAGGACGATATCGCGCTGACCGCGCGGCTGGTGCAGGTCGGCGAGCTGATGGGGGTCCCGCTGCTCGACCATATCGTGATTGGGGGCGGGCGGTATGTCTCCCTGAAGGAAGCCGGCAAGATGTAGCTGCTTGCGCGCACCGGCAACGGCGTCGCTTCAGCCACGGACGCGCCCGGCGCGCCCCCCATTTCGCCCGCGTCGCTCGCCCGTCGGCGAGAACTTGCCGAGGTTCTCGGAACACCGGGCCTGGAGGACACCGAGCAGGGCGGCGGGGCCAGAGGTCTTTCCGAGGTTGTGGTACTCGCCGATCTTTCGGGACAGCAGTTCGGCAGGCACGTCATCGGAGACCGTAAGCTCGCCGAGATTGGTGAACTTCGTGGCGTCCTCCATGTTGGACAGCTGCTCGCGAGTGAGGATGGTCATACCCAGGTTGCTCAGCTTGGGGCCCTTCGAATCGCCGTCCTCGTCGTCATCATCCTCGTCATCATCGTCTGCGCCGAACGAGCCGAAGTTGGTGTCGCAGCGTCCCTCGAGGAGCCGCACGAGATTCTCCGGGCCCGTGACACTGCCGAAGTTCGTCATGCTGGATATCTTGCCGGCGAGCAGGTCCTCGGGAACATCATCGGCAATGATCAGATGCCCGAAGTTTGTGTAGGACGTTTCGTCCTCCACGCGGGCCAGCCCCTCCTTCGTCAGACGGGTCGTGCTGAAGTTCGCACGGCCTTCCCGCCCGCCGCGCCTCCCGATTGGGTCGTCACCGGGCGAGATACCGGGGCGCAGGTGAGCGCCGGAATACAGCCTTGGCAGGAAGCGGCGCGCGCTGAAGGAAGAGAGGGACACAGCGGCTCGGTCAGGAGGCTATAGCCATGAAGGTGGGTCTCTACACGATCAGCTTTGCGGGCGTCTGGTACGATGGCCCGGCGCTGGCGCTCGACGAGATCTTCAAGCGGGCCAAAGACATGGGCTTTGACGGCGTGGAGATCGGGGCGCGCCGACCGCACGCCAGCCCGATGGATCTCGACGAGAAGGCGCGGGCGCGAATTCGCGAGCAGGCGGCGAATGCCGGCATCGAGATACCGGCCGTCGCCAGCTACAACAACTTCGCCAGCCCGGTGCTCGAACAGCGGGAGAACGAGGTGCTCATGGTGCGGGAGCAGATCGAGCTCGCCCGCGACCTGGGCGCGCCGGTGCTGCGCCTCTTCGCCGCCTGGCGCGGGATCACGCTTCGCAACGGTCGCGGCACCTACGAGATGTGCCGCGACCTCTACGGCACCCCCGACGTCCTCGGCCTCGAGCGGTGGCAGCTCGTGCGAGAGAGCCTGAAGGAAGTCGCCGACTTTGCCGGCGAGCAGGGCGTCACGCTTGCCCTTCAGAACCACGAGCCGATCATCGATCGCTATTGGCACATGCTGGAGTTCATCCGCGAGGTCAACTCGCCCGCGCTCAAGGCCTGCCTCGACGCGCCCCTGCTCAAGGAGCAGGACGACGACTACGTGGCGAAGGCCGTGCGCGAGACGGGCGACATCCAGGTCCACTCACACTATGGCGGAGAGTGGGAGGAGAAGGGCGGCGAGGTCGTGCTCAGCAGGTGGTACTACAGCGCGGGCCGGCCGACGAACTACCCCACCTTCGTGAAGGCGCTAAAGGACATCGGCTACACGGGCTACCTCTGCTACGAGTTCTGCCATCCGGCCCTCGTCGACCACACTCTGCAGGGGCTCGATTTCATCCTCAAGCAGGTGTCCATGGGGGCACGCTACATGAGGAAGCTCGTCGCCTAGACCGAGACAGGGAGAGCATCGCAGGTGAACTTCAGAGAACGCGTCGACGCCGTCCTCGGGCATGCCTCCGAAGATCGGCGCCCCTGCGGACCAGCTCGGAGAAGGAGGCTCCGGCCAAGATCGCCCGCGCCCTACACGTCGGCGTGCCAGACATCGCCGGCCTCCACTACGACGCAGCGACCGGCCACATGTTCATAGTCAGCGATGGGTCGAACGCACTGTTCGAGATCACGCGCGACGGCGAGGCGCTCCGCGGGTGGGCATTTCCCGGCGACAACCAGGAGGGGATCGCCTTCGACGCCGATTGGAACGTCTACATCGCGCAGGACTCGGGCGGTATCTTGAAGGTGAAGATCGGCACCCGAGAAGGCACATGATATCGCGGGCATACGGGCGGGCTTCGAGGCTGCACTGGATGGCATACTGCCTGGCGGGAGTTCTGCTGGCGCTCACGAGCGCGGCATGCGACCAGCCGAGGCCGCCGGCGGACTCACGGAACCCGACGGAAGGGAGGACAGAGGCGATGTTCACCAAGACGCCGTACCCTCGAATCTGCATGTTCTGGACGCCGGTCCGCGGCGACAGAAGCCTCCAGGGCCACCTTCGGCACGACTTGATCGTGACGTCGGTCGATTGGCTCGGCCTGGAGTGGGACCGCGAGCCGGAAGGCCTGGCCGATGGATTCACTCCCGAATCGGTCGAGGCGGCGAAGGGAAAGCTGGCCGAGGTCCAGGCGCAGAATCCCGACGTGGTATTGGTGTGCGAGCTGAACTTCTACGAGTATCACGACCGCGCGCTTCCCGAAGACCACCGGTGGTGGCTTCGCGTGGACGGGGAGAAGGAGCAGTTCTGGCCCGGCACCCATCGCATGGACTGGTACAACCCGGAGTACCGGGAGCATGTCATCAAGCAGACCGTGGCACTGAAGGAAGCCGGTGTGCCCGGCGTCTACTACGACAACCTTTGCGACGAGGCCGAGCCGTGGATCGCGATGTTGAAGGAAGTCAGAAGCCGCTGCGGCAACGACTTCCTGATCCTCGCAAACTACGGCTACGCCATAGATGAGTACGACTTCGCCGCGCCCTACCTCAACGGGATCATGTACGAGTCGGGGTTCAGCCACGGCCGCACGGAGTGGGATGATACCATCGCCGCCATGCAGCACACCGCCTCTCTGCTGAGGTCGCCCGCCATCAGCTGCATCGAGCGATTCGAGGATATCGAGGAAGGCGACGAGGGCCCCCTCCCAAAGCGGCGCCGGCCCGCCGAGCGCGACTCGGCCGCCCGGCGCTGGTCTATGTGCTACTCGCTCATCATCGGGGACTACTACTACCTCTTCTCCGATAACACGTACCACGGGCACGACTGGTACCCCGAGTACGATGTGAAGATCGGGCTGCCGGCTGAGGCGGGGAAGCGAATCAGCTCCCACGTCTGGCAGCGCCGTTACGACAAGGCCCTCGTGGTCGTCAACCTGCCGGGCGCGAGGGAGCCGTACGAGGTGAAGCTGGAGCGTCCGGCGCGCGATTCGTTTACGGGTGAGAGCGGCGTTCAGTTCACGGTGGCTCCCGGCGACGGACGCATACTCGTGGCGGACTGACGGCGCGGGTGAGACGGGGGGAGCGCGACCTGCTTCGGTCCTTGCTCAATCGGGCCCGTGGCAGCGACGGCGGAATGTGTAAGGCGCGAGGCGGATGCGCTTCGCGCCTTACTGCCTGAGAGGAGGCGAGAATCCTGTCAGGAGGCGTTGCGCGCCGCCCAGGCGGCGGCGCCCAATACCAGCGCAGACTCGCCGAGCTCCGGCGAAAGCAAGACACAGTGAGCGAGCAAACCAGCCCGCGGGCTGGACTTGAGCGCTTTTTCGGCCGAGCGCAAAAGGGCCGCGCCCACGCCCGCCGGCTGGCTCTCGACGATGACGGCCTGCGGCCCGAAGAGCGCGATGAGATTTGCCAGGCCGAGCGCGAGACAGCGGCCGGTCTCGTCCAGCGCGCGGCGCGCGAGCGCATCGCCCGCGCCCGCCATGCGCACGATCAGTGCGGGTGTTATGGCGCCGAACTGCCCATCCACGGAGGCGCCAACGGCGCTCGGCGCTCCAGCCCGGATTCCTTTGACAACGCGGGCGATGAGCGCCTCTCGTCCGGCCAGCGCCTGCCAGCATCCGGTATCACCGCAGGCGCAGCGCGGACCCCCGGACTCGATCACCATGTGGCCGGCCTGTCCCGGGGAAACCTGGGGAACGAGGAAGGGCCGGCCGTGCACGAGGAGGGCGGCGTCGATATCCATGCCGACGCGAACGTAGAGGATGTCGGCGATTCCCTGGGCGGCGCCGAACGAGAACTCGGCAAAGGCGGCGGCGTGGCCGGCGCCGATGGCGGCGACGGGCAGCCCGAAATCCTGGGTGAAGGGCGCGGCGATGGGAACGTCGTCCCAGTTTGGGAAGTCGCCCGACCAGATCCACGTTCCCTCGCGCTCCACGACGCGCCCCGGCAGGGACAACCCGATGCTCGTCGGCTCGTCGCAGGCGCCGTTCAGCTTCACGAGCACCTCGCGGACCGCCTGCGAGGCCGTCGTGAGGATGAGTTCCGACGACATGTTCGCCCGCGTGGGGCGTCGGGCGTCGGCCACGAGCTCTCCCCCCGAGGTCACGGCCGAGGCATGGATGGAGGTGGGGCTGATCGACACGCCAATGGCGGGGAAGCCTGCGGGGGAAGACCGCGGCGAAGCCGCCGGCGGCTCGGGGAGGTCCGCTACGACTGCGGGCCGGGCCTCCGGCAGGCGTCGGGGGACGGGCGCCGGCTCCACCACCGGCTCTGGCTCCGACAACTGCGGAGGCGAGCATTGCGACACACTCGCCTCAGTCAGATCGCGATTCCATTGGAGCTGGCCGACCTCGACGGGAGGCGCGCGAAGCCGGCCGATATAGCGGGAGGTAGCATCAAGGGCGGCGGCGACTGCAGCGCGACACCGATCATTGCCCACAAAAGCGGACCCGAGCAGGTCAGTCTTCTTGCTGCAATGGCCTATCCCAATCCTTGCCGCGATGAACTCTTGTCCGATTCCTGTTGTGAAGGCTGCGACTTCGAGAAGCTGCACCTGAGGAGTGGTGGGGTCCGAGGCGTGTTGCTGTAGATACTGCTGCATGGCTGCCACAGACGCCGCCGCCGCAAGCTCCCACGTCTGATGATCCCCGGCCCGGCCGCCGGCCGTTCCCGCAAACCGATGGGGGCCGAGCGCGAGCGTTACGCCTACCTCGACTTCTTCCGCGCCGAGGCGTGAAGTCACCTCCTCGATAATCAAGCGGGGGCCGGCCGGACCGGCCGCCTCCACGGACACCGGGAACGCAACTCCCCGGTCGAGCCCCGGTCCGGCCTGTTCTGCCTGTGCGCGCACAGCTACCCCTCCGCGCCTTCGCTGGGCCACATGCTGAGCTGACCTCGCGATTGCTCGCGGAGGGCACGCTGATAGGCCTCCCTGGGAGGGAAACCCGTTTGGCGATAACCCCAGATGGCCGTAACGAGTTCGAACTGCTCGGTGGTGTAGAGGTTGCGTTCGATCTTGCCGTGACGTTGCTTGATGGGACGAATGTAGCCTCGCTGCTCCAAGTAGTAGACATGCTCTTTCGTCATTCCGGGGCAGCTCGTCAGCAGATCGGCCATCGGGTGGAGATCGCTCAAAGCATCGCGCACAGCGGCCCCCACTTATGCATATGTGTCTCCTCGCCGACGTAATGGTAGCCGCTCCAGGCCGCTTCGTCAAGCCGAGAGGCAAAAAAGATTGTGCAACTAAAGCGGGTCTTCGCGGTGGGATCGCGGCCTTCTTCCGGGCACGCGCGCGCTGCGCGGAGCCGGCCCCGAACGCGGGACGCGCCCGAGTTGGAGTGCGCCTCCCCTCGCCGGTCGGCCCAGCGCCAGGACAGCCACTCATTGCGGCGAAGCTCAACCGTGCTGCGGCGCGGAGGCCGCCTCCTATCTGGGCTGATGGCGATGGGCGCGACGCCGGGGGAGGGCCTCTCGCTCGCTCGATGCGGCTGAGAGGATACTTGCGATGGCTTCCAGAAGAAGCTTCGAGTGACCGAAGGGGGAGCGGCGCACACCTGAGAGCGCGGACTGAGGAAGACATGGACACCGAAGGGCGACAGAGCGAGGACCGGGCGAAGGCCGTGCGCGTGCTGCTCGTCGAGGACGAGTTCGTCGTTTCCATGACGCTCAAGCTGCAGCTGGAATCACGCGGCTACGACGTCGTCGGCACAGCTCGCACGGCGGAAGCGGGGATAGAGCTCGCCTGCGAGCTCAGGCCGGACGTCGTGCTCATGGACATCGGCCTGCCGGACCGAGACGGTGTCGAGGCGACGAAGGAGATCATGCAGCTCGCCCCCACGAACGTCATCATCGTGACCGCCTACGGCGATCATCGAGTCCAGGAAGCTCTCGACTCGGGCGCCCGGCTGGTGCTGGCGAAGCCGATACTGGAAGAGCAACTGGCACAGGCTATCGACGCGGTGGCCGGGGAGAAGCCCGGCGAAGAGCATGGGGACTCCGGGGAGGAGGAGTGAGGCAGTGGCGGGGATGAGGGCCATGGTGCTGGCGGCGGGCCTCGGAGAGAGGATGCGGCCGCTGACCGACTGGCTGCCGAAGCCCCTCCTTCCGATTGCGAACTGCCCCGTGATGGGCTACGTCCTGCGACACCTGGGGCGGCACGGGTTTACGGAGGTCGTCGCCAACGTCCACTACCGTCCTGAGGAGATCGTCGATCATTTCGGCGCCGGATCGGAGTATGGGGTCAACCTCACTTTCAGCTACGAGGAAGAGCTGCTGGGGTCGGCGGGCGGGGTGAGCCGCTGCCGGGAGTTCTTCGGCGGCGAGACATTTCTGGTCACGGGCGCCGACGACCTGACGACGATGGATTTCACCGCGCTGCTGGCGGCCCACCGACGGGCGGGAGCGATCGCCAGCATCGGCCTGGTGGAGGTCGAGCAGACGTCGGAATACGGCATCGTCGTGACGGACGAGGCCGGACGCATCGAACGTTTCGTGGAGAAGCCGAAGGGCAAGGCCCCGAGCCGGACGGCGAACACGCAGATCTACCTGTTCGAGCCCGAGGTCTTCGACTTCATCCCGCCCGATCGGGCCTACGATTTCGGGTACAATGCCTTCCCGGCGATGGTCGAGGCCGGGGTCCCCTTCTATGGCTTTCAGCTGCCCGGGTACTGGCGCGACATTGGGAACGTTGGCGGCTATCTCGAAGCCCAGGTGGACGTGCTCGAAGGCAAGCTGTGCACGCCCGTCCCCGGGCGCGAGGTCGCTCCCGGCGTCCGGGTCGGGGAGGGCTGCCGGATCGACGAATCCGCGCGCCTGACGGCGCCGGTGCTTCTGGGGGACCGCTGTCGGGTGCAAGCGAAGGCTGAGCTGGGAGGCGGCTCGTCTGTCGGTAACGAGGCGATCATCGAGTCCGGGGCGGCCCTGTGGCGCAGCGTCGTCTGGGAGGGAGCCACGGTGCCGGAATCGGTCAAACTCAAGGACGCCGTGGTGACTCCTGAGGGTGTTTTCGGGGGCTGAGTCGATTCGGACACAATTCTCCGGAAAAAGGCCTTGCACGAGATTGCTTGACGGTTTAGGAGTGGGTATAATGGTCGAGTGGCGAATCCGGGGCTCGGAGTCGTTTGGCCCACCGTGAGAGGGGCGCGGCTCTTCGGACCGGCGATGAACGAAGTTCCTGATTCACGAAAACGGCAGTGGGAGGTGAGTAGCGAATGCCAGATAAGGGAGCCATGACTGTTCGCGAGGCTGGTCGCAAGGGGGGCCGCGCGACGAAAGCACGACACGGCCCTGAGTTCTACGAGGCGATCGGCAGGAAGGGTGGCGAGACCACCAAGAAGCGACACGGCCCGAAGTTCTACGAGAAGATCGGGCGCAAGGGCGGACAGCGAGTCCGGCAGTTGGTGCAGCAGGCGAAGCGCGCGCAGCGGGGCGGAAGCTAGGCGCGCGCCGAAGCCGGGGTTAGCCGCAGAGAAGTGAGCAGCAGGCGGTTCGCCGCCTGCTGCTTTTTCCGTCCTACCGCGGAGAAGCTTCCGGGCGCAGGAATCGGTCCCTGATCCGCTGCTCCTCCGCCTCATCCGCGAGCCGGCCCTCGGTCGTAAGGATGTGCGGGGTGATGAACACGACGAGCTCGGAGTTGACGGCCGTCTTCGCCCGGCTGCGGAACAGCCCGCCGATCAGCGGCAGGTCGCCGAGTATCGGTATCTTCGTCGAGCTCTCCTCTATCTGGCGCTGGCTCAGCCCTCCGATCATCACCGTCTCGCCGTCTTTCACCCGTACCGTCGTCCCGGTCTGCCGGGTGCTGAGAACAGGCAGTCCCGTCTGGGGGTCGAGCTCCGAGATGTTGCTGACCTCCGTCCCGGTGGGATCGATCTCCAGTGTGATCTCCCCGCCGCCGCCGGTCAGCGGCGTCACGCGAAGCTTCACGCCGACGTCCACTCCCTGAATCTTCGTCGTCGTCTGACCGTAGGTGATGTACTCTACTGTGATGAACCGGCGCACCCCGATGAAGATGTTGGCCTGGTGCCCGTTCATGACCGCCATGCGCGGCGCCGCCCGGATCTTCGCCCGCTGCTCCGTCTCCAGCGACCGCAGACGGGCCTCGAAATCATACGGCAGATCCCCCACATTCGAGTAGCTGAGCCGGCCCGATCTCGAATCCGTCTCCATCCACAGCTCGGGGTCGCCGTAGTAGAAGTTTCCCTCGTCGTCCTCGTATCCGGTCGTCCGACCAGTCAGGTC
>Ga0307378_10006942_pt1 | contig 15326 bp, 15 predicted proteins | sample UN1MG_FD_202238 | JGI IMG/M metagenome (GOLD analysis project Ga0307378, IMG submission 202238) | Soil microbial communities from Risofladan, Vaasa, Finland - UN-1 | ecosystem: Environmental > Terrestrial > Soil > Coastal area > Acid sulfate soil | place: Finland: Risofladan, Vaasa | collected...
CCCGGACAGCCTCATAACATGCGGTATCTGGCGCATGAGGGCTCGCACGCCCAAGATTACGAAGGGAAGAACTGGATCGGGAGAGCAATCTGGCAAGCTAAAGTCGCAGCCACGATACCAGATAAAGAGGGCAATCCCACATTCCATCTCCCTATCCGTGGAATCGAGAGGAGAGCCGAAGAGGGTGGCGAAGCATACCGGATCATGCAGAAGATCAACCAGATGACAAACCCGGAGGTCGCTGGGCAGTGGCTCGACTATGAGCTGGACACTCCGCAGTCGGTTGGTGACTACGATGTCCTGTACGGGTTCCCGAACAGAGACGCGATCCTCGAGAAGATCCAGGAATACTCCCGTCACCAGTCCAATCGAGGCTCGATGATCCGTCGGGCCCTTCTCGCTTCGGGGCGAGAGCTGCAGTGAATACACCCACAAAGACCCTCTCCCAACTCCGGGAAGAGGTCAAGAAACGCAAGGCAGACGATCCTCTAAAGCATGTTTATCACCCCCACGAGTTCCAGATCAGAATGCACAAGGATCGGAACCGGATCACTCTCGTGCTCGGGGGCAACCGGACCGGTAAGACGTGGGGTGGGGTGGCGGAGGCGTTGTATTACTGCCTGAATCGGGATACCTGGGGCCGCATGCCCACTCATCAGCTCCCGATCGTCGTGTGGTACGTGATGCCGTCCCTGACGATGTTCCGGAGGGCGATCATCCCGGTCCTGAAGCTGCTTCTGCCCATGCCGGAGGTGAAGAAGTGGGACCAGCAGCAGAACGTGATCTACTTCAAGAACGGCTCCCAGCTCCACATGCTCTCCTCAGACATGCGACAGCGTCGACTTCAGGGTGCTTCTGTCGACCTGATCGTGATGGATGAAGCACAGAAGAAAGAAGTCTTCGAGGAGCTGCTGGCCCGTGTGTTCGATCGAGAGGGTCGGATCCTGATGGTCCTGACTCCGGTCGATGAGGTAGCCGCGAACTGGACCTGGATCCGAGATGACCTGTTTATCCCGTGGGAAAACGGGACCAGGCTGGATATTGACGTGATTTTCATGCCAATTGCCGATGCCGACGGAAACCCTCTCGTCCCACAGTACACCCGGGAAGACATCAAGAAGATGGAGGAGATGTACCCGGATCCCCTCGTGCGCGCGGCAAGACTATACGGACAGTTCGTCACCAGGTCAGGGCTCGTTTTCACCTCATACGACCCCGAGATCCACCAGGTCAAGAGGTTCGATGTCCCCAGCAACTTCCACCGGTGGGTGACTGTAGACCCTCAGTACCACCGATTCGCTGCTCTGTTCTTCGCGGCGGATGAGTACGGTACCTACTACGTGACGGATGAATACTTCTCCCAGGATGAGCCTCTCGCTCTTAGAGCGGAGAAGATGTGGGGGATCCTCGGCAGGGATTGGGATGGGAAACAGCTCCCTGTCTACGTGGACTCGGCTAACCCGCAGGATATCGCTGAGCTCAACTGGCACTTCAGTCGGATCAAGGCTCCATTCGGGGCTATCCCCTTGCCGATGCAGAAGCAAGTGGACAAGATGGTCCTGAGAGTTCATTCTCTACTCGAACCGAGCGACACCAGAGAGTATCATACTTTGACAGGTCTGAAGGGAGTTTCCGGGGCCCCACGGATTGTGTTCTTCGATGATTTGGTCTCACATTGGAAACTCCGTGAGGTTCAAATGACTTCGTCCCGATTATTGTGGGAGATGACGAGGCTGACGTGGGACGCGTCCACCGGCAAGCCTGACAAGAAGAGTGCAGATGGATCTGATGCGTGCGACTGTTTGATCTACGGCTGCTCGATCATGGCGACAGGCTTTCAGACGGAGAAGGATAATTCGTGGATGAAGGGCATGTCGGAGAGGGATGTTCAGATCTGGCAACAGATTGACAGACAAGAGGCACGCGAGAGAAGGGGTGACTTATGGACTTTCTGATCTTAGGTTTCGGCCTGGCAGTGGGTTTCGCTATCGGAGGTATCTTCACCTTTTACGTCGATGTGCGGCCTCTGATGAAGACGATCATCGAAATGAAAAAGCAGGGCTTCGTGATCCACGAACCGATGGAGCGTCCTGAGCCTGATCTACACCCATTCATACGTGAAGACTGATGCCACATGTGATCCCTGGTCCAGAAGAGCCTAAAGAAGATTTCGCCCGGTTCACGTTCGACGCCTGGCGGGATCTCGATAACACGTACGCTTTCTGGATCGAGAGGTGGAAGCGCTCTCTTGAGTATCTGCGGTCTCAGCATTGGAACACGCTGAAGTCAGTAGATCCGGATAAGCTTCCTGAGTGGAAGAGATATCCCGTAATCAACTATACGCTAGCGTTTTACGCTGACTACCTATCTGACTTCCTCAAGTCCGAGATCAGGTACTCCGCGATGCCAGCGTCACCTGACCCCTCCGATATCGACTCCGCGGAAATCATCGAACAGCTGAACATGTATCTGTGGGACAAGCTCGAACTCGCACAGAAACGGATCCAGCTCGCAGCTTGGCTGCTCTCGTGCGGGACAGCCTACCTCAGGGTCTACTGGAATACGAACACCGGGAAGATGATACCGCTGGCGATACCAGGCCCAGACGGACAGCTCATCGCTATCAACCCGATGACCGGTGAACCCAGTCCGGGTATGGAACCGGTCATGCTCGACCAGGGTGAGATCGGGGTAGAGGTTGTCAGTCCTCAGTACGTTCGGTACTCGCCGATCCCGGCACATGGCGTGATGATCGGCCTTCTACTCTCTCGTGAAGAGGCTGAGAGTCTCTACAACGAGAAGGCGGAAGAGCTCAACTACACCTCGACTTACGACGACTTCGACTCAAATCTGCAGACCATTGAAACACCGACGATGACACCGTCGAAGGACGAGCGGGCTCTCGTGATCCAGCACTACATCCCACGCTCTTCACTCCACCCGGATGGTTTGTGGTGGGTTGCTGGCGGTAATGATCTGCTGCTCGCTGGTCCGTGGCCGCTCCCGGGCGGAGAGGTGCCGATCGTCCCATTCATCTGGATCCCAGTCCCAGGAAACGAGCACATCGGGATCAGTCCACTCTACGACCTGACCTTCTCAAACAAACTCTACGACGAGATCGTTGCTCGGGTCCTCGAGTGGCACAACAAGGTGAAGCCGAAGATCCTCCTGAAGAGCGGTGGAGGTCTGACTTACGGCGACATCAACGACGAACCATTCCAGGAGCTCGCGGTCAATCCAGGCGGTGAGCCGGAGTTTATGGAGGTTCGACAGGCTCCGGATACCTTCTTCAAGACGATGCAAGACGCCCAGAACGACATGATGGCTATCGGTGGCTACATGTTCAAGAAAGGCGGGATGGGAGGTTCTCCAGCTCCCGGAGAGTCCTCTAGAGCCTTCCGCAGGCCCACCGAGGTGATTGAAGAGGGCCCGACAGCCGTCGCGATCATGAACTCTAAGGCCTCCTGGGAGCAGCTCGGCAGACTCATGGCCAGCTATGCGGCAGCTTTCTACGCAGAGCCGCGTGTAATCGCTGTCCAGGGCAAGGACCGCATGTATCAGTGGCGCGAGTTTACAGGGTCAATAGACCTGAAAGACGTCTCAGCAACGATCAGAGTCGACGAAGTCAGTCTCTACCCTTGGTCTCGTGCCTCTCTCCGTGATTCGGTATACTCTGTACTCGACTCTCAGTTTGGTCAGATGCTGTTCATGAATGAGGACGGTTCCCCGGATATGGACAGGCTCTCAGCAGCCATGAACGCGACTGGTATCGACCGGTCGATCCCATCTCTCGATCCAGACGTGATCGAAGCGAGGAATGAGAACATGGCCTTCAAGGAGGGTCGTGGTGGGGATGGGCCACAGTTCTGGCAGGACCACGGTGCCCACCTGGACGAGCACGAGAAGGTCCTCAAGTCGATGGAGTTCAAGTCCTGGCCGCAGCAAGCTCAACAGGCCTTTGTCCAGCATGTACAAGGAACCAGCCAGATGCTGAACCAGGCTGCGGATCAGGAACAGCAGGCTATGATCGATATGGAGAAGGCACTCCGAGAAGTCCGCGAAACAGCTGAACTCCAGGCTGATCTCAAGAAGATGGTCGCTGAGATGGTGATCAGCTCCATCTCCGAGGCGATCGCTTCCGAGATTCCTGTACCGGAAACAGATACCGGGGGCAAAACGGGAGACAAGTAGCCTATGAAGAGTTCCACGACGTGGGACGCGGCGTTGGACTGGGATGGGGTTCGTGAAGAGATACTCGAGAGGTACTGTGTTGGTGGGGAGCACGCTAGTGTTCTGGCTGATGAGTATGGTGTCAACTCAGCGACAATAGCTCGGCATCTCACAAGCTGGGGGGCACAAGGTCACAAGGGTGACATCCTTAAGTACTACGAACTCACTGGGTTAGAGCCACCGGCAGAACTCCATCCCAAACTGAGGAGGACGGTCTACGACTACACTAAGGTAGAGAGACCACCACCTGAGCTCCCTAAGAAGAAGTTTCAGTCCTACGACGAGGCTGCCCTTCACTGGTCTGACGTCCATTTCCCTTTCGAAGACCCCAGAGCGGTCAGTATCCTGTACCAGATCACAGCCGAGGTAAGGCCGACGACCCTGATGTCACAGGGTGATATGCTGGATCTGTGGCAGATCTCTACCCACAGACCACCGCTCGAGACCAAGCTGAAGATGCACCAGATCGACATGCAGGAGTCGTTGGACATGCTCCTGGACCATCTCGATATCATGATAGGACTGGCAGAACCAGGTGCTCGACGGGTCTATCTCCATGGGAATCATGAGGATAGGTTCGATCGGCTCTTGGCTGATTTGCAGACGAACATGAAGACCCTGGCCTTGATGAGACTCCCTAAGATCAGGGACGTCCTTAACTTGGACTACCTGCTTGGGCTCTCCGAGAACGGTTGGGAGTCCCACTCCTATTTAGAGGGTGATCGAACCCTTCTGCACGATCGACTCCTCTGCATCCACGGCTACCGCGCGAACAAATACCCGACCACGGCCCACCTCCAGCAGTACGGAAAGAGCGTCGTTTTCGGACATTCACACCGCATTCAGAACTTTACATCTAGAGATTTGCGTGGTACTGATAGTGGGTGGAACATGGGATGCCTGTGCGACTTGAACCCTCACTGGCGGTCCAGACCGGACTGGCACCAGGGTTTCGGCGTCTCTGTATGGAAGGAAGTAGACGGGGAATGGTTCTTCAACTTCGAACAGGTTCGCATTCATGATGGCATCGCGATCTTCCGCGACAAGTTCTACAAGGGATAGAGGATAATGGCTGACCCGAATGAAGGTGGAGTGAACTCTGAGGACCTGGCCGCAGAGACGATCAACGATCTGGCGGGGCACTTTGCTGTAGAGGAGACCGCACCCGAGCAACTTGAGCTCGAAGAGGATTGGACTCCAGCACCAGAATACCAGAGCGAAGAGGAAATCGAGGCGGAGGAAGAGGTTATCGAGCCCGAGCCGGTAGAACCCACTTCGATGGACGAGACCTTCCTCCGTCTCGCAGAGGTGGGCATCGACTTCGGTATCCGTAAGGGAGATCTCCCGGAAGAGCTGCACGGTGCTTACGATCGTCTCGCTGACGAGGCCATGATCGCAGTCAACGTGTACCAGAACAAGATGAACCAGATGCAGATGGCCCAGGCGGAGATGCAGCAGTTCGCCCAGCGGCTCGAGCAGGATCCCCAGAAAGTCCTCCTGACCATGGCGATCACGAAGCCTGAGGCTTTCCAGGAGGCTATGACAGCTTACGAAGAGATGCAGCAGGATGATCGCTATAAGAACATGGTAATCAGAGAGTTACAGGCTGAGGCCAAACTCTCGTCTGCCGAGCGACAGCAGCAGGTGTGGCAGCAACGACAGATGTCCAATAAGATCCAGGTCGTGACGAACGCCACTCATGTCGCCGCCGACAAACACGGTGTAGATCGTGAAGTTGCAGAGCGTTACGTCGCAATGCAGATCCAGGCAAACAACGGAGACATCGATCCCAGGCAGGTAGATATGGTAGTTGCTTCTCTCCGCCAGAAGACTGCTGTTGCCGCGGCACCGGCTAAGGTCAGAAAGGTTCAGCAGGCTCCGACTCAATCTGTCCAGGGGCAGGGAACTCCTCCCTCGCGTGGAGCTATTGTGCCCAAGGATGAAGTGTCACCAGGTCTCACACACTCATCTCGAAACCCATTCCTGTCTCTGGTGAAGCAAGCCAGTAGACGAATCGGAAACGACTAGAGAGGAAATACGAAGAAGTAAAGTCGAACAGGGGTCCTCCGGGACCCCTTTTCGTTGACAAGTACTTACCTGGGCGTAGGTTCGGGTCTAACGGATTCGCGCACCGTTAACGGAAGAAATGAGCGCTACCGGAAGATGAAGCAGAGTAATCAACAATTTTCGCGAATTACAGTGATTCATTGGACTTATGAGGCTTTATTATGGCAGCTACACCAACAACTGCTGATCTGGCCCGCCTTGATAAGATCCTAAAGGATCGTCCGATTCAGGATGCTATCCGTAAGGCGATTAACCTCGCCACTCCCTTCGCGGAGAAAATTACGCAGCAGCTGACTCTTACCGGTCGTAAAGGGATCTTCCCGGTTCAGTTCGGCGTCAATGAGGGCGTGTACGCCCGCCCAGAAAAAGGTACGTTCGGTCAGTCTAAGGTAGACGAGCCGCAGCTTGCCGAAGTGACCTCTCGATACCTCTATGCTCTGTTCCAGATCACCGGTCCCGCCATGGCGATGACCCGTGACAACCCGGGATCGTTCGAAGAGGCTCTCGCACTCACCCTGCAGAACACCATTGACGGCGTAAAGCTGGACATGGCTCGGCAGATCATCGGCGACGGAACTGGTAAGATCGCTCTTATCCAGTCCAACACCGACACCAACACAGTGGTCGTGGACAGTGCGTTCGGGATCACGCGGTACAAGACGACCCGCCCGGTGCGGAATATCCTGCGGCCGAACATGCCGGTGGACATTCTGGATACCGTGGCACCGCCTGCCACGAAGCATATGAGCGATGGCGAGATTTCTTCGGTCGTTCACTCCGCTACCGGCACCACGCTGGACTTTACGACCGCGGACGTGGGGGCGAGTGCCGCCGATGGCGACTTCCTGACACGTACAGGGAACTACAACAACGAGATCCAGGGCTGGGAAGCTGCAGTTCAGCCTTCTGGCTCCTATCTGGGAATCTCTCGGACAGGTCAGCCCAACTGGCAGGGTGTCATGGTTGACGCTTCTGGTGGTGGCGCTGCGGCCGACATCTCGTTCGACATCCTGCGCGACACGCTCGACACCATGAATGAGCTCACGGGTAAGGATCCGGAGTTCTTCACGATGAACTACAAGCAGCGCCGGAACATCTACAACCTTTTCCAGGCTCAGATTCGGTACATGCCGATGAATCTGCCCGGTGGTATGGATGACAACACCCTGTCGTTCGACGACAAGCCGATCCTCGTGGAGCGTTTCTGGCCCCAGGAGCACATCGGAGTGGTCAACACCAGTTACTGGTACCACGTGATGTCCAAGGACACCGAGTGGATCCCAGGTCAGGGTGGAACTGTCCTGCACTTCGCGATCACGAGCGATCTGTTCACGGCGGTCATGAGGACCTACCGGAATCTGATCTGCCTTTATCCGGCGACTCAGGGCACCATTTACGGCCTGACTGAGTAAGGGGGCGAAAGATGATTAACAGCCCTAAGGAACTGCACAGCAGGCTCGTACATCCGAGCATTGCGGCTCCCGTGGTCCTGTGTGGACCGTTTCTGTTCACGGAGAGCACTGATGCCGACGCCGTCGCTTACCTTTTCTATGCCCCCCGGGCCATGCGGTTTGTGGGTGGGTCATACATACAGTCAGTCGATGCGACTGCCGCCACTTCGTATACAGCACAGGTCGAGGTAGGCACTCAGGTGCTCTCGGCCGCGCTGGATATCAAGACACTGGCCGCGGCTACGGTGGCGTATTTCACACCGTCGCTGACGTCAGCTGATCGAAATATCGCTGCAGGTGATCGCGTCGAAATCAGCTTCAACGAAACTGGTGGTACGGCAACCTCTCCAGAGGCTGTCGAAGTGTATCTCCAGTTCCAACTGATCGATTAGGGAGGTAGACATGGCTGGATTGGATAGCCTGGCTCAGGCCGGTGCATCCCTCGGGATTCCCCAGGGAGGGGTCATGCCCGGGTCAGAAGGGGGTGGTCTGGAAGACATCCTCTCCCAGCTCACGTCAGGGCAGCTTAGCCCGGAAAAACTTCTCATGCTTCTTGCTCTACTGACAGGTGGAGGGGGTGCGGGGGCTATGCCCCCCACTCCCCCGCCTCCAGGTATGGGCGGAGGTATGGGTGGAATGCCACCGGAGATGATGGGTGGCGGGATGCCCCCGATGGGCGGCGGAGGAATGCCACCGATGGGACCAGGCGGATCACCGATTCAAGCAGCCATGGGCGGAGGCGGGATGCTACCACCTGAAGAAGAGCCTATGTACTGATGAAAATTCAAATTCATCATGAAGGTGGCCGGGAGGTCGATAGAGACTTTCAGGCTCAACTCGATGACTACAATCGTGCGCACGGGAGCCCGCGAATCAAAGTCCGCTGGAATCCCGTAGCACGCAGGACCGGACCACGAAAGTTTGACCCCAGGTGGGAAATCTGGATCGAGCTCGTGGAGAACCAACTAACCCGAAAGGAAGATCTGGGGAAGAAGGACCGGTACGAGGATGGTTCCTGGTGGCGGTTTCTTCAAACATGGGAGTACCCCGATGATGCATTTCTTCCGTTGGACCAGAGATTTTTCCAGGCAGCATATCTGGCTGACACCTGGTCGAGTAAGGACCACTACGGTGAGAGGCTGGAGAGGCCGCACGAAGCAAAAAAGGCGGCGGAGTTCTCGGCTCTAAAGGATTTAGCTGGCGGAGTCGGCTCTCACTGGAGGAACTGGGGCAAGACGATGGTAGGTGCCGCAACCCGCGGTGATTGGCGTGCTAAAAAATCGTGGAGGTAGCTGTGCCTCTTTATGAGTTCCACACGACTGGCGAAGGTGACGACATGCGGTCCGGCCTGGTTGAGGTAATGATCGGGCATGAAGGACCGCCGAAGGAGATCAAGACTCCATCTGGAGTGGATCTTCCCGGGATCAAGGTAAAGAAGTTGTGGAAGTGCACCATTTGCCCTGACACTAAGTTCAAGACAGCTGGATTGATGGCTCGTCACTTCAACTCCACTCATCAGGAGCGTAAGGAAAGCTCTGAGAGCTGGAGAGATTTCTACGAGATGATCGATGGCCCTAAGAGCGGGTGATCTGATTGATCAAGCCAAGTTGATGGCGAGTCCCACCGGCTTCACGGCTGGTGTCTCCCCTACTCAGCTCATGGCACACCTCTCTAACCTGGACAACGATCTCATCGAGACCGTGAACCAGATCATGCCGAGCCTGGCCTCTACTGCAGGCGTTGAAATTACAACCAGCTCTGCCTTGAACCAGGTAGGATACGACCTGGATCCGGCATTGGGTTATACAGATTTCAAGTACGTAGATAGCCAGGACGGGGTCTGGGAGATACATGTGGTGATGGAGGTTGATTTCCTCAACCCGAGTCGCCACCCCGCGTGTATGATTGCGCAGGGGATCGGTCCATACCGAACATTGATTCCGGTTGACCCGCTCGGGGAGAATTGGTCCACGAGTACGGACAGGTCATTCTTCCGGGACGGCGACAGAATCATGTACCGTTACATCCCCCTCCCGACCCGCCTGGAAGCTCTTGAAGATGAGCTACAGGCACCAGATTTCGCGGCTAATTATCTCGTCCAGTCTACTGCTGGACTGATTTTACAGATGCTTGGCGGGGATCCTGCTCAAGTTCAGTCGTTCGCCCAGAGAGAGCAGCTCTACTACAAAACCTTCATGATGCAGCTGTACAAGCAAGCAAGAATCCACACACCAAATCAGGCGACTGTGGATACATTTTACAATGATTACTTTGACTCAAGGATCTACTAATGACTGCTCAGGATGCAATTAACCGAGCGATCCAGCGGTCCGCTCTGAACAACCCGGACTTGGTCCCGACTGCGCAGATGCTCGGGTACTTGACGTCCTATGAGCGAGCCGTATACGCGATGGGTGCGAAATACAACCCGGAATACTTCGGAGCTGAGGGAGATACCGCCACCAGAGCTGACAACACCGAATCGTGGGATCTTACCACGTCTCCTGGTGATGTATTCGCTCTTACGGCTGTACACGTGGCGACCATTGTCGGAACTCCGACTCCGGAAGTAGGGGACAAGCTCAATCTCGTGTCGTTCCGGTTCCCCGAGCTGCAGGTTACTCCTCGCGCGTACGTGCGTGGACAGCAGCTGTACGGGTACGGTGACGAGCTGGGCGCGGATGGGACGGACTTCGTCGAGAGTGTCACAGCCTACTACTCCGAGATGCCAGCGGTGGTCTCAACCACGGCAGCGGTTCTCACAATTCCCGAAGAGTGGGCAGATCTGGTAGTCGTACCGTTGGCCCGTCTGCTCGCACTGCGCGACAACAGGCCGGGTGACGTCCAGGTTCTCGACGCTGAGTACAACTCTCTCGTCGCGACCTTTATTGATCACGTCTCGGTCTACGATCACGGAGCCACACGGCCTCTTATCGCGGTCGCGGCAGCTACGGGCACTCGTCCTCCGGCAGGTGGCGGAGTGCAGCCTGGCGCACCGAGAGTCATGGGTTAACCTGATAGGAGGTAAGCGTGCCTCCTCTTCAGAGGTTCGTGGTCGCTCTCGCTGGCGGTCTCCAGGATTCGAAAGCACAACCGGATCCTGGAGATTTCGTCCGTCTTCACAATTTCGCGCTCTTTCGCGGGCGGTTCGGACTCCGTGCCCCCGTGAAGGAGATCGCTACGATTGGAAGTGACAGTCAGATCCTCGATATCAAGGCCTACAGGGACAAGGTGTGGATCCTGGGCTGGGACGGGTCTGACGAGGTCACACTCTACAATATGGACTGGCCCGGCCCGACAGCGGACTGGGGCACCCCCTCCGTCAAGGGCGTGATCCACACAGGCGTGACCTCCAAACCCCTTATTCGCATGACTCCCTTCTCTGGTGGTCTCGAGGATGAGCCGAAGGACCGGATCTACATCGCCGACTACAACCAAGTTGAGCCAACCAAGATCTTCCAGGTTACTTCACCTGAGGCAACCTCTATTCTCAAGGTAGACTTCGATGCTGATCCTCTTCCTGTTCCTACAGCTGAGGACGTCTATTTCTCGTTGATGATCCCCTACCAGTTCCACCTCTGGGGTACGGGCTTCTACGGCGGTACCGGCGATTTCAGACCAGAGATGCTTCGGTTCAGTCAACCTGGCTTGATCCCGAACATCGACCCAGCCGGTGGTGTGGACTTCGAAGACAACACACCAGCCTCTAAGGAGTGGTTCAGCTTCGGGTACCGGAACCTCGGCAGGAGGGGAGACAAGATTAAGGCTCTCTCCTTCGCCACAGGGAATATGATGGTTTTCCAGGCCGGGTCGGCTCACGCACTGTTCGGATATGGACAGGACTCTTGGGCCGCTAAGCAGGTCTCTGACCAGATCGGCTGTGTCGGACCCAACGCTGCGGTCCAGGCTGGGGCTGGTGGGATGTGCCTGTTCTGGAGCCATGACGGGCCTTTCGCCACTGACGGTACACAGGTCATGTCGATCGGGGAGGACATCAAGCAGCACGTGATCGATCTGGGCGCAACTGACAACGTGTCAGCGGCTTACTCACCAGACGATGGTGTAGTCTACTTCTCGTTGGTCGAGCCACTAGCGGACAAGGATTCCACTGATCTCTGGCCCACCACCTACCTGGCCTACGACGTAGAGAAGAAGAGATGGGCTGAGGGTAGCTGGTTGGCGGGGAACGTGACCGGAGACCCATTCGCTCTCCAAGTAGCGGTCTTGTCGACCATCACCGCTCGCGATATCGCAGCTGCCCCGGGCCCACGTGACAAGCCACAGAACGTGGTTGCTACTGCGTACAGCGACAAGTTCATCCAGATCAAGTGGGATCCTGGCGACACCGCGACCGAGACCCGGACGATGATTCACAGGTCCACGAGTCCCACGTTCACTCCAGACGACACGACTCTGATCGCGACTCTGGACAGTGACTACGGCACGACTTACAACGACAAGACCGGTCTTACAGAGGTTGTGACCTACTTTTATCAGCTTCAGCACTACCGAAACGGCACGTATTCAGCCAGCTCGACTGAAACTTCGGCCAGGACATGGTGTGCTCCGCCTGTATCGGTCACACTTCAGCCGATCCCGGACGGGATCAGGGTCACGGTCGACGTTCTCCACAACCTGTCGAACGTACAGATCTGGAGGTCACCGGTAGTTGGCTTGGGTCATGTGGATACAATGCTCGCGCACGACCCAACGACTCCACAGGGTGTCGGTGACTACGTATTCGACGACAATGGATCCAACATCACCTGCGGCATAGAGTATCACTATTTCGTGAAGATTCACGACATCAATGACAGTGGAGGAGAGCACCCCTCACTGGCCTACCCGGACGAGGTAAACTTAGGAGAGAAGCTCAGGGCGATAGCATGCGCAGGCGAAGATACAACCGCATTCGCTGTAGCCGCAGGAGGCAACTACCTGAGGGTAACCCAGCCCGGGAAAGTCCTTTACACAGCCACCTGCTTCTACACACGGGCCAATGTCGAATCTGACATGATCAAGATGTACGTAGATAAGGGCGGTGGAGCGGGTTACGTCGGTCCGTGGAAGTTCCCGTGTAAAAGAGCTTTTGGTGCCGTCAAGTTCAGTTTCACTGCTTACTGCCCCTCTCAATCCGCGATGTGGACTGTGAAATGGGAGTCTCTGCAGAACGGTACCAAGGTCCTGAACACTGTCTACAACGACGCGATTAATCCCTGTACCGGAGCGGCGGTCTGATGTCAAGTTTCATTCTGGCCGGAGCTGGAGACAGCAACAAGATCTACCAGATCGGCCGGATCGGCTACGACTCCGGAGCTGTAGCCTCTTTCCCCCAAGACCCTGGTGAGACTACCTACTACGGAGAGTTCGAGACCGAGCGGATGAGTCCAGCTGGTGAGGATGGCCTGGTCAGGTTCCGGAGGATCGTCCTTCGCGCCCTCACGCAGGGCTCGTGGGAGATTTACATGGAAGTCTTCGTCGATGACGTCCAGACCAAGATCTGGGATAACGACGAGACCTCATCGACCTACGGCCAACAGATCAATCAGTCGATCACGATCACCTCGAAGGAGGGCACCCCGGGCGGCGAGGCCATTATGGAGGCCGATATCGACGCTACCGGCACTTTCGTTCAGGTCTTCGTTCGGATCGCTTCAGAGGATATCCAGGGTTACTTCCTCCCGGAGTCGCTTGAAGCTCACGTCCAGGCGATTCGTGAGTCGAAGTCCAGAAGCACTCTCGATGTCTCTGTGGCTCCATGGGCTGAGTCGTCCTGATGGGCACCTCTGGCTTCGACAGTCGGAGAGGTCTGGCTTACCCTCCAAATGTCGCACCAGAGCTGGAACCGTGGTTCGAGAGAGTCAGGATCACGCTCGAGGACATCCTCGAGAGTTCGGTACTCGGGGCCAGGATCATCTCTGTCGAGCTCGCAGTCGGCAGCTCCGGAGATGTGTCAGCTCTGATCGTCCCTAACGAGAACACGAGATGGATCAAGTATTACGGTACCACGACCGCCTACCCAACTGTTGCTGATATCCTCAATCTCGGGACCGAGACCAGAGTCTGGGCCAACGCCGGTGAGACTCACGATACCGGCACGATCGATACCGTCAGCACTGGTGACACGTTCTATTTCGGTGTCGTGGCTTACCAGGAAGAGATCGTGGATCAGTCTGAGCCCTCCGGCTCTCCCTCGGTCCCGGTCTACGCCGAGATCACGTTCACCGGAATCGGTGCTGACATCCAGCCGCTCGCTCTCTTCACTACGGAGTTTGACGGGTACGGGAACCTCTATCTCCACTGGTCCGCACAGACTTCCGGCACGACCGGGATCAAGTACCTTACGGACCAGACCACATACCCACTGGAGACCGCTGTAGAGGCTGAGACGGCCGTCACGTCCTCTCCCGTCACTTTAGGCACATTCAGTCGGGGAGAGACTGTCTACCTCTCAGCGCTTCCCGTAGGAGCTACAGAGAAGGGCTCACTGTTCACGACGAAGATCTACCGCGAGCTGGATGACGACGAGCTACCGAGCACTGGAGAGATCTCGTCAGGGGGCAGAGTACTCGTTACACCGGTCATGAACTCTTCTGGCGGTGCTGAGGGGACAGCTCCAGGTTGGCTGTTCTGGGGGGAGGAGGCTACGTCCTTCTACCACCCCAACGGGTCGACCTTTACCATCCCAGCCAATACTGTGACTCGCACAGATCTCTATGCAGGGATCGGTCGGGTCTTTCGTCTCATCGCATTCGCAGGGACGAACTCCGGACGGTTCACTGATCTGATCTCAGCAGCCAGAGTGATGGTAGCGATCAAGCGGCTGCCAGATGGATCCTGGGTCTATTACGGCCAGACAGGCTGGAACGCCGTAACCTTCAACGAGAATGACTGCGTACTCGGGAGTGCTCTAAGAAATGCTTAAGAATGTCTGGTATCTGTTGACCCTGTGGCCACTATTGGGGTTTATGTTCTTGTCCGATCCGACCCCGAGCGGGACCAGGCATACAGGGGATCTGGTCGCAGACACGACCTACGCTGACGAGGTCTTCGTCTACATGGTCCCGGGTGTAGACACGGTTGGGTACGTGATCTACCCGGACACCTCGATCATCCGTCTGTACATGCTGAACTCTGTAACTGTCTACTTCAACGCAGCTTACGACTCAGCAATGGTCCTGTCATACGACACGATCGCCGGCGCAACAGTCATGGACAGCTCCTCTGTGGACCAGAAGTGGGCCGCATGGGGCCTCGGCACGCCCTACGCTTACAACGTCACAGTTCCAGGAGCTCCAGTCTCATCGGATCTGGCGGCTGGCGAGCTGGGCACGGTCTTCGGGATGACGCATGCGGACAGCCAGGTCCTGGTGGATCTGGTCGGGTACGACTATCTCGATGACGGCGCGTTCACGACCGCAACTTACGACCAGATGGACAATTACGACTCCCTCTTCCTTGCCTATTCAGAGTTCTTCTGGGGAGATTGGGTCGGAGATTCGACTTACATGAGATTTATTCCGCAGCTTGTTGTATGGGGTACGGTAGTAGACTCGACATCAGGTAACTCTGACCTCT
>Ga0307378_10006945_pt1 | contig 15316 bp, 11 predicted proteins | sample UN1MG_FD_202238 | JGI IMG/M metagenome (GOLD analysis project Ga0307378, IMG submission 202238) | Soil microbial communities from Risofladan, Vaasa, Finland - UN-1 | ecosystem: Environmental > Terrestrial > Soil > Coastal area > Acid sulfate soil | place: Finland: Risofladan, Vaasa | collected...
ACTCCAATAGCTAATACCGCTGTTCCAAGCTGTGCTAGCGTTAATTCAAAGAATCCGTTTTCAGCACTCCAATCAACTGTTGCTGGTGCGTTCTCGCCTAAATCTCGCAAGAATAGAACTGCTTCCGTCATAGCCGCTCTTGTTTTATCATCGACACCAAATTCAGCACCGCTTGAAGTGATTGTTTCTTGGTTGTATTTAGCATGTAAAGCGTAAACAAAAGCTTTATCAGCTAATTGTGCCTTAGCTTCACGCTCTACCATCTCTGCAAATACAGCAGCGTCTAGAACTTCATCTAGCATTATAGGTAATGCGCCATTTTTAGCAGCGTGACAAGGTGTGTCGTCTGCTACTTGTAGAATATTACCGTCTTTATCTTGTACTGTTTTCATTATAGTATACCATATAATTTAAATGTTCCGCTTGTAATGTTTCCAGTTGCGCAATCAATTTTTAAAGCGTTTACGGTGCTTGTTGTTCCTAATGTTCCTGAACCATAGGTCATAGCAATATTTGCTGCTGTATTTTGATATGTTGTGCGATACATTATATTCTTTAGTGCCGAACCAGCAGGATTATAAATCTCTATCTGTATTGATATATTCTCACCACTAACATTCCCTACTGTAGTTGATGTGAAGTTTAGAAAAATAGAAGAGCCAGCGTTATTATTATCTCCAGCTAAACTACCAGCAGAGTTGTGTGTCGCTGCAACATATTTATAACCAGATGATAAATAACTAGAACCACCATCTGTGCTACACGTTAGTTTGAAATTTGTTCCGTCTGTAGCAGGCACGGCATCTATAACTTCAATTATATATTTTTTATACGCGCTATTAATACCAGTTGTAAAAGCAATACTTGCACTAGAACTTGCTGTTTGTGTTTCTATAAGCGTCCATGTTGATGGCGGTATTACTACATCTTCATAACTTAAAGACGCATCCGCACCATTCGACATTAAAAACTTACCCGAAGTACCGGGTGCTAATTTATCATAACCAGTCCCCGCAGCGTTTACTTGCACAAGCGAACCGGTATCAGTTGCGATTATGCTTGGTAGATTAACGCTGGCCGCGCTTAGGGCGGCTTGCTCTGAGTAGTATTTAGAATTATTAGTCTCAGTCCCAGTGCCTCCTACAGCATAAGCTTTAGAGGAATAATCTGTACTGGCCACTTGACCATCTGTCTTAGATGCCCAGTCTTCGGACAATTCTTGTGCCGCCTCCGCTGCTATCTTTGCCTCTGCTGCTGCTGCTGCATCCGCAGTTAGTGTTGCTATAAGTTCGTCCGGGTCAGTAGAAGAACCTAAAGGTACTTTTATCGCCCGGTCTACCTGTTCCTGTAACTGTTGATCGATAAGAGTGAGACGGTCAAACATGCCCTCTTGTGTTTTAGGGAACCATCCCCCCTGATTAGGTATACCGTTTTGTTGCAGCAGGGGTACGGCTACCACCATTACCACTTTACTGCCTGTAGGTATCGGTGTGCTCTCGTCCTGCGGGTATTTAATACTTCCTGTACGGGCGGTAACCCCGTCGAAGGTTCCGACCAATGAATATTTATCCGCACCAACACCCTCTTCCAACGGTGTTATGTCTCCGTTTGCTGCTACGAATACCGCTTTTAAAGTGTGTTTACCTGCGTTAGCGCCTTCCGCTATACGGAATATTTTTAGGGGGGCAAAAGAAAAATCGAAAGCAGCCCCGTTGCCTAACCCTTCTGCCTCTAATACATCTGATGTTATGGTCATCTAATTATCCTTGTATGTCTGTAGTAAAAAAGTATAACATGTTAATGTTATTTAATCAATTGAATAAGTCACGCAACATATGTTGCGCGTTTGCATTTCTCTAGGGTAAACACTACTCAAATATCCTACGACCACCTGTACGTTCTGTAAACCTATCATCGCTTCTGTTGTAAGCGTCTGACCCTACCGCGTCGAGTAAGGGTCTTGTTACGAACTCGTCAATAGGAAACCGAGTATAAGGTAAATTTGTTAAAGGTATCAATGGCCTTGTTCCCGTTATTACCTTAGCCAAAGCTTCGTCGTACTCCCCGTCGAAGGCTAGAACAGAAGCGTTATAGGCAGTATTCGCCAAAGAATCCATAACAGACATGGGTGCTCCCCCGCCAAGTATAGAGGACGGACCCTCCCCGTACAATACTTTTGAAGCTATCATACCGCCGAGGTGTCCCCCAAAGCCGCCTACTGATGCGGCCTCGATAAAATTATTAAATTGCTGCTCAGGGTCGTCTGACAACCAATCTCTTACACGCCCGCGCGAGAGGTCTTTTAACATACCTCCTATGTAGCCAGAGAGTATAGCCCCCACCGTTAATACAATCATGCCGGAGTACTTACCACCCCCGGGGCGTTCCAGTTCCCTACCCATAGCCTGTATCATATATGCTGTGGGGTACGATAACAAATTAGTTGTCATAGACGTAATAGAACCGACAACGGTCCCGTCGGTCTGCCTAAACCTTAACAAAGCTTTTGTTCTTGAATCCGGTGTTACAATAGCGTCGTTGACATAACCCCGAAGAGCTAACTTTAGCCTTTCTCCCATTTCGTAACGGGCGTTATTTATTTGTCTTTTCGACGACGACTTGTTTCTTAATACGGTGTTAGCTATTATTTCGTCAGGTATATCTTTTACCCTATCAATGTCCAACATAAGTGACTCGCTGTCGGCCGCTTTAAGGTTATCTATACCCGCGGCGTTTATTGCAGCCCAGTCTTGCGGCGTTACCCCTCCCCTTAATAAGGTCATACGGTAAGAGAAATCTAATTCATCCCAATTTTGCGATATATTTTCACCACTCAAACGTAAGTATGTTGTGGCAGATGCGCCTTTACCTACTCTTGTCCACCAGTTTACAAGTCCTAATTTCATGGTAAGGTTTACCGCCCCTGCGGTAGCGTTGCTTGTAACCCCCACTCCCCCCGCATTAACGATACGTTGGTTGAATAGTTGTCCTATATAGTAGGCGTTTGCAGAATCGACAATACCATAGGTTTGCCTTGCAGTCACTTCCGGTATGCCCCCGACGGCAGCGGATATAAGTCTTACTATGTTTGCTGTCCCGGATGCTCCTACACGGGAGGCTGCGGAAAAAGCTGTAGATAAGTCCCCCGCGGCAGACAATAACGTGCCCCCTAAAAGTGCAGCTCTCGTACCCATATTTACGATATTTGTCACACGCTTTGCGGATAAACTACCGCCGTAGTCGGCTGAACCATCTACCGTTTCTAATATCTGTTCGGGTGTACGCCCCCCTAAACTATTCCAAAAACCGGGTGTGTCTATCGCCGCCCTTTCTGTTTCTGTTGCCTGTGCTTTTGCTATTTGTTCGGCATGGGCTAGCGTGTTGCGCGGTGTAGCCCCAAACTGTTCTACTAAAGACAAAGTTCTATACACGTTTGATACTGTTTCTACTAACGTACTGGCTACAGTATTGTTGCCGTAGTTTCGCATGAACCAAACGTAATCCTCTGCGGTATTCAGATATAATGTACGTTTTCTATCTAATCTTTTACCTACAGGTGCCACTCTCTGGCGTTTTAAATCAACTCGGCTAAGCGGTATATCGCTCAAATCACCCCCGGTGCGTCCGTCGAAATAGTTAGACAAGAACGCTTCAACATCTGAATCATTGGCGTATTGTTTCTTAGGGAATACTTTGGCTTTGTTTACGCGACCTTTTAAGTCTGCTATGAATTTCTCTTTGGTAGCGGCTAGCATTGTGTCAGGGTTTGCGCTTACCTTTGCCATATACCCTTCTACAGATTCTATCCTTTGCCCGTTCTCCGCTAGCTTACTTCTCGCGGGGTCGACATAGCGCCGCTGAAAAATTTCTGCTATAGCAACAGCCTCTTTACTTCCGGATACTCCGGTGTTCGCTCCTACTGTTTTATTAAGTTCCCCTATCTCGGTCATTATTGCTACCTCATTCTCGGGGGAATCTAACCACTTTAACATGTTCTTCCCTGTCTTCTTGTTGAGTGCTTGTATGTCCGTGTGGAACCTGTCTAACGCTTGTCTTTGGGCTAACCCTACTGCGTCTGCTTTAGTCCTTGTGGCCTCCGTCAAAGCTAACAGCGGGCGTTTACCCTGCCCTATAAACATGTTTATGGATTGTTCGTAGGATTCTCTGGCACGCAGCGACGATGCTATTTGCGCCTCCCCAGCGATAACGTCGCCTGCCATATCTTCCCTTAGTTCCTGCATAAGATTTATAAATACATTGTTAAAATCGTCAGGCCTTTGTAATGTTTCTTTTGTCGCAGCAGCCATTATTTCGTCTATCGCCGTGTCAAAAGTTATAGGGTCTGACAGATTTATCTTAGCTTGAGACACACATTTTATTATTAAATCGTTAGCCACGGCTACCCCCTAAGCAGTTTACAAAATCATTAACAGCGTTCATAAAATTAGTAGTCTCTTCCAACTCTGCTAATTGTTCCCTTATATATTCTTTGCGCCCAGCGGGAGCGTTTTCGTCTTCTAACACCCGTTGTATTTCATTTCTATTATCTGCCGCCGCCGTGTTTATGGTTTTATCCACATCCTCGCCCGTTACCTTCCGCGGCTCAAGACCCACGGGCGCAACTGCTTCGGGTTTGTCTAACGTATCTACAGTTTGTCTTTTTACCCAAGCCTGTAAATCGGGTTTTATTGCCTTTGATTGTATGCCTATTAATTTATTATACGCAGCCCTATTAAATTCTCTTAGAACATCTGCTACGGTATTACTATCCCTTTGCGCGTTACGGTACGCCGGTGTTTCTCTAATTTCATTACCACGGTTCTGTAGCTTGGCTTCTTTTTTATTTAGCTTATCTATTTCATCTCTTACCAAGGAAGCGGTTGAGGGAGAATCCGCCTCCGATAAACGGGTGTTGGCGTCTGCCTTGGCGAGTCGTGTTTGCATTGTTTCTTTTTCAATTTCACTTAGTCTCGCCGCTAAGGAAGGTTCGCTTGTTGCGAGGCGTGCAACTGTATTTTCGCTAATACTAAAGGCGTTAAGCTGTTGTAAGGAATTACCGTAATCCCTAACAGTGTCGAACCATTCTTTTGTAGGTCTGTATCCTAGAAGTTCTTCAAACTCTTTAAGTGTTGCTATCCCGTAAAGTTCCTTAGTATTTGCCGAGTTGTATATCTCTTCCAAAGACGCAACGGCTTCTTCCTTGGTCTTACCTTTACCTTTTACAGCTGCTAATAGCCCATCTTCTCCTTCATAAGAAGCTTCAAAAAATTTACCAACTTTTACTACATCAGGGGAGCGCGCTGCGGTAGGTGGTAGTGTAGTTAGAGGTATAGCTTTTTGCGCCAACTGCGCTTTAACAACTGGTAATACATCGAGGGGTTCTCCGTTAAAATCTTGTGTGGCCAATATCTCGCTAACTTGTATGTCTTCTTGCGCTGTTTTATATTTATTCCAGTATTGATTTATCTTAAATTGACCCACATGTATTGCTCCGGACAGTAACACCCCAGCGGCTATGTCTGCTGCTAACTGTTGATATGAATATTCTTCACCCAACACTGCTGCGGTACCACTACTACCTGCTGCGCCACCAGCAGTTAGTAAACCTGCGGCTACGCCCTCTGCCGCTACGGCGGTGGCCTGTCTACCTAAAGTGGCTTGTGAGGCGGAAATAGCCGCAGTTGCCCCCTTCGAAGCCGCAGGGACGGCGGTGCGTGCTCCTGCACCTGTTAGTAACGCTCTTGCCCCTATCCCCGAAGATGCTACCGCCGCGGTAGCTCCTGCTGCACCTACCGCGCCAACAACCGCGCCTGCTGCTACTAAAGAATAGTACCAGCTTTTAACGTCCATAGCTGCACCCACAATACCTCCTAGTATTGCGGAACCCTTATCCCACGCGTCAGCTTGTTGCATGACAAATTCTTGGCTGTTAATTATATCCCTTCTGTCTGCCAACATTGAGGCCACAGAATACGTCATACCTTCTTCGTACGTTATGTCTTCCCTGAAAAAGTTACTGTTGCGCCAATCTTCCTCTGATATGGGTACTACAGGTTCCGCTTCTATAGCTTCTCTCGCCTCTCCGCCTATAAGCCAAGTGCCTAAGTAGGACAACATGCTTCTGTCTTCTTCACCCATCTGGGATTCTTTTAGCACTACTGCCGCGTCGGCTTGGCTGGAGCCCGCACCGGTGAGTGCGTCCTGTTTACCTGCTTGAAAGAAGGTACGCGAGTCGTAACCCCGTATTAATGGCGCGAGATTGCCCCTACGGTAGTAATCGTTGTTTATTACTTCGCCTTCTAGTAACCTGTCTAAAAACATCACGGTGCCTTAATTAAAAAATAAACCTCGCCCCGTAGGTACGGTCTGCCCCTCGTCTGCTGGCTCTGTCGCCAGTTCTAATAACTCTGTTAATGTCAACTCTATGGGCTGCGGCACAATGCGTGTCTGACCGTCTGGTGCTTTTATAGGAACACCTCTACTGACAAAACCGGCGCCTCCTGCTAAGCTCAACCTATAGGTCTTATTAGGCCCCATGACCCATCCGGATTGCTTAAGCATTGCTTTCCTTTCAAGCTCAGCTATTTGAGGATTAACTCTTGTGGTCCCGTCGGTAGCAGTTATGCTTGGTAGTATGTTGGACATATATAGTTCAGGTTCCAACCCTATCAAATTGTTTTTTATTTCCCTCATTTTGCGTTCGCTTAAAGTATTCTTGTGATTGTTGGGTACAGTATAAGCATTAAAATTATCGGTTACAGTAACGTATGTCTTGGCAGATTTATAATTACCCCCGGCGGCTGTTACCGCGTTGCTGAGGCTCTGGCCGCGTAGTACTTCTTGCTGCACCATCACCGCCAGTACATTTTTAACATCTTCCACGCTTTCTGCTATGCTGCCTCCCGACGCTATGCCTGACCTAAAAGCCACTTCGGCATCTTCTTCTGTTAGTGTATTTATCTTTTTAGTTATTTCCCCCCGGTATTGTGGATCTCTAGTATTTAAAAAATCTAAAGCTTTCTTACCCGCTTCCGGATCAGCTATTAAGGCCATCTGGGCGTCTACGAGTATCTGATTGTCTTCGTTCACCGCTGCTCTTCCCGTTTCGCGTGCTTGCCTGTACCGCTCTACAAAATCAGAAACGTAAGGGCTACTGCCGCCGAGTGTGGCTATATCTTTAACGCCTTGGTCTCCGTGTTGCAGATACGCCTCCGCCAATATGTTTTCGATTGCGTTGACGTTTCCCGCCTGTGTTAATCTAAAATTATATTGCTCTGCGGTTTGCTTGGGTAGCACAGGCATAGTATTAGGGTTTAAACCTAAACTTTGTATTGCTGCCTCCCGGTTCTGCGCCGAGGGTGCTAGGCCGTTGCCCGCCAGCCAAGTATCAACAGCCCTTACAGGATCGGTAGGTGCTAAAGAAAAAGCTCTTTCCTCCAACCTTGTTCTTTCGTTACGCGCAGCATCGATTTGCTTTACTGCGCTATCGTAAACCCTGTTCACGAAATCAGGATTTAAGTTGTTAAACCGGCCTGACTGTATCTCCGCTAACGTACCCTCCGGGTTTGTGTCTGATAAACGCAATAATGTAGACTGTTCTACGATAGCCGTTACATCATTCCTAGCTCCTTCCTTCATGTGTTCTGGGAGCCCTGATATAAATTCTGCCCCGAACTGTAATGCTTCTTCGCGAGTGGTGTTACCAAAACGCATGTTGTTGGCGGTGTTGTTCAGCACAACAGAAAAATCTTGTTTAGTCTGTTCTAGCATAGCCGTTTCTTGCATTTTTACTGCTGCCTTAGCGATATTTTGGCGCATTCCTAGAACTTTTTCGTGTGCCCTTAATTGTAAAAAGTTAGGCACATTTTCCATAAAACCTTGAGCCTGTTTATTGAACATCTCTAACGCCGCTCTAGGGAAACCTCCATCTGCTGGTACTGTATTGGCCAACTCCTGCATACCCGCAGTAGCTTGTAATTCAAAATTAGATAGATTGGTAAGGAACTGCGTAGTGTGGTATTCTCGTAAACGTCTTTCAGCGTTTTCCGCTACTTGGCCTATAAACTGACTTGCCCCTGTTGTAGCGCGCGCTTGCGCTGCCCCGAAGGTATCTGCGGTAGCGGTGCTGCGTCTGGTTGGTGTTCCTACTCTTTGAGGTTCAACCCGCCTCGAGGGTACCTGTGGTATTATAGCCATCTACGCGTCCTTTGGTTTTTTGAACATATTCCATCTTTCTGCTACCGTTCCTGCGGTTGCTAAAAAATTAGTAAGTTGATTTGTCCTGCCAGCTCGTGTCTTAGCCTGTCCTGTGGCTAAAGCCAGGTCGGCTTCTTCACGCTCTTGTGAAGCTCGGAAACGTATCTCCTCTACTTCACGCTCGGCGTTTGCCAGTATCGTAAAAGCATCTAAAGCCCCAACCCCGGCGGTATCCGCTACAAGGTCTGCCGCGCTATCTTGGTCTACAACAATTCCCCTCTCCGCTAAACCAACACGCTGTTGGCTTATGGTATCGGCGGTAGCCACTTCTGCTTCCCTCGCAGATATGTTACCTCTGACCATAGCGTCTTCCGCTGCTCTGTCCATAAAAAGCGCGTTGGTACGCAGTATGTTAGCTTGGTGCACCGCTAAGTTCTGCTGCGCCTGTGTTTCTTGTCTTATGGCAACGCTGCGTGTTACTCCTTGTAACACGCTAGCCACCCTAACTGCTGCATTTAAAAGATTAGCCATATTATTCTACCTCGAAATCTAGTGTAGCACCTAATAGATAAAAAGGCAACGGGTCAATTTGTCTTAAGAACACTCTACCGTTGCTGTTCCATTCTGATAATATTGTTATACGTTCCACGCCTGTAAATAGACTTGTTGGTTCTCCCCACTTTTCAAACTTTCTTTGCGCCCATTCAACTAAACGATTAGGGTTAGGACCTATCAGTAACCCCCGTGAATCTTTAAACCGCAGCGCAACACCGGATACTTTTTTATTTTTACCTTGTATCGTTCTTTGTTGCGTCTCTAAATCTAAAGTTTCTACATCAGATATATACGATAACCCTGTATGTATCCTGCTAAATTTACGGCCAAAGGTAACAGTACCTTCGGAAGACACCACGAGGTCGCGAATTACGTTACCGTCACCCAACGCCACCACATCTTTACCTGCTAAATGTCGTAAACCGCTTACAGTATCCACCGCTTTGCGTACTTGCCCGCCCCCTAAATACGCTGCAAAGTTTGTGCTGTCAACATATTCTCCTTCTAATCGCAAAGTGATCGTGTTTGTGGTAGCATCGTCAACAACATAGCGGAAATTATTAAGGTGGTTAGGGTTTATCACGTTACCCTTAGCATCTATAGTAGTTTCCCACCTAGCATCGTGAATATCTACTTCGTCACCATCCGCGAAGGGATGGCCGGTTATCGTAAGCACCGCTGGGTTGGCGTTAGTAATACTTGCTATGGTGTAGGGGTCATCAAGTGATAGCCCGCTATCTACAAAAAAAGCGTCGCGTATATCTTCAAATGTCCTGTTATCTGAACGCTCGATATAGTATACTGTTCTGCCGCCAACGGAGCGTTTAACGACAAAGAATAAAGATTCCAAAGTATCAGCAACATTTGCTCTTGATGCTGCCACGCTGTAATACTCGCCTTCCGTGTCCCATGTCGTCCACCCTATTACTTGCTGCGCCTCGTTGAGTGTAAGTAGTATTGCGCTACCGTCGTCCCTTACAGAAGCGATTATCGGGTCAACATTCTGTCTCAAATAGGTCCAATCTGTAAGTTTTTTACCAGATAGTAAATGGGGGGACCATAGCGACAATTCGCCAGATTCGTAACCAGCGGTATTAAAAGCAAATTGCAAGCTCCTTACCGCTGTACCTGTATAGAATATAGCTGTAGAGCCAACAACGTGAGGAGGAAGTTGTGCGCTTCCCCAAGTAGTCTGAGGCCGCTGCTCTATACCAGTTAGCGAAAAACCCCCTTGCGAAGTTACACGCCATTCGGCACCGGTAGTAAAAACCAACAAATCGTTAAGAGATACGAAATGTCTTATCTCGTTTACCTCTAAAGAAGGTAATGTAGTACTAAAGGAATCTTCGCTTCTAACAGGAGAAGTCACACTAAAATTCCTAAATGCGCCTAACCTAGAGTAAAATTTTGTATCGGGTTTGTTATTAGAGCCTCCAAGTACCCTCCTTTGTTGGTGGAAACCCACCGCCCCTGGGTAGTCGTCTTCGTCCCTAAAAGGGTTAAAAGGGAATGGTGTAGATATTTGTGCATTAGCTTGCAAATTAGAGTCTTTAAAAGAGGTGTTTTCTGTTTCCCCTATAAAAGCAAAAGCCCCGTTTGTATTACGGTAAACAGCGTAACGGATAGTGTTTGGTACCGCTGTGAAAGTTATTGTGTTATCAAAGGTGGTGCTAGAATTACTCAGCCGTACGAAAGCCCTCTTAAATGTTCCTCCTGAAACGTAAGCTCCGTAATCGGTACCATCTTCTCTTTGTAACGACACCGTGGTTGTTGTTAAACGTATGACCTTAAAACGCCTGCCGTTTAGCTCCGTCATCCCTACAATATTCTCTATAAGGATTTCATCACCTGTGGCCAAATCGGCGTCAGCAGATAAGGTTAATACTACCGGGTTAGCCTGTGTAGCGGCGGTTATAGTCTGTGAAGCATTTGTAGTTAGGGCTGTTGAACTCTCTTCTTTGGTATCTTGTTCGATAGCCGTAACTGTGTATTTAACAACAGTACTTCCATGTGTTCCTGCACTGGCGGCCAATGTAGTCGGCGCTGAGTGGGTAGGTACAAACGCTGTCGTTGTCAATGTCCAGTTGGCTAGTGCTAATCGCGTTAAGTCCTTAGTAGGATAGCTAGGGTGCGCTAACGTCATAACATCTGCTGTTTGGCTTATCTTTATATTAAATAGATCGGCCTGTAAATACGGGGATGCTATCTCATAGATCTTGGCTGCGGTACCGCCGGAGGTATACGCCCCGTAGGTAGTGCTATCTACGTCTCCACCGGTGTAAACGTCTTGTAGTGAAAAAGTATCGGCATCTAATACCGTTATTTTAAATCTACGCCCGTTAAGCTGAATCATGCCCCCTATGTTTTCTAACGCTACCTCGTCGTTGGAAGAATACCCATGTGTAGCAATAGTTAAAACTGTTGGGTCAGCTTGCGTGGCCGCTGTTATATTCTTTGCTGTCTCTGTTATGTGGCCTTCGTTGCGTAAGAAACGGATATACCTATCCCCTAATTCTATCTGGTGCGTGTCTATTGTTTTAAACTGGAACGCTATAAGCCTAGGTGGTTTAGTAAAGTCTTTTACGGGTGCTATAAAGTGTGTACCACCCCGGTTATACACCCCCCCGTATTGGCTTACGCTTACATTACGCGCTTTTCGCAACCCTGTGTAATAGTCTTCTTGATCTATCCTCCCGTACAGCTCTGGTGCTATTTCGCCTTTAGAAAAAGAAGGTTGTGTTATTTCTGGCATAGTCTACCTTCCCTCTATCCAAGATGCTTCCTGCTCCGGTATCGCTATACCTTCGTTAGCATCGTGCATTTCTGCCATACGCAACATCGCAAGATATATGTTTAACATTTCTGTCTTTAATTCTCTCTTAGTCTGCAAACCCGACGCCATATAACTAGCTAATAAATAAGACGTAGTTATTTTAAAATATTCGGAAAAAGTATCGGTGTTAGAGTTATCAAAGGTATAACGTAGAATAGCCTGTTCTTTGCTAGTTAATATGGTTCTTTGCGTACCGTTGCTGTTCATAGCTACTTCAAAAGGCACTGGGTTTTTGTTTGTCAATCTTTGCGGTGTTTCTATCCGACGTGCTTTTAAGCAATCGGAAGGGTAACTATACCTAAAATCCCAATTATCAGTAGGCGCTTCGGGGTGTAAAGCAAGGGCGTTAATTTTTCGGGCAAAAGTCCAGTCATATCCCGAGAGTACCTGCCTGCGCGCGGGGTCATACCAAAGCGATGCTTGCCGGGCTTCTGCTAAATCTTCGTCAAAAGCTGTTATTTGAATATTAGCTCCAAGATGCGACAAGGCAAGTTTGGCTATTTGTATCGCGCCCGAATCGGACATTATATATCCTCTATGTTTAGCTTACGGTTGAACTGAACGGTGTCGCAAAAGTACCAGAAGCATTACACCCTACTTGTACCCACCACTGGTTTAGGCCTACGTCTTTTACAAACACACTTGTGCCAAGTATACCCCCTGTGGTGCTCCCGTTGAAAGTCACGGTATCTGTATCTGCTGCTGTCAAAAAGATATTTGCTGCATCTCCTCGCCCGAAAGCTAGACCTGACATTACGTCGTCAGCTAAGGCGCACTTTATCGTAGTAGTGTTAGATGTTATGGTAGTGTCCACAAAAAATGTGTAACTATCTCCACTGCCTGTAGCCTCTGGTAGGGTTACCTCTTGCCCTGCGGCACGATTCAACTTAACAGTTCTACCTGCGTGTGCGGGGGTTGTCACTACCAAGGTGGCGGCAGTGACGTCGACCAGTGTTAAAGCTGCGTTTTGCTTTATTAAACCTTTGGCTTCTACGTCACCTTCAAAGATTCTGGTATCTTGTTTAGCTGTGCTAAGTATTTTTTGATCGCTGTTTTTTTCTTGAAATACTGTGGCGTCTTTGCCTTCTAAACTGTACGTTACTAAAGGCACTGCCTGCACGTTTGTAACAGTACCGGCGAAAGTAGCGTTAGCAATAAATCTTAATACTTGTGTTGAACCTGCTACAATGTCGACAGACACCGTGGCGTCTGCTGTTGTCAGGGCCGCGCTGGCTGTGCCGCCGCCGATAGAAACTGTCAAGCTTCCTGCGGAACGTGTCATGTCAAACGTAACTCGGTAACTAGCACCGGCTATTAAAGGTGTAGCTACTGTCTGGTCTAAGTTAGGTGTAGATGCGCTTGCCGTTCTTGTGGCCGCCCCGTCGGCTATCGCCCAGCCAGCTCCCGCTGTCCAGCCGGTGGTGTCAGCAAACTCTCCATTAGAGACATAATTTGATGTTATAGGTTTAGTGCGTATGCGAAAGATATTTTTTCCTGTGCTTAACACACTACCGCTAAAAGTAACATTTGGCCTAGCGGCAGCAACCGGTTCCCACGCCCCTAATGGGTTGCGGGAAACGGCTTTCTCTAGCACTATTGTGCCATCGAAGGGTGAAGCCACGGAATAAGTTATATTTTCCTGTTGCACGCCTGTTTCCACTAATGTAGAAAAAGAACCCGCACCTGCTATACTACCTGTAGGCATACCTCCACCCTCTAATGTTTTGTTGTTTATTTAAAGTTTTTAAGATCTTTTAACGTCTTAGGGGCAGAATCGTCTTTATCGTTGGCGTCAGCTTTTATTTCGTCGGCTTTCTTCAAAGATTCTCTAGCCTTTTCTATGGCGCTTAATTTGTTTTCGTCTGTCTTTGTGTTTATGGTTTTTCTAGTTTCACCCACCATTCCGACCTTACGGGCGTCTTGGCTTTCTATAACGGTAGCAGTCGACGGAAGTATACTATAGTATTCCTCGGGGAACTCATGAGTTATCTCCGCTGCGCCATCACGGTTACGGTATAGGCGATGCGGCTCCCCAAAGGGAGCAGCAAACCAATTGTTTTGTAATTTAACTTTTAACATAATCCACCTTCCTTATATTATTAATCAAGCAACGCTACCTTGTGGGTAAGCTTTGTTAGCGTCTAACGGAGACATAGATAAGAAAGCGGTTATCGTGCCTGCGGTAGTGTTTTGAGTTGTAACAACTTCACGAATACCTAAATAACGTTTGTAATTTATGTTAGACGGCAGCGGAGTTGATAATAAAACCGTACCAGGTTTTAAAGCGCCTGTACCGCTTGTGGTGCCTGTAACAAAATTTGTACTTGTTAGGATGTTTTCCGCGCCTGAATCTAAAGCCACGTTAGCTGCCTGCGTTAAAACTACTGCGAAAACACCAGCACTGCCAGCGGTTATGCCTGTGTCTACAACTACGTTTAGGTATACCGGCTCGCCTACGCCGATGTTGATACCGGCTGCGCCTAGATCATAGGCCTCGCCGACTTTACGACCCGTGGTAGTATTGCCGGTTGCTTGCGCTTCGGCAAAAGTTGTAAGTAAATCTCTTAACATTTTATTATCCTTTTATTAAATATTTACTATTAAGATACCAGTGCTTCGTCAGCAGACAGGCAATCTAAACGGTGTATAGGGAATCCCGCAAACATTGTAGTTGGAACTCCGCCTACGTTTTCTGTGGTAAGTGTGCTATTTGCCACACGATTCTCTATTTGAGCTTCAAGAATGTCTTTCATGTCTCTTGACATGTACCAAACACCCCTGCCGCCGCTATACGGATTATCTATACGGCTAAGTAGTTGGCGCATCAAACGTGGTAGATTAGCTGAACTGCCTGTAGCTGTAGCATTTAGGTCAGACTTATCTATATTACAGATACGACCTACGCCTCTCCAATCGCGTAAATGTAAACCTAGGTTTACTTTAAAGTGTGTACGGTAAATCTCACGAGACCCTCCGGTGCCTGTTAAAGTATCTTGACCTTTAAAGTTTACCATTATCGCGTCAGTAGCGTTACCTTTAGGGACGATTAGGTGGCAGGTTGTTTCCGCCCACTTAACGAACCATATAGAAGCGTTATCCGTACCCGCCCCGCCGCCTGCAAGAATGTTATCTGCGTTCTCTGCTGACAAAGAAGAATAGCGTGGTGCAAGGCCGGTGAAGCTATTAGGTTCAATCTGCTCACTACCATATATCATGGTGTTGGCTAGATTTTGCGCCATACTCTCTAAGTGACCACGGGATTCCATAAGAAGCGCGTGCTCTTTGCCGCCGGGGGCAAGGTCTATAAGGTCTTTGTCTGGCTCAGAATACGCTTCAAGATTACCTATGTTATCCTGAATTTGTGCGTAAGTAGACTTAGAGGGTTGTACGAACTGGTACATAGCTCTCCAAGTAGAGTTAGGGAGACCGGTGCGAACACTGGAACGGTGGTAGTGATCTCCGTTGGCGACGGTAGTCACTGCGTCGGCCACAATAGTGTTGTATTCGTTTAGTATCTCTACTACCGCTGCGCCTTTCCCGTCAGGGTCGGTCAGTTTTAGTATGTCCAATAAGGACGGGTTGTTAGTGCTTAGTGACATTTTACTATCCCTTTTTAGTTAAAAAATTATTAATCGCTACCCTACGAAAATATACGTTGAGCAACGGACTTAGTAACGGGTTGGGTATTGCCACCAATCAATACGTCGCCTTCGGACATAGCTTTTCCAATTC
>Ga0307378_10006946_pt1 | contig 15316 bp, 14 predicted proteins | sample UN1MG_FD_202238 | JGI IMG/M metagenome (GOLD analysis project Ga0307378, IMG submission 202238) | Soil microbial communities from Risofladan, Vaasa, Finland - UN-1 | ecosystem: Environmental > Terrestrial > Soil > Coastal area > Acid sulfate soil | place: Finland: Risofladan, Vaasa | collected...
AGCTATAGAAAAAGCAATAACATTGACAAAAGACAAGGGTGGAATGGTTTTTGCTGCTCCTAGTATGTCAATCATTAAAAATGCTGCAAAATGGGCAAAAATATTGATTTCCAATTCCGATGTGGTATCAATGAATTTGGAAGAAGCGCAAGAATTTACGGGTGAAAATAAAAAAACTCTTATGATTAAAACTTTCTTGGATATGGGAATTAAATTGATTTCTATAACTGATGGTCCTAATGGTTCGATTATTTCAGATGGAAAGACCATTATAAATAGTGGAGTGTATAGTGCAGGTGATGTACAAGATACAACGGGGGCAGGAGATGCTTTCCTAACTGGAATTTTAATCTCACGGTTACGCAATTTATCTCTTGAAAAAACATCAAAAATGGCAACTGCTATGTCTTACTTAGAATGCCAAGAAATTGGCGTAAGAGAGGGGCTTCCTCATAGTGTAAAAGAGCTTGAAAATTTTATAAATAATAATACTATCAAACAAGTTATATCCGAAATTGTACAATAAATCAGATTTTCAAAGAATCATTAAATTTTAATTTTTTAATATATTCTTATTATTAACAATTTTGCGCTGCTAGTATAGTGGTAAGTATGCCAGGTTGCCATGAACTATGAAAAAGGGCATTGTTCGCAATAACTTGGCGACCCGGGTTCAATTCCCGGGCGGCGCATATATTTTATTCGTTTTGAGCTAGAGTCTAATTCTTGGAAGGAATTAATAAATTTTATGAAAAATTGAATTCGTCTTCTAAAGACCAAAGAGATGAACTCTGGAAAATAATAATTGAAAAAAATAAAATTCTTTTTGATAAAAGAAGAGATGAATTGAATAAAACATTAAAAATAGATGATATTATAAAATAGTAACTTCATATGAAGGAGATCAAAATGAGTATAGATATATCGGATGGGATTGAAAGTGGTAATTTAACGATTAGAATTTTAACCACGAATACAACTCTTTCAACTTTATTAACGGAAGAAAAATTTGGAGGGAAAGTTATACAACCACATACTAATAGTAGTAAATATTTTGCAGAACATGGTCTTGCTATGAGTATAGAAATAAAACAAGGAGAAGAGACAAAAAAATATCTTCTCGACACAGGAGGACCCAAAAATTCTATAATATCTAATGCAGAAGCGATGAGTATAGATTTCAAGGATTATGATAAATTGATCTTAAGTCATGGGCATGTGGATCATTTTGGCGGGTTGATGAGTGTACTTCCTAAACTTAAAGAGGGCTGTGAAATAATCTTAACTCCTAATTCTTACAATCAAAACATTATTTTAGTACCAAAATCAAATCAAGAGTTTTATACCCCAGAAGAATTAACAGAAAGATTTCGTGAATTGCAGAAAGAAGATGCTTTTATAATTAATATTAAATTACCCTCAATGAATAGAAACATGATAGAAAACTTAGTAGATCAAAATAAACTTAAGATTGTGGAGTCCGAAAAACCAATAAAATTAACCAAGGGGATCACTACTAGTGGAGAAATTGAAATTTTTGATGAGAAAGAACTGACTAAAGGGATCTACTTAATGAAAAGAAGAAAAGATTTTGAAAAAAATTCCTTTAGAGACGAAAATTCAATTTATATTAATATTAAGGATAAAGGGCTCGTAGTAATTACGGGATGTGGACACACAGGGATAGTAAATACCATAAAACATGGGCAAAAATTGACTGGAATTGATAAAATTTATGCTGTAATCGGTGGATTTCATAAAGAATGGGAAAAAACTGAAAATATTGAAGAATCAGTTCAATTTATCGAAGGATTAAATCCAGAAATAACGTGTGGAATGCACTGCACTGGTTTTGAATTTAATAAAATCATGTCGAGACATCCGTCTCATACTTTTGGAATAGTTGGAACTGAATTTCATCTATAAGTATTTATTTTATGAAAAGATAAAAAATATTTTTAAATTTTATCTCCCTTTTTGGGTATCGAAACACCACGTGTTTTTACACTCTTTTGAACAAAAAAAATGAATCGCTGTTTTTTGGCATATATTTATATGACGTTTTAATCTTTTTCCGCGAAGTTGTTTACCACAATATTCACAATCAAAGTGATTTCTATTTAAAGAAGTTGTTATTAAAGAATGGGGCTCAGTAGCGTATTCAAAAATTTCTTGATGATATATGAATGGCATTTTTGGATAATCTTTATGAAATTTCATTTGTTAAAAGGAATTCGAATTTGAATATAAGAAATATTAAGGGAATTCTGTATAAATATGTTTGTTTATAATGAAAATTTTCCAATTCTCAGCGCATATCATAAAATTTTACTATCATTACATATTAAAGAGAACTATAGAAAACAACGTGAAAGGTCTGTTTCACGAAAATTTATAAAAATAATCATCAAACTGATTTCTTAGATAGTTTTATATATAACAACGATTCTTAGTGGATGGGGGTGTTTCAGGTATCCCAAATGAAGCTAAGCATGAAAATGTACTAGCTATGACTGATGCTGTCCACAAATATGGTGTATATAGAAAATAATTTCAATTTTTTTTTTTAAAAATTACCCTTTACATAATTGAAGATTAATATTCTATGGAAATTCAAAATATAATCACCTTAAATATTTCTTTTCATTCTAATGTATTATGGCTAGTGTTCAAGACTCTTCTTTCAACCCCATGGCAGGAAAACATGAACGATCTTTTCTAGAATTTTGTCGAAAATACCCTGATCAAGTTATTAAATACCATGAATCATCAGTACAAGAAGGTTTTGCATATTTATTCAGTATTGGATTTAAGGATACTGTTGATGGAAAAGGACCTGTGAGAAGGATGTATTCTGCTAAAAAGGGAGAAGGTTCAGGTCTGTCTATGTTTAAAATTATGCTTAAATATGGTCCAAAATTGTTGAAAGGAAGAAAACGAAGCTTTAGTGATTTAGCTCCATATCTTCAAGAAATTGAAAGCTCCACATTTAGAAAAGATGTAACGTATACTCCAACTTCTAATATGAAGTTATGGCAAGAACTTAATGAATATTCTTCAGATAAATGGGATATAATTAAGATTGGATTTACAGAATTACCAACTCAATTAATTTTTAAAGAAAAGTTTGTCCTCTTTCGTTATGCTTTGGTATTTATGCAAGAGATGACGAAAGATAAAATTGATACTGCTCCCCTCCCTACTGCTGGCATGGAAGTAATGCGAGTATATGCAACCTTAGGAGAAGCAGTTAATAATATTGCTCGATGGTTACGAAAAAAAGGAGTACGCTGTCAAAGTAATCACCCTCTTGGTGGTCTTGTATATATACCACCCCTCGCAGGTAAAGCAGGAATGGGAGGACAAGGAAGAAATGGGATGCTGATTACTCCTGAGTTTGGACCTCGCCAGCGATTAGCCCCTATATTTATTGATGAGAAGTTGTTTGATATTACTGACAACTTAAATCACAATTGGATAGAAGAGCAATGTAAAACATGTGGCTTATGTCAAAAAAGTTGTCCCGCCAATGCTATTCAAGAAGAAAAACGAATCAATATTGACAATATTCCTGGTATTGGAGCTATGCGTACATGTATCGAGAGAGAAAAATGTTTTCCCTATTTTTTAAAAACTCAAGGTTGCAGTATATGTATTAAGGTTTGCCCTTTTTCAAATGGTAGACGATCTTACGAAAAATTAAAAGATTCAATAACCGAAAGAAAAGCCTAATCTAATGCTTATAGAAATCCTAGTAGATCAGTCACTCCACTGATTTTAGGGACTTCGACTTTAAAATAATTTTGAACAATATCAATTAAAAAAGATAGATATGGTTTTTGAATTCGTTCCCCATGTTTTTCTAAGATGTGGTCAATTAATAATTTAGATGTTATTGCTTTGACTTCTTTATTTTGAATGAGTTCAGCTATAGCTTTAGAAAACTCATAAGATTTTTTTATTTCGTTTCTTAGTATGATAACCCCCGCCATCAAATCATATTCATTAATGAACTTTTGGACCATTGCTTTCTCGAATTCTAACTTTTTCGGATTAATACTTTTTTCCTTATCTCTAACTATTTCCCGATTCTTAAAGACAATATGTTCCTTGTATTTATTTTTTTTTTTTTTATATTCTATCTCCGAAATAATTGTTAAATCAAATTTAAATGTATTTTCCATTATTGATTTAAAAAAATTGATAAGGTGATTATAGAGGAATTCCTGATTCGAAAGTATTACCATTCTCTTTCCTAATAAGATGGTTTTAATAATGTTCACCATTAATATATCAGGAATATTCAACTTAATTAAATCAAATTTAATAGTTTCAGTTTCTGGAGTAATTATTTCTTTATTATCTGCTATGGGGGCACTTTCTGGTAGTTCGATTTTGAAGTCAGCAACTAAACAATCTCTTACAATTAAATTTCTATCTACATATGCGATAAACGAATGTTCACATATCATTTCTGCTGCAATATTAATTGCTAAGAGACCTTTCGCAACATTTTTGGTAGCATCATCTGCAATCTCTACATATTCCCATTGCGCACAAATTGGACAGCGTATTTCGATTCTCGCCATATTTTGAAAAAAAGTAATTGAATAGACTTATATCTAGAAGAATAATCTTTTAGAATCTTATTTTAATATAACAAATGTTGTATTATTACTTAATAAATTTGCTCTAAAATAATTGGTAGTTTAAATTAGAACATAATTCTAATATCTTTTAACTCGACCGTAATTTTTCTCTATTAAATTTGCAATAAGTAGACAAAATATCGAACTTAGAATTTCTGCTGTTAGAAATGCGATAGTATTATCTAAGAATAATATAGTGACAGAGAAAATACTAAAGAAAAAGATGCTAAAAAAGATGAGAATTATTAATAATGGTTTAGTTATTGGAGCACTTAAAAATTTCTTTAGAGTAGAACTCGTGATTTTTGATTTAAGAAATTGAGTCCTCAATTTTTCTCTTCTATCAACTTGAGCATAGCTTTCAAATATAATAAGAGTTGCATAGAATATTGCCACCCAAGTTCCAATTGGAATTAAAATTACTACGATATGGTTTCCCATCGCTAAGAAATATTGACCAATATATATAAAAAATAATTGGAACATTCCACTCATTCCTAATAAAAGCAGGAGGAAACCAAAATATTCCTTTGAAGTCCATCGAATTCTGATTGGCATCTTTCTGTTACCCTAATTATTTAATGGTGGGCCCGGCGCGATTTGAACGCACGACCTTCCGCACGTCAAGCGGACGTCATACCGAGCTAGACCACGGGCCCTTTTGTATAATTTAATGAATAATACAATTACTCGTAAGTAATTTATAATATTAAAAAATAAATATTTTATTAAAATTATTGAGTTTTAGTATAAATTCATGATTTAAAAAAAATAAAAAGATTCAGTTATTATAATTTCTTCTCTCGTAAAGCTCTAATCATTGGTAAATCGTTTCCAGAAAGAATTTCGAGCATTGCTCCTCCTGCTGTCGAAATAAATGAAACATCATCTGCTTTACCGGCCATTGAAGCTGCAGCACCCATTTCACCGCCCCCTATTATTGTAAGAGCCTTATTTTTCTTAGTAGCAGTAACCATAGTATCTATAATTTCATTTGTAGACTCTCTAAAAACTTCTTTCTCAAATATTCCTGGCGGACCATTTGCGATAATAGTTTTGCATTTCATGAGGATTTCATTAAACTTTTCAACCGTTTTTTGACCAATATCACCTGTTGTTGTATTATAAGTCCCCGCTTCGTCTATTCTGATAGTCTTTCTGTTACCATTATCATCGATAATTAAATCTTCTGGGAGAATAATCTTTTCTTTATATTTCTCATATGTATCCATTATCATATCTTTATTTGCTTCCAAATCTTTAGCTATTATTTTATGATTTGGTTCTCCCATATTTTTACCTAAAGCTTCAAAGATTAAAATCGCAGTTAGTCCTGAACAGAGAGCATAATCCAATTTTTCATTATCAAAATTATATTTCATTGCTTTAAATTTATCTATAGCTTTAGCTCCTCCAATTAGCATAGCCATAGGTTTTTCAGGCTCTTGCATTATCTTTTTTAATGCATATAATTCAGCATCAGTTATTGGGCCAGCCATCATTTTTGGCCATCCTACTATGGATGCATGCGCTCGATGAGCTGCTCCAAAAGCGTCAACAATAACATAATCAACTAATGGATAAAGTGTTTTTATCATTTCCGTATTTTCTGCTTCAGAGAAATCTTTATAATTTTTCATTTCTCCTTCAAATTTTCGAACATTATCGAGAACTAAAACTTCTCCTGGCTTAAGATCTTTAATTGCTTGAACTGCTTGTTGACCAAATATATCTTTGACAAATTTTACTGGACGACCAAGATGCTTTTCTATCTCTTTAGCATGTATGTCTAAATCAGTAAAATCTTTTTCTCCAGGTCGAGATTGGTGAGCTAAAATTATTACTGCACTCTTTTTAAAATATTCATTGAGTGCAGGTACAAGAGCTCGGATTCGAGGAGAATCTCTAATCTCCATTTTTTCTGTATCAATATTTGAGTTTATATCGACTCTCATTAAGATTTTTTTTCCTTTCAATTTCACATCTTTGTAAGATGTATAATCAATCTTCATTTGTAGTTTCACTTTTAATTAGGATTTAAAATTGATATTACAGTAATTTATAATTATTTTAAGTAGTTATTATTTTTTTTCAAAAATTAGTAAAATACAAAATTTATGTCATGTTATTGATTTTTATAAAACTACAATATTTATATAAAGGAAGCAAATGAGTGAGATAAAAGATATTCTCGAAAAATTACTTGAAAAGAAAATTTCATTAGATGATGCTGAAAAATTATTGAAAGCGAATTTAGTTGAAGAAGTGGGAGATATCGCAAAATTAGATATTTTCCGTAAAACAAGAACGGGAATACCAGAAGTAATTTTTGCTCAGAATAAAGATCCTCAAGTATTAATTGATATTATCTCTGGATTTCTCGAGCGTAAAAAATTTGCTATTATTTCAAGGTATCAACAAGCACAAAAGAATCTAATCCTTGAAAAATTTAGTAATAATAAAGATTATGTAATAGATGTAAATGAGTTAGGGAAAATTATTGTTATTAAAAAAGACTCATATAATTTTGTTAAAAAAGGAGGAATTGTAGGAATTATTACAGCAGGTACTTCAGATATACCTGTAGCTATAGAAGCAAAAATTATTGCAGAGGTAATGGGATGCAAGGTTGAAACTAGCTTTGATGTTGGAATTGCAGGGATTCATCGAATTTTTACGCCACTAAGTGAAATGATAAAGAGAGGAGCTCATGTAATAATAGTATGTGCTGGAATGGAAGGAACATTACCTGGCGTTGTTGCGGCTTTAGTAGATGTTCCAGTTATTGGGGTTCCTATCTCAAGTGGATATGGGATGGGTGAAAAGGGGAAGGGCGCATTAATTACTATGCTTCAATCTTGTTCTCCAGGACTATTAGTCGTAAATATTGATAATGGATTTGGCGCAGGATCTTCCGCAGCTATTATTGCTAATAAAATTGCTGAATAAATTTCATTAATTATTAGTTTTTGCATAAATTTCTCAAGATTTATGGATTAAAAATATAAATTTACTTCACATTTTGGTCTGATTAGGATTAGAAAAATAATTTATATATTTAGGTTTAAATTTCACTTAATTAATCAAATTAAATTACAAAAAATAAATAAAATGTGAAATTTATGCTACAAACACCAGCTTCATCAGAAGCTTTATCAAATCTTAGAGTATTTACTGATAATGCATGGTACATAATACCTATTCTAGTCTTAGTTATGTATCTATGGGCAAATGAAATCCAGAAAGCTCAAAAAACAAAAAATTGGAATGTAGTCTTTTCTGGTTTAACAGTATTTGGATTGGATTTAATTAATGAGACATGGAATGCGCTAGTATTCACATTTACAGGACATTCCGCTTTTTGGACTACACCCGGAAATAGTGCATTTGTAATAATGATTGGTTGGAATCTTGAAATCGCTTTAATGTTCTCCATTGCTGGCCTTGTTTTTGGAAAAATGCTTCCAGAAGACAAGAGCGAAAAAATTTTTGGAAAAATCCCCAATCGATGGTTTTTCGCAGCAGTATTTGCAGCTTTCGCGGTATTTGTTGAAATTTTATTGAACATCGCGGGAATGTTAGTTTGGGAATATCCTTGGTGGAATGCTACTCCTTGGGGTGTAATTTTAATCTTTCTTTTTGGATACTTTCATTTCTTTGTTGGAGCTTTTATTGTTTATGATTTACGAGATATTAAACAGAAATATAAAGCAATAGGAATCATTTACGGAGTTGGAATAGTTGCGGTATGTATTTTCGGCCCACTAGGTATGATATAAAATTGATAACTTTGTTTAAATCATAAATTTACTTTTTTTTTTTAAAAATTTCGTAATTTTAACTCAGTATGTTAATTTTTGATGAAATTTTTACTTAAACACTTATTTGAGCAATTCTTTTTATACAAGAAAAGGGTTAGAATATTCATTAATTTATCCGTTTTTGATATCTCTAGCCCTTTAATTTAAGATAGATAACTATAAATAGGTAAATTAATATAATAAATATTGAACTTATTTTTCAATTAATAATATCCAAAAAAAAAAATTTAAGAATAAGTAGTTGAGACCCCGATGGTCGCCTCTATTAATCATACTGAACTTTTTGAGAAATCTAAGAAATTTTTTGAAAGTGGGGATATCCTTAACACGTTAGAGAACTTCCAAAAAGCGATGGAACGCATTGATCGAACCCAGATTAAAAATAAAGCTGAATATATTCAATTTCTGGAAGAGATTTTAACACATTGTAGAGAAAATAATTTACCCGAAGAAGAAGCACTTGTTTTAAGGACATTAGGAAGAACCTATTCTCTTTTTAAACAATATCCTGAAAGTATGAAATATCATTACCAATCATTAAAAATACAGAAAAAGTTAGGTAAAAAATTAGAAACTGCAGAAGGATTGGTATTTCTAGCAGAAGATCTTGAAGTATCAGGAAATTTTGATATATGTATTCAAACTTTCCAAGAAGCATCCGAATTATATCAAGAGTTGGGTAAATTAAGAAACGTTAAGGAGATAAAGAAGGAAATTACGAGACTAGAATCTTTTTCAAAAGAAATGGTTGAAGATGAGTATATACTACATAAATTTAATGTTGATAAATATTAAGTCATCATAACATTGAGACTTGTTTTCTACCTATTTTTTTTTCTTATTATTGTTGTTAAAGTAGAAATTTAATAGTTAAAAATTCTCATAGATTTGTTTTATTTTAGAATTAACTAATAGCTGAATTTTTTTCACAGTCATACCGGTCTCCTCGCTAATTTTTTTTAGATCTTCATATTCTGGCTTAATATTAATTATTTCCATTCCCTTCTCTGATTCTATAAAGGAGACTTTATAGTTTATTTCAAAAGTTTTCTCATTTATATCAATACTTTTTCTTTCAATTCTTCTATTAATGCAAACACGGTTACTAATGTTAAATCTTACACCTAATGTCCCTAATTCTGTTATTATTTTCTCAATTATGTTAAAAGTATATTCTGGATAGCATAGAACTTTAATGATATGTCCGGGTCTGTTTTTTTTCGTTATACTCGAAAAAATCTGAACATCTAAAATTTCTTCATTCTCAATTGTTGAAATAAAATTTCCAAGAATTTCTCCAGATATATCATCGACATCAGTTTCTAATATAGCGACTTGTTCGACATACTTTTGTAATGAGTGGCTTAAATTAGAAAAATCTGATTTTTTATCTTCACCATAAAATAACCTTAAAACATTTGGGAAATTTTCAAATATCTTCTGACCTGTGCTATAATTAGTTTTTAAAATTTTCATATCTGGAAGATGTTGGAGAATTTGGGGTTCTAAATGTGCTAATAATGCTGCTCCAGTAGGAGTAGTCAGTTCAGATTCTATTGGTCCTCCACATGTTACTAGATTTGATTTTTCTAAAATCTTTAAAGTAGCAGGGGCTGGAATAGCTAAGATGCCATGCTTTGTATTAATGGTACCGCTACCTAAAGGGATTTTACTACAAAAAATTCTTAAATCATTATCATTAAAAGCATTAAATTTATCAAGAGCAGTTGCTACTCCAATAATATCTATTAAAGTATCAACAGAACTAAGTTCATGCAAATGAATATTCTTAGTTAATTCGCCATGAACCTCTGATTCTGCTAGAATCAAAGAGTTTAAGACTTTATTCGCATAATCCTTTGCAGAATCAGAAATTTGAGATTTTACCAAAAAATCAGTTAAAGATTTTTGAAGAATAGTTGCCGTCCGGTGATCCTTGGTTTCTTTAATTTCTATTTTTAATTTATTTACTTGAATTCCTGTTATTTCTGTTTTAATTAACTTAATTTCTAATTTTGAAACCCCTGGTAATACATTTTTTAATTCCTCTAATTGATTTACAATTTTATTTGACTCAGGAACTAATTCTAAAAGAGCCGCAAGAAACATATCTCCAGAAATTCCAGAATTCTGTAAATCAATATATAATATTCTCATTTTATTCTTCATTTAAAATTAGTATAAAACTCATTAGTTAAAGTAATAACAATTTTATAATTATATTATCTTTTTAATAATATTAAGAATTATAAAAAATAAATATCATTTTCAACGTTAGGGCACAGATATGTCAGAACTGCAAACTATTAAAGCTTATCTTAACCAATTACCAGCAACTCTGCTAAAATTATTAGATATTGAGCCTCCACATGGTACAATCCCAGAACCAGTTCAACATATTTTAGAGTTATATCAAGACATCGAACGTATTAGCATAAATTTAATAGATAATTTCGGGCTTTTTGAGATTACTTATCTTAAGCCACAATTTATGATAACTAACTCTGAAGTAATGTTATTATTAAGTACTAAGAACCCTTACACTTTGGGAGTACTGCATCAAATAATATATGGTGGTTTTAATATTGAACCTAATGGATTTCATTTATTAAAGGCTATAAACAATGCAGGTAAAACATCTTGCTTTATTGGCAGAAAAAAAGATTTAGATCGATACGATGGAGGAACAAAATCGATTCCAAAAGATACAGATATGAGTACTTGGGTTGAAAGTGCAAAAGCTATAAATACTCATCACCTTTCCTGGATGCATTATTTAGATTTTGAGAATCTACATAAACAACAACAAAAATTAAAGCAAAGAACTCCGGAAGATTTAATTGAGAAATTGATAAATAGAACCGATAAGTGGATTCTGGGTAATTATAAACAACTTAGACCTAATTCATTGATGATTATTATTGGAGATCATGGTAGAGTAAAACTAAACCTCGAGTATTCGGGTAAAATCGCTCAGTGGCGTGAAGCTAGTGTTCCAATTGCGATCCTAATTAGAAAATAATTTTTTTTTATTCTATTTTAATTTTGTTATATTTAGTTGTTTAATATGGAAGAATACAAACGTTTTACAGTTTCTCTTCCTCAAGATCTATATGATAAATTTGAGGAATTTAGAGATAAATTAGGAATTTCAAGATCTGATGCTATTAGGAAGGCTATGCATCTTTTTATGATACAAGAGGAAAACATTTCTGTTGTATCTGAAAATGTGGTAGGATGCATAACAATAATGATGGCTCATGAACATGTTGATCTGAATTATGAGCATTCTCATGAACACTTGAATGATTTTCACCATGATCATGATTACAGTTCAAGATCTATCTATGCAAATGTCCAGCAAACTGATGAAATCTTAAAAAATGATATTCAGCATCATTTCCATGAAATTATTATTTCTACAATGCATGTTCATTTAGAATATAAAAAATGCTTAGAAATTATTGCTGTATCTGGTCCCTATAAAGATGTTAAAAAACTAAAAGATTCTCTTCAAAGGTTAAAAAGCATTTTATCTATAGGATTCTTTATTATTGATAAAGAGATTACTTAAGTAGAAAAAATAACAATAATTTAAGGTAAGAGATAAAATAAGAATAAAATATTCCTTTTCCTTTAAAAGGAGGTTAAGGTATAAGGCGATTTGGGTAGGAATTTTTATTCTTTATTTATTTTAAGTGGGTTATGTGTGTTAAATATAAAATCTAATTTAACAAATTTAAATACCTAAAGAGTAGTAAATTTGTAATTTTCACCATTAGAAAATAATAAAAAGAAGTATAAAGAAAAAAAAAAACTAATTTATAAATATTAGATTATAAATCCTTTTCTTGGACTGTTTTTCTATTATTTGCCTTAGCTCTTGCAATCGCTTTGTCGAGAACACCAATGATCGCATCGTTGAGTGCGGGACCATCAATCAAATCCCCACTTGTGTTGCATCCTTTACCTTTGATATATTCTCGGACTTTACTTTTTACAAAAAGAGCCTCAACACCTGATACTTTTTTAGCCATTTTTTTATTCCTCCGTTAAAGTTTTTAAATATGTTTTAAAAAAATTATATTTTAAATATTATTCTGTCTTCCTTATTTTTAAACTTTAAGATCAGATCATCTTAAACGATGAATAATAACTCCCTAAATGCAATTTTTATAACTTCAAATTCGCGCAAAAATAGGGGCAGATTTCAAAAGTAATCATAAATTTAGTAAGATTTTATAAATTCCAAATTGGAAATAATTGAATTAATTAGTAAATTAGGGATTTTTTAATGAAAGTAATTTCTCTTAATGGAAAATGGAAATGCAAATCTGATGTTGAGAATATTGGTATTGAAGATAAATGGTACATGCCAAAAAATTATAATCTTAATAATAATAATTTAAAGGATATTGAAATTCCTCAAAGTTTCAATTTTTTAACTGGATTTGAGAACTTTGAAGGCATTTTTTGGCACTTTTATCAATTTGAATTTAATGAAGAAAAAGATCTTAAAAATAATGATTATCAAATTAGATTAAAAGGCGCTAACTATAATACGAAAGTTTGGTTAAATGGTGAATTTTTAGGTGAGCATAATGGAGGGTTTACACCCTTCTCTTTTAATGTTAATAATTTGATAAGAGAAAGAGATAATTTTCTCACAGTTCGAGTTGATAATACTAGAAGAAAAGATCAAATACCCGCTATTTCTTTTGACTGGTTTAATTACGGTGGAATTTACCGAGATGTTGATTTATTAAGCTTGCATAAGAATAGGCTAGACAAGGTCTGTGTAAAAACTACATTAATCACAAAACAAAAGAGCAGGATTGACGTATCCTACAATATTATAGGGGAAGTTTCATTGAAATGGCAAATATTTGATGACACCAAAAACCATCTTTTATATGAAGGAAATGCACCTGTAAGTTCTGGAAAAGGACGCTTTAATTTAATCATAACTAATCAGAAATTATGGACTCCAAATAGCCCTAATCTTTATTATTTAAGAATTTATGATTCTTCACATGAAGCTAAAGATTTATTGATTTATAATACCTATTTTGGCATACGCCAAATTGAAATTAATGGAATCAATTTAATTTTAAATAAGGAAAGAATTTTTTTGAAAGGTGCTAGTTTGCATGAAGAATATATGCCCTACGGAAGAACTATCCCATATGAGAAGCGAAAAGAAGATGTCAGTAATTTAAAGTCTCTTGGATTTAATGCTATTAGAACTGCTCATTATTCTCATGATGAAGATTTAATTGATATCACCGATAAGGCAGGTATATTAATACTTGAAGAAATTCCTGTATATTGGTCGTGTGATTTTAAAAATCCTCAAACATATGAAGTGGCAGCAAACATGTTGAGAGAACTTATTTGGCGAGATATCAATCATCCATCTGTGATTTGGTGGAGTGTGGGAAATGAAGTTCCATTACATAAAAAGACGTGTTCCAAATTTATTAAATCCTTGATGAATTTAGCGAGAGAAATTGATAAGACTAGAATTGTAACAGTCGTTTCTCGGAAATTAATTCCTGATTTAACAAGGAATTCGGTGGATATTGCTACGATAAATTTTTATTTTGGTTGGTATTTTGGACATGTAAAAATGATAAGCTTAATTTTAGATTTAATCAGAACCCCCGTTTTTAATAAACCATGGATTTATACAGAATTTGGAGCAGGAGCAAAATATGGATTCCATGCTGATTGGATTAAACAGGTAAAATTTAGTGAAGAAAAGCAACTGCAAGTATTAGATTATACCATCAGAACTATTAATTCAAAAGACTATTTTGCTGGTTGGTTTATTTGGATTTATAGGGACTTTCGAGCACCTAAACGACTAAATAAATTCCAACAAGGATATAATAGAAAAGGTATAGTGAGTGGAGAAAATAATGAAAAAAAGTTAATATACTACAGATTTCCAAAGATTATTAGTGAAAAAAGAAAGACCTATAATACAAAAATACTAGGTATTCTAATATGGATTATTTTTTTTCCATTGTCATATCTTCTATTCACCCGAATGATTGATCAATTTTTAGAATATCGCGTTAAAAAAGAGAAGTTTTAGTTTTTAATCTATAAATAAAATTTAGGCTTGGGAAAAAAATTGAAAGAAGTAATTTACTCAAAAGCCCCTGTCCGAATATGTGATATTGGAGGTTGGACTGATACATGGTTCTATCCAAAAGGTGCTGTTTTTAGTATTAGTATTGATCTGTGTAGTCATGGTAGAGTCTTGCCAAATTCTTCAAAAAAAATTAATATTTATTCAGAGAATCTTAATTTACATACAGAAATCCAAGATTTTCATGAAATTAAGTATAATGGAAACCTTGATTTGTTAAAAGCAGCAGTAAAAAGAATGGAGATTGAGATAGGAATGGATATTTATATTAAAACAGAAGCACCTCCTAGTTGTGGAACGGGAACAAGTGCCAGTGTGGCTGTAGCTTTAATAGCTGCATTAACTCATTTCTCACATAAAAAACTAGGTCAAGGTGAAATTGCAGAATTAGCTCACAAACTTGAGATTGATGAATTAGAGCTAGAAAGCGGAGTCCAAGATCAGTATGCTGCAGCTTATGGGGGAATAAACTTTATGGAGATCGAATATCCTTCGGTAAAGATATCTCCGTTATATATTAATGATGATAGATTTAGAGAACTTGAAAACCAATTGATTTTAGTCTATTTAAGTTCAAGAAGTTCAACTATAATGCATAAAGCTGTAATTGATAATTACAAACAAGGCGATGAATCTACGTTAAAATCTCTGGAAATCATAAAGAATTGTGCTTATGAAATGAGAGAGGC
>Ga0307378_10006948_pt1 | contig 15312 bp, 9 predicted proteins | sample UN1MG_FD_202238 | JGI IMG/M metagenome (GOLD analysis project Ga0307378, IMG submission 202238) | Soil microbial communities from Risofladan, Vaasa, Finland - UN-1 | ecosystem: Environmental > Terrestrial > Soil > Coastal area > Acid sulfate soil | place: Finland: Risofladan, Vaasa | collected...
GTCCTCTTTGGCCGGGAAGCAGGAAAAGGTAAATCCCTGCATGAGAAAGCTGGTGACCTTATCAATGGAGACTTTAGCGTAGTTGAATACGAGCTGGCGGTGTCGGGAGGTGGTTGGCCATTGGTTGCCTTTGTAAAAATCGAGGTTGGTGCGATAAGCTGTTAACCGCTCGGTATCCATATGAGCTAACTGGGCTGGGTTGAAGCTGGTCTCTTGCATTTTTTCAATTCTGATTTTTAATTTTGCGAAGCTGACTCCATCACCTTCAGCCACCTCTGCACAGTTCTCGGGCTGACCTCAAATATGCGGGCAATCTCCCTGACGCTTTTCCCTTCCTGCTTCAACTCCAGCATCCTCTCGGCCCGCCTGCGTTTTAATAACCTTTCCTTTCCCCAGGGCTCCTCCTTAAGACAATCAGGAAAGGGGCAGTTAAGACAGGAGGGAAACAGCTCACAGCCCTTATCTTCGTAGGAAAGTTCCTCGGGCAATAAATCCCATATCAAATCACTGTCCATGATTAGCTCCCGGCTTGCTTCAGTTTGTGTTTTCCTCCATGATTCAGTACCGCAGGGTCGGGGCTTGTCCCCGACCAGAGATTGCGGAGCTTGTTCCGAGTGAAACGAGGAATCTCGGCTCCTCGCAATGACATAAAAGGAATGTCATCGGGAACCTCCACAGATTTAACGGGCAGATCCATAATTAGGTATAAAATAGCACTTTTGTTCTAAATGGGCAAGGAGATTTTGTCGTGTTCATGCATGTAGAGCGGGCCTTCAGGTTCGCGCCACCCTGCAGCACAGGGCTAAAGCCCGGCACTACACTTTTGCTTACACCTTGCATGGAATTTTGTAGTGCGACCCTTCAGGGTCGCGCCACGGTAGGGGTGGGGCTTGTACCCGCCCACGTCCCGTTTACACATCGTCACGCTAGGTATTGACAAAGAGATGATAGCTGTTACAATAAATCAAGGTTATTTGGTGAATTACCAATTACGTATTGACAAAATAGAGAAAGAGTTATATAGTAAGAGGTTAGATAGGCCGGAGCCTATTATTATGGCTTTGGTCAAGAGATTTGGGCTTGTTTGAACGTTAATATTTGAATATCGTGCGATGACAACTACCTGTCATTCTGATTCAGAATGACATTAATGAAATCGAAAAGGAGGTGATGCCTATGGCAAAGTCCCGAAGCGAATCGCCACCGCGAGGAACCTTCCCTCTCCTGTCATTGCGAGTCCCGATTTATCGGGTCGAAGCAATCTCGGTAGTGAATGGTCGAGGGTAGGGTCCGCAATCTTCAAAGATTCGCGGAGGGGAAGACAAGGTGCCTGGCCCGGGCGAAAAAACCATTGTCTTTCGTTATTGCGAGAAGCGCAGCGACGAAGCAATCTCAAAATGGGCAGCCTGTGAATGAGGCAGGCTTAAAACTGGGTTTACTGAATAAAAATGTTTCCAATAACTCGAGCCTGGATTAGTCGAATCCGGGCGAGAGTGGGATTAGATTGGATACCTAACAAAGGAGGAATTAAATGACTAAAATAAGAGGGTGGCCGGTGCGGGCGATGTATATGCTTATCGCCGCAGCACTGGTCATCAGTCTGATAATTGTAGCGGCACCCGCCCGCGAGGTGAGTGCCAACCCCGGTCTCAGCGAGTGGACGCGGGTCTCTACTCCGACTCTTGAGGGCTTTGTCGTGGCCCCCGATTCCGTAATCATCGACGCTAACTACGCTGACGGCGGAGAGGTAGCCTACGCTGTCGTGCAGGCGTATGATGAGGAGTGGGGTAGTCGAGAGTATCGCCTGTTGAAGTCCGACGACTATGCTGCCACCTGGACGGACATCACCGACGTACTGGAAGATGTGGACGATGGACCTACTATAGGTAACATAGTTCGGGTAGCCACCGACTGGGAGGACGCCGAAGTCGTGGCTGTCGCCCTCTGGGAAGATGGTGAACTCCGTGTTTACTTCTCCACTGACGGCGGCGACACCTTCGAGGACGCCGACCAAGTTGAGGACGGCGGTGTTTACTTCGACGATCCAGACGACGTCGCCGACCTGGCCGTCTCCTACGAAGCGGCCGGCAAGCGGGAAATCGCCATCGGCGGTGTCGATAACAACGGCAACGCCGCGCTTTTCCGCAGCACGGTTACCGGAGATTCGGCCACCGGCTGGGAGGATGCCACAGAGTATGATGGCTGGGACGACGATGGTGACTTCACTTCAATCCTCGTCACCGACATCATCTTCTCGACCAGCTGGGGTACGGACAAGACCATCCTGGTTACCACCGTTGCTCCGGATATTTCTGATCAAACTGTCTACCTGCAGTGCGGTAGCTGGGGAACCAGCGAAGGCTGGAACGAGGATTCAACTCTGGGCATCGAGGCTGTGCCCATAATAGATAATGTACCCATCCCCATGTGGCTTATGGGCATGGACGCCAGGGGAATAGCAGGCATAACCCTGCCCGAGGACTACAACAGCAAGAACACCAATGAGAGGGTCCTGTGGGTGTGGGTGAACTACTATGAGAGTCTTGCCCCTAACGTTGCCGCATGCCAGATAGCGCGGGTAGAGGATGACTCTGCCGACCCGGTCGGGCCGATGGGGCAGATCGAGGACGGCGAGCTCTGGCTGACCAACATTTCGTACCAGGGCACCATAGCCGAAGGTAAGGCTATCGCCGGTGTGCTGGGCGATGGAATGGGAGAATATACCACCGGCTGCGAGGGCGTACAGGTCTATCGCAACGACGGAATCCGCAACATGGATATCTGCTGTGAGCGATGGCATGATGCCTGCAAGCCGCCCACCGGCGTGGCTGCCATGGCGGTATCTTATGTCGGCGATGACAAGGCTTACGCCGTTGCCCTCCAGGGCGATATGGACAATGACGAGGGCGCCTGGTCGGTGACCTTCGACGGCGGAGATACCTGGAACCAGCTCAGCCTGATTGATACCTATATCGACTACCTGTCGGATGTCGCGGTATCGCCCGACTGCAACAAGACCATGCTGGTCAGCATTAACGAGGGAGAGCGAAATGGGAGCAGCTACTGTGACAGCGTCTGGCTCTATGCCGAGGACCTTCCCGAAGCCGAGGAGTACAGCGGCAAGTGGATCAGGACCTGGTGTGGCATGCTCGACAGCGACTGGGGCATGCTCAGGCTGGCACCCGAGGAAACCACCGGCGACACCGTAGTCCTGGTTGACTGGGACTCCAACAACGTGTACTGGAACGACCTGGAAGGCCTGGCTTGCTGGGATCCCATCGGTTCTACCGAGCTGGATAACATCATGGACCTGGCCCTTCAGGACGCCGATACTATGTTTGCCCTGGATTACTATGGCGAAGTGGCCATGTTCGATGATGACGAGTGGCAGGAAGCCGTGGGCAGCGAGGTTGAATATGGTTATACCATCGCCGTCTGGGGCGACTGGATACTTGTCGGCGGCGAGGATGGAGATGTTTCTTACTCCGACGATGGTGGTGAGACCTTTGCCCTGCTTGAAGAAATTCCCACCATTGACGGCTACGTCACCGTGGCTTTTGATACCTATTTCGACACCAACGACGTAGTTTATGCTGCCACAGATGATGATTACAAAGGCGGCATCTATAAATGGGTCATCGGCGAAAGCGAAGAGTGGATGGACCTCAAAGCCGAGCCTATGGAGTCACAGGTCGGCGTTAACGACGGAGACATGGTGGATGAAGTTATTCAGGTGGCCTACACCGGCCTGGTGGTGGATAGACCGGGCAATCCCTTCACCGACGCTGACAACGGCGGTGTTATCTACGCCAGCTACTACGGCTCCTGGAACGGAACTGACTTCACCGGCGCGGCTCGCTCTCTCGAGCGCACGGTTACAGTATGCACAACGTGCCTTACCTGGGACTTCCTGCACGTTGGACTCACTCCCGGGGTCTGGCCCGACGACGATCCATATCCGGAGGGCTTCGAAGCGACGCCAGATGCGCTGAAGATTTGCGGCTGCCTGACCCCAGACAGCAACACCCACCTCTTTGCCATTGACTACTGGTATGACTATGATATGGTAGAATACGAAGCCGGCAGTGTCTGGATATATGAGGACTGCTACGCCAAGAAGGCTCCCGACATTTCAAGCCCTGCTGACGAAGCGGTCATCCCTGCCGACCCCTGCTCATGCTACAGCGTACCGTTTACCATCCTGTGGGATACTCTGTGCGATGCCTGTTCCTTTGACATCGCGTTTGCACTGGACGAGGAATTCACCATGCCGGTACCTGTGAACGGAGAGGAAGGGTTGGCATACCACGTGATCGGAGATGTCCCCAGCTATTCCATCATGGGAGGAGAAGCGGGAGGACTCTCCTGCGAGACTACCTATTATGTCAGGGTCAGGGCTGCCGACGCCGCCACCGGTGAAATAATCCACAGCTGGTGGTCTGATCCGATAGAGATCACGATTGCCCCCAGCACGGCTGCCGGCCAAATCGCCCTGGTCTCCCCTGAGCCCGGAGCCGCCGATGTGGATATAGAGGGTGTGGGCTTCAGCTGGGATTTGCTGGCGGAAGCTGATGCCTTTGACTGGGTGCTTGATGATAATTCTGACCTGTCCAGCCCTGTCGAATCCAAGACCGGGCTGACCAGCACAGCTTACGAGTGCACCAAGACCCTGTCCTACGACACCACCTACTACTGGATGGTGACCGCCTACAATGAGGGCGCCGCCATAAGCATGAGCGCCGTAGGCACCTTCCGCACGATGACCGAGCCAGTGGGACCAACGCCTCCACCGGCAGTGGAAACTCCGTTTTGGGTCTGGGTGGTCATCGCCATCGGCGCTGTCCTGGTGATCGTGGTTATAGTCCTCATCTTCAGGACTCGTCGGGTATAAGCACACCCCACCTAACCCTTTCTTAAGGGAGAGGCGAAGGTGATTTCCAGGAGGGGCGGCGAAAGCCGCCCCTCCCCTTTTCCCTCTGATTGCCAGAGATTGCCGCGCACCTTTCAGGTGCTCGCAATGACAAACAATTGGCGGTTTTCCTGCAAATTTGCTATAAAAATGCCAAAGCATTCACTTTTTTTTAGTGGCATTTTTGGTTATAATAGGGGGATAATAGGCAAATGCGATTACTATCTCGAGTTCTGGCCATCGTTCCCGTCGTCTGCCTGATAGCCATTGTCCTGCCGGCTGTGCCTGTACAAGCCCAGTGTGTGGGACCTTTCATCGAACTCTCCCCAAGCTCAGGAGTCCCCGAAACAAACGTCACCGTTCATGGCTATGATTTCGCCGGGGGCGTTCTTGTGGACATCTATTATGACGGAAACCCGATAGCTACAGAGAGAACCAGTAGCAGTGGAGATTTCACAATCTTCCTCACTGTTCCCGAAGGCGGCAAGGGACACTACCAGGTGCTTGCCGCAGGAAAATATGCGAGTGTAGATACGTACTTCACCGTGAAGCCGGGGCTGACAATAAATCCTGAAAAAGGTACTGTGGGCACTACGGTTACCGTCAAAGGCAAGGGGTTTGCCGAGAAAGAAGAAGGCATAGAGCTCATGTATTATCTTAATAGTGGCTATGAAACTGTCGAAAGTAATATCAGAGCGGATGCCAAAGGTAGCTGGCAGACGAGTTTCACAATTCCTCAGTCCAGCAGGGGAGAACACAAGATAGACGCCGAGGGTGCTGTGAGCCGGCTTTACGAGGTCCAGGATGCCATCTTCAGAGTAACGGCGGAGATAAGCATAGACAAATCATCGGGCAGTGTAGGTGACACCATAACAATGACAGGCAGCAGATTTACAGCGTACGAGGAGGGCATCGAGATATTGCTTGCTGGAGAAGCTGTGGTGACAGACATCGAAGCCAACTCCGAAGGTGAGTGGGAAGCAAGCTTTGAAGTCCCTGAGATGTCCGCCGGCATTTACAGCATCACCGCCGAGGGCGAGCAGACCAGGAAGGAGGACATAGGCGAACTCAGCTTCGAGATAGGGGTGAACATAGTGGTGTCCCCTGCCGAAGGACATGTGGGTACAGATGTGACCGTCACCGGCGTTGGATTTGCCGCCAGCGAAGATGTGAATATAATGTACGATGACAGCCAGGTAGCGACAGCCGAAATCAACGACCAGGGCAGCTTCGAGGCAAGTTTTTCCGTGCCTGAGAGCAAGTATGGCGAGCACAGGGTAACAGCGGGATACGGTGCCGGCAACGCGGCCAACGCTATCTTCACCATGGAATCAGATCCCCCACCTGTACCCACACTCATTTCACCAGCCGACAGAGGCCGGCTGGGATTCATTGGCGAGGTGGCGCCTACGTTCGACTGGTCTGAGGTATCCGACGACAGTGGAGTTCGCTACAGCCTGCAAATAGCCAACAGCGCCAATTTCACTACATCCTCTTTAATAGTTTCGGTTATAGATTTAACCGAAACAAGCTACACTCTAGAAGAGACAGAAGCACTGCCCCTTGGTACCTACTACTGGACTGTGCAAGCTGTAGATGGTGCAGAGAACGAAAGCGGCTGGACCGCAGCCTATTCTTTCCGCATCGGACTTCTGCCCCGGTGGGGACTTATTGCCGCCATAGCCGCTGCAGTGGTGCTCCTGGTGGCCCTGATTCGTGCCCTGGTAATAAGGCGGGGCATATATTACGACCGCTGGTAAGAGGATTCATAACCCCTGCTTCGTGAAATCTTAAGCACTAAATACGAAATACTAAACAATACCAAAGCCCAAAACTCTAATGAATAAAACTGATTAGGATTCCTCAATCTGTCAGGAACAGATTTTGAATTTTTGAAATAATGTAGTACGAGGCTTGAGCCTCGTGCTATAAGGCACGACCTTAAAAGGTCGCACTACAATTGACATTTGGGGTACAACCCTGAAGGGTCGCACTACGAGCATCATGACAACCTTTCTGTCATTGCGAGGCTGACTTTAGTCAGCCGAAGTAATCCTTTCTTTCTATGTCGTTGCGAGGAGCGTAGCGACGAAGCAATCTCGGTGGGGCTTGGAGATTGCCACGTCCCGATAAATCGTGACTCGCAATGACAATGTGGAAAAAGTGCTCGCAATGACAATATGGAGAAGATGCTCGCAATGACATATTAAAACGCAGGGATAAAACCCGAGCAAGAAATCCTAAACTCCAAAAAATGTCAAAGCACTAATAACCAAAATTCAAAACCGAACGTTTTGGTATCTGAATTTCGATATTTAGATTTGTTTAGTGCTTAGAAATTAGTATTTAGAATTTAGCCAATGGCTCTTACTTTTTAGCAGCATTTTCGTTTATAATAGCAAAAAGGAGGTTGATCAAATGCGCTGGATATCTCGACTGCTGGTTATTTTCGTAATCTGCCTTGTAGCTGTTACCCTGCCGGCTGCGACGGCACAAGCCCAGGGTGCCGATATTCTGCTCTCCCCCGACGACGGAGTTCCCGGGGAGGAGATTACCGTCTACGGTTATAATTTTACACCCGACAGGTGGGTTGATATTTACTACTATCAGAACGGCACCAGGACCTGGGTAGCCGAAGTTAGAGCCGACGATGACGGAGATTTCCACGTGGATTTCGAAGTTCCCGAAAGCTACACCGGAGACCACGAGGTGTTGGCTGAGGACACGTATGACGTCGATGCTTCCGAATACTTTGATGTGGAGCCGGGCCTGACAATAGACCCTGAAGAAGGGACTGTGGGCACTATTATTACCGTGGAAGGCCATGGGTTTGCCGAAGACGAGGAAGACATCGAGTTGATGTATTACCTAAATGGCAACGACTATGAAACGGTAGCAGATGATATTGAAGCGGACGAGGATGGCTGGTGGGAAGTGAGTTTCCAGATTCCTTCTTCTGCCAGGGGAGACCATTACATAGACGCTCAAGGTGCTGACAGCGAGTTGAGAGATGTCGAGGATGCCACCTTTGAAGTAATGCCGGAAATAAGCCTGGATAATTCATCGGGCAGCGTGGGCGACAATATAATGATGACGGGCAGCGGATTTGCTGCTGACGAGAGGGACATCAGGATATTATTTGCTGGAGCGTCAGTGTTCACGGAAATCAGAACTGATGACAAAGGTTACTGGGAGGAAAACTTCGTGGTACCCGAGATGCCCACAGGCACTTATAGCGTCACTGCAGAAGGAGAATATACCCCAGAAGAAGACATCAGCGCACTCAGCTTTGAGATAGGGCCTGGCTTGGTACTGTCCCCCGACGAAGGACATGTAGGTATGAACCTGACCGTCACCGGCGGTGGATTTGACCCCGACAATAATGTGGTCATAAAGTACGACGGTAGCGAGGTAGAGACAGCCATGCCCAACGGAGAGGGCAGCTTTGAGGTAAGCTTTCCCGTGCCTGAGAGCAAACATGGCGCGCGCCAGGTGACAGCCGAGGTTGGTGGCGAAACGGAGGCCACCGCTATCTTCACCATGGAATCAGACCCGCCGGACACACCGGAACTCATTTCACCAGCCGACGGAGACAGGGCGGGATTCGTAGGCAAGGTTAGATCGATATTCGAATGGTCGGAGGTATCCGATGACAGTGGAGTGTACTATAGCCTGCAAATATCAACCAGTGCCAATGTTACCGCCACTGAAGGGTTTGCTGACCCAGTAGTTTCTATTTCGAACATAGTCGGAACGAACTATACGCTGGAGAAGACAGAAGCCTTGAGATATGGCACCTATTATTGGATTGTGCAAGCCGTAGATGGCGCGGAGAACGAAAGTGGCTGGACCGCGGCCGGCTCCTTCCGGGCTGGAGTCATGCCTCTATGGGCGTTCATTGTTATCATGGTCGCAGTAGCGGGAGGTATTGCCGCCGCGGTTTACTTCTTCTTAATAAGGAAAAGAATATATTACTACTAGAGGAGGGCCGTTGCCAGGAGCTTGCCGCGCGGAGTTTACCATGAGCGAGGTTAGATTCTTCGCCCCCGACAAGTCGGGGCTCAGAATGACAAGAGGCGATGGGCTCGCAATAACAAATAAAAGGGAGTAGTATAGAGGGAAAAGAGGAAAATAAAGGCACAGAGAGAAGGAGGAAAAAATGAAGTTAACAGTTATTGGACTGGGGCAGTGTGGATGCCGGATTGCTGACCACTTTGCCAGGCTGAATTTCAAGGCTCGTGCTCAGCGCAAGGCAACCATAGCCCCCACCGTTATTGCCGTGAATACAGACCAGGCGGACCTGACCGGGCTAAGGTTTATCAAGAACGACTACACGCACCGGGTGCTCCTGGGCTTGCGCCAGACCCTGGGACACGGGGTAGGCAAGATAAACGAGCTAGGAGCTCAATTGGCCAAGGAGGACAGTGATAAGGTACTGGATGCCGTGAAGGCTACCCCACAGTTTTACGAGACACATGCCTTTTTTCTTATCGCTGGCGCCGCTGGAGGCACCGGGTCGGGAGCGTTGCCCATAATAGCCAGGGCAGTTAAGGATAGATACATAAGCAAGCCAGTTTATGCTCTGGTAGTTTTACCTTTTGAGCATGAGCAGACCACGGAGTCCAGGAGCACATATAATACCGCCACCTGCTTGAAATCCACTTACGATGTAGTGGATGCCATCTTTCTCGCTGATAACCAGAGATATGTAAGAAAAGATGCCAGTCTTGTGAGTAACATAGATAGAATAAACAGGATGATTGCCGAGCCCTTCTATGATTTAATGTGTGCCGGTGAGGTAACTAAGGCCAAATATGTAGGTTCGCGAACGATAGATGCCGGGGACATAATTGCCAGCCTGGAAGGGTGGACAGCCATTGGCCTGGGGAGAACTGAACTGCCGTCGTTCCGCTTCCCCTGGGAGATAAGGAAGAAAACTTTCCGCGACAAAGCTCTGGAAAGCTTCAGAGGGACACAAGCCTTAGACGCCACCATCTCCGACCTTTCCCTCACCTGTGACCCCAAGGATGCCGGCAAATCCATATATATCATATCCGGTCCAGAAAAAGAGCTGAATATGGACATGGTCAAGAGCATTAGCGATTACATCAAGGAGCTGGCATCCAACGCCCTGATTCGAGGCGGCGATTTTCCCGGAGAAAGACGCTTTATCGACGTTACCTTGATATTATCCCAGTTATCCTTTGTGCCCCGGATAAAAGACTTTTACGAGCAGGCTACGCAGTATGCCCAGGAATATAAGGGACAGCTCGAAGAAACTAAGAAGAGGATTGCGTCGCTGGCTGAGCTGAGCAAAGACCTGCCCAGCCTGGAATGAAGCCGGGACAAGCCCGACCCTCGATTGCCCTACCAACACAGTGGCGAGGTTTGTCCTCGCATGCGCGAAATCCCAAATTTCAAGCACCAAAACCTAAACAATAGCGAAATTAAAAAATCAAAATGACAACTGAAATCCAAATGCTTAAATGTCAAACCTACTCCGTTTTGTCATTTGGATTTTGGGCTTGATTTGACATTTGAGCTTTGTCATTTGTCATTGTTTAGAGATTTGTCCCGACAATGTCAGGATGAAATCGGCATTTAGAGCTTGGATTTTAGGATTTGGAATTTAGCCAATGGGATTGCCACGCACCTTTCAGGTGCTCGCAATGACAAAAAGAAAGGGCTCAGGATGACAAGAAGTGAACTAGCTTTCCCGGAGCCAACCTTTTGCTTCCCTGGGGACGAGACCCCTGGCGGCCTGGACCACCAGAGCCAGGCTCATGAGAAAATCATCATGTCCCTCTTGAGGGTCAACATAAAAGTTCATCGTTTGATTGGGGCGATACCTCGCCTTGGCTCTTTCCAGCTCAAACAGGGTCTCTTTATACTCCCTGGAGCCATCCTGCTTGTAGAGTTTAAGCCTGCCGGCATTAACAAAGGACAATAGCTCAAAGCCCATGCCGGATTTGCTCTTTGTGGTAATGACGAATGGAATGACCCTACTCCCCAGCTCCTTTCTGAGAAAACTGGCTACGGGCTGACCGATGCCGGTGGCGTCCACCACTATCCTGCCGCAGTTCCAGACACTCCTAAGGATATCCGCCATCTGGGTATAAAGCTGGCTATAGGGCGTTCCCGTCCACTGGTATTGTTCCACAACTTTCAACACCGGCTGCGATGGGTTGGTGGCATCCACCTCGGCAATGGTGATTACCGTGGAATCATGTCCTCTGCCCCTCTCATTGCCAGTAGTCGCTCCTCCCATCATTTCCTGCTCGTATTCCCCGGCCAAATCTACGCCAGCAATATAGGTCTTTTTCTCCTCAGGATGCGATTGCCTGTGGTGTTCTCCCAGCACCAGAGCTATCTGCTGTCGTGATAAGAAGCCCCCGCTGTGGGTGATGGGTAATAAAGCATATTGAGTCCTGAACAGGGGATGGTCTTCGCCCAGTCTTTGCCGCTCTGCCTGGACAAACCTGATATAGTCGGGATTGTAGCGGCCGACCTCCTGCCAATCATACCTAAAGTGGCGCTTAATGCCGTCTTTTCTTGCCAGTTCCAGATTAGCCTGTTTTACCTCTTCCAGCAAGGTGCTATCGTCCCAGGCGGTGCCATAAAGAATCGTAGTCACGTTGGCGGCTGAACCCATGGGGCGGAATTCCCTGGTGTACTTTTCCTTGGTGACATCCTGTGCCTCATCAATCTCCAGAAGTATGTCAGCGGTATGCCCTACCACTGAAGACGAGCCCTCAGCCGACAAAAAGATGGCTTCGGCGTTGCCGAGTTGGACAATATAGCCCATGTGGAGACGATAAATGCCATCGAAACCAAAATCATCCAGCCTCTGTTTCAACCTTTCCATAGAGATAATGGTCTGAGGCTTAAAAGTCGGGGAGCATTTTATAAGATTGCCTCCTCTGGCCATATACAGTGTTAACAGTAGAAGTTCCAGATGCGCTGAGAGCTCGTTTTTACCTCCCTGTCTGGCAATCTCCACCGAAAGGATCAGTCCCCTTCCCTTCTGGATAGAGTCCATAGCCGCCCGGGCTACTTCCAGCTGATAAGGTCTTAGCTTCACTTTTCTCGTGCCCCCCGAGATTGCTTCGGCTGACGAAGTCAGCCGAAGCAATGACAGGAGGAGGAAGGCTCCTCACAATGACACCCTACACGTCGTTGCGAGCGGAGCGAATGCGGAGCGCGGCAATCTCCATCCTCAGCAGCGAGGCTTGTCCTCGCCCAAACCTATCGGCTGGCCACCTTTATGCCCACTCCAACCCCGAGGGGCACAGCGACTTCGGTCAGGACTTTCTGGATAGCTTCCTTGAGAGACTTCTTCTGCTCTCTGGTAATTTGATAGCGGGTTCGTACCAGCCGGGCTATGATATTGACTGCCTCGAAGTGCAGGTCAATTCGCTCTGGCTGCTCTTGCAGAAGTTCCCTGAGCTTTACTCTGAGAAGGGCAATCTCCTCGTCAATCCCCTCAATATGAGAAGCTTCTTCCAACTCGAGTTTCTCCGCTTCATCCAGAGCCCGGCTATAGAAGCCCCGCGGGCTACTCTTTCGCTTGCTTTTTCCTTCTGCTGCCATAACACTTACGGGGTCCCCGAAAATTCGCAGAATTTTTGGGGGTTTTCACCGAGGCTTTGACCAAGCCATAGACGAGGACATGAGCTGCCAGGTTGTAATCCTGCTTCTGAAGAGCCGCCGGCAATAGTTTCAAACTCAATCTACTTTCCTTATTGAACCCTTATTACCCATTTAGCGAAGCTAAATAATAGCACAGGTGTTCTAAAGGGGCAAAGGAGTTTTGTCACCTCAAAAGGCAGCTTTCAGGAGCGATGCTATTATCCAACCGAGAGCACCGCATATCGGGAAGGTCAGAATCCAGGCTAATACGATATTTCTAGTTACTCCCCACCTTACTGCGGAAAGGCGCTTCGTGGCACCCACCCCCATTGTGGCTGCGGTGGCACAATGAGTGGTGCTTACGGGAATACCCAGGCGCGAAGCTATTTCAATAACAGTAGCCGCTGAGGCCTGGGTAGCAAAACCATGGATGGGTTGTAGAGCAGTGATCTTCATCCCCACAGTTCTAATAACTCGCCAGCCGCCCACCGCGATGCCCGAGCTAATGGCTAAAGCGGATACGATTATTACCCACCATAAATTACCATTAAGCGCAATTTCGTCCCAAACCGTGGCCGCCTGCCCAAGCTGACCAATTCGCTGATAATAAATTATCAGTGCCATGGCAATGACACCTATGGGCATCTGACCATCATTCTTGCCGTGGCTATAAGCTAAAAAAGCGGTAGTAAGCCACTGCAGACGGCTGAAGACAACTCTCATCCTGGATGGAGCGCTTCGGCGAAATATCCAGAGCAGGACAACCATAAGTACAAAGCCACCGATGAAGCCCAAGGTAGGAGCAGCAACCACTGATACCCCAATCCGTTGCAGGATATTCCATTCCACTTTCTCACTACCCGCCACTGCCATCCCTGCCGCTGCCAGCCCGGTGACAAAACTATGACTTATACTTACCGGCAGGCCGAAGCGAGTAGCTATAGTTCCCCAGACGATAACCGCTGCTAAAGCAGCAAACACTACTAAATATGAGATTGCCTCAGGTACTAAAATCCCCTTGCCGATGGTTTCGGCAACCTCCATGCCGGTAGCGGTACCAGCGAAGTTACAAAAGGCAGCCAGTATTATGGCGTTTCGAGGTGAAATAGCCCGGGAGCCAATCGAAGCAGCAACACTATTGGCAGCATCATTAAAACCATTAACTACACCAAAGCCGATGGCTGCCGCAATTACCAGAACCAGCAGAGCGAGCTCAGGCATGCTTCAATACTATACCCTCGAGGACGTTGGCGACATCTTCGCCCCGGTCGGTGGCGCTTTCCAGGTGGTCATAGATTTCACGCCATTTGATTACCTCACAGGCATCGAGATGGCAAACCTCGAACAACTCAGCCAGGGCAGCATGTTGTACATCGTCTGCCTCGTTTTCTAAGGTATTAATCTCCACGCACTGCTTTATAATCCTTGGGAACTGGTCATGGCGGCGCAAGCAGGGCATGGCTTCATTCAGCTTGTGTGTTACCCTGGCTATGATTCGGGCTAGCTGCCGGGCTCTTTCCGTGGGTTGGGCAATACTATACAGGCAGGCTGTTCTGCCCGCAGCCTCGATGAGGTCCATTACATCATCCAGACTATGGGCGAGGAGAGTAATATCCTCTCTGTCAATGGGAGTCACAAAGGTGCGGTGTAACCTCTGTATTATCTCGTGAGTGATGACGTCGCCTCTATGTTCTAACTCCTTAAGCTCTTTTGCTTTTGCTTCCACATCTTCATAATTGTCAAAGAGGTCAACCAGCATTTCCGCGGCAGCAACCAGATTGCTCGTCTCCTGTTCAAACAGGTTATAGAATCCCATGTCTCTGGGGGGCATGAAAAATTTAACCAAAGTGCACCTCTGTCAATACATGCCTCTCGTCGCAAAGTTCTCTTGGGCTGCGCTGCGTATTATAGCACACCTTTCGCTCCAAATCCTTGGAAAATGCAAAAGGCAAAAATAAAAGTGCAAAATCACAGAGCATACTGTAGGGTGGCATTTTATATGCCGCCACCGGCGGGGAGTAAATCCCTGCCCTACGTCCCGATTAAATCGGGATTGACCTTTGATTTTTGAATTTCGATCTGGAACGTTTAAGTAGGCTAGCCCTTATCTTCTCCCCACCACTTCTTTAGCCTGTCAGCAATCTCCTTTTCATAGCCCTGGTCACTGGGGACATAATAGCGTTTTCCCTGAAGAGAAGGCGGCAGGTTCTGTTGTCTGACGAAATGGTTGGGATAACCGTGGGCATATTTATAGCCCTTCCCATATCCCGTCTTGCGCATCAGGTCGGTTACCGGGTTGCGCAAGTGGAGTGGCACAGGCTCACTTCGACCATGTTGTATATCCTGTTGGACGCGGGAATAAGCCTGGTACAGCGAGTTGCTTTTGGGAGCGGCTGCCAGGTAAACCACTGCTTGCGCTAAAGCCAGGTTGCCTTCGGGTAAGCCCACGAAGTGCACCGCCTGCTGGGCGGCTACCGCTATTACCAGTGCTTGAGGGTCAGCGACGCCGACATCCTCGGAAGCAAAGCGTACGAGGCGACGGGCGATGTAGAGAAAGTCTTCACCGGCTTCAAGCATACGTCCTAGCCAATATAAGGCAGCATCCGGGTCGGAGCCGCGTAACGATTTATGCAGTGCCGAAATCAGGTCATAATGCTGGTCACCACTCTTGTCATAGAGCAAAGCACGGTGCTGCAGTGCTTGCTCAATGGCCGACAGGTCTATTGACCGCAAGCCCTCACTGTCAGGCACAGTAGCAAACGCTGCCATCTCTA
>Ga0307378_10006951_pt1 | contig 15307 bp, 10 predicted proteins | sample UN1MG_FD_202238 | JGI IMG/M metagenome (GOLD analysis project Ga0307378, IMG submission 202238) | Soil microbial communities from Risofladan, Vaasa, Finland - UN-1 | ecosystem: Environmental > Terrestrial > Soil > Coastal area > Acid sulfate soil | place: Finland: Risofladan, Vaasa | collected...
ATCGGGGGCGCGTTCGGCATCCGATTTTCTTATTATAATTTCACGACTCGGGTCCGTCAGTGCGGCTGTCGTTTTGTGAGAAGTTGGCATGAGTGTATCTGCCAGATGAATAGGTTTGCCGGCGTCGAGATCAGCCTTAAAATCTACTTCGATGATAAAATCACCAATACGGATGGAATCGCCGGTCTTAATGTCGGCCTTGTGTATTGCCTTGTCGTTCAGGTACGTTTTGTTGGCGGAATCCATGTCCTCGACAATCCATTTTCCATCCTTCGTCGTAAAGATCGCCGCGTGCTGTCTCGAGACCGCCCTGTCATGCAGAAATACCTGGCTGTGCGCATGCCTGCCGATATAAACAGGACCTCTGTCGAATTGAAACTCATTGACGACTTGATCATTTCGCTTTACAACCAAACGCATCTGTTTTTCTCCGGAGCATATTGGTTCTAAAGATCTATATATGATTATCACCGGTTTGGCACAATTCGTCAAGTAAAATAATTGGAAAATTTCGATTGGCACAGAAAACAAAATTTCCCGCCAATATATTGCATTACTTCAACTGTTCGTGTTATAATTACCACAGAATCGCACACCAGCGGGAACCATCATATTCGGGACTTTGTCGGTTTATAAAAACCTTCTGTACTTGTACATGCAGTAACACGATTACAGGTACACAAGTGCAGACAAAAAGAAAAGGGGCGGTTTTTCGCAAGAGCCCCGCGTGGTTTGGGACAATTTTCGGCTGAATTTCATAAAAATCAGCAGAAAACGGTAAAATACATAAAAAATCGCGTCAAGTTTTACGTTTTCGTTGAACTTATATAGTAGAAGCGCATGATTAACCACAAAGAGCACGCTGAATTGATCAAGAAAGCACAGCTTGGTGACAGGGAGTCTCTAAGTCGCCTGGCCGAGGTCGCGAGGGTACATTTGCGTGAATATGTACTGCGTCTCACGTTGCAGGAAGATTTAACAGAGGATATTGTGCAGGAGAGCATTTTAGAGATGTTTAAGGTATTCTACAAACTGAAAAAGGCAGACCGGTTTTGGGCCTGGTTGCACGGCATTGCTTTCAATAAAATTCGCAGTCACTATGGCCGGCAGTGGCGGCACAAGACAATTTCTCTTTCCGAGGTCGCCTGTGAGATTGCAACAGAGGACAGTCAAAACGCTCTGGCCGATATGGTCAACCGGGAATTGAAACAAATCGTTCTAAGGTCAATGCGGGAATTATCACCACGCCACAGGGCAGTATTAACCATGCGCTGTTACAAGGATATGGCGTATTCGGATATTGCCATGTTGATGGGCTGCTCTGAGTTTGGCGCCCAGGCATTGTTCTATCGGGCCAAAAAGGCACTGGCCAGAAAACTCTCTCGTCACGGGCTTGGCAAGGGATACCTGCTGACGGCTTTGGTTATATTCGGAAAGCTCACAGCCTCAACGGAGGCTACCGCCGCAAACTTATCTGTAACGGCTGCTACTCTCAAGGTCGGTGCGGCGGCTTCTTTGGCGGCAATGTTAACGAGCAAGACAGCAATCGTTTCGTTAACCGGCGCCGGCATGATTGCCGCAAGCACAGTGGCAATTACACACGGAACAAATAATATCGATAACAAACTGCAAAAAACCGGCACACAAACTTCCCTCAACACACCTCAACAAACCTGGGCTGACAAGCCTATGGAGCAATGCTGGTACTTTTTCCCTGAAGGCGCCGGCGGGCCCGTAATGATGCGTCTTTTGGAATTTAGCAAATCCGGCAAACAATCTTACTGCCAGTACCTGCAAAATGAGCATGCCAACTACTCCTCTGACAAAACTACTATCTATATGAACAATTTCCGCATGTATAATCCGGATCTGTCAGTAAGAAGACTGCCCACCGACGGCGAAGATTTGACTGATTTTATTTCTCGCATCACAGGCAGACCGGACGATATGGAATATGTTTCCGGCAAAGGAAAGGGGCTGCTGGTAATCTCCAAACGCAGCAGCGATTATGGGGACAGAATCTGGAGGATAGACCGCCACTTCAACGTTCTGGAAGAGGAGTATTTTCAATTCGACTGGCCCCAAAGTGCGAAAATCATTGACAATCGAGACGAAATGCATAAGCGGGGCTGGACATATTTCAGGATATCCGGCCGGCTTAACGGACAGCAAGTCTCCGGAACCGGACAAATACCATTTGTGTATGCGGCAAGCAAGAGGTTCGGCCCCTGGCTTAAATTGCAAATTGGCAGCAGCGTAAAAATTGTTGATAGCCCGGCAGCAACCTGCGTGTTTGACGCAAGCGAAAAAACAGTGGCAAAGTACACGGGCGGCAGCTTCTTTAAAGGGTTGGGGCGGCCATGGATGGGGCTGCATACAATCGATACGGTGCGCCGGGATGCAGCCGAACAAGAGGTGTGGTTCGAAACCAAAAAGATATCGGGCTCTAATAAAGCAGAAGTCGTGTTGACGGTCGAGCAGGTCAAGCTGGTATATACCATTGATATGGAAACCGACGTTATCGATAAGATAAGATTCTCAACCGGCGGCAGCGATGAGGGCGAGCTGCAATTTTCTTATCTGCAAAATATTGATAATCCCGGCAGCGAATTTGCCCGACCGGGGACAGGTAGTTACCGCAAACCACTGCAGAGCCCACCGGGCATGCTATGGCTTGTGACATTAATAAACAATCGCTGGTAAATTGAATTGTATCTTAAACGAAGAAACACGGGGCAGAAAGGAAGGTGCACAATGGCTTACAAAACAAATGTTATGACAAAACCGGCAATTTTGGGATTTTTTGCAGTACTGGTTGGCGCCGCAGCCATTGCAGGAGGCGGGTTTGGAGGAGGTGGGTTTGGAGAAGGCGGGTTTGGAGGAGAGACTCTCACCCTGAATTATTTTTACGTCGATGCGGTCCATGGAAATGATGACAACGAAGGATTAACTCCGGGAACAGCGTTCGCAACCATTCAAAGGGGCATCGAGGCGGCTATGGAGGGCGACGTAATCCGGGTCTATCCGGGTTTGTACCAGGAAGAAATCAATTTTCTGGGCAAAGCGCTCGTTGTGCAGGGTGTTACTGCAGGCACTGCCGGCATACCTGTGCTCCATAATCCCGGCGATTTTGCAGTCTCGTTCTACAGTGGCGAAGGTCCGGACAGCATCCTGAAGAATTTCATTATAAGAAACAACTTCATGGCAGTGTTCATTGCCGGTAGTTCTCCCACGATAAGCAATCTGACGATAATAGACAACATATACGGCATCGAGGTTTCCGACGGCTCAGAGCCCAATATCAGCAATATTATTTTCTGGAACAATATCAACAGTGACCTTTTCGGATGCCGGGCGCGGTACAGTCGTGTCAATGACACGGGCATAGGCGAAGGCAATATCGACGGCAACCCGCTCTTTGTCGATCCGGAAAACGGTGACTATCATCTACGCTCCAATCGAGGCCGGTATTGGCCCGAGCATGACGTTTGGGTCCTTGACGGGGTGACAAGCCCTTGCATCGATGGCGGCGATCCGAACGCCGAGCCTTTAGATGAGCCGGAACCCAACGGCGGCCGAATCAATATGGGCGCTTATGGAGGCACGTTGCAGGCCAGCCTTTCACCATACGAGCTAACGAGCTTTCCGGGTCAGGCTTCCGACCCAAGTCCTGCCGACGGAGCAGTAGATGTTGAAATGGATGTCATATTGAGCTGGACAAAGGGTGTAAATGCTGTCTCACATGACGTTTATTTCGGAATGGACAATCCGGGTTATCCGGTCGCACTTGCATTTATGGGTAATCAAACCACGACGGAATTCGATCCCGGCCGGCTGGATAGAGATACCACATACTTCTGGCGTATCGACGAAGTCAACAAAAACGGCAAGAGGACCGGTTTGCTGTGGAAATTCACAACTATCGCACCACAGCCACCACCGCCGAAAGGCAGGGGTTGCTTCACGAGCGAAACAGGCGTTTGGGTGGACGGAACTCTTGTTTCAATATCAAAGGTTGGCCTGCGACGTAGCGTCGGCCAAATTGACGGCGCCACGATAAGGAATTCGTCGCCGCCTTTGCCGTATCTGGGTAAAGTTCAAGAGCTGCAAGAGCATGAAGGCGTCTTTGAATGCTATGATGTTCTGCTGGAAAGCGGCAATCGCATCGCCGTGGCCGAGCGCCATTACTTTTTGACAGAATCGGGCGACTGGGTAGCCGTACAAAATCTCAAAACAGCAACTAAGCTGCAAACGCCAAAAGGCTCGATCGGGATTGTTAACGTAACCAAGAGACCGATGCCGTACGTGGGCAAGGTTTACAATCTCAAGGTCGAAGGGTCGGACCGGTACCTTGTCGGCAAAGATGCGGTTATCGTGCGTGATTACTAAAAAACCACATCTGCGTTCGGTCGATGCGAGTCGAATCCTGTTTCAGGTCGGCCGTGATAAGATGCAGACCCAGGACTCGCTTGATGGCGGAAGTATGCTACGGCTATATCGGCCGGAGTGTCATTAAAGATACATAGTCTTCATTGAAGGGATGGAAAAATGCGAAGCAAGGCAAATCATATCAGACCATTGCTGTTCGCACTGTTTCTGCTGGCGATGTTATGCACGGCTGCGACAGGCAAGATAATATACGTTGACGATGATGCCATCGCTGAATATGACGGCTCAAGCTGGGCGTTTGCGTACCTGAGCCTCCAGGAAGCTATCGCCCAGGTACTGCCCGGTGATGAAATCCGGGTGGCAAAAGGTGTATACAGGCCCGATGATCACCGAACATCAGAAGGATGGCGGGGTGGCGGGAAAGTAGCATCTGGTGACAGAACGGCTACGTTTGAACTCATCAATGGAGTAACATTTAAGGGCGGCTACGCCGGGTACGGTGAACCTGACCCTAATGCCAGAAACATCAATCTCTATGAAACCATCCTCAGCGGAGACCTGGATGCAAATGACGTCGATGTAAACAGCCCCGGTGACTTGCTGAATGAACCCAGCAGAGAAGACAACAGCTACTACGTCGTGACCGGCAGTGCAAACGCCGTCCTTGATGGATTCACCATCACCGGCGGCACAAGCGCAGGGCTGTTCAATGAGTACGGTACATCGCTGATTTCCAACTGCACTTTCAGCAAGAACTCGTCAAAGTCTCGAGGTGGCGGGATATATAACTATCGGAGCAACCCAAGCCTGACCAATTGCACATTTACACGGAACTCAGCCAAGGGTGGGGGCGGGATATACAACTATCTGAGCAACCCGGACCTGACCGATTGCACATTCATCGAAAACATAGCTCAGCTTGGCAGTGGGGGTGGGATACACAATAAAGAAAGTAACCCAAACCTGACCAATTGCACATTCATCGGAAACATGGCACATTACGGAGGCGGAATGTACAACGAGAAAAGCGGACCGCTCCTGGCCGATTGCACATTCACTGGAAACTCGGGGTATAATTACGGAGGCGGGATGTATAATACCCTTAAAAGTTACCCGAATTTAAGCAACTGTATATTCAACGGAAATTTGGCGTATAGTTATGGGGCCGGCTTGTCCAACAACGACAGCAGCCCGGCCCTGACCAATTGCACCTTCACGGGAAACTCGGCGCCAAACGGAAGTGCTGTAGCATGTAACTCTCGGGGACATGCACAGGGGAGCACTATCAGCTTAATCAACTGCATCCTTTGGGATGGCGGCAATGAAATATGGAATAACGACTCCTCAATATTCATCGTCTCATACAGCAACGTCCGGGGCGGCTGGCCCGGCGAAGGCAATATCGATGCCGAACCGCTGTTCATCAACCCACAAGGCCCGGACAATATCGGCGGCAACGAAGACGACAACCTGCGCCTTGCCCCCACCTCGCCATGTATTGATTCAGGTGACCCTGGCTATGTGCCCGGGCCCAACGAAACTGACTTTGACGGCAACCGGCGCATCGTAAGAGGCCGCATAGATATGGGCGCTTATGAGTTCCAGCCTATAATATATGTCGATGACGACAACCGTCTCGAAGTATGGCAGGGCTCGGAAATCTATAACCCGCTGGAGGATGGGACCGAACTACACCCTTTCAACGATATCTGGAAAGCCATTGATACCGCGAAAGACGGATATGCGGTTCTTGTCAAGCCGGGCGTGTACAGCAAGATCGATTTTAAGGGCAAGGCAATAACGATTGCAGGCGTCGAAGGCACGGCTGTAATTGATGGTACGTCAGTCTCCCGGGGAGGCGGCACCGGGAGGGGACAGCAGGACGCGGTTACTTTCCATGCAGGTGAGGGGCCGGGCAGCGTGCTGAAAAACTTTGTTATTAAAGAAAACGGTATGGCAATATCCCTTAACTACGGCAGCAGCCCCACAATCTCCAACATCACAATCGTGGATAATGATTTCGGCATTGCGGCCTATGAGAATTCGAACCCAGACATAAGTAATTGTATTTTCTGGAACAACAAAGACGGTGACCTGTTCCAGTGCCAGGCCCGCTATAGCTGCATTGAAGGTGGAGGCGGAGGCCAGGGGAACATAAGCGGCGATCCGCTCTTTGTAGATGCGGCCAACGGTGATTACCACTTGAAAAGCGAAGGCTGGCGATGGAATACGAACAGCGAATCCTGGACATGGGACGATGTTACCAGTAGATGTATAGATGCCGGTGACCCTGATTCACCGCTGGCTGACGAGCCGATGAGCGTACCGCGAGACCCTGACAATATTTACGGTGTAAATCAACGCATCAACATGGGAGCCTTCGGCGGAACAGCCCAGGCCAGCATGCCTCCATCCGACTGGTCGATTCCGGAAGATTTAACTGCTCCCGAACCTAACCCGGCCCAGTGGGCCACGGACGGCGCGCCGATAGAAGCCTACGGGGGAACTGGAGAATACGATTATTTGGCCCGGATGACGGCTCTCGAAGCAATCGATGACAGCGGGACGGTGGAGTATTTCTTCGAGTGTACAACAGAGCCTGCTCACAGCAGCGGCTGGCAAAGCTCGAACTCTTACAGCGTTACGGTAGGCCTGAGCGGACAAAACCATCTTTTCCGCGTTAAAGCCCGTGATTTATACGGCAACGAGACCGCGTGGTCTGAGGAACTACCGGCGGAATTAGCTCCAAGACAGCCAAGGCCGTAGCGTTTCTTAAAGATTTTGTTGAAAGTTAATTCAGCAATAGATATAATACGGAACGAATCATGCGTGCGAATGTGGAGTAAAATGTGCGCCGAAACAGCGCAGAAATTGTTAGTTTTCATGCAGGAAAACATCGCGTGAAAAGAAAGATGCGGAATAGAGGATTCATCCTGTTAGAAATTGAGAATCCTGATTGGGAAAGTGGAAGATTTCTAACGGGATTCACTCTGGTCGAGCTTTTAGTGGTTATTTCCGTAATATCTATGCTGGCAGGTATTTTGCTGCCGGCACTGAGTACGGCCAGGCACCAGGCCCGAAAACTGCTCGGAGCGAGCAACCAGCGCCAGATTGTCAGCGCAGTGAGCCTCTATACTGAAAACAATAACCAGCAGTATCCTGAATCAATTGCGACCTTAGGGGACGAGTTGTTGAACTGGAATTGGCAGGAACCGATGATGTTGACGGGTTATCGTGCGCGCAGCCCCCGTATGTATCGTTCAATGAGTGCTTATTTGAGAAACTATATCGAAGATGCAGCCACTATGTTCTGTCCTAACGCGCCTCGAAGATACATGTACCTTCAGGAGGCCTGGAATGCCGGCGATGAATGGGACAATCCGCAAACCCCGCCCGTGCAAGACCCGGTTAGCGGGACGTATTGCTTCTATTGGAATTACACGGGTTATCTCGAAGAAAGGAATTATCTTTTCAAAGGGCCTCGAAATGCTGCGGGCGGCAGTTGGCAGAGCAACCTGCTTGTAAGTGATTACTTCGGCTACGACCATTTTCGAAACCCAAACTCATACGGCAGTTGTGAGAGATTTCCGAGAGCTTCAATCACAGAAGGAACACTGCTCTCATCGGCGTATTGGTCTGACAAAAACAGTGCCGGCTCAGGTGCGCCGGAAATCAAGCTGCAGGCCGGTTACACAGATGGGCACGTAGAAAATTTCTCCGCCTCGGATACGATAGCTATGAGAGTTATAAAAGAGCCGGAAACCGGCGAGCCTTACCCCGGCGGCGACGGCATCGGACCGGGTATTTTTTACCTGCCGCGAAAAGCATTGCATTGACCGCATCGTGAATTTCGACTGATTTTCTCTTTAATCAGCAAAGAATTCTCAAAATATCGCGTCAAGTTTGGCGATTTCGTTGAACTTAATAATAGAGGCTGATAATAAACCGCCCCGGTGAACGCTGAATCAGCCGGTAAAGCATTAACCGGCTCTCACATGATGCCTCTATTGGTCTGAAAAAACACCTAAGAGCGAGTACACAAGCTATCTCGTAAAAAAAGTGTAATAACTGGAAGAGGATATGGACTTTTTAAATAAAGAGCCATTACTGAAACATCGGTTTGGAAGAACCTTCTTCGAAAAAGAAGGGAAACTGTAATGAGCACAAAAAAAGCTTTCACGTTGATAGAGCTTCTTGTTGTTATTTCCATCATAGCGCTATTGATAGCGATATTGGTGCCGGCACTACAAAAGGTTAGAAAACAGGCCAGGGCGGTTGTATGCCAGGCAAACCTCAAGCGGTGGGGGACCGTGCTGGCGCTGTACGCCGAGGAAAACGAGGGGCGGGTTCCCAGAGGCTCGATGGCAGCAGTGTGGCTTTTCCGGAGTTCATGGCTACCGGATGGCGACCCCAACAAACCTCCGGTCTATCACAATCTCAAAACCAAGGGCATAGCCTGTTGTCCCATGGCTGTCAGACCAGGGCCGGAAAGAGCAGAAGGCCTTATAATTTCCAGAAACTGGCGAATACGGTACTCGTCCGGCTCAACTTTTCAAGCGTGGCAAGTTGAGAGTCCGCCCCCGCGATTCCGCGGCAGCTACGGCTTCAACACTTCAATGGCTTTCTACACAAAGGCAAGGGACGTGGAGACGTATTCAGTCAAAGGCCTGGCAAACATTCCGGTGATTCTCGACTCCACGACACCGATGTTCGAGCATCACCATGATGGCGCCCCGCCACGACGCGGAACTCCATCCAATGCTTTTGGGGCCCGAGTCTTTTGTATCAACAGACACAATGAACATGTCAATGGCCTTTTCATGGACTGGTCGGTCAGGAGAATTGGACTCAAAGAGTTATGGACTCTGAAATGGCATGATGATTATGACACAGCCGGCCCCTGGACAAAAGCCGGCGGCGCCCTGCCGGAAGACTGGCCCGCATGGATGAGAGGCTTCAGGGACTACTGACGACAACACACGACAAAGAAGAGAATTATGCGTAAAGGCAATAGGGATTTTTTATAAAACTCCACCCCACAGCCCCAAATTTTACTTGTTTTGTAAGATTATAAAGATAAAATACATTTTTCCAGCGAAGAACGTTACCTCAGCTACTTTTATTGCCTTTATTGATTGAGGCGTCCCTATAGCGTTGAAGCAATGCCAGGCTAAGTCGGAGAAAGTTCTATGGTGCGAACACATAGAGCATTCACATTAATTGAACTTTTGGTGGTGATCGCCATCATCAGTCTGCTGACGGCCATCCTGCTGCCCGTGGTGCACCACATCCATCGGCAGGCCAAATCCATGGTTTGCCGATCGAACCTTCGCCAATGGGGTCAGGTCGCCGCCGAATGGACGCTTGAGAACGATACTGATCCCACTAAGGAACGGCTCAAGCGGTGGTACGCCTCGGGTGAGCAGGGGGACGGCTATGGATCTGTGGTCTTTAACACTCCGGACCACAACGATATCCTGCTCTGCCCTATGACGCGAAAGCCAAGGCGCTGGATCCTGCCAAACACAGGGGGCGGTATCCATCTCGCCTGGTGCGAGGCCAAGCGACAGGACTCTGCGGATTTGGAAGCGGTTTACTTCGGAAGCTACGGACTGAATGCGTGGACCTACCTGTCGGGCGTCATGCAGCCTCAGCGGATCATAGTCGATCCAATCAACTGGGCAGCGCACGCCGGGAAGGCCGCTGATGTGCCACTCTTGCTGGACTGCCGCGTGCCAGGTATGAATCCGAGCCCCACGGACAGACCGCCGAGCCAGGAAGATTCATTCGGCTCACACATGGCGCTGTTTTGCTTGAACCGGCATCACGGGGCCGTGAACGGACTATTCATGGATTGGTCGGTCCGGCGGGTGGGTCTCAAAGAGCTGTGGGCTCTAAACTGGCATCCACTTTATGAAACGGCAGGCCCATGGTCCAAAGCCGGCGGCGTCCAGCCGTCCGACTGGCCGCATTGGATGAGAGGATTCAAGGATTATTAAAAAACTCAAATTTACAGATTCGGATTGAATGCTGATTATAACCGTTTCCTGCATGTGCTGGAGGACGAGCTTTTTAACAATAATATAAGGCAATTTGCCATTCTGAAAGCTATAGTTCATTGCGAAAATCGATGTATTTTTCTCAAACTTAGGGGTTTTTTAAGATGGATTCTGGGGGGACGATTCGCTCAAGAAGCACTCCTTGTGTATGACGATATAAGGGGAAGTTTGAACTCACATAAACCCTTATTACACAAGGAGGTGCATTATGTTGAAACGCAAAGCTCTAATGGAATCAATATCGTCAAACCTTCACAACTTTCTCAAAAAAATAGGCAACAATTTGTCAGTGCCGGACAAAATCCTGTCGTTCCGGCCGCTGTTCATAAAATCTTTAAGCTTACAGATAAACGCGGTGTGCTGGTAGTAGATCGTGGATTCGATGGATGGGTGATGTTCGAAGACTGGCTGGATAGCAAGTATCGTTTTGTTGCCAGACTTGTGGGAAAACGGCATTTGCTGCGGAAAAGCTTAGGAGAAAACCCCTAAGTTTGAGTTTTTCTTCACTTGACATGGACATTCACTATATGTTATACTAATTATCATTAGGAAATGGGAAAAGCCTTTGATTGCCCTGCTATACAAGGATGGGAGACGGAGGATACAAGAATGACGACGGTGAGAAATACTCGACTTTTGGGGACAATCCCCTCATTAATCATAATCTGTCTGGTCAGCTTTCCTGCTTATGCACAATACGGCGGCGGGACGACAGCTTCTGCCCAGACGAACACTTATGTCTTCCTGCCTGGACAAAGTACTGTGGTTCAGACCGGTGGGATTGCCGGCGTCCACTGGACCTATTCGGTCGAAGGGCTGTTCCAGCTTACTGTTGATCCGAACGCAGGCACCGCTTCATTCGCCCATGTCGATGCGAATGCGACAGACGACAGCCAATTGCAACGCACGCTGGACCCCAACGAGGTATTCGGCATGACCACGCTTGTCGGCGAGGTCCTTGACGATATGACGATCTCGTTTATGGGCAAAGCCGCCGACGGCAGCGATGTTCTCATCACGGTGACCATCGAGGATGATCTGGCATACCTTGTCGGCCAGACCACCCCTCCGCCCAACACCGCCGATTTCTTCCTGTTCAGCCTCGATGCCGTTGCCCAAAGAAAATACGGCGGCGGTAAGGGTGAGCCTAACGATCCTTACCTGATTTACACAGCCGAACAGATGAATGCAATAGGGGTCGAGCCAAACGACTGGGACAAGCACTTCAAGCTGATGGCGAATGTTGATCTGAGCGAGTATACAGGAGACGATTTTAATATTATTGGATACTATGTAGATTGGGATAACAACAAACCATTCACCGGTGTTTTTGACGGTAATGACCATACAATTTCAAACTTCACCTACACTTCCACGGATAGAGACTACGTCGGCCTTTTCGGATACGTAGCTGATCCTAATACGCAGATCAACAACATGGGATTGATTGATCCGAATGTTGATGCGGGAACGGGAGAATGTGTGGGTTCGTTAGTTGGCAGGCTTGGAGCGGGATTTCGAAGAGGAGATATTGTCAATTGCTATTGTGAAGGTGGCAGCGTTTCAGGCTTTCAATTTGTCGGCGGCTTAGTGGGATTCCATAATTGGAGATCCACAATCACCAACTGTTATGCCACTTCAACCGTTTTGGGAGTTGAGGATGTAGGCGGACTGGTGGGAGCCAATCACGGCATAATCACCAACTGTTATACGATAGGTAACACCACCAGCCACAGGCGCCTCGGCGCCCTCGCAGGTTCTAATGAAGGCACAATCTCCAACTGCTATTCAATGGGCAGTGTTTCCGGGGACAGGTTCGTCGGAGGACTGGTGGGACAAAATGGCGGCACGTATTCCGGACGGGAAGGGATGGCCTTTCCTGGTGACATAGACAACTGCTATTCGAGATGTAGTGTTACGGGAACTGCTATTATTGGTGGCCTGGTGGGATACAATAATGTGGGCACAATTACCAAATGCCATGCGACCGGCAGGGTTATGGGAACAGTGGATGTAGGCGGCTTAGTTGGGGCAGGAAATCGGTTGGAGTTTTGGAGCGAAGAAGTTACGTTCTCTTTCTGGGATACTCAGACCAGCGGGCAGGTAACAAGCGATGGTGGGACGGGCAAGACAACAGCCGAGATGCAGAGGGAAAGAACCTTTACTGATACCGGTTGGGACTTTGTGGACGAGACTGCTAACGGCACTGAAGATATCTGGTGGATTCTCGAAGGGCAGGGCTATCCAAGGCTTTGGTGGGAGCTGGTAGAGGAGAACTCTGTTGTGAGCCCTGAAAACTGATTTTTTTCAGTTTTACATCTGTATTTTGCCTGATGTTCTCCGATATAATAATAGGCTGCTTATCGTATTTGAATCAGGCACGGGAGATATGGTTGTATGTGCGACGGAAAATTAGTTTTAGCTTTGCCCGATTGGGTCGGGCCCTTTCTTGAAAAAGCCCCTTCAGTCTTCGAAAATATTGAAGATAGAATGCGCCTTGCGATTGAACTCTCACGTCTGAATGTCAAAAACGAAACAGGCGGGCCGTTCGGGGCCGGTATCTTTGAGCGGGACAGTGGAAGACTTATTGCCGTGGGCGTTAATGTTGTAATTGATACGAACTGTTCATTAGCCCATGCGGAAATGGTGTGTATTGGCCTTGCCCAGCAAAAGCTCAAAACCTTCGACCTGGGCGCAGAAGGCATGCCTGCCTGCGAGCTTGCCAGCAGCACCGAACCATGCGAGATGTGTCTCGGAGCGATACCCTGGTCGGGAGTCCGAAGATTAATATGCGGCGCTCGCGGCCGGGACGCATGCGAAATAGGATTCGATGAAGGAGTCAAAGTGCCGGATTGGGTCGATACACTTGAGAGCCGCGGCATAACTGTTGTGCGGGATGTCCTTCGAAAAGATGCCCGCGAGGTACTGATAAAATATAAAGAATCGGGCGGCCTGATATACAACGGCAGACAGGCGACCTTTCCAACAAAAGAATCCGATCAAAGCTGACCAAAAAATATTTTAAGCGTTCTTCCTTCAAGAAAAAACCTGCCTTTTCGAATTATTATTGTTAATATAACCCGCCATGTACGCATTTATATCCATCATAATATCACTGGTTGTGCTGGTAACGCTGCTGCGGCTGAAGGTCAAAATCGGCCTGTCTATGGTGCTGTCGGCCTGTCTGCTGGCGTTGCTATTGGGCGTCTGGCCGTCGGAGGCAGGGAGGGCATTAACTGAAGAATGGCAAAGCAAGCCCCTAACACAAACGACGGGTTATCTTTTCATCTCGCTTACGGCCTTGCTCTTGCTGGTCAATGTCATCGGTGCTGCCATGGAAGAAATCGGCCTTTCTAAGCGGCTTGTACCGGCCATGCAGGACCTGTTCAAAAGCCGAAGGTTTGCCCTGGCTCTGATACCGCTGATGATGGGAATGCTGCCCACCCCCGGCGGAATTATGCTGTCGGCTCCCATGGTGCGAGATGCCGGCGATAAAATCGGTGTCGAACGCAGCCACTTGGCAGCCATTAATTTCTTCTTTCGACATCAATGGGAACCCATCTGGCCTCTTTTCCCGGTTATACCTCTCATCCAGAGCCTGCTTGGTATCTCAGCCTTCAAGCTGTTTTCCTGTCACATCGTCCTGACCGGTGCCGGTATCCTGGGCGGTATCATTGTCCTGCTGATGTTTGGCATACCGCCGAAGCGGCCCGAACACCTTCAGGTCAAACGCCACATCGGCCACAATCTGCTCGACTTCCTGCACGCCTTCTGGCCTATCGCATTTACCGCCGGTTTCTATGTTGCCTTTGACTTGCCCCCCGCGGTCGGTCTCTTTTTGGCAATTATCGGTTTGCTGATGATACACAAAGTTCCTCGTAAGCGATGGGGACACATCTTCAAAGCCGCCCGAGAGCCGGACATGGTCCTGCTTATTTTCGGCGCGCTGTTTTTTAAACTCAACCTCCAGACCAGCGGGGCCATCGGCAGTATCGTGGAATTTCTCACAAACGCCAATGTCCCCCCGGGCTTGCTTCTGTTCGGCCTGCCGATGCTGGTAAGCTTCTCGACAGGAGTAACGATGCCAACTGTGGCGATTACATATCCGTTCCTTATCGCCTTTATCGGCACTGGCTCCGAGGCTAAAATGGGGCTCGAAAGCCTGGCCTTTTCAGGCCTGCTTTTCGGCCTTTGGCTCACACCCGTTCACCTGTGTATAACCCTCTCGGCCAGCTTCTTCCAAACTTCGCTGCTCAAAATCATTTTCAAGCTGCTGCTCCCCACCGCAGCTGTTGCCATTGCCGGAATACTGATGGCTCTCTTATGCAGCTAAACATATTCATTTTGTTGACCAAAACTCAACAGACGCTAAAATTAAACCAGAATATGAAAATCTAACCAGAAGGTAACGTTCGGCACAGGAGATAACATTGCTGGGAGTCGATACTATTTTTAAAGCCGTTTTTCTTGTGGGTTTTGTCGCAGGCTATGTGATTCGAAAGATATATACATTCAGATGCAGACATGGCAAAGCCGTCAGAAAGCACAAGAGCGTAGTGGATATTAGTCTGATTAGCGCTGCCGGTCTGGCAATGGCTTTACCTTTGTTCTATATATTTACACCGTGGCTGGACTTTGCCGATTATCGCCTCCCCGGATGGCTGGGCTGGATAGGCACGGCTGTTTTCGCAATGGCACTTCTGCTCTTGTGGAGGTCGCACGCAGACCTCGGCCGGAACTGGTCTGCAATACTACAAATAAAGCAGGAACACACGCTCGTAACCAACGGAATATACCGCCACATACGCCATCCGATGTATGCGGCACACCTGCTGTGGGCGATTGCACAAGGATTGTTA
>Ga0307378_10006952_pt1 | contig 15302 bp, 15 predicted proteins | sample UN1MG_FD_202238 | JGI IMG/M metagenome (GOLD analysis project Ga0307378, IMG submission 202238) | Soil microbial communities from Risofladan, Vaasa, Finland - UN-1 | ecosystem: Environmental > Terrestrial > Soil > Coastal area > Acid sulfate soil | place: Finland: Risofladan, Vaasa | collected...
CCGCGTCTCATTTGGCGGCGGCGAAGGCGGTGTCGAGGTCGGCGATGATGTCGTCGATCGACTCGAGGCCGACGCTGAGGCGCACCAGGCCAGGCGTCACGTCGGACGCCGCCTGCTCCTCGGGCGTGAGCTGCGAGTGCGTAGTGCTCGCCGGGTGGATCACGAGGCTGCGCACGTCACCGATGTTGGCGACGTGGCTGTGCAGCTCGGTGCCCTCCACGAACTTCTTGCCCGCTTCGAGGCCACCCGTGATCTCGAACGCCAGCACCGCGCCGTAGCCCTTGCCACCGCCGAGCTGCTTCGCTCGTTCGTGCCAGGCGCTCGACGGAAGCCCTGCGTAGTTCACTGACTCGACCTGGTCGTGAGCGTCGAGGTACTCGGCGACCTTCTGGGCATTCGCGAAGTGCCGCTCCATGCGCAGGCTGAGCGTCTCGAGGCCTTGGAGGATCAAGAACGCGTTGAACGGCGAGATGGCGAGGCCCATGTCGCGCAGCATCTGGACGCGCGCCTTGAGAATGAACGCGCCGTGGCCGAGTGCTGGGAAGTAGGCCAGGCCGTGGTAGCTCGGATCGGGCTCGGTGAAGTTGGGGAAACGTCCCGATGCGGCGTAGTCGAAGGTGCCGCCGTCGACGATCGCTCCGGCGATCGACGTGCCGTGACCACCCATGAACTTGGTGAGGCTGTGGAGCACGATGTCGGCGCCCCATCCCCTCGATGTCGAACACGTCGTTCTTGGGGTTCGGCAGGACCTCACCGAAGAACACCTTCGTGTTCGGCTTGATCGCCGCCTCCCACTGCGCGAGGTCGTGGGGATCGTCGACGAAGGTGACCTCCACCCCGAATTTCGGCATCGTGTAGTGCAGGAGGTTGTAGGAACCGCCGTACAGCGATGGGGATGCGACGATGTGGTCGCCCGACTCGCACAGGGTCATGAAGGCCAGCGTCGATGCCGCCTGGCCGGACGCCACGGCGAGCGTGCCGGGAAGGCCGACGGCCGTGATGCAGCCGCCCTCCAGCGCGTTGACGCGCGCCTCGAGCGCACCCTGCGTCGGGTTCATGATGCGGGTGTAGATGTTGCCGATCTCGGCAAGGCCGAACAGGTTGGCCGCGTGGTCGGTGTCGCGGAACTCGTACGCCGTCGTCTGGTAGATCGGCACCGCCCTGGCGCCGGTCGTCGGGTCAGCGTCGCCGCCGACATGGATCTGCTTGGTTTCGAATCCCCAGGAGTCACTCATAGGCGCCGAACGCTACCCGCCGATTCCCGACCCTACAAGTCGGGTTTCGATCCATCACCCGCGCCGTGATGAGCGAACCGGCCGTATACGGTCGCTTGGCTCATCACAACGGAGATATCTTGGCGGCGATGAGCGAACCGACCGTATACGGTCCTCTCGCTCATCGCCACGGGGGGACTACAGGAGACTGGCGACGAGTCCGGCTTGGCCGAGGTGATAGGTGATCATGACCGTGACCGGCATCCAACGGGCGTCGGCAACGAACTGACGCCAGCCAAGGACCGAATCGGACGCCACGAACAGTGCGGCGCCGAGGATCGCCCACGTGTTGCCCGTCGCCATCGCCGCGCAGAACATGAGCGAGATCACGACGAGATAGCTGGCCACGGCCGGTCCGAGCATCCGTTCCTGCCGGCGCGCAGCGACCACGATCCGTAGACCGACAGCTCCCGCGAGGACCGCCATCATCAACGCACCGAGGACGAAGCCGGCCGACGACCAGTCGCCGACTGCGAGGAAGCCGAAGGTGTACGCGAGGTGAGCAAGCAGGAACGACACCAGCCCGGGCACGAAGTACGTCTCGCCGCACATCAGCAGCACGTCCCCCGCGAGCGAGCACACCAGTGCGACGACGAACCACGCCCGGACCAGTTGATCCACGGGGTCCAATGTCACCGCGACGGCGATGAGCGCCACCAGAGCGATCGGCTTGCTCCAGAGTTCGAGCCGGCGCCGCCCGTCGCCGATGCGACTCCACCAGTTGGCGGCCGCAGCGACCGCGAAGATCGTGGCGAACGTCCAGGCGGTGTCGTTCATCGCTCAGGCCTCGCCACGCACCAGCGATGAGCCGCACCGTTCACCCGCCCAGCGATGAGCGAGATGCCCGTATCCGGTCGGTTCGCTCATCGCAGCGGGTGGTAGTGCGTCGTCGGGATCAGCCGCCGGAGATGTCGGCGACCTTCTGCTTGCCGGCGCCGATGAACGGCATCATGTCGCGCAGCTCGCCGCCGATCTCCTCGATCGGATGGGCCTTGCCCTCTTCCTGCATGCGCTTGTAGTTCCCACGACCGGCCTCGGACTCGGCGATCCACTCGGCCGCGAATTGACCGCTCTGGATCTCGCCGAGGATCTTCTTCATCTCGGCCTTGGTCGCCTCGGTGACAACACGTGGGCCCCGCGTCAGGTCGCCGTACTCGGCCGTGTCCGAGATCGAATACCGCATGCCAGCGATGCCCTCTTCGTACATCAGGTCGACGATCAGCTTGACCTCGTGCAGGCACTCGAAGTAGGCCATTTCGGGGGCGTAGCCGGCTTCGGTCAGCGTCTCGAACCCGGCACGAACCAGCGCCGTGACGCCGCCGCACAAGACGGCCTGCTCACCGAACAGGTCGGTCTCGGTCTCCGCGGCGAACGTCGTCTCGATGACGCCGGCGCGGGTACCGCCGATGGCATCGGCGTACGACATTGCGATGTCGCGGGCGTGTCCAGACGCATCCTGCTCGACCGCAATCAGCGCCGGCACGCCACCGCCCTCGGTGTAGGTGCGGCGCACGAGGTGGCCGGGACCCTTCGGGGCGATCATGATCACGTCGCAACCGGCCGGCGGCTGGATGCGGTCGAAGCGGATGTTGAAGCCGTGGGCGAACGCCAGCGCCTTGCCGTCGACCATGTGCCCGGCGATGTGCGCGTCGTAGATCGCCTTCTGCTCGGTGTCGGGGGCGAGCAGCATGATCACATCGGCCCACTCGGCGGCCTCGTCGATGGTCATCACGCTCAGCCCGGCAGATTCCGCCTTGGCGGCCGACGACGACTCGGGGCGCAGGCCGACGGCGTCGTCGACACCGGACTCCTTCAGGTTCAGCGCGTGGGCATGACCCTGCGAGCCGTAGCCGACGACGGCGACCTTCTTGCCTCGAATGATCGAAGGATCTGCGTCCTCGGCGTAGTACACGGTGACGGCCATGTCAGCCAGCCTTTCCAGTTGTGGGAGTGGGATGCACGGCGCGCAGTCGTGCGCCGCGATCGAGTTTCGGCAGCGCGACCCGTCCGGTGCGCTGGAGCTCAACGATGCCATAACCGTCGAGCAATTCCTCAAAGTCGTCGAGCTTGTCCGGATGGCCCTCGAGGCTCACGGTGAGCGCCGCTTCGGCGACAGCGATGATCTTGCCCTCGAAGATGTTGATCAGTTCGACGACTTTGCCGCGCTGTTCGTCGGGGGCCTTCACGGTGGCGATCAACAGTTCGCGCTCGACGGACCGACGCGGGTCGAGTTCCGAGATCTTGACCACGTCGATCAACTTGAACAGCTGCTTGGTGATCTGCTCGAGCGGCGTCGACTCGACGTCGACGACGATCGTGATGCGGCTCATCCCCTCGTCCTCGGCCGGAGCGACCGCGAGCGAGAAGATGTTGTAGCCGCGCCGGGCGAACAGGCCGGCCACTCGGGCGAGGACACCCGGGCGGTTCTGGACGAGCACCGACAAGATGTGGTGGTTGAGGGAATGACCCCCGTACTGGTTGATGGTGGTCATGAGCGAAGGCCTTCCGCGCGGTCCTGTTGGGTGGGGTGGAGGATCAACTCGTCGTTGCTGGCGCCGGCGGGCACCATCGGGAACACCTTCTCGGAGGCGTCGGTGCGGAACTCGATGACGACGGAACGATCGGTGATCGAGTTCGCTTTCTCGATGGCCGGGCCGACCTCCTCGGGCGACTCGACGAGGATGCCGACGCACCCCATCGACTCGGCCCACATCACGAAGTCGGGCACCTTGGCGTTGAGGTACACCTCGGAGTACCGCTCGTCGTAGAACATCTCCTGCCACTGACGGACCATGCCGAGGTAGCTGTTGTTGAGCAACGCCACCTTGATCGGCAGTCCTTCGACGGTCGCGGTCACCAGCTCCTGGGCGGTCATCTGGAAACAGCCGTCGCCGTCGACGGCCCACACATCGCACTCGGGCTTGGCGGCCTTGGCCCCGATCGCCGCCGGGATCGAGAAGCCCATCGTGCCGAGGCCACCGGAGTTGACCCAGGTGTACGGCTCGTTGAACTCGAAGAACTGCGAGGTGTACATCTGGTGCTGGCCGACGCCCGAAGCGACGATCGTGTGCGGCGAGGCCAACCGGTTCAACTCCTCGATGCAGTACTGCGGCTTCAGCGCGGCGCCAGGCTCGGACTGCTCGTAGGTCATCGGGAACTGCTCCCGCCAACCCGACACCTTGCTCTTCCACGCCGACGTGTCGGCTTGCACTGCGCCCCCCGCGATCATCGACTTGATCTCGGCGATGATCTCCTCGATCACGTACTTCGCGTCACCGACGATCGGCACGTCTGGACGGCGGACCTTGCCCTGCTCGGCGGGGTCGATGTCGACATGGATGACCTTGGCGACCGGCGCGAACGTGTCGACCTTGCCGGTGATGCGATCGTCGAACCGTGCACCGAGAGTGATCAGCAGGTCCGCCTTCTGCAGTGCCGTGACCGCGGTGGCGTTGCCGTGCATGCCGGGCATGCCGAGGCACAGCGGATGGTCGTCGGGAAATGCGCCGCGGGCCATCAGCGTGGTGACGACGTAGCTGTCGACAAGCTCAGCCAGTTCGCGCAGCGCCTCGGCCGCACGGGACTTGAGGATGCCGCCGCCGGCGTAGATCACCGGACGTTCCGACGCCATGATCAGACGGGCGGCCTCCTTGATCATCCGGGGGTGGCCCTTCACGTTCGGTCGGTAGCCCGGCAACGAGTCGAGCACCTCCTGATCGGTCGGCCAGTACCAGTCCATCTCGTTCTGGAGGCAGTCCTTCGGCACGTCGATCAGCGTCGGGCCGGGCCGGCCGGTCGATGCGATGTGGAATGCCTGGCGCACCGCCATCGGGATGTCTTGGGCCGACATGACGAGTTCGTTGTGCTTGGTGCACGACCGGGTGATGCCGACCGTGTCGCACTCCTGGAAGGCATCGCTGCCGATCGCTGCGGTGCCGACCTGTCCGGTGATCGCGACCATCGGCACCGAATCCATGTACGCATCCATCAGCGGCGTGACGAGATTCGTGGCTGCCGGCCCGGACGTCACCATCGCGACCCCCGGCTTGCCGGACACGTGCGCGTAGCCCTCGGCCATGTGGCCCGCGCCCTGCTCGTGACGCACGAGGACGTGGCGGATGGAGCTGTCCATCAGTGGGTCGTATGCGGGCAGGATGCAGCCGCCGGGATAGCCGAAGATGAGATCGACGTTCTCGTGCTCGAGTGCTCGGATCAGCGCCTCGGCGCCGGTGAGTCGTTCGGTCATGTCAGTGCCTTTGTGTCGAGTGTTCGATGGGGAGTCGGTGATGTGGTCGAAGGTCGGGGCCGGGTTGCAGGCGATGCCGAAAACGCAAACGACCTCCCGTCTGGGAGGTCGGAGCACGCGCAGCGGAAGGCCGTGCGTGCTATTGGATGAGTACTACGAGCAGGCTCGGGAATGCGGGGGTGGTCGTAGACACGGGGAACATCATAGTCCTCATCGGCGCGATGTTGGCAAGTCATGAATGGTGACGCCGGACGCCGCGGCGAGGCGGTACAGCCAGAGCGAGATCCAGTAGCGTCCCTCGCACATCGAGATGGGGGTCTTGACACCGTGGTGAACGCTCGGAGTTCGTGGGTGTGCGGAGTTGCGGCGTTGTCGCTGGTCGCCGCGGGGTGCGGCAGCGACGGGGTCAGTTCGGAGCCATCGACCACCGACGCGCCCGCCGTGAGCGAGGCCCCCGAAGCGACCGACGCCCCCGACGCGCCCGAGCCGACGCAAGCACCATCCGCAACGGATCCCCCGGAGACGTCTGAGCCGGTGTCGGAGGACGACTTCACTGCCCGTGTCACCGAGATGGGCCCGCCCACCGGTGCGCCGATCAAGATCGGCCTCGTCAACACCGAGGGGGTGCCAGGACTCGACTTCCCCGACATCCGAGAGAACATCGAGGCGACGATCGCCTACCTCAACGAACACGGCGGGATGGGCGGCCGTCCGGTGGAGCTGCAGTCCTGCCAAGCGAAGGGATCACCCGAGACATCGCAGGCGTGTGCGCAGGAGATCGTCGGATCCGACGTCGAACTTGTGCTGCTCGGCCTCGACCTGTTCCCCGGCTATCCGACCTTCGACGCAGAGGACCTGCCGGTTATCGGCCTGCTCCCCATTCTGCCGGGCGATTACACCGCGAATGCACTGTTCACGACCGGCGGCAACGCCACACTCGGCGCCGGGATGGCCGGCGTCGCCAGCGAACAGTTCGATGCGACCTCTATCGGGATCATCAGCGCGGACGCTGACGGGTCCAACGCCTCCGAAGCTGCCCTGACCGCGTCGCTCGACACGATCGGGATCCCATACGTCTCGATCAAGGGTGGAGTCGAGGAGACCGACGCCGGATATCAGGGGTTGATGCAGCAGGCCAACCAGGGTGACCCTGACCTGTTGATCACCCTGTACGACGAACCTGGATGCATCGGGATCATTCGGGGACGGGTGGCTTTGGGGATCGAGACTCCGGTCCTGGCATCCAGCGCGTGTGCCGCCAAAGAGGTCATCGAGCAGGTCGGCGACGACGCGTTGGGCTGGACCTTCCTCGGAGCGCAGACCAACGACGAGACGCCCGCCAACGCGCTCGTTCGCGAGATCATGGCGCCGACGCTCGGAGTTCCCGCCGACGAGATCGATCCCGCGTCGCTCGGCCTCGGCGGCCTCGGCATCATCCAGGCGATGACGCTGGCCAAGTTCGCTGACGCCGTGACCACCGCCGGCGAGGAGGTCACCGGCGAGTCGCTCTACGAGTACTTCTCAACGACCAAGGAGTCGATCTGGCCGTCGGGCCTCCCGGTCGAGTGCGGCAAGGCTGCCGCGTACCCGTCGATCTGCACCTTCGAGTTCCCGGTCATCGAGTACACCGACGACGGCACGTTGCAGCCCGCAGAGGGCTTCGAGGTGGTCTCGGCATTCGAGTACCTGCCCTGACTCGGAGGCCACGAACGAGCGGCGCGAACGGCGGACGCGTCACCTCTCCTGCGGAACACCAGGCTCTAGGGTTCACCTCATGACGGCAACGCTGATGGACGGCAACGCGCTTCGCGACGAACTGGTAGCTGGGATTCGCTCGCGAATCGAGGGCGCTGGCGCTCCTTCGATCTGTCTGGCGACGGTGCTGGTCGGCGACGACGGCCCCAGCCAGCGGTACGTGAAGATGAAACACCAGAAGGCCGCCGAGGCGGGATTGACCTCGCGGCATGTCGACCTTCCGGCGACCGCAACGCAGGCCGAAGTCGAATCGGTGGTCCGGGACCTCGCTGCCGAGGACGAGGTACACGGGATCCTCGTGCAGTTGCCACTTCCCGATGGCCTCGATCCGGAACCGGTGATCGACCTGATTCCGCCGGAGAAGGACGTCGACGGGCTGACCGAACGATCAATGGGACGGCTCATGCGCGGGCGACCGGGGCTGGTCGGCTGTACTCCGCTCGGCGTGATGCGACTGCTGGAGCGCTACGACATCGCGACCAGCGGCAAACGGGCCGTGGTGATCGGCCGGTCGACGCTCGTGGGGTTGCCCTTGTCGCTGCTGCTCGCCCGCAAGGGCGTCGATGCCACCGTGACCCTCGGTCACTCGCGCACGCCCGACATGGCTGGAGTCGTCCGTGAGGCCGACATCGTGGTGGGCGCCGCCGGCCAAGCGCGCATGATCACCGCAGACATGGTGAAACCCGGTGCCACGGTCATCGACGTCGGCGTGTCACGCACCGAGTCGGGCATCGTCGGCGACGTCGACTTCGGCCCGGTTGCCGAGGTCGCCGGATTCATCACCCCGATGCCTGGCGGCACCGGTCCGATGACGATCGCGTGCTTGCTCGAGAACACGCTCACCGCCGCCCAGCTCCAAGGCGCCTTCCCGGCGTAGATCATCCCGCCTCGCGAAGTCCCCCAGCCCGGGTCTCCGGGGGCGTTGTCAGCCGGCTTCGGAGTGGGTGACGGGCTGCTCGCCCATCCACTCGCGCAGGGTGTTCTTCAGCTTGGTCTGCTGAATGAACAAGTCGCTCTCCGCGGGCGACTCTCCAGCTGCCTGGGGCGCCTTGAGATAGAAGCTCAACCATTCCTGCACGCCGGACTCGCCGGCACGATGGGCGAGATCCATGAACAGCGCAAGGTCGAGCACGATCGGCGCAGCGAGGATCGAGTCACGGCACAGGAAGTCGACCTTGATCTGCATCGGGTAGCCGAGCCAACCGAAGATGTCGAGGTTGTCCCAGCCCTCCTTGTTGTCGCCACGAGGCGGGTAGTAGTTGATCCGCACCACATGGTCGATGTTGCCGTACAGGTCCGGGTACACCTCGGGCTGCAAGATGCCGTCCAGCACGCCGAGCTTGGAGACTTCCTTGCTCTTGAAGTTCTCCGGATCGTCGAGCACCTCGCCGTCGCGGTTGCCGAGGATGTTGGTCGAGTACCAGCCACGCAGACCGAGCATGCGGGCCTTGAGACCCGGAGCGAGGATCGTCTTCATCCAGGTCTGGCCGGTCTTGAAGTCCTTGCCGGCGATCGGCACGTTGCGGGTCTTCGACAGCTCGATCATGCACGGCAGGTCGACCGACAGGTTCGGTGCTCCGTTCGCGAACGGGACGTCGGACTGCAACGCTGCGTACACATAGATCTGACTCGGCGAGATGTTCTCGTCGTTGTCCTTCAGACCCTGCTCGAAGGCCGCAACGGTCTCGTGCACCGCCGACGGTTCCTGGTACGCCTCGGTCGAACCGCACCACACCATGACGAGCCGGTCGCAACCGTTGGCGGACTTGAAGTTCGCGATGTCCTCGATCAAGGCCATCGCCTGATCCCACTTGTTGTCGATCTTCTTGACGCGCACGCCATCGAGGCGAGACACCCACCGCTGGTCGAACACCGCCTCCATCGGCACGATTGCCTCGAGCTCACTGGAGATCTCGTTGAGGTCCTCGTTGTTCAACACACCCGCGGTGCGCGCCGCCTCGAGCGCGTTGGGTGAGATCGGATCCCAGCCACCGAACACGATGTCGTCGAGGCCGGCCAGCGGCACGAACTCGTTGATCTTGGGATTGCGGTTCTCGTCCTTCGTGCCGAGGCGGATGTGGGCCATCTGGCTGATCGACCCGATCGGCGGGTGCAGGCCCTTGCGAGCGGCGATCACGCCGGCGATGAACGTGGAAGCCACGGCACCCATGCCTGGCGTGAGAACACCGAGCTTGCCGGTGGCGGGAGCGATCTGTCGTGCGGTCATTCACAGGATGATAAGCCTTGTTTCACTTCGATAGATGATTGTGAAGCAAATCGGATGTATCTTCCGCCGGGTGCGACCGCTCCCCGATCTCTCCATCCGCCAGCTCGAATACCTGGTCGCCGTTGCCGATGCGCCGTCGTGGGCCTTGGCCGCCGAACATGTCGGCGTGAGCCCGTCGGCGCTGTCGCAGGGGCTCGCGGAACTCGAGCGCCGACTCGGCGTTCCTCTGTTCGAACGAGACGGGCGGCGGCGCCGAATTCGCGCAAGCGCCCAACCCGCGGTCGGCCACGCACGTCGCGTGCTCGGTCTGACCGGCGACCTCGCAGACTGGGCGAACCGCCTGACCGGAGCACGAGCGGGACGGCTGCGCCTCGGCATGATCGACGCCGCAGCCGTTGGCCACCACTCCGAACTGGTGCGCTCGTTCCGGCTGGAACACCCCGACGTCGACCTTCGACTGCGAGTGGCCCCCTCGGCACCATTGCTCGACCTGTTGATCTCGGGTGAACTCGACCTCGTCGTGTGCGTCGAGCCCCCGGTTCCGATCGACAGCATCGACACCGAACGATTGCTCACCGAGGAACTCGCCGTGTACGGGCCGCCCGACGGCGACATCGACACGCCGGCAGCGTGGGGTCCATGGGTGCTCTTCCCGGCCGGATCACACACCCGGGCCGTGGTCGTCGAGGCGCTGGCCCGATTCGGAGCACCACTCGACGTCGCGGCGGAGAGCCACCAGCCCGAGGTCGTACGAGAGATGGTCCGCCTGGGCTCTGGATGGACGGTGCTCCCGACCATTCAGGCCGAACACGGGGACCGGGCGCTCCCCCCCGGGCGGCCGCTCACCAGCCGCCAACTCGTGATCGCCATGCGCCGCGACTCGGTTCGCGATCCGGTCGTCGACGAATTCGCCGAACGGCTCAGGCAGGCCCCGCACTCACCGACGGCGTGATCCCGCGCAGCACGTCGAGGAACTGCGCAGTGTCGACGTTGCCGCCGCACAACACGAAGGCGCTGCGCTCGCCGCGCCGGTCGAGTGGTTCGCTGAGGAGCCCGGCGAGTGCGATCGCTCCGGCGGACTCGGCGACGTTGTGGGTAGTTCGGAAGATGATCCGCATCGCGTCCGCGGTTGCGTCGTCGGACACGGCGATGATCCGCTCGGCGCCCGCAACGATGCCGGCGATCGCCACCGGGTCCGGCGACCGAGTGGCGACCCCGTCGACGAACGTCGAGGCGGAGTCGGTGGCCACGACAGCCCCGTGCTCGAACGACAGGAGCGTCGACGGTGCACGCTCCGACACGACGCCGACGATGCTCGTGTCGAGGCCGAGCAGGTCGCGCACTGCGATCAGCGCGTTGATCCCGGACCCCATCCCGACCGGGACGTACACGGTGTCGAGCGGCCCGGCACCTTCGAACAGCTCGAGCGCATAGGTTGCGACGCCGAGTACGAAGTCGCGATGAAACGGCGGCACCGGTTCCAGACCGCGCTCGGCAGCGACCTCGAGGGAGCGTTCACGTGCCTCCTGGAAATCGGCGCCGAACTCGATGACCTCGGCGCCGAGCGAACGCATCGCTGCGTTCTTCTCGACGCTGTTGCCGTGGGGGACGAAGATGGTGACCGATCGGCCTGCGTGCCGGCCGGAGAATGCGAGGCTCTGGCCGTGGTTGCCACGGGTTGCGCTGACCACTCCCGTCACCTCGTTGCGTTCGTTGACCAAGCGGTCCATGTAGACCAGTCCTCCGCGGACCTTGAACGCACCGACCGGCGTGTGGTTCTCGTGTTTGACGATCACCCGCGATCCGGCAGCCTCGTCGAGCAGCGGCCACGAGTACTGCGGCGTTGGCGCAACATGACGTCGCACCACAGCTGTCGCCTCGTCGAGTTCGCGGCGCTCGAACCTCACCGGAGCACGCCTCGATCGGTGACGACGACGTCCATCGTGACGTCGTGAGGCTCGACCGGCAGCACGTCGACGACCTGTTCGGCGAAACACACGCCGATCGAGCTGCAGTCGGCGCGCACCTCCGAGAGGAACCGGTCGTACCAACCGCCGCCCTGGCCCAGCCGATCTCCGCCCTTCGTGAACGCCAGGCCCGGCACGATCACCACGTCGGGCCACCCCGGATCGACGTCGGCCTCGGGTGCCGCAGCGAGGCGGCCCGTGGCCGCGCACCACACCAGGAGCGAGCGCGTTTCGGGTTCTCCAGGCACCGTGTCGAACACGAGCAGCGTCTCGGCGACAGCGACTTCGGGCAGCGCCGTCACGTGACGCCAGAGCTCCTCGGAGCGGTCGGCGCGGTCGGAAAGGGAACGCCGGAGCTCGCGCATCGCCCCCCGCAACACCGACTTCGACTCGGGCTGCGGGGCCGGCGCCGTGCGATCGGTCATCGGTGCGCAGCGTACAGTTGGCCTCGATGAGCGAACCGACGCAACTCCCCGATGCCGCTGCAGACCCCTTCGACGCGAAGCACTTCCGCACCGTGCTCGGCCACTTCCCCACCGGTGTGACCGTCATCACCGGCATGGCCGAGGGCGACCGGCCCCACGGATTCACCATCGGGTCGTTCACGTCGGTGTCGCTCGATCCACCACTGGTCGGGTTCCTCCCTCAGACAGATTCCGAGACGTGGTCGTTGATGGCCAACGCGGGCAGCTTCTGCGTCAATGTCCTCAGCGAGAAGCAGAGCGACCTGTGCTGGAAGTTCGCGAAGAGTGGCACCGAGACGACCCGATTCGACGGTGTCGAGTGGCATGGCGCCCCGTCAGGAGCGCCGGTGCTCGAGCGGGCCGTTGCATGGATCGACTGCCAAGTCGAGCAGGTCTACGAGATGGGCGACCACTACTTCGTGCTCGGTCGGGTGACCGCGCTCGACGCCGACGCCGACCACGACGGCCTGCCTCCCCAGCCCCTGGTGTTCTACCGCGGCACGATCGGCGGATTCGCCGCCGAAGGCTGACGTCCATCCAGTGCTCGGCACCAGATGGACCTGGGTGCGATCGGGGCCGCGACGGCCGAGACTGGCGGCATGGATCGACGTGTGCCGCTCGCTGTCGGAATCGACGTGTTCTCCGTCACGCTCTTCGTGGCCGTCGGCCGACGCGAGCACGATCGAGACTCGGCGATCGCCGGGTTGATCGACACCGCCGCACCGTTCCTGTTCGCGCTGGCGCTCGCTTGGTTGCTGTTGCGAGCCTGGCGACGACCGACCGATTGGCGCACAGGCATTGGCATCTGGGCGATCACTCTGATCGCCGGGATGATCCTGCGCAATCTGGTCTTCGGAGATGGAACGGCGACGTCGTTCGTGATCGTCGCTGCGTCGTTCCTGGCGCTGTTCCTCGTCGGATGGCGAGTCGCGTTCGGGTTGATCGCGCGACGCTCGACTCGAACACCTGCGAGCACTGCCTGAAGGCAGATCGAAGGCCGCTCGGCCTCAGATGGGGACGACGCCGTGCGCGGTCCAGTAGTCGTTGATCGACTTCTGGATGCGCACGTACCAGATGATGTTGCCGATGATCGGCAGCAGGAACCACAGCCCCCAGATGGTGGTGATCGGCGGCTCTTTGCCCTCGCGCCGGTAGAGCTGCTCGACCTCGCCGGCCATCAGGAACATCGTGACGGGCGAGATCAACAACGTGATGAACAGATAGGCCACGCCACCGAGACCCTTGTTGGCATGTCGCTTGAGCTCGTCGCCGTTCTGGTACGACCACACGAGCGTCCAGATCCCGAGCGTGACGATCGTGAGGAAGATGACCATACCGATCGACCGCTGCGTCCCGAGCGGTCCGGTCGCTGAGGAGCCAGCGGGCGGCGATGGCGGCGGGGACATCTCGGAGCCGGGTCGGGTCTCGGACGGCGGTGGCATGTCGGTCATGGCAACAACGTAGACGCCGGACGGTCGACTGGTCGGTGATCCCATCGCCACGTCGAGCGCGCCGCGCGACCGCATGGAGGCGCGCGATCGGCCCGCGTGCGGAGGCGCCGCGAACACGATTCGCTGAGTCGACCCGACGCAGCAGATCGTGGCGCTGTTCGTCGACCGGGTACATCAGGGGTTGGGCCCCCGGGACTCAGAGCGTGTTGGTGATTGCGCCCGTTTCGGCGCCTTGGACGAGCTTGGCGTACTTGCCCAGGACGCCGGTGGTGTACCGGGGCGAGTTCGGTTGCCAACCATCCATCCGGTTCGCCAACTCTGCAGTGTCGACCAGCAGATCGAGCGACTTCGTCGGTACGTCGATGCGAATCAGATCGCCGTCGCGGACGTAGGCGATCGGGCCACCGTCGGCGGCCTCGGGGGCGACGTGACCGATGCAGAATCCCCACGTGCCGCCCGAGAAGCGACCGTCGGTGATCAGCGCGCAGTCGGAGCCACGGCCGGCGCCCTTCAACGCACCGGTGATCGCGAGCATCTCGCGCATCCCCGGCCCGCCCTTCGGGCCCTCGTAGCGGATCACGATCACGGTGCCCGGCTGGATCGACCCGGCGAGGATCGCCTCCATCGCGAACGACTCGTCGTCGAACACGCGGGCAGGACCCTCGAAGTGCATCTGCGCATCGGACAGTCCCGCAACCTTGACCACGGCACCCTTCGGTGCGAGCGTCCCGGTGAGGATGTTGATGCCACCCGCCTCATGGATCGGAGCGTCGAGCGGATGGACGACCACGCCGTCAGCACCGGGCGGATCGATCTCCGCGAGGTTCTCCGCCATCGTCTTGCCGGTCACCGTCATCACGTCACCCTGCAGCAGGCCGGCGTCGAGCAGCATCTTCAACACGACGGGAACGCCACCGACACGGTCGAGGTCGCTCATGTGGAACTTGCCACCGGGCTTCATGTCGGCGATGTGAGGCACCTTGTCAGCGATGCGATTGAAGTCGTCGAGATCGAGATCGACCCGAGCTTCGTTCGCGAGTGCCAGGAGGTGCAGCACGGCGTTGGTCGAACCGCCGAGCGCCGACGTCAGTGCGATCGCGTTCTCGAATGCCGCCTTGGTCATGATCTGGCGCGGCGTGATGCCGAGACGCAACAGGTTGACGACCGCGGCGCCGGCTCGCTCGGCGTCGCCCTCACGGCGCCCGTCGATCGCCGGCGGCGACGCGGTGCCGGGCAGGCTCATCCCGATCGCTTCGGCGATCGAACTCATCGTGTTGGCGGTGAACATGCCACCGCACGCGCCCTCGCCAGGGCAGGCGGTCGCCTCGATCTCGTAGAGCTCCTCCTCCGTCATGGTGCCCGCAGCGCACGCCCCGACCGCCTCGAACACGCTCGTGATGTCGGTCGCCACACCGTTGTGTTCACCCGGCATCGTCGAGCCGTTGTAGACGAACACGCTGGCGAGGTCGAGCCGAGCGGCAGCCATCAACATGCCGGGGATCGACTTGTCGCAACCGGCGAGGCCAACGAACCCGTCGAAACGCTCGGCGTGCATCACCGTCTCGACGGAGTCGGTGATCACCTCGCGGGACACGAGCGACGCCCGCATGCCCTCGTGACCCATCGAGATGCCGTCGCTGACGGTGATCGTTCCGAACTCCATGGGGAAGCCACCCGCCTCACGCACGCCGACCTTGGCGTGCTCGGCCAGCTTGCGCAGCGTCATGTTGCACGGCGTGACCTCGTTCCACGACGACGCGATCGCCACCTGGGGCTTGTCCCAGTCGGCGTCGCCCATTCCAACTGCTCGCAGCATCGCTCGCGACGGCGCCTTCTGCATGCCGTCGGTGACGTCACGCGACCGGGGCTTGACGTCGACCGGGGTGCCAGGTTGGTTCGGGGCATCGCTCATGCAGTG
>Ga0307378_10006953_pt1 | contig 15301 bp, 15 predicted proteins | sample UN1MG_FD_202238 | JGI IMG/M metagenome (GOLD analysis project Ga0307378, IMG submission 202238) | Soil microbial communities from Risofladan, Vaasa, Finland - UN-1 | ecosystem: Environmental > Terrestrial > Soil > Coastal area > Acid sulfate soil | place: Finland: Risofladan, Vaasa | collected...
GAAGGGCAGCCAGATCTCGGAGGACAGTCCCATGGCGGTCAGCAGCCCGCCGGCGAGGCCCCACAGCAGCAGGTGGCGCGCCAGGGACGGGCGCGCGGCAGCCAGGGCCCTCCCGCTCCACCCCAATGCCACCAGCCCGATCGCCAACGGGACGACAAAAGCGGGCACGCCGCCGAGGGGCCAGAAAGCCACCAGCGGCCAGGTCACCACTACCAGCGCCGTGCCAACCCCGATCAGTGTCCACGCCACGCGGTCGGCCAGTTGGCCGCGCAACTCTTTCAGGTTGACATCGGGTCCATACTCAACCGTCGCCATATCACCGCCTCCTGGCAGGCTTCCTACCACACAGCGAGCAACTCGGGCGCGTCGCTGCAGATGCCGTCCACGCCGACGCGGCGCAGGGCCGCGATCTCCTCAGGGCGCTCTTCGTGCCAGCAGATGATGCCCAGTTCGGCCTCGCGCACGCGCGCCACCCATTCCGGGGTGAGCAACGCGCTGGGATGGGGGAAGCGCTCCCAGCAAGGATGGACGTAGGTAGCACGCACGGAGTGGGCCAGCCCGACGGCGTCGAGGTGGGGGGAACTGAACAGGATGGACGTGGCCAGTTCCGGCAGCGCGCTCTTGGCCTCCATCAGCCAGTCAGGCCGAAACGAACCGGCAATGCAGTGGGACACAACGTCCTGCGCACGGAGCACGTCCACCACGCCGGGCACCGCCGCGCCGTCCTTGAGCTCGATGTAGAGGCCCAGTTGCTCGTCTTTGCACACTTCGATGGTTTCGGCCAGCGTCGGGATGTGCTCCCCCTCTCCCAGGTCAATGGCGCGGAGTTCGGCCAGCGTGCTGCGGCGTATGGGCCAGGCACGCCCGTCGGCGCCGGTGAGGTACGAATCGTGCACGACCACTACCTGCCCACCGGCGGTCACCTGCACGTCACATTCCACCACGTCGGCCCCCAGGGCGGCGGCCCGGCGGAAACCGAGCAAGGTGTTGTCCGGTGCGTGCGCCGCCGCGCCGCGATGGCCGATGCGCAGGAAGCGATAGTCGGCCGGGGCGATCTGGCCTGCCAGCCGGTCGAGGCAGGCGTTGACGCGGACCGGCATCCAGTCGCGCAGGGTGGGCCAGGGTACCACCCCCCCCATGGAGGGGGGGGACGGGGGGGGGGAACCGGAAGACCTGCGAAAAGTCCCAGGCAGGCTCGAAGGCTTGCTGAGACAGGTAGGTGTGGACCAGGCGAGTCTTGAGCGGGGTCACGTGCACCTGGCCCTGAATGTAGGGGGCCAGCAGGATGCCGCCCGCGCCGGCCAGCGCGCTCGTCTCCGAGCGCTTGAAGCGCTGCCGTCGCTCCTGGAACCAGGCAGGAGTGGGCGCGAAGGCGTGCTTGCCCGGTTCGCTATAGAGCACCAGGTGGTCGCCGTCTAGCGCCAGTTCCCCTTCGTAGCACATGTCGCGATAGCGGCCGTGCCAACTGGCTTCGCCGCGCACGACGCGGCCTTGCGCGTCTACAAAGACCCACACGTGCTCCAGTTCGTACAGGTGGCCGATGTCCCAGTCCCACCAGATGGCGTACTCGATGGCGAAACTGGCGGGCGGCTGCCCCGGTGGGGCCAGTTCGACCTGGCGGCCGCGCTGAAAGGAGGGGGATGGCCCGTCCTGGCGAAAGATGGTATAGCCCGCCGCCAGCGGCAGGAAAGGCTCGCGGGCGTCGAAGCGCAGGATGGGGGAGTAGCGCGCGGCCAAGGCGCGCGCCTCATTGTCTTGAGGGGAGTTCCACAGTGCTGATAGGATAGGATCGTTGGATGTGGTCATGGTGCTGGTTGATTATGCTCCTCGAAGGATGGTCATAGTATCCTCATTTCGGCCTTTCCGTCAAGCAACCCGAGGAGCAACTGGAATATGAAACGCCGGTATCCAGGTCGTAGATGTCCGGTATCCTTCCGTGACCGCGTTGCGCTCGTCGGGCGTGAGTTCCCCCACGGCGAGCGCCAGCCAGCCCAATTCAGGAACGTGGACTTGCCGCTGCCCATGCCGCCTAGCACGAGCATGTTCTGGTTACAGTTCCTCCATCTTCTGCCCACCTGGTGGGAAACCCTTAGAACAGGATGTGCAGGATTAACGGATCGGAGCAGTTACAGTTCCTCCATCTTCTGCTCACCTGGTGGGAAACCCTTAGAACAGGATGTGCAGGATTAACGGATCGGAGCAGTTACAGTTCCTCCATCTTCTGCTCACCTGATGGGAAACCGGGCGTCGTCCAGTTCGTGCTCGTCGTGCGCCGGCAGACCGACCGCCCAGTACAGGGAGAGAGGCAAGCGGCGGGCGACCTGCAAGCCGGCCAGTTCCTTCTCCGTACGGGGGAGCGCCCGCGATTGCAGGCCGGCCACGGCCGCCGGTTCTGAGAGCCGCCCCTGCTGGCTGCGGGCGATGAGGCCGGTGTACCACCGGTTGGCGTAGCGGCTGCTGCGCTCCTGGCGCAACGCCTGGTACGCCTGCGCGGGCGGGATCGGCTCGACCCGCATGCTGACCGTCACGCGGCCGGGGAAGTGCAGGAGCGGGTCGAGGCTCTCGAAGATCATCCCAGAGAAAACAGAAAAGCCCCGAAGGATGACCTTCGGGGCCTCTTGGTCGCCGGTGTTGCCGCCGGCCCTCGTGGGGCTCGGGGCGGGGGGCCTCTATGGGGGCCGAACGCAAGCAGGGTCTCGCTCGTGCCTGCGCGTTCGGGCTGGCCGTCGGGCGGCTCCGGGTTGGAACGTGCGCCTGGAACGGAGTCCAGGGTGAGAGTGTCGGGGAAGAGTATACCAGGGTTACCGGCGGATTTCAAGGGGCGAGTGTCCTGTGTGGGGGAGACCAATGTCCTAAACTGGAAGACATCTGTCCCTCAGAGACGGAGAGTTGCCTTTCGGCAACTGGGCATCCACGACGATTTCTGTCTGTCACTCTGTCTTTGCGCAAAAATCAGGGGATTCGGTTCAACGCCTACCCCTCCGAGCACACTTCTGCTTTGAGACACCAACGCACTGCCGGAAACCATGGTATACTCTGTATGACACGTGGATCGGCATCTTGACTGGTTACGAAGTATTCTCTCAGGTGGACGCACCTATTCGGGCTGCCCTACTCTTGGCCTGGGGGGGGGAGAGCAGTTCCACGAGTAGTCTACTATTGCACGTATGTTGGATGCGCATACCCCATACCAGGTCTACCAGATATGTGCGGCCTCGGATGCCCTTTTCCACGGGTGGGGCCAAGCCCATCGTCATGGTCAGTGAAACAATCCATTGCGCGTGGACATTGATCTCATCGGCTTCCCTGCCTGCCAGCGGACTGAAGGGAGCACCAAGGGGTGCTTCATTGGGCGATGCAATGCCTACGGTCGGCAATAGTATGCCCCGGGGAAACAGAATCGGATCACCCTGTTGCGCCTCGATGGCATTTTCGGAAGCGATGAAAACCTGACCTGGATCTTCGCTCGAGGTTATCAACTGGTGGCCAAGGGCTTCGCCGGCAAGGTGCGGTGGCCTTTGCCCGACGTGTGAAGCAGTGGACTGAAGCACGCCTAGCACTGAGCGCTGGGGTGGCCCCATGCATACCTCACTGATGTCCCTTGTGCCAACGCAGACAGTGGCTGTACGCTGGTGCACTCAGGAGCGAGCACTCCACTACGTGCTCTACATCGCCACCGACCTGGAAGCCACACCCGTCGAAGTTATCCGGCACTCCGATAGCCGAGGCACCGGTAAGGTCGGCATTCAGGCCGACTATTATAGGTCTCTTGCTCTGTCGCTGTCGGAAGAGACGTCCGTCAGTGATGAGTTGGTAGAAGTGCGTCTCAAGGTTTACCATCCACAAGCCACGGCTATGGTTGCCGCCTGGCAACGTCTGTGGCGAATTCAGAAGCAAGTAAAGACACACCACACAATCAGATGGCGGAACTATTCCCTGGGCTTTTTGTGCGAAAATAGAGGGCCGGTCTTGACACAAACGCCAAGTTGGAGCCCGTGCCTTACCAGCACAGACATGCTGCAACAAGTGTAACTACCTACGTCGTTAGCTTACGACGTAATTGCGCATATACCCAGGACAACCAATCCTCTGAAGGAAGCGTATATGGCCGGAACTTTTCGAGGCGGCCTTCTTCTTCGTCATAAAACAGGGCGCGATACGCGCCGAGTTTGTTGGCAGCCGGGGAGTCTATCATATTGGCGGAATCCTCGGCGCTCATCTGGCAGGCCACACGCATTGCAAACTCGCGTAGCGCGCGGCGCTCCAGCGCGCGGTTAAGGTTGGTCACGGTATCGCACCAGGCCAGCGTATGCAGGCCCACTTCCGGACCCTCGCGCAGCAATTCAGGGAACTGTTGTGCCGGGTTGGGCGGGACCTCAGTATCATAGCCGCTGTATCCATAACCGTTATCTTCCTGACGCAAAGCGCGGGCGCGCTGCAAGCCGTATAGGAACACATACCGCGCCGGCGCGGTCGTTTCATCCGCCGCTAAGCGCCGTTGCGCTTCAATGGTCAATTCGCCCAGCAGCTCCGGCAGTTTACGGCTGCGTCCTACCTTGACCGTGTGCGGCAGCTGCGCCGCCAGTGCGGTGAAGAAGTCCGCCTGCTCGGCGTCGGCTGCGCTGAGATCCAAAATGTAGAAGGCGGCGTTTGCCGGTGGATACTGCGCCGCCAGGCTGAGCAGCGCGGTCGCTACCATGCCCCGCGCCAAATCCTCGTTTTGCCCCACCAGCAGCAGATTGCTCCCGCTCTGCCGCCGGAAAGCCGCGGCGACCGGTTCCCGGATGGCGACTGGATCGCCCAACCAGGCGACTGCGCGCCGCGCCGGGGCTGGCCAGGTGGCCGCGGATAACAACTCACTTAACGGACGATTTCGCTCCACCGCGGATGGCGCATTGCCCTCAAAGACGATCTGCGGCTGCGCCGGGCGATAGTGCTGCGCTTCGGCCAGCTGCCGGATCTCGTTCAAGTAACGATCACGCTCCTCATCGGGCAACCAGGCTACCTGAAAGCGGTTGTTGCCCTCCACCAGCCCATTGAGCGCGTTGTAGATGGCTTCGCCGGGACGCGAGAGCAGCCGCGCCGCCGGGTTATCGTCGGCCAGAATCAGGCGCGAATCGGCTTCGCTGCACTGCAAGGCGATGCGCACGGCCATCTGATCTATGGTGCTGCGGGCCAGCGCGTAGACCCCGGCTAGGGTCTGCGAGCCGAGCAGGACGTGAATGCCGAAGGCGCGCCCCTGCCGCACTAAGCGATCCAGGATTTGCGCCGCCTGCGCGGCAATGGGATCGTCTTCGGTAAAAAATTCCTGGAACTCGTCCACCAGCAGCAAGAGGCGCGGCAACAGTGCGCTGCTCTTCCGGCGGTAATCGGCGATATGCTCCACCCCTGCTGCGCGGAAGAGGTCGCCTCGCTGTTTGAGTTCGACATCTAGCCCTTGCAGGACGCTCAGCCCGAACTCGCGCTCGCTCTCGATAGCAATCACGCGCGCATGCGGCAATTGCTGCGCGGCATAGGTCTTGAACTCCACGCCTTTTTTGAAGTCAATGAGGTAGAGTTGCACTTCATCGGGACTGTAAACCAGCCCCAAACTGGTGATCAGCGTGTGCAGTAGGGTGGATTTGCCCGCGCCGGTTTTCCCGGCGACCAGGACGTGTTGTGCAGTGTCCTGCCCCAGGCTGAAGCGCTGTACTTTGCGCGCCCCGGAAGGCCCTAAGGGAGCCTCCAACCCCGCGCGGCTATCGCCTTGCCACCACTCCGCTGTAGGCGGTGCGATGTGCGCAAACGGCACTTCCACGCGATTGGCTTCTTTGGCCGCCTGTCCGGCAGCATTGACGATGGCGTTGAACCATTCTGCCTCCGGTGGTCTATCCAATTCCAGCCAGTAATCGCACAAATCCGGCGCTTGCCAGACAAAGCGCTCGCCGCTCCAGGCGAACACCGTGGTATGCTGTTCTAAATCGGCCAGATTGAAACCGTAGGGTAACTCTCGACCAGTGTCGGCCACCACCAGCGGGTAGACGCCGCAGCGCGGGCCGTTCTGGGCGATGCTGACCAGCCGCCGCGCCGCCGTCTCGCTGAAGTTGACTGGGAAATCCAACACGACCAGGAAACGATACGGCTCGGCGATTTCACCCGCCTGCATGTTGTAATCCTCAATGGTAGCATACTGGTTTCGCAGGTATTTCTGGATGACGTTTTCAATATGCTCGGTGAGGTCCACCAGCCGCTGCTCCAGGTGCGGAGGCTCGGTCCAGGCTTTGCCGGTGATGAGTTGCTCATCGTAATCGGCCAGGTGCATAAAGGGTGTGACGTTTTGCCCCAACCCTACCGGGTCAAAAAACAGGAAACGCGCTTTGCCCGACGGCAGCAGCGCAAGAAGCCGCAGCAAGACGGCCTGAAGCGCCTGCGCCGCCACAGCGCAGGCCGGCCCGTCAGCCCGGAACAGCCAGCCCCGCTGCCCCAACAACGGCGCCAACGCTGGGAACCGCTGCGTATGCCAGCGTTGCGGATCCTGCCACACGCCGAGGCGCAGCGCCGCTGGCTGCGCGCGCTCGGTCGCCGGCTGCCAGGATTCCCAAGCGGGCGTTTCCAAACTCGCCGCGGCTAACCCGGCCGCATCCTGGAACGCGGCTTCTTGTTCTTGCAGGCGGGCCCATTGCGCCGCATACGTGTCCTGCGCACCCGCCAGGGCCTGTTGGTAGCGCGCAGCAACCGCCTCCAGGCTACGCGGATGCCAGAACTCCGCCGCCGCGAGTGCCTGCGTTAACTGGCGCACGGCGGTTTCCACACCTTGGATCAGATTCTTTTGGGTTGTCATCGGCGCCTCCTTACCGAAAGGTTACATGTTGCTGATGCTTGCCATTGGCCCCGCCCCGAGCTTCGGCCGGAGCGTACCACGAGGGGCGGGGCCGGGTTTGGTTGGCCGACGTTACCGCCGACCGGGAGCCGGGCCTGGGTTCCCCGAATTCCGGCCCACCATCACCCTGACGGTGGGCATGCCGACCGGGGAGCACTGCCAACCGCCATCCACACCCTACGGGCAACTGTCGTCAATCACGCACGGATCGCGCAGCATGCTCTGCACCTCGATCACCAGCACCCGCACCGTGTCGCCGGGGTTCGGATCGGCGTACTCATCGTTGCACCACGCGCCGGCGCTGGTAGGCGCTGGTCTGTCCGGAGTTGCAGCAGGTTGCGCTCGATATCGAACTCTAAGGCGGCGACGTCGGCCCGGCTGCGTTTGCCCCGCCGGGCCTGGCGAAAGGCCAGGTACAAGTTAGTAAAGTTGTAAATCTGCGGATAGAGCCGTTTATACGTTTTCATCGCGTTTTTGCAGAAACTGGTTAGGGAAGGGGGAAGCCCCTTTCCCCAGACCCCATCCCCCAGCAGTAGCCCGGCAGGTCACTGTCCTGGCGCACCAGCCGCACACCGAAACCCGATGCTGTTGCCACGGGAGTCCGGGTTGAAGCTGTAGCGGTTCGCTGCGCGGACGTCGCCCCAATCGCCGTGGAATGAGCCGCCCCGCAGCACCCGTGACGACCCACTCGTCGGCCCGGTAGGATTCACCTGCCGCCCCGATAAGTACGGCCCATACCAATCCGCCACCCACTCCCATACATTGCCCGCCATGTCTGACGCCCCCACCCAACTTGACCCCGCCGGGAAACTCCCTACCGGCGCCGTGGCTCCAACACACCCCACATAATTCGCCAGATCGCACGTTGGTGAAGCGTCCCCCCACGGATACTCTTGCCCTTCCGGCCCTCGCGCCGCGTATTCCCACTCGGCTTCTGTCGGCAACCGCCCGCCAGCCCACTCGCAATACGCCACCGCATCATACCACGAGACACCTACTACCGACTGCGTGGCCCCATTGTAACGGTTATCGTCCGCGATGCTAGGAGCCGGCGTAACGGTTGCCCAGCGGCCTAGGCACCTCAACCTGTTGTAACGGCTATCGTCCGCGGTGATAGAAGCCGGCGTGACGGTTGCCAGGCGGCCTATACACCTCAACTCGCTATCACTGCTATCGTCCGCGATGATAGAAGCCGCACAGGTCCCAGCCGCCACACACCATTGGTATTGCACGTTGGTCACCTCGGTCCGGTCTATCCAATAGCCGGTTAACGCCACTGTGTGCACCGGTTTCTCCCTATCCCCGTTCTCACTCCCCATTTGGAATTCTCCCGGCGGTGCCCAAACCATGATCATTCCATCCTTTGGGCGCGAACGGCTATTGGGATAAATGCCCAAGTAATACTGCTGCCATAACTCTGCCATACCAGGGTAGTCTCGGTCCAATGAATTCAAGCGTACTAGATCCGCCTCCGCCGCCGCCCAATCCTGCGCCGCCAGGGCTGACTGCGCCTGTTGGTGAAGCAAATTCTTATAGATGGAAAACGCCGCATACCCAATGACCGGCAGGAGCGCCAGTGTGCAGAGCACCGCCGCGGTCAACGCCACACGGCAGGCGCGGGCGCGCGCGGCGCGCCAGGCTTGCAGCGCGTTCACGGCCGCATCCAGGCGGCGTGCGTGTGCGGTAGCCGCAGCAGCGCTCGCCGTGAGCGCCTTTTCCGGGTCGGCGGCGGCAGCGCCCGGTGCGGACGGCGGGGGCGCGGAGCGCCACAGAGCAGTCAAGTTTACCTCAGCCAGACGCGGTGGGGCCTCGCGGCCCGCCGTGTGCGCAGCCTGCAAGCATATATCGGCAGCCTGGCGCGCAGCTTGCTGCCGATTGGCGGCTTCGGTTTCAGCCTGCGCGCGCTGTTGCGTCGCCGCGGGTAAGGCGCGCAACAAATCAAGTTGGGTTTGGATTACATCGGGTTCGGGCATAGCAAATCCTCCAAATAAGCGATCAACGAGTAACCGAATCTAGGGGTTGAGTCAGAGCGCAGCTCAGCGTACGTTGCGCCGGGCCTGTGCTACCACTTCGGCCAGTTTTTGTAGCTCTTGCAACGTCGCCGGCAGCACGCGTTCGTACTCTTGCCAGAATTCCTGCTGAAAACGCCGCGCCACAGCGTCATCCCATTGGGCGCGCACGGCCTGCCAGCGCTGTTGTAAGACTTTCCAGCGGGCGGCGAGCTGGTCGTGGGTAGTGTTCAGGTTACTCATGGCGTGGCCTCACCTGTCGCCTCGGGCATCGCCGGCCAGACATACGCCGGGTCGCGGGCCAGGTTCAAGAGCGGCAGGTAGTATTCATCCGCGTAGAAACAGAGCGCGTCTAGCGCCAGCGCAAACTGCTCATAAGCCAGCGCCAGCGCGGGCAGTTCACTCAGCAACGCCACATCGCCGTCGGGGTCCGCGCTCAGTTTGGCCAGGTTGAGTTCATAGTTCACCTGCGCCAGCTGCCGGTAAAAACGACCCTCACATTCTGCCGCCGGCGGCGGCACGAACGGCACAATTGCCAGCAGTACCCACGCTTCTGTGGGTTGGATGAAAACGCGGAAAGTATTGCTGGCGCCCTGGAACCCGGTGCTGATGACCGTGTCGCGAATTTCGTATTCCCAACCGTACTGTTGCAAGAACTCTTCCAGAGTAGCTAAAGTCGCTGTCATCATACTCCTTTCGTTTGGCTTACTTGGCCCACTGCTTCATCAGGCTTTTGCGGTTAAACAGCTTGCCCGAAGTAGCATTCTTCGTATGATGGAGCTGTATGTGTTCTTTGGAGATCACAAAGGCAATATTATCAGGATTCCCGGCTAGTTCAGGAAAACGAGCCACGTTGTTGATATGATGCCCCACATATCCTTTCGGGAATTTACCTTTGGCACGCATCAGTCGTATTTCGCTGACATTCCAATCCCGCGTGCCGCGCCCAACGCGCTGCACCAGTTCTAGCTCCTGGCGTTTGGCATGTCGCACCGCCGCGTTGCGCGCCGAGTTCAGCTGTGCTGTGGCAGTTGCGATGATGACGCTCCACAACACCGGGGTAAAGGCAACCAACGCTGCGGGCAACCCGGCCGCGCCGGGCGGCGCTATTTGCCGGTACGCCTCCAGGTCGGCGATTTTGCGGCTCAGCGTGGCCTGGGCCTTGGGTATCTGGTTGGTCGCCAGCCCTTGCAGTCGGCGCGCCTGCTGCCGGTAGGTATCGGCGGCCTGCTGCGTGCGTTGGAGCCACTGCTCCACATTACGCAATTCGGCCTCCGCTTTATCCAGCGCCGCCTGCGCCGCGCTTAAGGCGGCTTGTTCAGCACTGCAATCGGATTGCCCGCCGCCATTTCTATCAAGTTCCTGTGCCCGGCTATGGCAGTCTGCCAGTGCGCACCGAGCGGCCGCCACCGTCGCCTGACAGCGCCGTACCTCGGCGCGCCGATAAGCGCAGCGTTCCTGTAACCATTCCAACGTGCGTTGAATTTCTTGCGCGGCCGCTTGCAGACTCGCTTGCGCCTCGCCAGCGAACTGTCCCAGCGCGCCGCGCAGGTCGCCCAGAGCAGAAATAGCGCGTACATTTGCACCAGGCTTGACCATCGGCTGTCACTGTTGTTGCAAATAGTCGCGGAGGCGCTGCGCCTTGCGCTTCAAGAAGGGAATCTGCTCATCCGAGGCGCGGCGGAAGTTGTGTAAGACGCGCATCGTTTGCTCAAATTCACGGGCGAATTTCTGGTGTTCATGATCGCGCCAGGTATCGCCCAGCTGGCGAAACTGACCTTGCAGGCGGGACGTGGAATCGGCCAGTTGGTCGTTGAAGCGTTTGAGCTCCTGCGCGAAGCGTTCCAGATCCTCTGGATTGGCGATGGCTTGGGGGGACATGCAAAGCCTCCTTACTTTAGAGTATACATTGACTGCCCTGAAAAAACCACCGAGACACGGAGAGCACGGGGAAAATCAAACACTTGATGCAGCAAAGTGACCTCGGAATGGACGGAAACGAAAGAATCTTGATCTTGAGAATCTCCGTGTCCTCCGCGTCTCTGTGGTGAAACTCTGCTTTTTCAGCAGCGTCTCCTATGCCATCGGCCACCCGCCGTGGGCCTCAATCACATCGTCAATCTCCGCCATCAGCCGCATGGTCTCTTTGAGCGCCACGACGACCCGCTGGTAGTGGGCGATGTCCTCCGGCGTGAGGGTGCGGCCCGGTGCGCCGCCGCTGCCGCACCGGTCGTAGAGCCACTTGTAGAGCACCTAGTAGCCGCCGATCTCGAGCTGCCACACGTCCTCCGGCACGCCGTCGAAATAGGAGCTGCGCCGGCAGCTGGAGCGGTTGCACCGCACCCACCGGCAGGAGGGGCTGACGGAAGAGGACCTGGCTGAGTACTACCGGGCACTGGCGGGGATGGCTCGGTGGAGCGACTACTACAGCTACGAATGGCCCCACTCGGCCCTGAACTACTTGCGGCCGGCGGATTACTACTGTGGCGATCCAATCGCCTTGCTCGCAGAGCGCAGGGCCCAGTTACGAGCCGTAGCGGAGGCGCGGCGTGCCTATTGGGAGAACCAGTGCTATGGACAGGCCGGAAGTCTCAGTTAATTTCCACCCCCTTTTCTCTCACTTCGTAATGGGCAAAACAAACCCGTGCTCGCCGCTCGCGACGACCTGCCAGTAATAATGTGTCCCATGGTTCAGTGTACCGGGATCGCAGGAGGGGCTGGCCACGTCATTGCAGATCAGCACATCCGGTGTGCTGTCGCTGACTTCAAAATACACATCGTAGTAGGCCACGCTATTGCCATCAAGATCCCCGCCAGCCCAGTCCAGGTTTGCGTTCACGTTCTGGTTCCTAGCCCCGTCAGAGGGCGAGGGAGTAGAGGGCGTGTTGGGTGGATGATTGACGCTGGAGTCATGGCCGCGTAGGACCAGTGGCAGGAAGAGCCTGTAGCCGACAAAAATCTGTATGCTGGTAGCCGCCTCATTGCCATCACTATCTTCTGCGCTCACGGTGATGACGTGCGTTCCGGCAGAAAGGCCATAGTCCAGTTGCAGCCAGGTGCCGGGACCTAACGTTCCACTGATGCTGGAAGTCCAGACTAGAGCAGTATCTCCCAGCGTGCCATCCTCGGGGTCATACCCCCGTCCTATAAGGATAATAGGCTCACCCGGCAGAAAGTGTGCTCCATCTTCCGGTTGAGTGATATATGCACTCGGCGCTTTTTTTAGCACAGCGAAGGTCCCGTCCGTCTCGTCGCTAGCGGTGTTGAGTCCATCCGTGGCCAACACGCGGACACGCGCATTGTAGCCTCCGGCGACCCAGTTTGTGTCCAACGTGTAAAAGGTCTCGATGATAGATGTCGCTAGTGGTTCCCAGGATGCCCCGTTATCGGGCGAGTAGAGTACAGCGTAGGTCAGGTCATCTTCGTCTGCATCGCTGGCCGTCCACGTAACAGTGTAGACACCGCTTACAACCTCTGCATCGGCAGGTGCTGTCACTGTCACCACCGGCGTGTGGGGACTGACTCGTTGTTCAGCCAGCAAGGTCTCACCGTGCTTCAACTGGAAAGCGGCCATATCCGGCAAATCTGGCAACGTGGCTGCTACCAGGCTGGTTTGTGTTGATTCTTCGTAACAACCCTGTGGGCCAAATACGTTGAAGCGATAAGCATAGAGAGTGGTCTCATCCTGGTCAACTACTTCCAGACTGTATTCCCCTTGATCCGACGAATCAACCAGATCGGAGCAAGGGTACCGGTACGTTGGGTATAGGCCACCAGTCCCTTCGCTGTTCACATAGCCCGTGATCAGCAAGCAATCTTGACTATCGGCGCGTGCCGGCGCAGTGTTTTGCACAGTTGGCTCAAACCAATTGTGCAAGTGCTTATAGGTGAACGTCGATATCCACGAACTCTCCACCGTAGCGCCTGGAACCATAATGTCATGCAATTGGCTACTCTTGACCCCTCGGGTGAGATCTAAAGGATCCCATCCAACCTCACCGATGATGCCCTCTGGTGGTCTCGCGTAACCTGTTTCACATAGGTCACATCCTGGAATACCTGGTATTTCTATCGTTTGGCCGGGATGACAAAGACGATAGTTGTGTCCTATTTCGTGGGCCACTATGGTCTGTATTAAGCCAGCCTGGTCACTGACAAGGGAAACGTGCACTGGTTCAGGACAAGTGATTTCGCAGCCACTGCCCCTCTGATAACACCCCCCCCCCAGAGGCGCACAACCCCGCGTACGTGACAACTCTAATTCACCGAGGAAGCCGACAAGTTGATCTGTGCCCGGCGATTGCATGAAGTCTAATCTGGAAAGCTCAGCCATCAGGCCTGTTGCACTATCCTCACCGCAAGTTACGGGGCAATTTGACCATAGGAGTCCTGGAGCAGGTACATAGTCAATGTGCGCTAAGGGATAGATCTTGCGCAGCCAGCTGTCAGCTCTGTGTATACGTTCAGTGGGTGAAGTGGTGAGGTAGGTGGGCCACGGGTAGACACAAGTGATTGGTACGTATGCGATGTTAAGCCGCTTTGGGCTCTGAAACTCGAAGCTATCTGCCCACTTATTGTTGCCGCAATCAGTCTCTGGTACTGTACAATCGTGGTTGACTTCTGCCTTCAGAGTGATTGTGCCCGTCAGCACCTCACGAGGTAGAAGAAAATTCAGTGTATGCTTGGGCTTCGCCCGGTCAAGCTCCGAAGCCAGCGGAGGACGGATCATCGTATGCGGTTCCATGGGGGTGCATACTACCGTCCCACCGCTATACGTAACGGTCAACACGCCGGTGACACCCCAAGGTGCTTCTGTAGCTCCCTCGCCGATATCCACGTACATTCGCACGATCGTCGGTTTATCTTCGACGAGAGGTATCCTATTGTTATCTGGGGCTTGGGGATCGCCCGGGTTGAAGTGTTGGATTGCTTGAGTGACTTCCAGACCGATGATGGTCAGATCCACACCTGTCTGTGACCCTGTGAAATCCTTTCCCGTCGCATCGGGTGGCACTGTGACCGTGTGACTAGCTGGGGAGAAGATGTAGCCGCTCTTGTTGGGTGTGAGCGTGTAAGTGCCCGGTGCCAGGCTACTGATGGTGTAAGCACCAGTGGCATCCGTGGTAGCGGAATGGCCCGCCACAGTTGAGACTGTAACGCCAGGGATGGGATCTCCGTTGCCGTCGCGCACGTGACCGAAGACTGAGTTGGTCGCGGGGGGTGCCGGGGGCGTGGTGAGCCACGGATCAAAATCCACATTGTCGCTGACATTGTCCCCTTGCCCGTCTGGGTTGAGGGTGGAATGGTATGGGCCGCTGGGATGACCCCACCAGTTGTTCTCGGCGTTGAGAGGAATTGAACTCTGAACGCCGTAGGTACCGTTATCCTCAAAACTGTTCTGTGATAGGGTGATAGTGCCCGGTTCTGGAGATGGGGAGTAGGGGATGCCGATATCCACGGCTGACGGAAGCCACGGGTCAAAATCCACGTTGCCGCTGACAGAGTCCCCATTCCCGTCTGGGTTGCTGGCATGCGTGGGGCCACTGGCATCCCCCCACCAGTTGTTCTCCGCGTTGATGGGAACGTCGCTGTTCAGGCCGTAGTCTTGGTTGCCTTCAAAGTTGTTGTTCTGGATGGCAATCGACCCGGCCTGAAGAGATGCATGCCGTGTCCCCTGCGGAAGTGGGACCGGGCCGGACCCGGACCCGATTCCCTTGGTTGAGGCGTCTTCCGAAACACGGTGACTGACTGCCGCCTGGGCGGGACTAAGCAATATTGACAGGCAGACCAGCACATAGAGCAAAACGGTCAACCGGCGACGGAGTTTCTTGCGGTACATAACGCACCTCCCATCTGTTGCGAGTTGAACGCTTCTACGGTCCGACCACGCGGACGCCGGAACCGTTGTTGAGGCGGAACGTGCAGTACCGTACGGTTACGTCAGGGTCATCGCTTTCGTGATAGATGTAGAGTCCATCGCCAGAGGAGTATTCCAGAAGGGCGTGTTGTAGGGTCAGATACGCACCGTTGGATCTGACCATATAGCCGCCATAGCCGCCATAACGAACGACGACGTATTCCAGAACGGAGTGAACGCCTGGATTCGAGAACCAGATGTGTCTCCAATCGCCAGGTGACGAGGAGGTCGTGGCTCCATCACCGTTGGTGTCGCCACCGTGAGCGTCGTCCTTGTACGAGGTGAACACAATCTGATCGCTTGTCGTCCCCCGCGCATCCAGGACACCGTTCACAATCAGGCGGGTATTGGTCTTGCCTTTGACCACCACACCAGGGGAGATGGTCAGCGAGGCCCCCTCCGCAACAGCGATATCACCGTCCGGGACATAGGGATAATCGGTGCTGGTCCAGGTGCCAGCGGTGGAGATGGTGCCGCCGTAGACACCAATGCCATTGGTGCCATTGCCAGTGAAGG
>Ga0307378_10006955_pt1 | contig 15298 bp, 2 predicted proteins | sample UN1MG_FD_202238 | JGI IMG/M metagenome (GOLD analysis project Ga0307378, IMG submission 202238) | Soil microbial communities from Risofladan, Vaasa, Finland - UN-1 | ecosystem: Environmental > Terrestrial > Soil > Coastal area > Acid sulfate soil | place: Finland: Risofladan, Vaasa | collected...
AAACAAAACTATTCTTCCTCCCAAGCGAGGCTGAAGTTTGGTTGGAGGAGACCTTTTCTGCTTCCCGGGAAGCGAGGAGTTTCTGCCTGGCTTTACGCCTCTCTCTCCAGAAACTTCTATCCGGCACGGAGGCTTCCACTACCTGGGTGAAGAAAAATACGCTGCTAACAACAAGCGCCAGGACTCTAAGCCATATTTTATTTGCCTTGCTACACCACCAAGCTACCATCTTCTCTCCTCATCACGAATTGTCTTTTCAGGCATGTTTTGTAGCAACAAAGCGCTGTCATTGCGAACGAAGTGAAGCAATCTCGAGATTGCCACGCTCCTTTCAGTCGCTCGCAATGACACGACTGTGATGCAGAGCTATCGCTCTGCGGCTACATCCCTTTAATAGCAGGCAACCGTCCCACTATGTCGAGATAAATTTCGGGTCGCCCCGCAGTTTACCCCGACAAAACGAGGCGGTCGTTTTGTGGCCATCAAATAATTATTTTCCATTATGGCGGGTTCTTGTCCATTTCCAGGCATCTCACCCTACCCAAAAGATTATCAAAATCGATCGGTTTAAATAAGTAATCCACTGCTCCCAACTCCATTCCTCTCTTTTTGCGAATTCCATCAATTACCGATATCATCATCACCGGAATTGAATTTAGTACTTCATCTCTCTTGAGGGCTTCCAGCACTTCAAATCCATCCATCTCAGGCATAAGCACGTCTAAGGTGATGAGGTCCGGAGGACTTGCTTTAGCCTTCTCCAAACCTTCTTCGCCACTTAAAGCAAGCACTGCCTCATATCCTTCTGCCTCTAAACTAATCTTAATCAGATACCCTACCGGGAAATCATCATCGATAATTAAAATCTTACGCAGCTTCATCGTAATCTTCCTTCAGAGAATATACATTCTATATTAACGCCAAGCTTTGCTTTCCTGTAGGGGACGGACTCTGTGCCGTCCCTTGGGCGACCATCCCGATGAATCGGGATGGCTACATATATAAAAATCCGGACCACCTGTAACGGGTTCCCCTTACTCGTTATCGGCAGCCCGGCCGGTTCAACTTCAATGTTGTCTATCTAAGTAACCCCGAGGCTTTGCGCCCCCCGATTGCTCGAGGTTTGCCCTTTCGGAATATTAAAACGTTATCAAAAATCTCTTGTAGGGGACGGACGCAGTTTATGCCGACCTTTCGGCATGCCGTCCCTTCCTTTGGGCGACCACTGAGTGTCGCCCCTACACGACATATAAAAAAAGCCGGACTACTCATAACGGGTTCTTCTACTCGTTATCGGCAGCCCGGCCGGTTCAAATGCAATGTTGGTTATCTAAGTAACCCCGAAGCTTTGCGCCCCCCGATTGCTCAGGGTTTGCCCTTTCGGAATATTTATTATTTCAAAATCTCCGTCGCGAAATTTATAATTTTATATATTATACAATAACAATATCACAATAGTGTAAACAAATTGTAAATTTTTAGTAAACTCTTAATCGAATCTTTATGCCTGAATTTCATATATCGTCTCTTGAGCCTTGATTCCATCAAGATATTCCTTATCTACTGGCGCTGCCGGCAGAATAATCATGCCGTCCTTCCTAATCTGAGGCAATAACTCTTTTGTCCTTCCAGGATACTTCTTCTCTATGAACTCTATCAACCATTTAGAAACCTTACCCTCTATTGCCACAACCAGCCCTGCTGCTGTAGATAATACCTCTCCCGCTCCCGCTGGACTTAGTAGCACCCAGAGAATCTTCTCCTCAATCTCTCTCTGTTTTGCTCTCTGCCATTTATCCTCACTATCGGTAACGATACTGACTTTAATCCCATTACCGCCCGTCTTCCCCAGTAACCTCTCAGTAATGATGGAGAATACTGCCTCGGCACTTATCTTCTTCTTGGAAATGCCTACTATTCCTCCCACCTTCTTCAATGCTTCCCGGTCAATTATCAACTTCTCATTTATTATCCTCGCCGCATCCTCTCTTGATAGACCACACGCGCTCATATAGTCCCTCAACATCCGGTCTATGACTTCTTCAGTTACGCCTTCCTTATCGCAAACAAAAGCAAAACTCACCCTTCTGGGATTATCTTCTTCTTTTGCTGCATCAATTATGTTCTTCATAACTTTGAGAGCCCCCATACTCTTCGGCCTGACTCTCAGCGTTCTCTTCAGCATGGAATGAGTGGGCTCTTCCTCAAGATCCATTTCCACGAGAGTAGATAAATCTACCGCTACTACATTTGTTATCTTGCCCCCAAGGGCCTCTGGTCCAAATTTATGCTCTGACAATGGTTCACCCTCTCGCAAGCTGAGGCTTGCGGCTACCGCGAGCGGTATGCTTTCTGACCGGTAGCCGACGGCTTTAGCCGGCGATGATTCTATACTCTTCTCAGTTGGACTGATTCTCATAAGGTACCTGAGGGCAGTAGCAAATCTTCCCACATAGAATAGTGCACCTGTCGCCTCCTTGCCACGTAGAGTAATCTCCAATACAGGATACCCTGCTTCCTCAAGTTGTTCAATGGCCAGGCTCTCTTTCTCTTTTCCAACTTTCAATCGTATAAACGCTGCATCCTCTCCAAATCTTCCACCAGCAGCCAATTCTTCTTTCCCTATCACAATAATTTGCTTACCTTCTTTCCCCAGAGGCGAAATCTGTTCTTGCCACACCTCACCAAATCCTTTCAGTTCCTCAGGGAATACCAGAACTATCTGCCGTCCTACTTCTCTCATCTCTTCCAGGAATAATGCCAGTTTAACACCCGGGTTCTCCTCGAGTTTCTCTTTTCCACACATCACTTTACCCATCTTTCCACTTTCCACGAACCTCTCTATATTCACACCTGCTAATGCTAATGGCACCAACCCTCCGTAACTGAATATCGAATAGGCCACACCTTTCTCTTCAGTAAATATCTTCGGGAATCTCTTCTTTCCGGCTTCCTCAGCAAATGGCGTGTTAGCTTCTGCTATTGCTACAAAGTGCTTGCCCACTTTAGATGCAATCTCCTCACTGAGAATTCCCTGGCTCCTGTAAAGTTTGGCTAACTGGTTATAGAAATGCTTATACGCCTCACGGGTTGGGCCCGGAGTTGGAGAGGAAACCACAAACAGAGTTTTCTCCAGATTTATCTTACCCTCAATCTCTTCTATCGCTTTTGAATGTGCAGATTCCAAAGCATAGACTTGGGGATATCCGACCTTTTCCCTTATGTCAGCTGCCACTTTGGCAAATGGCTCTGCTCTTCCAATCACCACCACATTCTCATGCTCTTCCATTACACTTTTGGCAAATTCTCCAATTTTTGTTATCTCTCTTCCCATTTCCTCATGCGGAGATCTCCATATTAACCAGGGATTGGCTGCCGGATTCACTCCATAAGCACGCCCTTCCACCGGTATCCGCGCAATTCCTATTCCTTCACTTAACTGCTTAACAAGTTGTATTAGCTCCTTCTCACGCAACTCAGGCAATTCTTTTTGTGGACCAAGCCAGCTCATTCTCAGTTCTGCCCTCTCTGAAGGCTTGCGGAAAATAGCTGCAACAAACCCTCTTCCTCCCTCAAACAAACGCACCAGCGCCTGCCGCACAGCTTCCAGCCCCAAAACCTGAGGTAATCTGACTCGCTCCACTTCCACGAGACCAGTTCCTGCAAGGCTAACCTCCCGGTACATCGCCGAGACGCCAACAACCGCCACAGCACAAGCCAATACTCCCCCCAACCCTAATCCAAAAGGAAATCCAAAACTGCTCTCCAATCCAGCTTGCTGTCCACTCTTTATAATCTCCCCAACTGCCCCAAACAAATCCGAGTTGATAATTAATGAAATTCCCAATCCACCCAATAAGAGTGACCTTAGTCGCCTGGAAGGTCCTTTTTTACTCTGGCGTGGGGGCTTGCCGGTAGAGGATGACAAAATGGAAACTATATCTTTGGTGCTTCTTAGAACATCTTCTGGATTGAACTGACAAGTCTTTAATCTAGCTTCTCTTGCACCCCCTAGGCAATCTTCTCTATAACTCACGCTTAGACACTTATCGGGAGACAAACCTGCTTCGTCCACCATTTTATTCCAACTCCTTCTATCTGCCAATCCCGATGTTGTAGTCCAATACTCACGGATATCTCCTTTTCCTTCTCTTAACAATCGAAAGAGACCTGTATGCTTTAATGCAACGTCATTGTCGATATCTGTTAATATACGAACCCTATACCCTTTTTCCCTTAAATCACGTAATAAAGAAAGCGAACTGCTCATTCGTAGCTGTATTTCTTCCCCGGTAATTGGGCCAAAGTCAAAAAACACAAGCTCAATTGGTGATTCAGAGGCAGGAGGAATTGCTTTTAAATATTCTTGCAGGACGCAAGCGTCTTGCTTTATACGTCTAATTTTTTCTTTAACGATTCTTTCAAGTTCGAGAACATTTATATCATCATATCCTAATCTTTTCAATTGGCACTCCGCAAAGCGAGTTGCTACAAAATCTGAGAATGGAATCAGTCTACCAACTGAATCAATTTTCCCTTCTTTGTCCATAGTAGAGTAATGTCCTAATTGATGAAGTATCAAAAAAGTTATTTCCGAATCTGTAAAATAATTATCTATGTCTCCCCACAGCGAGATTAAAGGGGAACTTAAAAATGCTTTACTTGCTGCAATACTGTGACCATCAATTAATCTTTCAGTAACATAGAGAAGTGCTGTATTGTCGGGCAAGCCAAGTTTTCTTGTCACATCATTGAAAAGTCTATATAAATCCGGGTATTTCTTGGGTAAAATTTTGGTGGTTTTAATATGGACATATACATCGTATATAATAAACGGTGACAAAAATATAAACACAACTCCAAAAAGAAATACTAACATGTCACCCCATCCCGCCTTCTGTCCATTCCTTACAATCTCCCCAACTGCCCCAAACACATCTGAGTTCGTAAGTAATACAATTCCTAATACAAACCAGAAAAGTGACCTCAATCTAAATGACCCTTTTTTACTCTTATTCGGGGTTTGCGTATCAGTTTGTTCCGACGAGGGCGTATCAGAACCCGCCTTTCCTCTATTAGCCCACCACTTCTTAACCCAAGGAGCAATGAAATTACTTCCCCTAGCGAGAATAAATGTTGCAAATGCGATCGAGCCAAGAATAAACATTTGCTTTTTCGTTCCAATCGAAGCACGTAAATCTGAAACCGTCCCCGTAATTGAATCCCTAACAGATAGAAGCCCCCCTGCAACCAATGCACCCAGCAAAACTAAAGGAAGCCCGCGCCTTCTTAATCTTCCCATACGATACTTTTTCGTCTTTTCAGCATCTTCCGGACTCTCGCCAAGTGCTTTTTTCAACATTAGAAGTCCACCAATTTTATTTTTCTTTTGGAACTTTTCCGGCAGGTTGTTTCTTACACCTTTTCCATCAAGAATCTTTTTAAGTCGCGTTAATAGTTCATAAAGTACAGGCACCTTTTCTTTTGTTACTTTTCCTTTAAATGTAGGATTCTCAATCTGTTGAATCATATGTTCCAACTCATCAGGTGAAAATTCATCTACAATATCATTAAGAGTGAGTTTTGCTTTGATTCGGTCCTCTTGCCTTTTCCATTGCCAGTTTATAATTGAACTATTCAACATATATCCAGCAATATAAGCAATCAGAGAAAAAACAATCAACTGTCCCATTAGCAAGACGGATTGGGAGAAAGATAAAGGAATTGCCAGAATTATCAAAAAGCTTAATATGGAAACTACAATTATCAGCCAACTCACAACGTTCAACAACAGCCGGTCAATACCTGTCCTGCCCATCATCTTGTCCTTCTGTCCTGATCTCTTGAAGTAATAACTAACGACCATACCTGCCAAAAATGCCATCCCTAGAACAGGCAATATTGAATATACGCTCAACGCCGGGGTATTATTACCTAATTCCGCCAGGATTCTATGCTTTGTGGCTATGTCTCTTATTATATCTTTTGCCAACCCGGTTGAAGCCCAACCTAAAATAACCGCAACAATAACAGGAACAAAAGAGCGAAGCGACGCCATTGGAGTAGTCGGTGAGCCGGTGGTTTGCGCTAATTCTTGTATCCTATCCTTAAGTGCTGATATAACTTCTTCAAGTTTGTCTTCTATAGCTTCATTATCCCTGCTTGCCCTTTCAATATGTTCGAATTTACTTGCATCGCTTCCCGGCCCAAGGTGGATCAAGATAGACTCAGAATATAGATGTACAGCATAGTCATGAGCTCCTTTTATAATCCTCCCCAACGTCTCGCTATCAGAAACCTGAGCTAACAAGATCCTTAAATTAGTTATAGACTTATCGGGGTCGCTACTGTCCAGGAAACTTTTTGCAGCAGATAGAATCTTACGCTCGCTTACAATGCTGGCCAACTTCTCTTTTATCACGGATATGTCCTTCGTGGGTATATCATCCAATCTCCAGCGGTCTAACCCTTTAGGGATTATCTCCTGTGCAGCTTTATTCATTTTATCAAGTTCTTCTTCAGTAATGTCTCTATACTCTTCGGCTAATCTGACTATCCCTTTATCAGGGTCTATCAACCCCACCCGACGTAAACCGTTTATTTCATAATCAACTGTGCGGTTGCTAAACTCTTTTCTATATGTTTCTATAAACTCTTTTCTTGAAACCTGTGTAATTCCCTGTTCCCGCAAATCTATAAGTACTTTCGCCGCTTGTAGAGGAGAGCCTTTGCCTCTGAATGCATTCTTTATTTCGTACAGGCTTACGCCCAGAGTCTGCCGGGCAATCTTGTCCAGGTCCTCTTCCGAACCTTGGAAATGGATTGTCCGATGGGTATGAGAGAGTGACCCGTTCGGTTCAAGTTCTCTGGCAGGAGAGGACGTCTCCATCTCAAAGAAAGGTCCTAGTGGCTTTTTGCCCGGCTCTGGCGGGCCATCATTATAGGAATTCACAACGTCGCCAGCATATGGCTTATCTTGAATCTTCCACATAGAGTTGACGTAATCTACCGCGTCCTCCGGTTTGGTAAATTGGACAATTGTTAGAACATTGTTCTTAGCATCATAACTGCCAAGAATCGGCTTGGCTCTCTTAGGCGAGAGGCCAATCTTGCTGCGATACGTGCCATCTCCGCTGAAGAAAAGCACGTTGTCCTTTACAACCAATTTGTCAGCCGGAACCTTGCCAAAGTAAGCATCATTAACTACCTGTCCCAGTTTCTTTTCATCGCCTTCATTGAATGGTATCACCACTGTTGTCTCTGGCGAAGGATTGAACATACCCAGAATCCAGATTGAAAGTAACCCTTTCTCTTTGGACCACGCTTCATTTCCTGTATTTGTTATCCTGTTGTCCGACTCAAAAGCAACTACTTTCACATTTCCTGGCAAATCCTTAAGTTTTAAATTCTTTTTAATTTCTTCTCTACTTAAAACTCTCACTGTCCGGCCAATCTCAATATCAAACTTTGTACCAGAGTAGTTGGTAAGCTTTGCTATTTTCTGAAAACTTACGCTGTCCTTGCTCTTACCAATGATTTCAAACGGCTCAGTATCAATGAGTGCCGGGGTAAACCAATGTTCCAGGTCAAACGGCACACCTTTTTTGAAGAAGATGCTAAACTGGCCACCCTCCGGGCCAATCCAGAACCTATCCTCGCCGCCATACGGGTTGAAGTGCTCAAGTTTCTTCCCCGAGGCAATCAGCTCTTTGTTAATCCATCCAAAACTCAATCCGTCGGGACCGTCGGCAGTGCTGATCATAACTCGACCTTGCAAATCAGCCACGACAACTACCCGAGCCTTTCCAGACTTATCAGACAACACTACAACATTTTCGGCGCCAAAATGCTCTATCAAGAAGAGTACGTCATCAGCAAAAGTTGTAGGCTTATCCTTATCCGATTTAGCATCTTCCGGACTCTGGCCAGGCGCTTTTTTCAACATGAAAAGACCACATCCAGCAATATACGCACCCGCTGAAACACCAATCAAATACAAGATTCGCGGGACCAATTGGGAGAAAGGTAAAGGACTTGCCAGACTTATCAAAAAGCTTAATACGTAAAATACAATTATCACGCAAGCACCAACGCACGGCAGCAACCGGGAATCGCTCTCCTCTCTTAATCTCTTGACCCATAAACTACTAAGTATACCTGCCAAAAATGCTACACCTACAACAGGTAATATTGCTAATATTGAATATACGCTTAACGCCGGGCCATTGTTACCCGATTCCGCCAGGATTCTCTCTGGTGTGAATATGTTTATCATATCTTTTGCTAACCCGGTTGAAGCCCAACCTAAAATAACCGCAAAAATAACAGGAACAAAAGAGGGAAACCAAGACATTCGAGCAGTCTGTAAGCTATTAGTCTCGCGGCTTACCAAATCCTCTATTCTATTTTTAAATATTGATATAACCATATTGAGCTTATCTTTTATAGCTTCTAGAGCCTTTATGCCCGCAAAATCACCCCGCAAGAATGAAGACAAGTTGATAGAAACGAGCGTTAACGTAATTCCCAGGGTAACCGATACACTAAACGGTGAGAAGAAGGCAAACAGTATCGCAGCCAAACCTGTCAAAGGACCGGCTAAACGCTGGCCTGTGGTAACGGATGAGTCGTGTCTTCGACGTATGCCAATCATCAGTCGGCCTTTTCCATCACGGAAACCGATTCGTGGCCATACCAACCGCCGGGCCTTAATAGAGTCTGTCAGTACAATGGCTAGCCAATGGCCGAGTTCGTGAAAGAAGACAGCAGGAATAATTCCGCAAAAGATTCCAGCAAGTATCTGGAAGAAACTAAACTCACCTCGTAAGAGAGCAGGCAAAAGATGAGGCGCAAACTGCTGCAACAGGAATATAAAACTTCCCAGGGCCACGGCCGCTAACGTGCCCCAAAGTATATTCTTCACTACCAGCAATGGCGTGGCTTTTTTCGTATCTTTCGGATTCTTCCCCGGTGTTGTAGTTTTTTGGCTGGTCGGTTTCCAGGGGATTTGTTCCAGACAGGTTATTATATGTCCTCTAAGTATTTCCCAATTTTCCAACAGCATAACATCATATAGCGTAACATCTTCTAGTTGTTCATCCTTGAAATCATACCTACCCTCGAAGCCTGATAAATGAAAACCTTCTTCCAGGGATTGGAGAGTCTTTCTATGTTGTTTTTCACTTTGGTCGGGAAGGCCTAATCCAGGAAATCTTCTTCTTACTTCTTCGCAAGCCTCGCAGAAGTCTGAAAATTCAAAGGAGTAGGTGTCGTCTATGTCGTCGTATGAGAGATGTCCTTTTAAATGCTCCGAGGTTAAAATAGTCAAAATCGCGGCAGCCTGTTCTTTAGAATAACCTGTATCTCCTTCTTCCCCTTCTTTTGCCAACAATGTTGCCAATATCTGGCCTAGAAAATTGTAAATTTCCACTATACGAGTCTCAGTCACTTTGTGTAATTTTCTTCTTTTGTTTTCCGGGTCTCTGTATGTTTTAAAGACGCCGTCTCTCCCTAACACGGCCAGGTCGCGCCTGCTCTGGCTGTCATTCTTCGGATCCTCAGGAAGTTTTGCAAAATCCAGTATAGGAAACTTCTCTCTCACTTCCTCACAACCCCTGCGAAGGTCTTCAAAAGTAAACGGCCTATTGTTATAAAGTAAATCCTGCAAATGTTTTGACAATAGCATAGCCACGAACTTAGCCGCAGGACTCTTGCCCAGTTTCTCATTAATCCTGCCCTGGTCGTCGCGAGGCTGGGGCTGTGCAGGAGATTCTTCAACTGGAATCTGCTCAGGTATCTGTAATTCTTTGAGTCTGGCTATCTCTTTCTCCAGGTTGGATACATCTACACCCCTAACTGTCTTCAGCTTCTCTGTTATCTCTTCCATTATGCGAATTAATCCCTCTAAATCAGGTCCCTCAAACATAGTAGTAAGTTTCTCGTCTGTATTCGACCACCTCACCAATGCTGTCTTCCCATCCTTTAACTGTATCTTGTATCCCGCTACTGTAATAAATCCTTCATCCTTGCGCTGAATAAGATAGTCTCCCTCCTGAATTGGCCCAGTATATGGTTTCAATTGCGCTTTGTATTTTTCCTTCATCCACGCGCCTATCTGATGCGCTGTCTCTATCTTGATCTTGTTGGGTACTGGCACCCTGATTTCCTCACTGCTGTATGCCTTGGGAAATCTGTAAAATAGTTCCACTAACTCATATCCTCTTTTGCTCTCCTCTATACCTAATGCTGGCGCCTCGCATTTTGACATCGTCTCCTGTATGTTCATCAAGTTTACAAGTCCTGATATAGCACAATCGCATATTCTGTCTGGATAGCTCTTGTATATATGGAAGAAGTTATGGCCCGATGCCTCTCCTGTAAAGTACGTCTTCTTCATATGTGCAAACTTCTTCATGAAATCTTTATCTCTTAAAAGTTTACTATTACCCTGTACAAATTCATCCAGTTCCCGTAACCTTGTACTTGTAAAATCAAGTTGTGGTGGATACCCTGTAGTTATATACCACCCTTCTATGATATCTTTCTTACCCCTCATACCTGCTCTTCCTTTCAACTCCCCATTTACCCTATCAATCAAACCTAATAGCTTGCTGTTTGCCCTCACATCACAAGTAATCTTGAGTGGCTTACATCCTGCCTGTGCAAGTTTTATTAATACTTCTTGATTTACAGGATCAAGTAAGAACCTCTGATAATAGAATAAGGTCATCTCAAACGCCGGGACAGGTGTCCCATCTTCTAATATAGTGGTTATCCTATCTCCATCGCCATCAAACACTCCTCCTACTGCTCTGGGCATATCTTCTAGAAGCTGGCTATTTATAAGTTGCACCAACTCTTGCGCTGTCTTCAGTGCTTCCGGCCTTAGCGGATCCCATATTCCTGCTCCCATATCAGGGTCTGGCTCCTTGTTTACCATTACTGCTATCTTCCTATTACCACTTTGCCACAGCTTATGAATCCGTGAATTCAGCTTTTCTTTCCCTTCCTTATCCAAATCTACAATTACAAACCCTTGCCTCTTTAGCGACTCAACAGCGAATGGCCCTGCCGCTCCTGCCCTTGAATCAATTACTACTATGTGCTCTTTGTCAACCACTGGTAAGGTCTCATCCAGCATATCAATTATCTTTTTCCCTAAACCTTTTATCTCTTTTACCCTTGCCAACTCAACATCTTTTCTAAACTCATATCTCCTCTCATATAACTCAGGTAGCCTCTTACCATATAGAGGTTCAAGACACCCTTTACCAAAATCCACCTTCATCTTAAATCCATTCTTCTGTGGCACACCATGGCTACCAGATATCTGCACTACGAATTTATGATTCTCTGGATTCTCTGCTGATAACAGATTATGTCCATCCGTGGTCATAAAGTCTTCCGAATAGTCTACATTGACTCCGACTGAGGCAGCTCCTAAGACCATGGCATACCTCAATATGGGTGTATGATGCCTTATATCTCCCGTTATCAATACTCTGTCACCTACTTCCGCATGATGCGTCCCTAATAGTTTCCCCACTAAATACAAATTCTCTGGTGTCAGGTCTACTACTTCACCTTCTATGGGCTGAGCATTACCCCTTACATCATAACCAAAGCCCCTGCCAAACATCTCCTCTGGTAGGTTATCCATAGTATCTTTTAAGTTCGCTTCGAAATAATCTATCAACTGCTTCTTGGGTAGACTAACAAGTTCCTGATACGCGTTTTTATCACCATTCACAGCCGCTTGTAATTTCACTTCCAGCGATCCCAAACCACCGCCATCTGCCTCAAGCCATTCAGGATTTACTGCATTGCGGGCGTCTTGTCTATCTTCTTCGGCTAACTTATCCATTAATTCTTTGGCGCCATGGGAAATCCCCATCTTACGTGCTATTTTGAGGGCTATACGGTGGGAAGATACTAAAATGTGGAGCGCTTCGTGGAATTCAACCTCAAAAACCTGGTCACAATCTGCTTGTCTTGCAAACCCTGCTGAAATATAAGCACGTGTGCTCCCTATTCCATAATGCCCCGCTGCGTATGCCCACGGCACCAGTTTAGAAAGGAAGCTCTGCCAACCCTCGGGCAAAGAGTTAAAGATAATGCCAAACCATCTAAGGCGATTTACCCAGAAAAGATTCTTCCCGGAATCTAAGTAAAAAATGCTAAGCTTTTTCAGGCCTTCTTTTTTCATGTCGAATTCTTTTTCATTCCTAATTCCCGTTCTTACAAATAATGCCAGCTTTTCTATGAACGTAAGGTTGTCGTACTGCAAATTAGCTATACTTTTTTCAATTCTTTCCTTTATCTTACCTGCACTTTTTTCTCCTGTAAATTCCTCGGTTACATCTTTATTTTCATCAAAAAGCTTCCCAATTTCACAATTTAATCCACCCTTCACCCGATGGAGCCTTTTTCCAATGTTTCCGAACGCAGCCTTTGAGAAAACATCTTTGCAGAACGTAACGGGCAGTGTAAGAACTTTGGAAACGCTTCTCTTGACCGAGTCTCCTCTCTTTGAGCCCGCACCTTCCGGAACGGGGATTTGCTCCGAAACCAAAGGGATGTCCGCGGCACCTTTTCCTTCATTTTGGGGCTGGACCAGGCCAAGGGCCACCATCATATCTTCTGTAAGTAGCTCGGCGTTGTCAAAGGAACCTGAATGGATAAATTCTTTGCACTTCTCTTCGCCATAAATAACCGAAGCCTTCCTACGGACTGGATCATACCGAAAGACAATGGGAAGAGTCCCATTTTTCCCGCTCACAACTCCTAAAGCAATCTGCTCGCCCTTTCCCGACAACACTACAGACAAGAATTTCACTTTACCTATCACTTTACTCAATTCGGGCCTATTGGCAAGTATGACTTGCCATTCTTTCATTAGCTCATCAAATTTTTTCTCCAGCTTTTCTGGCTTAAGCGACGAGACAATTTTAGTTATACCTTCTAAGTGAACCACAAAATACGTCTGGACTGATGTGTCTCGCACTTGAGTGGTTGCTCTTAATGCCCCTACTATTCCTGCAATAGCTTTCTCCAGGTCTGTCTTCTTCTTCCGGGGAGAGATTTCCAAATCCGAAGAATAATCTTCTCCCAACCGCGGAGTAACCACTACATAGGACATACTCCTATCACGCAGAAGTTCTGTAATCCCTGGCGTATGGAAACCTCCGGCAATGAGAACGGCAACTCTCACTCCTTCTTCTTCCATCCGGGAGATGGTATTATCCACTAAAGCCTGGTTTCTCTTTAAAGCAATCCTGTAGAACTCCTCAAATTTTGAGAGGGTCGCTGGACGCAGGCTGAAGCCTGCGACTACCCTCTCTTTTGTAGCAGCAAAGCGCAAGCTTTGCTCCCTATTAGCAGAGCTTCGCTCTGCAGCTACATTGTGGGCGGTTATGAAATCGGAGAATATCCCCGGGGTTATTTCATCGCGGTGTTTATGATAATATGCAAGGTCTTCATTGGAAATTTTGAGACTCACCAGGTCCTGTAAGACACCGAGCATCCTGGAGAGTTTTACTAATTTCCTCTCCTCTTCTGTCTCGCATAGTCTCTCTCTGACTTCTTGCTCTAATTCACTAATCTCCGAGAACAACCTGTTCTGGTTTATCCTGTCGTAGAGTTTGTTGTACTTGATATATAAGTTGAGATTGGGATACTCATTCTTTCCTTCTTTTGAAGTCACAAGCTCAGTCAGTATTCTGGGGTCTTGTGACCTTATTCCCTTTCCCATCCTGGAAGAGAGAGATTGAAGATAAGTATAGTATTCTCCTGATGTCACCTTCCCTAATCTATAGTCAAGGCTCATAACCAGAAGGTTGGATAATTCATCGTTAGTCAGCTTACTGCTTAGTTCTTTTATGTATTTTGACCTTTCGGAATCTACTTTGGAGAAGTCTATCTTTTCCTCAAGTTTGGAGGCCTGGATAAAAAGTTCGAAATTGGGATATTTCCCCGTCAGGCGGGCACGGAGTCCCGCCCCTACATTTCCCTGTGAAAAACCATAAAGATGTTGGGAGTATTCAGTGAGGGAGATTCTCTTTTTCTGGTAGGATTCTATCTTTGATTCTAAATCTTTTAATCTCTTGTTATACAGGCGGGCTTTCAGGGGGTTAATCTCTTCTTGAACTTTCCGGAGATAATTCCTTACTTTCTCTCCCGAAGAGATGCCTTCGTCAAAGGCTTTTAAGTTCTTCTCATATGCCCGTTTATCTTCTACTCCATAAATATTTACAGCTGGTGCCTTCTCCCCTCCAGCTATGGCAAAGTATTCCTCTCCGGTAATTTTCCCTTCCTTGAGAAACTCACTGGCGACCTCATCTTTTATCTTCTTTTCAGGGAAACTGGAGAGAAGCGTGGTGTCCACAAGACCGGAGGAACCTTCAACACATATCAAAAGAGGCAAAGTAGACTCTTTAGCTACACCCTTCTGCAGATAGTTCAGGATGTTGGCGCTGTTCAATTGGGCTTCGGGACTGGAATGGGCATCCTGGATGTGGATAATCAGTCTATTCCCCATCCCTTGTGGCTTGTTGCTTGACCCTTGCGTATGGACTTCCTTTACTGTGCCGTATTGGGAAGGAACGGTGAATAGATTTTGAGGAGTGATAAGTGAGGATACTTCACCTGCTACGTCTTTCTCTTCAAGCTTTTCTCCTAAACCTTTTCGTCTATCTGATTGGTGAGGCTTTTCCCGGGAAGCGAGAAGTTTCTCCTTTGTTTTACGCCTCTCTCTCCAGAAACTTCTATCTGGCACAGAGGCTCCCACTACCTGGGTGAAGAAAAATACACTGCTAACAACAAGCGCGAGCATTCTAAGCCATATTTTATTTGCCTTGCTATACCACCAATCTACCATCTTCTTTCCTCCCTAACCCTCTTCACGAAAGAGAGGAGAATTTTATACAAAAAAGCCGGACTACATATAACGGGTTCTCTACTCGTTATCGGCAGCCCGGCCAGTTCAAATGCAATGTTGTCTATCTATGTAACCCCGAGGCTTTGCGCCCCCCGATTGCTCAGGGTTTGCCCTTTCGGAATATTTATTATTTCAAAATCTCCGTCGCGAAATTTATAATTTTATATATTATACAATAACAATATCACAATAGTGTAAACAAATTGTAAATTTTTAGTAAACTCTTAATCGAATCTTTATGCCTGAATTTCATATATCGTCTCTTGAGCCTTGATTCCATCAAGATATTCCTTATCTACTGGCGCTGCCGGCAGAATAATCATACCATCCTTCCTAATCTGAGGCAATAACTCCTCTGCCCTT
>Ga0307378_10006957_pt1 | contig 15295 bp, 11 predicted proteins | sample UN1MG_FD_202238 | JGI IMG/M metagenome (GOLD analysis project Ga0307378, IMG submission 202238) | Soil microbial communities from Risofladan, Vaasa, Finland - UN-1 | ecosystem: Environmental > Terrestrial > Soil > Coastal area > Acid sulfate soil | place: Finland: Risofladan, Vaasa | collected...
AGCTAGTGCAGGAGGAGCCGGAGGGATCGTTCGACCCCGAGATTTTGGGCTCGCTCGCCGCCATTGGCATCGTGAAGGGCCAGCCGTTCGAGCCTGATGAGCGCATGCAGCGCATCCTCGCCGACGCTGCGGTAGTAGGCAACGCCACGGGGCGTGCCCTCAATTTCGCCTACCGCGGGACGGCAGAAGAGAATTTCGGCTACTATCCGGATTCGGCCTGGTACAATATGCTGTTCCTTGGCGGCTTCTCCTTCGACACCCCGCCGCCGGCCGTGACCAGCGAAGGGATCAAGCCCTATCCGCCTGTCGGCCATCGCCGCTTGGCCTCTCGCTTTGCGATGTTCCACTGGGCCACCGGGATCACCCCGGCGATGTGCATGCGGCTGACAGACGTCGGTTCACAGTATCTCATCAGCGGGCTGGATGCCAACAAGAACTACTTTGACGGCGGCAAGACCTATAAGTGCACGCTACCTCCCGATATTCCTCATAACAACTTCTGGTCACTGACGGCGTACGACAACCAGACCCGCTCCATGCTCCGAACGCCGCAGCGCTGGCCGAGGGCAGGCAGCCAGTCGTATCCAACGCCGGCCGCGGTTCCGAACGCCGATGGGTCAATAGACGTGTACTTCGGTCCGGAGGCGCCGGCGGGTAAAGAGAGTAACTGGATCCAGACCGTCTCCGGCAAGGGGTGGTTCACGATACTTCGCCTGTACAGTCCGCTGGAAAGTTTCTTTGATAAGAGTTGGCGACCAAGCGAGATCGAGTTGGTAGCGTAAAAGCGATTTCGAACCTTCAGGCGATCTATCAACCATTTACTCATAATTAGGAGATTGCGTAATGAATAGGAAACAAAGTTTACTCACGCACCTATCACCCATTATTCTACTCATGACGGTATTGATCTTTTTGTTGGCCGCCTGTGGCGGTGACGAGGAGCCCACAACTGAGCCAACAGCCGCTTCTGAGGAAGTGTCCACAACCGAGCCAACGGCCGTTATCGAGGAAGCGACCACCGCGCCGACAACCGTCCCAACCGAAGAAGTGCCCACGATTGAGCCGACGGCCCAGAACTCTGTGGTCGACCCGGCGTTGATCGACATCACCTGGGAGTGGGTGCAGCATACTTCTAATTTAGGCGAGGAAGTTTTGATAACCGTGCCCAACCCAGAAAATTACACTCTTTTGTTTGACGCTGAGGGCGCGTTCACGACGCAACTGGACTGCAATAACGGGGCCGGCTCATACACCTCATCCAACCCTGGAAGTATTTTCATGGAATTAGGACCCATGACCCAGGCCGCCTGCGGGCCAGATTCGTTGGCCGGCGCAATGGTCAACATGTTTGGACCTGCCCAAAACTACGTCTTCGAAGAGGACGGGCAGGTGCTCATCTTTAAGTGGGTGGCCGGTGGCCCCTGGGATTACTTCCGCCAGGCCGGTTCGGCGCCTGCAGAAACAGAGGCGGGTGAGGGTGAATCCGAAATAGATGATTTGGAACCGGCCGAGATAACGCTTGATCTGCAAGGATTAGCCCAGTCCTATGAATGGCAGGTCGTAGACGCTTCGCCTATTCCGCCCGGTCCAGGCGGTCAAGGATATCCCCGGCACCTGGTTATGGGTTTTGACGGCGAGAATCCCCTGGAGGTACCTTATACCGAACGACGCATCATGTATATCTTTCCCGTAGCCGAATATACCGGTCTCTACAGTGGCCAGGGCAATGAACGCGTTGCCCAGCAAGTTGCCCGTTTGGAGGAACTTATCGCCACGGCCGACGGCCGGCTAAGCGATCCCGAAGGCTGGATGCCTTTGCTTCCTCCGCCTAGCAGTTTGATGGACCGTTGGGTACAGTTTCTCGACCTGGACTTCAACAGCGGTCGAGGTGTACGTTTCGTATCCGACTCACCCTTCCGTCAAAGCATCGGCGTATGGGTCAACGATACGATGGATTATTACTACCAGGGATTAACGGCGGATGGTCTTTATTACGTTTCGTTGAAATGGCCTGTGTCGACGGAGAGTTTGCCCAACACCGCGGCCGAGGCGCCCGACGAGCTGAAAGCCCAAACATCAGATTCGGATTCGTATGCAGTTTATGCCCAAGAGACGAAAGATATGTTAAACGCTCTACCGTCCACCGCCTGGGTTCCGGATTTGGCCGGACTTGACGCTATGGTTCAATCGCTGACGCTGCCCGAGCCAGGTCCAAGCCCTGAGGACGAAGAGCTGATCGAGTTACCTCCGGCCGATGCAGGCGAGGCCACTGGCACTGTGATCGCGTCTGATGGCGTGTTCCTGCGCACAGGCCCGGGGGGCGAATATCCCTTCATTGGAGCAGCGCCCTTTGAGGCCACTGGCGAGATAGTCGGGGTCAGCGAAGACGGCCAATGGTGGGTGTTCAATGCCCCAAATCTGCCCGATGCTCCTGACGGCCGGGTATGGGCTTCGGCCACTTTCATCGATGCGATCAATGCGGAAAATGTACCCGTCATCCCTGTGCCACCCTTTTCGGCGTCACTCACCGGCGTCACCTGGCAATGGGTATCGTTCACTGACCCGCTCGGACAGATCACCATCGAAGATCCTTCCCGATATACGGTCACTTTCGACGAAGCTCTGGGTGGGACCGGTCAGGTGGCCATTAAAGCCGATTGCAACGATGTGGCCGCAACCTATACAGTCGATGGCAGCAGCATCAGCATTGTCGCCGGGCCATCGACACTGGCCGCCTGTCCAGAAGACAGCCTGGATCAGCAATACCTGGCCAATCTGAGCAACGCTGCCATCTTCTTCTTCGAGGAGGGTGACCTGTTCCTGGATTTAATGGCCGACGGCGGCACGATGCGCTTTGCGGCCGCGCAAAATTAGGCGGGCGGTTCGCTGGCGGCACCGGGACATTGCATATTGATGATAAGAAGGTTGGCGGGACAACTGTCGAGTTTGTAGAGAGAGTTGTGCCCAAGCTGCATGCCTCCGGCGTCAAACTAATCGTTTGCGGCGAAACCGAGACTGTTCTAGCGTAGTTGAAGGCTACCGAAGCATATGAGCTCATCCGCGCGCAGAACATCTTCCTTACCAGACCTATCATTGGCGCTTCGTTAGAAGAAGCCAGGTCGGCCGCCGAGGAATGGATTGCTGAACAGGAATAGTAATTAGGGATCACATTATCATGCTCTGATATGTGGATCCGATGATTTTAGTGAGACTTAGGATCTACATGACTTATAGGTTAGCTTGATCATTTTGTCCCATTACCCACACCCTTAGGTGAACGCAAGTGGCAATACTCGATTTTGAAGCAAAGAATCTGCCATCAGATCTGATCGCAGGCGCTGTCACCGCACTCATTGCGATTCCTGATGCCATCGCCTCTGCATTTCTGGCCGGAACCAATCCAACCTATGCCTTTAATGCCCTGATGACCGGGACACCAATCGGCTCTCTGTTCACCGGCTCCCAATTCATGAACATTGGCCTGACCAGCGCCATGATGCTGGCGGTGGCCGATGCCATGACCGGCATCGGCAAATCCCAGTTCCTCAGCGCATTATTCACGCTTACTTTTCTTATTGGTTTGTTTCAAGTCGTTCTTGGCTTGTTAAAGTTGGGCCGGTTCACCCGGTTCATTCACACGGAGGAATAATGACAGGAAAACGACCCAACATCATGCTGATAATTGTAGACAATATGCCAGCGGCGGCCCTGGGATGCTATGGCAATACAGACGCCTACACGCCCAACCTGGACCGCCTGGCGGCACAAGGTATAAGATTCAATAATAGTTACTGTGTCAATGGGGTCTGTTCCCCTTCCCGTGCCTCCTTATTCACCGGGCTTATGCCCTCCCAGCACGGCATCCACTTTGCGCTGCCCGATAAGTGGGAGTGGTATCCTGAGAATTTCGATGCGGTGGCTGGATTGTGTACATTACCCCAAACACTAAAGGACAACGGTTACAAAACAGCATTGATTGGTAAGTTCCACATGGGCTCACCTTACACGCCCCAACAAGGATTCGACCACTGGATTCCCGATGAACACGGTCACACTACAGATTTCTGGGACGCCCACTACGTTGAGGACGGTCAGACCCATCACTACGATGGACATGCGACCGATTTATGGACAATAAAGGCGGTCGATTTTCTACAAAACCACACCAGTAGCGATCAACCTTTCTTTATGTATCTGTCCTATAACGCCCCATATGGTGATGGGTTTGCAGTTGGGGGCGAACCGAAGAATCCGTACGGTAAAAAGTTCGAGGATAAGGCAATGGACTCGCTGCCCCGGGAACCGGTAAGTAGACGCAATATTGACTTTGTGCAGCAATGGTCGGCCGTCGATCTGCCTGGTTTTGATTTCTCCGACAACCTGACCGCGCAAAATAACCTGCCTAGAATACGGAACTACTTCTCTCAGATCAGTTATATGGATGATGGTGTAGGCCGGGTGCTGGAATCGTTGCAGGAATTGGGACTGGATGAGGAGACAATCGTTCTGTTTACGGCCGATCACGGCATCAGTATGGGCCGCAACGGTATCTGGGGTGTGGCGCCGTACGCCTTTCCGGCCGTGGGCAATCGCCAGTGTTTCAACACCCCCATGATTATGCGGCACACCAACCACATTGCCCCGTTGCAAGAGTCCAACCTGATGGCCATGCAAACGGATTGGTTCCGCACGCTCCTGGATTATATCGGCCTAGATGACATTAAGATCGATAGCTCGCCGGGTAAGAGTCTCGCTCCGTTACTGAAGGGAGACGGCCTGGACGAACCTTTTGATGCCGTCTTCTATGAGCAGGAAGAGATGCGGGCCATCCGTACCCAGCGCTGGGCTTACTTCAAGTATTTTCCCGGAAGCGATGAGTATAAGTTCGGCGACGAACTGTACGATTTGGCTTTCGACCCTGGTGAAGACAATAACGTTGCCGGCGATCCAACCAGCACAAATGTTATCGCCGAATTGAGTGGGCGCATTGACGCCTTCTTCGCCGAAAATTCCAGCCCCAAGTACAACCTGTGGGATGGTGGCATGGCGATGGCTTATTACTACCCACCGGTACAAGCTGCCATCTGGCGAGATGCATTTGGTAAGGATTGGAAACCGGAATTCCCGAAGGAAGATTGACCAGCTGGTTGAATAGTCCGCAAATCAAATACTGATCAATATGGAGATTTGCATATGATGCGACGACGTGCAAGACGAGCGGGTCGGCGCGCGTCCCGGTGAATAGTGCACCGAAAACTAAAGAATTGACACTAGGTTTGGTGGCTGTAGAATATCTACAAGATATATCATTTGTGCTTCGAGAGGCTGATTTACAATAGTGTTGCAAATCAGACCCCACGGTTCCTTTCAAAATCGCCCTTTGTTAAAGGAATCTAACACGAGTAGAATGACATTACGACCGCGATCCCTGTTTTCGGGGTTCACATCCGTGAGGTCGTTGGCCCCAGTCCAATCGCGCCCACTTTATTGAAGCCCTGGTCTGGATAACCGGGATTTTTCTGTTCATTCTCTCTTGTTAGCCGCAAAGTCGCGACGGTTTTTGGCCTCACATAATGCGGTTATCTGCTAAAGGTCTGTCCACGGACGAACTATTTTGGATGAAATTCCTATGGTGACATTCCGCGCCGCATGGACTGACGTTCATCACTAGAAAGTGGGTACCAAAATCGCTACACTAATACTTGGGAGAGTAGTATCGCCAATCGCTTTGACGTGATGGCGACCAGTCAAGGACCCGTAACTGGTGGGCAGATCAGCCCATTCATGGCCGTGGAACCGCCAATACCAGCTCGGTCTAGTGGTCAGGAAGAGAGGAAAGACGTATGTCTTCGGCAACTGAGCCCCATCTCGACCTGTTGGATCATTCGCAGTCCATCGCCAGCAAGAACTCACCTGTCGCTTACGGGCTAGGGGCCTTTGGTTTGTCGTCCATCTCGCAAGCCCTCGCCGGCTTCTACTTGTTCTTCTATGTTGATAAGTTAGGCCTCGCGCTTGCCTTAGCGGCCGTCGTCAGCATCGTCTACGCCATATGGGATGCAGTAAACGACCCCCTGGTAGGTTATTTATCAGACAACACCCGCAGTAGCTGGGGGCGTCGCCGGCCGTGGCTACTGGTCGGTTTGCCTTTTTACCTGCTCTTATTCGTCCTCATTTATGCCGTACCGGGGGCTTTCCGTCAGGGGAATGCCCTCTTCTGGTACGCCCTGATCGTGATCTTCCTGTTTGAAACCGTGTCTACGGTCATGAACACCAACTACCAGGCGCTATTCCCGGAGCTATTCCAGGTATTCAAGAGCCGGACGCGAGCTAGCACCTATAGCCAGGGTCTCGGTTCGGCCGGGGAGCTGGTGGGCTTCGCCCTGACACCCATCATTTATGTCGCTTTTGGCTTCGCCGGCATGGCCGTGCTCTTCGCCGTCGTAGCCGGCATATTGCTCCTTGGTGCCATACTGCGAAATTCAGAAGATCCGAGTGCTCAGCAGGCGCCCCCCCTGAATGTGAGAGAAGCTTTCGGAGATGTGCTCCACGACCGCCCCTTCTGGCATTTTACGGCCGTTGCTACTCTGCTCTGGTTCGCCACCGGCATCTACACCATCGGGGCCGCCTTTTATACTAAATACACCCTCGGCGCCGGACCGCGAGCCCCAACCCTTATCTTTGGATCCGTATTCGTTGTCGCCATTCTATCGGTCTCTCTCTGGGGCAGGTTGGTCCGCAGTTGGGGCGTCAAACGGACCTGGTTGTGGGCTATTGGGATATTTTTACTTTCAGCCGTTCTTCTTGGAGTGGCCTCAGGTTTGACCCTGGCTGTTGTTGCCGCGGCCATTGCCGGAGCGGGTCTGGGTGGCGTCAAGGTTTGCCGGGAAATGATCCTGGCCGATCTGGTCGATCGCAGCCTGGAGCGTACCGGCCGCCGCCAGGAAGGCGTATATTATGGTTTGAATCGTTTCATCGGCCGGTTGTCGAAGCTACTTGAAGCGCTCGCTTTACTCCTCTTGGGGCTCCTCTTTGGTTATGTCAGCGGTGATGATCCAGGTCCAAACCCAGACGACGCTTTCCGCTTTCTCATGAGCGTGTTCCCTATCGTCTGTTTGATAAGTGCCTGGCTGCTGGCCCACAAGCTTCGTCTCGATGATGAGCCATCGGTACCTCAAACATAGCCCCAAGACGAGATCAGAAACCGCGGCTTCCAAAACCAGGGCGTTTTCCTATATAATGTCTGTGTGCCAGATACACTGTTATCCACCAAGCTGTATATTCCTCGGACCAGGCAAAGGTTAGTCCAACGCCCCCGTTTGATCGAGCGGTTGGACGCCGGTCTCCAGCGCAAACTCACTCTCGTCTCCGCCCCGGCCGGTTATGGCAAAACCACACTAATCACTCAATGGCTCTTAACATTGGCAGGGGAAGAGACCATCACACCGTTTCCCGTTCACCGCGTCCCCCGCTCCCAGATTGCCTGGCTATCCCTCGACAAGACGGACAATGATCCACATCGTTTTTTTAGTTATCTGATCGTTGCATTACAGAAGATTGATCCTTCTATTGGGGTCGATATTCAGCCGATCTTGGAAACAGAGAGGGGCTTGCCAATTGAACCCTTGCTAGCCATTCTGGTGAACGACATCGCTGCTTGTGGAGCCGATTCGTCGCCCGGACAGAGGTTTGTTCTGGTTCTAGATGACTACCACCTCATCGCCGAAATCAACATCCACAAAGCGCTCGATTTTCTCATCGACCATATCCCACCGTGCCTGCATCTGGTCATATTGACCAGGGCGGATCCACCGATGCCCTTGGGACGCTTGCGCGTTCAACGAGAGTTGACAGAGGTACGGGAGGCCGATTTACATTTTACGCTCGAGGAAACGGCCGCATTCCTGAACGACATAATGGACCTCACCCTTTCTATCGATGATGTCGAAATCCTGGAAGCACGCACCGAGGGTTGGATCGCCGGGCTACAACTGGCCGCCCTGGCGTTGCAATCGCCGTCCACTTTGCAAGACCGTGCCGATAAACATGAGGTGATCGCCACCTTCTCCGGCAACCACCGCCATCTAATAGACTACATGGTTGACGAAGTATTGTCGTACCAGCCGGACGAAGTGTTAACATTCTTGCTCTATACCTCAATCCTGGAGCGGTTCAATGCTTCTTTGTGTGACGCGCTTTTACAGATCGAGGATAGCTCAATAGAAGGGAGTGCCGCATCGCTAACTGCATCGTCAGACATCCTGGAAAGGCTCGACCGGGCCAACTTGTTCCTTGTCCCCCTGGATGACGAACGCCAATGGTATCGCTATCATCATCTCTTTGCCGATTTTCTCCGGCAGCGGCTATATGAGACGGAACCGGGGATCATTCCAGAGCTCTTCGTACGGGCAAGCCAATGGTACCAATCTCAGGGGATAGTGGAGCAGGCCATTGAGTACGCCCTCACTGGAAACGATCTGATCCGGGCGGCAAGGTTATTGGACGCAAATGCGCTCGGCTATCTTTACAACGCCGAGGTCAGCAAAATAATACTTTGGTCTAGCCGGATCCCGAAGCGTGTTCGTTGTAAATATCCGCTCTTGTGTCTAGTCCATGCCTGGGCCTTGCAGTTCGAATTTCAACTGGCGGCCGTGGAGCCGGAACTAGCGCTGGCCGAGACACACCTGCTAAATCCGGCCGGTTTACCAGATGCGCTTCCGGCTTATTTATTGACCGGTCTTGCCCAAGGTGTGCGTGCTTATACGGCCTACCGAAAGGGCGAATTTGAACAAGCAGTTGAGTTATCACTGGAAGCGTTGAACGAACTGCCCGAGAAAGGCTCCGTCGATTTGCGTGCTTTACGCAGCGCTCTGGCCCTGAATGCAGGCCGTGGATACTTCGATTTAGGCCAGATGAAAGCAGCCCGTCAGGCTCTGGTGGAAGTAATGCCATTGTGCCTTGAGAGCGGTAACCGCTACGGAGCATTGAGCTGCCTAATTTACTTGATTCAAGTAGAAATCGCCTGCGGTGCGCTCAACCAGGCCCACGCCAACGGCCAGAAGGGTTTGGCCTTGATAGATGAGTGGTCGGGGGGGTCGGGGGCATCGATGACCCGGCTGTCACGAGTGATTGCCCAGCTACATCAGGCGTTGGGACAAACGTTGTATGAGCGCAATGACCTGGATGGGGCAGCCACGAACCTGGAGAAAGCGTGTCGAATCTATGAATTAGAGCAGAGCTATCTCCGCTATCATTATGCGCTTCTGGTTGACGCACGCCAGGCCCAGGGCGATGTGGACGGGGCATTAGCCTATTTGAAAAAACTAGTGCGCTTCATTCAAAGGTCGGGCTATTCCCTCTCTGGTATTCCGGCCGAGGCGACGTTGGCCGAGCGCTATGTTCTGCTCAGCCGGCTACGGCCCGATCTCAATTATCTGTTTGCCGAAGCTTTGACCTGGGCAGAGTCCTCAGGTTTGGCGCCAGGTGACCCATTCCAGCCTGGGCAAGAGTACGAATACTATGTCCTGGCTCAAATCCTGGTTGCCGGTGGCAAACCGGAGGAGGCCACTCCCCTGCTCGAGCGCCTGATCCGCTCAGCCGAGGGTTCCGGCCGGTGGGGTCATCTCATTGGATATTTGTCGCTCCAGGCGCTTACCTACCATGCTCAAGACAGAGTCGATGAAGCCCTCGCCCACCTTTCTCGGGCCTTGACCCTTGCTGAATTTGAAGGCTACGTCCGTACCTTCGTAGACCTGGGGCCACCCATGCGTGATTTGTTGCAGATAGCGGCTAGCCGAGGCATGGCACCGACCTACGCACCCACTCTGCTCATAGCCTTCCCAACCCAGCTAGCCGGGCAAAAATCACCCCTACACCCCTACGCCCGTCCACCCCTACATCCCCTCGAGCCGCTTACCGATCGCGAGGCGCAGATCTTACGCTTAATGGCTGCCCAACTTACCTATCAAAAGATCGCCGATGAATTATACCTCTCTGTAAACACCATCAAATGGTATGCTAAGAGCATATTCGGCAAGTTAGGAGTCAATAGTAAAGTCGATGCGGTCACCCGAGCTTGGGAGTTAAGCCTGATTTACTGACCTGCTAGCAACTTGCACTATGAGAACTACTCCAATTTGGGCAGCGTTTTGGTTTGAAGCAGAGTTTTGGGTCAATAGATAAAGCGACATGACCTAATTGGTTATTCTGGGAGAAGCATCGGGCGCTTCTCCCATTTTGTTTCCCCAACCACTCACAAACCACCCCTGGCGGGTGGTGACTTTCCACCCTCTAAATTATTAAACTAAGACCATAAGCGAACTTAAACAGAGATTTGCCTATGAAGAAATATCGTTTCTCTGGACAAGGGGTGTATGAAATCAAGGTTAAAAGCCATCTTGACGAGCAATGGAGTTCCTGGTTCGAGGACCTGGCGATAACCACGGGCTATAGCGAGGACGGCACGCCGATCACCACCTTCACCGGTCCAATCGTCGACCAGGCAGCTCTGCACGGCGTGCTGGGCAGGATTCGGGACATCAACATGCCGCTCATTTCAGTCAACCAGGTTGAGACGGACTCGAAAGATAACCCTTAGTTGAAAGGAGTCACTAAAAATGGCTGACATAACAATTTCCGATTCCACTGCGTGGAATAAAGTCCAAGAAAAAAACCAATATTCTCTGGCCAAAATTCTGGGTATCTGGGTTGCGGCAGCCTTGCCGATGGCCATCTTAGGTTGGGTGGCCTACCCGGCACTGGCACCCGATTTCGAATCGGATCCTATAGGGGCGGCAAAAACGAGAGTTGCATTGCTCACCGTGGGTTTGATATGGATGTTCGTCCTGTCCCTTTTTATACTCTACCGCGAAGAAGGTAACCTGCGTTGGGCGACCATCCGGCGACGATTCTGGCTGAACACGCCGAGGGATACCAAAACAAGCGAACCTCGCCGTAGGTTGTGGCTTTGGTTGATACCTTTTGCTCTTCTGTTCTTGGCCAGTATGGTCACCATTGCACCGATTCTGGGCTCCTGGTGGCTCGCGGTGCTTCCGTTTTTCGAGCCACCAGCCGGCTTCGACCCAGGTGAACTACTGAGTTCGCCAGAGATACAGGCCAAATTAGTTGGCGCCTGGGATTTCCTGTTGCTGTTTGCCGTATTGGCCATATTTAATACCTTTGGTGAAGAATTCCTTTTCCGGGGTGTGCTGCTGCCAAAGATGGGAGGCATATTCGGCAGGTGGGACTGGGTGGCCAATGGTGTGTTGTTTTCGGCTTATCACTGGCACGAACCCTGGGGGATATTGCCACTCATGGTCGGCAGCCTATTCATGCTTGCCCTTCCGGCCAGACTTTTCCGTAGTACCTGGATGTCCATTATTATCCATTCTACACAATATGTAGTCTTCATCCCCATACTATTCGCTGTGCTGGGTTTGACTTAGTATGTAAATCGATATTTAGCCAAGCCGCAGGAAATTGAGTGAAAAAAGAGTCATGGAAAGGTGAAATCTGTAAAAAAAGAGGCCATTGTGCAGACTAGTTAGAGAGGTACAAAGAATGAACGGTAATGAACACTTTCTCATCGAAACAAAAGGGCTGGGCAAGGCCTACAAGGAGGTAGAAGCGCTGAAGTCGCTGGACTTGAAAGTCCCGGAGAAATCGATCTTCGCCTTCCTGGGGCCTAATGGCGCGGGTAAAACCACCACCATTAAGCTATTGTTAGGCTTGACCTTTCCCACCAGCGGCGGTGGCACCATCTTCGGCAAAGATATCGTCCGTGAGAACGTCGACATCCGGGCCAACGTCGGTTACCTGCCCCAGGATGCCCGCTTCTACGAACACATGTCTGCCCGCGAGACGCTGGCCTACACGGCCGGTTTCTTCTACAAGGGGCCCAAGAAGGAGATCGACAAGCGGGTCGACGAGATGATCGAGTTGGTTGGCCTGGAAGGCAAGGCTGACCGGCCGATCAAGGGCTTCTCTGGCGGGGAACGACAACGGCTGGGCATCGCCCAGGCAGAAGTCAACTATCCCGACCTGTTGATCCTGGATGAACCGGCCGCCAGCCTGGACCCGCAAGGGCGGCGCGACGTGCTGGCAGTGATGTCGCGCATACGCAAGTACGCCACCATCTTCTACTGCACCCACATCCTGGACGACGTACAGCGAGTAAGCGACACTGTCGCCATCGTCAATGAAGGCAAGATGATCACCCAGGCGCCCATCGAAGAATTACTGACCGGTACGGGTGAGATCATTTACTCGGTAACATTGAGAGGTCCGGCCGATAGCGCTTTTGCCAGCATCAAAGAGCAGGCCTGGGTCTCTGGGATCGAGGTAGGCCAGATTAATGGTTCACCCACCTGGCAAGTAAGCGTGATTGACGAGGCGGCCGCCGAGGATCAGCTGCTGACCCTGTTGGTATCCAACGGGGCCAAGGTAGCCGATTTCGGCCGAAAAGAATACGCCCTGGAAGACATCTTCCTGGATATCGTGGAAAGGAGTAAACAATGAGCGCCGATACTGTATTCGACCTGGTAGATGAGCGTGGCTGGCGCCGGGGTTTGGGCAACCTGATGAAGGGCCAATTCTCCGGTTGGTTCAAGTCATCCAAATGGTGGAGGCATGGCTTGATCTGGCTGGCAGTCATTAACCTCATCCTGTTCTTTGCCACGCTTGGCATGAGCGGAGAGGCCGAGAACGAAGCCGGTGATTCCCCACTCATACTCTATAGCATCTTTGGCGGGATCTTCGTAGCCATTGGGGTGATGATCATCATGCAAGGGGTTATTATCGGCGAAAAGAATTCCGGCACGGCCGCCTGGGTACTGTCTAAACCGGTTACCCGCACCTCATTTGTCGTATCCAGATTGATCGGCAGTACGGTCGGCATCCTGCTAACGGCCGTGTTGCTACCAGGCCTGATCGCCTATATAACGCTCGGCGTGTTCGGCACAGAAGGTTGGCCGTCTCCGCTGAACTTTCTTGCCGGCGTAGCGATGCTGGCTGTGTCTATGTTCTTCTGGCTGACGCTCACCTTGATGTCCGGCACCTTCTTTGATTCGGTAGGCGGCGTGATCGCGGTTCCCATGCTTGTCTTCTTCGGCATGTGGTTCATACCCAGCGTTATAACCCCGCTGATGTACGTTTCCCCGGTGATACTGTCCGTTGGTCCCGCTGAAGAATATCCTGCGTTGGCAACGTCGCTCATGAACGGCGAGGCTCCATTCTCCTGGATACCCCTGATCGCATCGCTACTGCTTTCTTTCGTGTTTATCGGTGTGGCCATCTGGCGCTTCAATCGCCAGCAGTTCTAGCCGAGGTTTCAAACCTCGAAATGACAGATTGAATGGGTTTATATTTTTCTACACACAAAATTGGAGGATAGAAGATGTACAACAATAGAATATTTTTGGTTCTACTACTGCTGGCGGCGATTCTCACAGTCACGGCCTGCAATGCCAGCATCATCAAGGGATCTGGTGATCTAATCACCGAGACGAGGCAAGTCAGCAATTTTGACAGCATTGACTTGAGCGGATCGGGCGAGGTGATCGTAACCCAGGGCGGAAGCGAGTCTCTTACCATTGAAACCGATGATAATGTGATGGAACATGTCAAGGCAGAGGTAGTAGGCGGTACGCTTGAACTCGGTTTCGAAGAGGGGCTCAACTTGATTGACCACACCCGACTCATTTTTACCGTGGGCGTTGACGATCTAAAGAGCCTGAAAATTTCCGGTTCAGGAGACATTGAATCAGACATGATAGAGACACCCCGCCTGGACGCGATTATCAGTGGTTCCGGGGATGTTCAGATTACCGACCTTACGGCCGAGGAGGTGACGGCTAAGATTAGCGGCTCGGGCGAAATAGACCTGGCCGGTGATGCAACCGATCAAGATGTCACTATCAACGGATCGGGCAAATATCTAGCCGGTGATCTATGCAGTGACTCAGTCAAGGTCAGCATCAGCGGCTCGGGCGATGCGACCGTCTGCGCAACCGAATCTCTGGATTCAAATATCAGTGGTAGCGGCTCTGTCAATTATTACGGCCGGCCGTCGATCAACACCTCCAGTAGTGGTTCCGGAAAGCTCAATAACCTGGGCGAAAAGTAGTCGTCGCCCTCCTGGCTGGTTAGCAAATAAAGCGACCTGGCCCCGAACAGGCTTAGAAGCCAGGCCGCTTTAATCTTTAATCGTTAGGTAAGGTCTTACAGAAGGAGTAAGAGGAAATGACATCTGAAACGTATTTAAAAGAAGAAAATAAGGATAAGCAACGGATGGCCGGCGGCATCTCCGGGGGGATCTTCCTCATTAGCCTGGGCGTCTTGCTGGTTACAGGGTGGTGGTGGCCGGGTATCATGGTCGCTATTGGCCTTTCCAGCGGCGCGGCGTTGATCTTCCGCGGCAAAACCTGGGCGGGCATCGGCAGCCTGGCCTTTTTCTGCGGCTTCGCCATCATCGTTGAGCTCGTCCGCAGGACCGATGTGGATGGCGTGGTCGTTGCCGCCATGGTCCTGGTCGGCATCGGAGTCATTGTTCTGCTCAAAGCCTTGTTTTTCCGCGAGTAGTAGATGGGAAGAGTGGACCGTTCGGCCGAATGGTCCACTCTCCGGCTAGATTTCCAACGAGTATGCGGTGGTCCACGCCTGTCACCACCTTCAGGTGTCCCCGGATAGCAGCAGCCAGATCCAATAATAGGAAAAGGGGGTAGAACTATGACTCAAAACAGTCAGAGCAGCAGCCAACCGAAACGACGCCGAGAACTGGATGCCATGGGCATGTTGGTGGTCGTGGGGCTCGTGTTTTTTCACAGCGCCCAGATCTTTTACTACGCTGACTTTTTTGTGAAGAACGAACCACCCAACATACAAAGTGTGAGCCAGCTCGTGTCGACGCTCATTGTCGCCTTTGCCGGGCTGTGGGGGATGCCGCTGCTGTTTCTCATCGCCGGGCTGGCAATCTGGTACTCGCTCCGCAAGCGAACCGCGCGCCAGTTTGCCCTCGAACGGACCAGACGGCTGGTCGTCCCCCTGGTCGTGGGCACACTGCTCCTCGTCCCGCCCATAGTGTACTATGGGCAAAAGTCCGATCCGGCGTACCAGGAGACCTATCTACAGTTCCTCCCCCGTTTCTTCAACATCCAGCTCTTCCTCGACTTTCCACGGTTCCTCACCGGTGCTCCGCCCGACGAACTCTTCACCATCGACCACCTGTGGTTCCTCGAATATCTCTTTGTATATACGCTTGTGTTGCTGCCCCTCTGGCTATTTCTGCATAGGCCGGCGGGAC
>Ga0307378_10006958_pt1 | contig 15295 bp, 30 predicted proteins | sample UN1MG_FD_202238 | JGI IMG/M metagenome (GOLD analysis project Ga0307378, IMG submission 202238) | Soil microbial communities from Risofladan, Vaasa, Finland - UN-1 | ecosystem: Environmental > Terrestrial > Soil > Coastal area > Acid sulfate soil | place: Finland: Risofladan, Vaasa | collected...
AGTAAATGGTAATGCTTACAGAACAAGATATTGACCTGGTAAAATTAAATATGTATAAAGTAGATAATGGGGAAATCTCTATTACAAATACAGGAAGTTTAGTGTGGAAAAATTAAATGACGTTGTAGGGTTAAAGAAAAATTCATTAGGAGTAAAGTTGATGAGGAATTAAAACTTGGTAGATTAGAAGAAGTAAGAATCATTAATATAAGGGAGGAATAATGGGTGGCTCATGTGAAAAAAAGATCAGCGGCATCCGCATGCATGTTAATAATGGTGATGTGCATGTCCATGATGACGATAAGAAATTAAAGTTTGAGACATCGGTCTCTGATTTTAAAGAGGAAGTAGAAGATGCCCTTAAACAGTTTAAGAATAAAGATGGCATCATAAAAATAACCGGTAATCGATGTGACGATCTCTATCTTTTAAAAGATGGGAATAAAACACAAATTTTTCTCATAGAAAGAAAAGGTTGTATGAAAAAAGAACTTGAATCTTTTTTAAAGGACTGCTAAATATGGCTCTTACAGAATCCGCAAAAATTAAAGCTCTTTCTTCTACACCATCAGAATTTAAATTTAATAATAGCACCAAAAGCATATACACAAGAGGTGCTTCTATAAGGTTCCAGAATAATACATATATCAATGGAACAGCGACCTGTTCGAGCCTTACTGATGAACTTAATGGATTAATTGGAGAACCTCTAAATCAATATAACATGTTTCGTATTAAAAATATTGTAACGAATTATGTTAATGAAGATTCTCATGGCTGGATCAGATATGGTGCCATAGGAACCTCAGGTACCTCAACCATAAAATGGCATTCAACGGATGATGCCGGAACAGGCAGCTACTACACAGGAATGGCTGACAATATCGAAGTATGTTCGAACTCTGCTACAGGTGTTGTTGAAATACTCTTTAATGGTATGGTTATTCAAGAAAGTGAAGAAGATAGAAAGAAAAGAGAGAAAGAAGAAAGAATAATTTATAAGAAAGGGCAGATAAAAAGTAATCTGTTTATTAAAACCAAATCAAGAGCTAGACTTATCTATAAAATGCCTGAGAATGAACAGGTTGCCATAGAGACCCTGAGAGAAATTATTACTGAGACCGAATTCCGGAAATACCTGAAATTTGGTTTCGTATTAGTTAAGGGTAAAAGCGGAAAGACTTATCAAATATTCAGGAATACTTCTCATACTAAAGTATGGTCTGGCGGTAAACTCATTGAGGAAATATGTGTCAAAATTGCTGACTACAACATACCTCCTACCGATAATGTTATTGCTGTAAAAACCATGCTAGAAACAAGTGAAGAAGAGTGCTACAAATTGGCAAATGTTTATAAAATGGAAAGAGCTGCGTAACTCTACAAAACCTTTTAAAAAATAAAGAAAAAATATGGAAAATAAACAATCTATTAGTGAAACTGTTTGTCCCCATTGTCACACCGAAGCAGAACGGAAAATTTCTGGAGGTTTCTCGACAGATGGCAGTTTTAATAATTTAAGAACACTGTGTTGCAATTGTGGCAAAGAGATAAAAGATTATTGGTGGTGCGAGACTTGTCAGGATATGATTGTTCCTGAACATGTAACTCTTGATGAACATCATGATACACATTTTGGAGGGTGTGGCAATAAAGTGGTTTAACGTTATTAAAGAAAATAACATAATAAGTAAAATTTCAATTATTGCAAGGATAGGTTTAATTGATGCAAATAGGATCAAAATGGGTTAAGATGCTTCCCATGAATCACATTAAGAATTATTCAGATTGTAAACCTAATGATCCCATAGAGACCGTTGAGGCAATTCTCAAGAATATTGAGCACCAACGATTAAAGATGAAGTTACCTCCTGTACATCTCTATAATTCAGATAGTACTTCCAAAAATGACTTTAAATTTGCAGCATTGACAGCAGACAGAATGCTTAGAGATTACTTTGAAAAAGGAGATGGCCGAGGTATTAATATCTACAAACCTAATGGAGGCTTTTTTGAAGAGTCCGAATCAAGATATGACTCTATATCAAAAAAATGGAGAGTTAAAAATGAAAATCCTTTTCAAGATTATAAAAGGGTATTTTCAAGCAGTGACCCAGAGAAATCTTATATAAAAGAACTATTATATGATCCAGAAACAGGTAATACTGAGGCTGTTGCTAGAACTCTAAATTTTGAATATAAAAATTATGACAAATTAAAACTTAAAAATTATCAATCTGAAGTTTTAGGTGAATTTCCAAAACCTGAATATGAATCTTCAGAATATCATCAAGACATCCATGAATATAGTATGCAACCGAGATATGGGCTATCCCCTGTTTACGATTCTTATTATACATGGAAAGTTAATAATCCAGAGAAAAATGAGAGACTTAATAAACAAAGAAAAATAAAAAGAAATCTCACTATTATTGTCAAGTCCAGGGCACAACCTGTAGATGAAATACCTGAGAATGAATGGAGAGCACTAAATACTCTTCGAGAAATGATCAGTGAAACAGATTTCAGGAAATATCTTAAATATGGCTTCATTCTTGTAAAAGGACAGAGCGGTTTTGTCTATCAAATATTCCGGGATAGGGATCATACTAAGGTATGGAAAAATGGTAAAGTAATAAAAGAGATATGTGTCAGAATTGAAGATAAAAATATTCCTCCCACTGATAATGTTGTAGCTTTTAAGGTTCTCATAGAAGGCTGTGAAAAAGAATTCGAAAAGTTAGGTAACGTTTACAACATGGTAGCATAATGGTTAAATGTAAAAGAAAAAAAATACTCGAATCTATTGCCGATGGTTTTGGTAAAATTCATGCCATAAATCGATGTGTCACCAGAATCAATATGCCCCATGAATGCTTTATGGGATTGATTACACATAGAGATACCTTAATGGGTATAGCTCAACCTGAACGTGTATCTACACCCTCTCCCTTACATAAGAATTATCTGAATGAGATGGGACGGATAAATCTGTCTGAACAATTCTTACAAGAGGGAGCTGTAGCTGATTCAAGAGAACTATATCCTGACACAGCAGGTAAAATATGGGGGGCTAATGTCTATTTCACCGAGAAAAAGTTGGAAATTATTTCTGATGACTTAAGATACAGAGCGGGTCCGGTATGGCCAAAAATTGAAAAAGTATCTCCGGATATTACAGAATCTGTGGACATCAATTTGAAATTCTTTCGATTCTTAATGAAAAATCCTCAAGAACAAGAAAATGAATTAAGAAGGTATACTCATGTATGAAGAAGATATTTATATATGGGATAAACAGACTAATATATTGAAAGCTAATGGGTACACCACTGATGAAATTAATAACCGCAGTTTCTATGAAAGACATAATATGATAAGGAACAATTGTGAAGGTTACGAAACAGGTGACATTTATTATCCTTATGATGAAGAGGGGTATGAATGAAAAAACTTAAAGAAATGAAAGAAAGTATCCTTAAATTAAAAAAAGATAAAGAAAATGCCGAGAAAGATATTAAATTTAAAACAACTATCCTTAATACAATAGAAGAACAACTCTATGACGAAGAACTTAAATTTCTGCATATATCAAGAATATATCGTCTAGCCTCTCTTCAGTTTCCGCGGTTACGTGGAGAGAACTCAAATGATTTATCTTCTGAAGATCTTAAGGAACTTGAGAAATGGATTAACAGGGCAAAATCCGCTGATGGCCTCAAAGACATCGTAGATGCTCTAACAGAACTGGGTAAATATTTTCCTAAAGATATTAAATCAAATGTTTATGGGCTTGTTCAAAAAATTATTATTGAAGGAGCTTACAAAGTCAAGAAAGAAAATTCAGATGGTAAAAGTTAGTGTGTGTGACCATGAATGTTATTGCAGCTCTTGTGGTGAGCTAGCCTTTTATACTTTAGCCATTAACGATAAGAGAATAATTCAGCCCAGTAATGAGGCATTATGCAAAAAATGTATGAGACTTTTAAAAAAAGCTATAGCCAAAATTGTAATGGAGGAAAAAAATGCAAAAAGTTAAAGTTAGAACAGAAGAGCTTCGTCAAAAAGTGATTGAAAATAAAAAGAAACATAAAGAACTTGTTGAGAAATCAATTCAAGGTTATTTAAAGGCCATAGAAAAAGAACTCAAATATCTTTTAAAAGAAGTCCTAAAAGAAAAAGAAGTGAATTTTCGAGAATTGTATAGACTTCAACCACCTATAGATAAAACAGATGAATATGAGACAGCCCTACTTATGTTGAACATGAGCACAGAGGATGAAGTTGAATTGACTCATGATGATTTTATGAGACTTGTCCAGGATAAATGGTCATGGACTGATCAAATGCTCACAAACAATACCCGGTATTTATAATGGATATTGTAATAACTGTCCCAAAAAAAGAACTGGTTAATGTTGCCAGGGAAGAAGAATGGGTTAAAAAACAAGATCCCGGTGCCGCGATCTGCTTCTGGAAAATACGAGGAGCACCAAAAAAACTTCAACCAGGTGACCGGGTATATTTCATACATAACGGTGTGATTGTAAATTATAACATTTTCAAATACGTTGATTGGGATATCCCCTGTGACGTAACTGATAGATTATGGGAAGGTGTGTGCCTCGTAATGGAAGTGCCCTCAATACCCCTTAAAAAACCGGTACGTATGAAGGGCTTTAGAAATTTTAGATATATTGAAAGAATAGAATAATGACAGAAAATATGTATGACCTTAATGAAAGTACAAGAGAGCAACGAGCTATAATAGCCATAGCAGGTTCTATGAGAAGAGATGGCACATTATTTACCGAAGAAGCTCTCCGAGAAGCCGCTAAAACTCATAAAAATCTCTCTTTAGAAGAAACAGAAGCAGGTCTTACTCTAATATGGACAGGTTATATTCCTAACAATGAATGAATGTCCTTATCATCGCAGTGAAGAAGAATGTGATAACAGTGAATGTATGGAATGTCTTGAGGATGCACAAACCTGTGATGGTTGTTATGACTTAACAAAAAATGAAGACTTAGTTATGGATCCTGTCACAAATCTTTGCTACTGCTCCACATGCGCCCCTGTATGTTTTGCAGAAATACTACCTTTTGAGATATCTGCAAAAACATTATTTGAATTTTGACTTAATCTTTATATTCAGCAAATATTCTTATTAACTTTTCAAACTCTTTACCTTCATATAACTTTGAACCATCAGGTCTTCTAATAAACACCTCAGTATTTCCTGCGAATTTTTTAACTTCTTCATATTTTTCAGCTATCTCAAAATTATCATATTTAGAAGGTTGCCCTTTTCTTTTTTCTTTTCTATCTTCCCATCCTATACCATAATGGCTCTCAAAAGCTTCTGTTGTTTTAAATTTTTCTTCTCTTCTTGTATCTTTTTCATGAACCAATAAATATTTCTCAGATACTATTTCCTCTATATTTTCTTCCTCTAAATGACCATATTTCTGTTCTATTCTGTATAATTTCTGACGCCTCCGAATACCCCTACAGGTATTTGGTTTATATTTTTCAACCTCTATAAACTCATCATCAGGATCAATAGCAAGAATTCTTTCACGGTCTAATTGATATATGACTTTTTTAAGTTGTTCTTCGGTAAAACCTTTTTCCCTTATCCACGCTAAAAATTCATCAGTCTTATACTCATCTATCCATATATCCTTACACAAGAGCCACTCCAGAAGACACCTCATGCTAGATCCTGTATCAACACCGTATGGAATACCTTCCCTGAATCTGTTTAAAATTTTTTCATTCATTTTATAATAGATATTGTGAAATTTCACATAATAATACTAAGGATCTCTTCAAACCTTTTTTTGTAGGTATGTCCCTTCATCTTTTCATTCATACTTTTACTTATTTCCAGACACTTATGAGGCTTTTCTGTATATTCGTGAATGACTCTTTTTAGGTCTTCTATATCATTAAAAGTGATATAATCCTCCCCAGCTTTAAAATTATTCTCCCATTGAAACGTTCCCCTATTTAAAGGAAGCATTAACACAGCAGACGTTGCTCCTATACAGAATGAACGGGGACCTACAACGGACATTATAGGCAGATCAAGAGCTATGATACTATCATTATATATCTCGTTGGCACTCTCTGCATAAAAACCCTTACCGATAAAAGCCTTCTGATTAAAATGGATTTCTAATTCCTCACAATACTCTCTACGTGTAGAACCCCTTATGTTAAAGAGATAATCGAATTGTCCCAAAAATGCGACAGAAAATTTTTTCTCAACTTCAAAAGAAGAAAAAACATTTGGATCATAACAGGGAAGCATGCATCGAACATTTTTCACACCTGCTTGACGCATTGAAAAGAAATTTATCTCAGAAAAGAGAAATACATAATCATAATAATCTGCTACACATTTAAGAGTTTCTATTCCCTGATGCATATCCTCTTCAAGTACCAATATGTATTTTGTGCGGGATTTTTTCTTATAGAGATGCTTACCTAATTCAACAAAACCGGGAGATACGAAACAAAGGTCATAGTCCCCATCTGACTCTTTTAGACTTTCCAAGGTACAATTTTTCTCAGTCACATCATGACCAGATAAACCTTTTCCCCATCCATAATAATAAAAATGTGTAGGAGGTATTTCTTTAGGGGTATAATGCAGATATGATATACGCAATTATGAATTCCTATTCTTTTATAACACCTATTAATGCCACTTTATGAACTATTTCTTTAGGAGTCTTCCTGAGACTTATCCCTATCCTACGGCAGGTCCGGAAAACATTAACCCCCATGGCCTCAGGAATCAAATGAAAACCAAATAAATCATTATCTATCTCTGAAAAATTAGATTTGAAATTCATTTTGTTTATGAATGGACCAGCTATCTCACGGAGTTCCTTTCTCGGAGTATTCTGCCAATACCTACAGCATCTACATTTCTTATCACTCCAGTCTGGATGCTTTTCCTTTAGGCCGGCAGCATACGTTGCCAGATCAAACCGGACAATAGCGAACCAATGAGGTTTACTCAGATCAAAATAATCGTATACCATAGGAGCTCTTGGTGGGCACGTATCCCTGGTGTCATAATTCGGACAGCCTTTCGGGTGACCAGGATAAGGCATTTTACACCATTCCCTTGTCCGTTTATCAAAAACCAATTGATTCGTTACTCCAATAATCATTTACCCCTCTTTTTCTTTCGACCAACCCGGGCAAGCCATCCACTTTTTGAATTTAAAACCTTCCTCTTTATATAGGGCTTGAAAATAAAATTATTTCTGTACAAAAGTCTCTTCCTGGATAATTCTCTCCATAATTTTAAAGTCTCTCGATCTATGGGGTCAGGAAATATATCATCATCCTCTATAGGCTCTTCAGGATTCGCATATAAACTCTTACTAAAAATTGACCTTGGGGCATTACAATCACAGCCCGCTACAGTTCCTTCATATAAATAAACAATTGTCCAACAATCACAGCTAGAATTACAGCTCTCACAATCTCTTGTAGAAGTAGAGCTGGAAGTACCTTCTGTTGAAGTGAATGTAGTTGTTGTTATCATTTCTTACGGTTAATTTTTTGGGACTGTTTAGCTGTTTTTCTTCGTTTCTTTTTTTTCTTTGCAGCACTTTCTGTCCTACGCTTCTGAGCCCATTTTGCTAAAGGACTATTAGATTTTAAATCCACATAGGTCTCTTTCTTTCCATCCAACTCTTTCTCAGCCTCTTTAAATAATTCTACTGGTAAAGACTCTAGCCCTTTTAAAGCCTCCGGAACAGAATAATCTTCTACTACAGCTATTTTAGTATTCTCCATCATTTTTAATATTGAAGATTCATCATCTGACAAAGCACGTAACCGACCTGTATTAGGATCCATTTTTATGTTCCTTTATTTTATGTTTAAAATAGAAATAATAAATAATAATTAATAACATAATGAATGAAATAAAACCAGGGACAAAGCGCTGCATAAAAAACATGTCTGACATATCAACCTCATTTATGTACTGTTAAAGCTGTGTACCGATTAAATCGGACCTTTTTATGCTCATTTATTTTCTTTAATAATTGATTAACAGTCTCACAATTTTTGAATTCATGATAAGGTATTTCTGAAAATAATTTCTCCTGTATTTTATTAACCATATCAGTATTAAAACCTATAGTCCTCTTTTCAAAAGTCTTATTAAAGAGTTCTATCTCATTTCCAAAATATCCTTCTAGAATACTGTACAAAAGAACCAGGTCTTTGTCATTAGATGCTAAACAAATATCATACCATGCCGCCATTTTTATTTCAGCTACACGCAATTCATCTTTACAAATAAAACAGATTTTAGTCCCTGTAATTGAGTAGCTTTCAAATTCGTCTTTTTTACCTATTTTTTTAGCACAATCACTACATATCCAGGCATATTTCATGGACTGAATCACACTTATTTTATTTTCTATTTTTCCCTCTTCTTCACTATTTACACAAGTACCGCTTTGTATTCTTATAAGGGCTTCTTCTACGAATCTCCCCCGTATCTCTTTGTATGATTCTCTTATGCTCCTCTCAGTATAAGCTCTTACGGAATAGCTATTCGGATCAAAGAAACTGGTAAAATCATTAAATTCTAATTCAATAGATTTTTTCGGAGCCAATTATGCGGCCTCTGTCATTTTATAAACATTACCTAATTTTTCAAATTCATCTTCAGAACCTTCAATGAGAACTTTGAAAGCTATAACATTATCAGTAAGAGGAATTTTTTTATCCTTTATCCTGACACACACCTCTTTTATTACCCGACCTCTTTTCCATACTTTGGTATGAGATTTATTTCTGAAGACCTGATAAATACAACCACTCCTACCTTTTACAAGAATGAATCCACATTTGATATATCTGCGATATTCTGCCTCAGTAATCATTTCTCTGAGTGTATCAATAGCCCTAGTCTCTGCAATTGATACACCTATAAGAGGTTTAGCTCTAGAAGGTACAAAAATAGTGATACCATTTTTTTCTATTCTGTCTAATGCAGGAATACTTTTTTCGAATACAGGAGCTGATATAATACCGAAACTTCCATAATGATTACCATCAGTGGTGTAAGAGTTTACTACATCTCCGATTTTTAATTTTTCTCCATTAATCAGGCCATCATTCAGGTATTCTACCTCTACACCATTCAGATAATATATTAAAGAGGGATTGCCGGTACCCATACACCATCCCTTTCTTCATCAATGTGGTCATCAATTTCTTTAAGATAACCTATCCAGGCATCATACCGCTTTTCTGAATCACCTTTCACCATACCCATAAATAAGTCATAGCCTAATTTTGAGGCCCTCTCATCGCCTTTTTCCCGAGCGACACTCACTATAAGTCTGGCATATTTAGCGTATAGGTCTTTTTTCATTTATTCTCTCTTTTACACAGACATTGATAGGGTCTGTCAGAATCTAAAGTTATCAACTCATTAGTAAGTAAATTGTGACAAATAAATCCGAATCCTAATATCAAATCTCTTAATTCTGGCCATTCCTTATTCAAATGACATTCAACTAACATTTGTTTTACATTATGAATTATGCCCTGACAACCTTGTAGCACTTTTAATTCCGCTCCCTCTACATCAATCTTCATGAAGTCAATAGGGCCATCATAAAAAGTATCCAGGCGTAAAGATTTAATTTTGCCTGCACATGCATTTGACTTATAACTCGTATCATGCCCAATAATATTCCAGGTAAAAGTGTCTTTACCCTTATAGAAATCTACCTCTCCGTTATGGTCTGAGACAGCAACATTATTAATAATCACATTATCATATGAAGAAAATTCATTCACCAATTTTTGAGAGTTATCCGGGTTAAGTTCAAAAGCATACACCTTTCCAGTGTCTCCCACTAATTTCCGAAGTATCTCAGTATAAACCCCTTTATGAGCCCCTACATCAAAAACAGTGTCACCTGCATGCACTATTTCTGGAAATCTATCAGTTATCCAACTATCACTCATTTCTATCTCAATCTATGTCGAATTGATCTTTACTGCCGCATGTAGGACATTTAGCTATACCGAGTTTGTAATCTTTTTTAAAAGCTTTCTCTGTCCACCATACCTGTCTCTTGAATCTCCAAAATATTTTTTTAAATTGTCTCCAGGCTAAATACCAGGAATGAGGATCAGGTCTTTTCCATCCATGATCCTTCATACAATATTTATCATGCATGATCCTACGTGGCCACCAATACCCTCGTTCAGTAAATACATAAGATAAAAATAAAGAAATGGGATTGTAGCCCCATCCTATTCCAATAAAAGGGAATTTATAATACCCATATTTACCGAAACTGAAATTCCAGAAGTCGTCCTGTGACCAATCACAGCCTTTTGTATGGCAATGCAGATAAGAAATTATATCACCTCCATTTCATCCGGATCATAAGTCCCTATTGAACCATCATCATGTCTGACATCATAACAAAGACCATGAGAATCATGGTGCCCTATAATTTCACCCTCTACACCCCATTTTCTCATTTTACGAGCTTCAGGAACATAGTCATCATCATGCAGAGGTTCCAGAGTTCTGACTTTATCCTCTTTAAAAAACATCTCAGATATATCTGTCATAGCTTTTCCTTTGCCTCTTTAATTAAATCCCCATCTTTAATTTGCCCTCGGAATCCATAAACAAGGTGCCATATCTCCTTTATCTGGTAATCGGTTGCAAAACGGCCTTTTTTTGTAGCAGTTATCATTCGCGTTACCCATTTCTTGGTGACAGATGTGGGCCTTATATAGCATTTATAGAGTGTTTCAAGAGCATAAACATCCCTATCGGACATTTCAACATACTTCACCCCATTATATACGCTCCTTATATATAGTACAAGAAAAATGATATTAATTAAAGGTAATAATTTACTAATATTTATGTATTAGATATAAGTCGATTATTATAATATCAGATAAAATCCTATGTTTGAAACTCTCTATTTCTTCTGCTACTACTCCTACCTACTCGGTGATCTCAAAAAAACCAAGATGTATTATACCTTACTCAAGAATGAATTCAAAACCTGTGGTACTCAGTATTCCCTAAAAAAACATCAGTTCCTCGAATTAAAAAAAATTAAAGAAGCGATTAATACCGGTAATATTTCCAGGAATAAATGGATAGATGAGAACGTGCCCTCAGGACCTCCCAAATCGGATGTGAAGATTAAACAACCAGAACTGGTCAAAAGAATTCACACACAGGGCCTGGAGCAACTTAAAGAGATCCTACAGGATGATGGTATAATCCTCTACAACATTGAACACTCTTGCCATCCCTATGGAGCTGTGGATATGGTTTACATGGGTAAGGATACTATTTATCCTGTGGAAGTAAAAAGGGGACAGGGAGAGCACGATTTAATAGGTCAGATCAGTAAGTATGATTTATTCCACCGGCTACAACTTCATTATAAGCAATACGAGCATGTCCAGCCCGTAACGATCTGTCATTCCTACCAGTCATTCACGATTCATGAATTGAAAAAAATGGATATACTGACCCTGTCATATACCTTAACAGACAGTAATATTTCAATTAAATGCATTTAATTTATTTTTATATTGACAAACCTATTTTTTTGTGGTAGATTTAAATAAGAATAATCTAAAATGAGGTAATAGAAATGTTGTTTACAAAACTCAATCCCAATAACCCACAACCTAATCAGCCGAGGAATAACTATTCGTTGGGAACCTGAGTATTGTCCTAAGATAAAACTGAAAAATCAGACCCGACGAATGAGAGTTCGCCGGGTTTTTTTATTTACTGGGGTATCGTCTAATGGCAAGACTCTGGATTTTGGTTCCAGCTATTGAGGTTCAAATCCTTATACCCCAGCCATTAAAACGGGATGTGGCCTAGTCTGGTAAGGCGCTTCGTTCGGGGCGAAGAAAGCGGAGGTTCAAATCCTCTCATCCCGATTTATCAAGAGTTTTATATAGGGAATTATTATGATAAAAAGAAATAGATATAGAAAAATACCGCCTAATCCAAATAAAAGGAAAAGGGAACGGCGATCCGTACCATTAAAACGATCAGTACATATTAATGATGAACGGTGGGGCTGGGAATACACAGCTAATTATGATGATGGTGTATGGGAAAATGAAAGAATAAAGATTGTTTCACCTGACAATAAATATTTTGAGATTGGAGTTGAGGGTTTTACAGAAGATTTTAAAGTACCAGATTATACAAATGCAAATTGGAAAGAAAATGACATAGGAAAAATGATAAGTAAGTTACCTAAAAGAACAATAACATTGCAGAGTATAAAACCCAGTATGGTGAAACAATATATAATAGACAATTTATTAACTCGGAGTGTGGCCTAGTAGGGTTAGGGCGCCTGGCTGGGGGAGACGAAGATCCCCGGTTCGAGTCCGGGCATTCCGACCAAAATTAATCGAGCAGTAGTTCAGTCTGGTAGAATGCCTGAATGGGGTTCAGGTGGTCGCTGGTTCAAATCCAGTCTGCTCGACCAAAATTCTTTGAAATTTATGGGGATGTGGCAGAGTGGCTATGCAGTCCGAAACAGTAGACGGTCTGGGTAAAACCGGGTCTTGACAGGAAAATAGGTATCCTTTATGGAAACGAAACAAAGGGAACATATTGTAACGCTTGTTAGTACTGGTACTCACAAGGCTTGCGGAAGACACTGAGACGTTGCCTGGGAACTGGTAACAGCCCAGGAGACAGTAAAGAGCGGCAGGAAGTCCTGTGCCGAATAGTGAATTTTATGAGATCTACGCCAGTTCGAATCTGGTCATCTCCATTTACAGATAGGTACGCAAATTGGCAAGCGGCTTGACTGTTAATCAAGTGAGTGTGGGTCCAAGTCCCACCCTATCTGCCATAAATCAATTTACTGGAGTGTAGCTCAGTTGGCAGAGCAAGTGGCTGTTAACCACTGGGCCGGGGGTTCAAGTCCCTCCACTCCAGCCATAAATTAAATGAGTACAGTGGTAAGGGCCTGGAGAGGTCATGACTCTCAGCGGTTCAACTCCGCAATAGGTGGGGCAACACCAACCCGGTTCAAGACTGGGTACTGTACTCTATATCCGGAAGTGGCCTAGCATGGTTTAGGGCGCCTGGTTTGGGTCCAGGAGATTTCGTCGGTTCGAATCCGGCCTTCCGGACCATATTTACTGGCCCGTGGCGAAGTTGGTTAACGCATGAGGTTTTGATTCTCACATTCCCCAGGTTCAAATCCTGGCGGGTCAGCCATTTATAAATGAGAAAGGACTTAAATTCTCAAGCCCTTTCTCAGGTTGATGACGTTTTTGTTTCAATCTCCACACCCGTATAAGATGTGACACATTTTTAATATAACTTATGATGAAATCTGCCCATCCAAAGATTCCTTAGTAGGGTATGGTTTTGTATTCTCAGGATCTACCTCAAATGGGTCTTTAGGAGGAGGTCCCTGAAGTTCACAAAAGTCAAATCTATTCTTTAATTCTTCAGGATAAATCTCCCCATTATTGTCAGGAGTATAGATGTTGGCTACAATTTTAGATCTATCAACATCTTTTACTGAAGTGGATTCCTGCAATCCAAGAACATCATCCATAACACCTCTGAGCTTAATCCGACCTTTTTTCATAATAACTTTATTCCCAAGCTCTTCCAAAACGATCTTATCAGCTTTCTCAAGATCAATATTTTTCACAACAGAAGGATGTTTATATTCACAATCCTCTTGAGGGCAAGTTTCGATAGAATCTATAGACATTCTTATTGTAACTGAATTCCTACAAGTAGCATCATTTAAAGAATAGCCCTTTACTCTTATCCCTCTTAAATTTAAAGCTATCTTTGACTTATATAAATTTAGACTGAAAGTCCTATGAGTTCTTTTTAAAATATCAGGATTATCCAATGTAGTTGACGCTTTCATTTCATATTTATGAGCAAAATTAGGATAGGAACACGTCTGATTAAGAAGGACTATTTCTTTTAACTTGACATTAATAAACTCTTTCTCATCACCTATCGGAATAGATACTGTAGAAATACCCGGCATCTGAAGTATTTTACCTATTTTACCAGGACTGAAAAAGTCACTCATTTCCTCTTTTTCATCTTTAGTTTTTTTCATCTTAAAAAGTTTCTTTTCATGAATCTTTATTACTTCAAAGAATTTTTCTATCTCAGGTTTTGGAGCCCAATAAGTAGATTTCTCCACAAAATTTTCTATTCTCCTAAACTGTGCGTGATCTTTAATAAGGCCACTACCTGTTTGAAATGACCAGAACTTATAGAGCAAAGCCTGAGGAGCATAAGCTTTATCAGGACCACGATAATAGTATTGGACCTTTTTATCATACATACAATCAACAATCAATCTGAAAGCCACATAAATATATTGAATAGCCGGTTCCAGACATATATCTCTAATCATAGTGTCAGAGATAGGTTTATGTCTACTCCATTCAAATATTCCTAAACGAGCATATCTACGAATCTCTTCCATATATGTATTTGAGATAGCAAAAGTCATATCCTTAACCCATTTATTATATGGGTGAGGAAGAGTGGTGAAAGGGTATAAATTTTCTACGGGAATACCTTCTACACCATCAGCAATGCTTTTCACAAATCGTTCCCTGCGTATCTTATCAATCTCATCCCAATGAAGCTTATAAAAGGGTACTTTGGAATCTCTGAGAGTAACTTCTTCCTGAAAGACAAAACGGGGAAATAACAGACTATTAAAAGAAATCATAACACACCTCCTGTGTTTAGCCAGAAAAATTTGTTTTTTACCACAGCCCATCTGTGGCATTCCACTTATATTTTATGTATCGATAGATAATTACAAAAAACACCTTTATAAAACCCTTAAAATCTTGTATAATTGTATAGAAGGTAAATGATCATCTGATTTTTAAAAGGAGAAAGAATGGTTGTAGGTACGAAAAAGGCTCTTATAGAATTATGTAAAAAACAGGGTGATACTGTATTGGAGGTCATTACAAAGCAACTATACATAATACCAAAGGGACATTCTGCTGATTCAATAGAAGAATTAAAAACTGAATGGTTTAAAGAATTCGAAAACAAAAGGCATGCATTTAAGGAGAACTGTTTCGTTAGTGGCTCAAATGAAGTAATAGAAATAAAAGAACTATAAATATTTAATTAATATGGGAAAAAATGAATATACTTATAGCTGTTACAGGTAGTATAGCTGCCTATAAGACACCTTCTATTGTCAGTATC
>Ga0307378_10006959_pt1 | contig 15294 bp, 16 predicted proteins | sample UN1MG_FD_202238 | JGI IMG/M metagenome (GOLD analysis project Ga0307378, IMG submission 202238) | Soil microbial communities from Risofladan, Vaasa, Finland - UN-1 | ecosystem: Environmental > Terrestrial > Soil > Coastal area > Acid sulfate soil | place: Finland: Risofladan, Vaasa | collected...
CACGAGCGGCGCCAACTCCCACGCAATGCTTCTGCCGTCCTCGCGTGTTAGGCCGAGCCGCACGATGATGAGGTCGCGCGACGGCACGATTGCCACTACCTGCCCATGAAAGCCCAACATGTAATAGGCATCGCGGCCGAGCATGAAATACGTGTCTCTGGGCATGAGCGGACCGTCGGGACCATTCCATTCGGGCAGCTTGAGCCATAACTGGGCACCGTACTGCCGATCCGGGGAGGCTTCCGTCGCTTTGAGGGAATTGCTCACCCAGCCTTCTGGAAGAAGACGCTTCCCTTCCCAAACCCCGTCACGCAGATACAGCAGAGCCAGGCGCGCCCAGTCGCGCGCAGAGGCATAGAGAAAAGCGGAGCTGACAAACGTGCCTGCATCGTCTGGCGCGAGACTGGCCGTACGCATCCCAAGCGGCCCAAAAAGGCGCTCTTGCGGAAAACGAAGATACTCGCGTTCGTCGTCGAATGTTTCGCGCAGGACCCCGGCAATGATGTTCGTGTTCCCACTCGAATACGCCCAATGGCTGCCGGGGGCATAGGCGAGGGGCTTTGATGCCGCGTAATGGACGTCATCTGGTTCGACGAAGAGCATCCAGGGCGCGTCCGTGATTTGGTCGAACTCAAGCCCACTCGTCATACGCATCAACTCATCGAGCGTTATCGACCGGCGTGGATCGTCACTCTCACGCCAGTCTTGGAGAAGGTCATGGTCTTCAAGGGAAAGAGCTCCATCCATGACGCGCATGCCTACCAATGCGTTTGTGGCCGTCTTTGATAAAGACCAACCGATCAGCGGCATGTCCTTGTGAAACCCCGACGCATAGTGCTCTGCCACGATGCGTCCCTTGTGAACGACGACAAGCGCCCAAGTTCGACGCTGGCGGGGCGGCACGCCTTCAGAAAACATCTTGTCTATTGTCTCACGGAACGCCTTCTCGTCGACTCCTGGAGCCAGTGCCGCGGCTGAGACTTTGCTTCCGACAGGCCACTCGGCATAGACGTCCAAGGGCGGCTGCTTGCTCAGTACGCCCGCCGTTTGTGCCCGCAATCTCTCTGCGCTTTGGCCGTGGAGAAGAGTACATCCGAACCCCTCCCGGTGGATTGCCGTTTCTTGGACGAGGCCAAACAGGGAGGCCGTCACCTCCTCGGCCTCGTGATCGATATCCGCGGCGTAGAGTTGCAGGACCTGGAGCCCCGAGCCCGCGAGGTTCTCGTCCATGACATCAGCGGCGGTGCGCCCGGAAACAAGTACGCCAGAGCAAAGTTTCTGGGCTGTATATCCTGCGCCAATCCGCGCAACCCGATAGGCATGCGGGAACAAAAGCGCTGAAATCGCCACAAGGACGATTATGGCGGAGCCTATCAGCAGCCGGCGGACAGAACGTAAAGCCATGGATCAAGATCACCCGCGCTCGGCCATTGGGCAATGAGTTGAAGCTGCTGGTTGTGCTAAGCACGCACCGCAACGACATTAGTGATACGGATTGGCGGCTGCCAAGTTCAATGCGAAGGGGACAAGGGGTTGCTGTCCGCTATGGGTCAGTAGCTGACATGAGCGGGCAAAACGGCGACGACCGCATTACATCCCAAAGCAGACATCCTCAGCCGCGGTCATTCAGGTCTAATAAGTGCCAGAAGCGGACATCTGCCTAGTTCTCTGCGCCACTATCGGTAGATGCAGCCTCAGCCCCCTTGCGGTCGTAAAGATATGATTTTCGAAAAGTACAGTATGCGCCAAGGCAGGTGAAAAAAGAAAGCCCGGCTTTTGGGCCGGGCTTGAGGCTAATTGATGAAAGGTGGTTGATAGCGCAATGAGCTAAAGGACCTATTCCCTATGGACCCGATCCGGCCATCACACGTGCAACTTGAACTTCCGAATTGTCTTTGCCCGACTTCTCCCTAACGAGAGGTTTCAGGTCGTCAACGAGGTATTTTTCCACGGTAGCGTTATTGCTCGTCATACCGTGCATCTCGCCAGCTACCGCCGGGAAAACCTGTAGGGATAGTGCCAATAGAAAAGCGGACCCAATCCCGGAAAGTAGTATCGACATCGCTTTGCTCCTTAGATGTTTCCAGCCCAGCAAAAAAATTGTGAGACATGATCGCGATTGAATCCGCCGAGCCAATTGACGAAACCAACGCATTCTTCTGTGTGCGGCTTATCTGGGTATGGAAGCGCTCGGCATCAATGGTTCATGTCCAAATTGTCATGAATCAGAGCGAGCGCTAGCGCCGCGACGCTCTAAACGTTGGGCAGTCGCAGCCAAAAAGAAAGCCCCGGAGTTTCTGTCGGAGCCTAGGTCAAAGGGACATTATTGATGGGGTTGGCTGGCTTTGTGGGGCTGCCCGTCCCTTCATCTGCATAACGCTCTATGACTGCATCAGCCCGTATTGAGGAAAGTCAAATCCGATGAAGACGGCATGGACTTCCGATGAAAAAAACGAGCTGACGTTCCTATCTCTAAAGGGACACTGTATCGGGGGCTAAGGTCATGGCGGACACGTCCCGGTCTGCTGTTAGGGCTCCGCCCCCAGTGAGGTGTCGCGGGAACCGCAATGCCCCCCTCTCTCCTAGATCCCGCGATTATCGAGCCCCGGCGTTCTTCTCCCCTGAACGCCGGGGTTCTGTAGTTTGCCCCCCTACGTCCGCTTTGGGTCATTAGCGGCCGTCGTACCGCGGCTAGGCCACGTCCGGTTTGCGCCGCTAAGCCGACATCCGCTGCCTCGTATCTGAGGTCCGCTAAGTGCCAAGAGCGGAAATCGGACACAAGGCGAGCATGTCCGGCCTGGCACCTCGACGCGCACTTGATGTGCATCAGAGCGGGACCGGTTGTAACTGCCTTACAGCACAACAATGACCACGAGAGCAATCGTCTTGGCGGCTGGCGGTGCGGCGCTGATCGGCGCCGTTCTGTCCGGACGCGCCGCGGCAATCGATCCGCAGCCGGGCACCGGAATTCCGGCCGCGACCGTCGCGTTCAACACCGACGATGCGGCGGCGGCAGAAGAGGGTTGGAAGACCTACACTAACACCCGTTACGGCGTGTCGGTGCACTATCCCGCGGCCCTGTTCGCCATGGGCGAAGCGCCGCCGGGCAATGCCGGTCGCGGGTTCGAGGCGAAAGATAGGGCCCGCTTCTCCGTCTACTCCAGCGCCAATGCGCTCGACCAGGATACCAGCGCGCTTCTGGCCGAGACACTGGAAGAAGTGTCCCCCGATGACTTGCGGGACAAGACGGTCGCGGCGGCCGGGTTCACTGTGATTTTTCGCCGCGATGGTGAGGTCGTCCAGCGCCACCTTTCGACAAGCGAACAGGGAACGATGCTGCATTGGCTGGAGATCGGCTATCCGCAATCTCTGGAAACGAAATACGCACCCGTCGCAGCCCGGATGATTGCAAGCTTCTCCGTGGCGTCCGATGCCGACGCCCCGGCGCCGGGACAGGTCGCAACCGGGCCATCGAATTCCGGGAATGCCGTCGCGCTTCCCGTTACAAGATGGGTCTTCAATGCTCCGTCCAAAGACTATGCGGATTTGCCGGCGTTGATCGCCGAAACCGATTACACGCCCGAAAACAAGATTGGCCAACTGACATTTGTCTGCCAGCAGGCCGATCCGTCACCAGCATATTTCGTACTACTGGTTGCGCATGCCCTTCCCGCCTCGAAAATGCGAGATGTCGGCCTCGCGATCTCTGGTGCCGGCAGCGAGGGCACGCTGCGGCTCGCCATGCGCGACCTTTACGCCACGCAAGGCGGGGAACGGCCGGACATCAACTGGGATGCCGCGATTGTGTTCGCTCCAGTCGAGAGCGAGGATCTCGGGCTCTTCATCCAAGCGAAGGCGCTTGTAGTCACAGCGACCGGGCGAGATTGGCGACTGGCCGGCGGAGATAGCCTCAAACGGGCGGGCCAAGAGTTCGTCGCGGCCTGCGAACGCAGCGGCGCGACCCGCTAAGACTGCCAGAATATTTCCGCGGCCGTTCTTCGTGTTACCGATAGTTCTGCCATGCAGATAGGGGGGGGGAGAAGAGAGATGAACCTACGCGATGTCCTCGCCAAGCTCGGCATTCTGCGGTTTGGAACGAAGAAGGCCGTCTGGCACAGCGGTAGGGACATGCCGGCTGAAATGCTGATGGATGACGTCTTCAACGCCGAGCGCGATCTGACGACGAAGAAGGATATTGACGCGGTGAGAGAGGCGCTGACCGGGGCTGACTGTGACGTTCGACAGTGCGCCCGTTGCGGCAGACCGCTGCCGTCCGGTCAGAAAGTCTGCCCTGTCTGCGGCGCGCCGAAGCCCCAACCCGGATAAGCCGGTCTCCGCCAGCGGCGCCCGGCAGCAGCTGGAAGCTATAGGCCCTTGGGGCGACCCGCTCCTCCCCCACTGAGGTGGTCCGCCGTTATCTACTAAGCGTGAGTCGACCGCGGGTGTCTGCTCTGGGTCAGTAGCGGACCTAGGTGCGCGGATCGGAGATGTCGGCGTTATCGCCAATAGCAGACATTTTCTGCGTCGAACTCTATGTTTGCTAAGTGCCATAGGGCGACATTCGCGGCGGACTGGTCGCTATTCTTGGGTTGCCACCATAGATCTGAGAAAGGTTTTGAACAGTGATCATCGACAGCCTTCGCAGGCGGCAGCAGCTAGCGGCGGTAGCGGAGCGGCTTCCCTCCCATGTCGCGCGACTTTCCTGGTCCGCTGAACAGATCAAGGCCGAGCGGCAGAGCGCGTTACGAGAGACGCTGGCATTCGCCAAGAAGAATTCCCCGTGGCACGCTGAACGGCTGAGTCAGATCGACGCGGCGTCCTTCACCGAGACCGATCTCAATCGCTTGCCGGTGATGACCAAGGCCGACGTCATGTCAAACTGGGACCAGGTGGTCACGGACCGGCGTTTGACCCTTGCCGGCTGTAACGATGACATAACCGCCAAACTCGATAGAACGACGAAAGACTATTACTACCTCGACGACTACCTCGTCATTGCAACTGGCGGATCTTCTGGCGTGCGCGGTGTGTTCCCGTGGGGTTGGAGCGAGTTTGTCGAGATTGCCTGCGCGACCTTTCGCTATCAGCTTCGCGACGAACCACCGGAGCGTCTGTCGCGGCGGAGCCTCTTGGCTGTAATCGAGGCCGGCGAAATTGTTCATGGCAGTCCGTTCCTATTCTCCGTGTCGACCGATCCAGCGGCCGATATCCGTTGGCTTCCAGCCAACACACCGCTCTCGGGCCTTGTCGCTGCCCTCAACGATGCACAGCCGACTCAGATCAACTGCTTTGGCTCAGTAATGGAAGAACTGGGTGCGGAGGCTCTGAGTGGCCGTCTCAAGATTGACCCCAAACGCGTGACAACCAACTCAGAGCCGCTCCTACCTGAGACACGGGATGCCATCAGGAAAGCTTGGGGCGTGGAGATCAATAACATGTGGGGCTGCGTGGAGGTCGGCCATATAGGTATTGAATGTGACGCCCATGAGGGGATGCACATGACCGATGATCTTATTATTACTGAGTTCGTCGACGAGCATGACCAGCCGACTCGCGACTCAGCCGCCGTCGACCGAGTGCTCGTGACATCGCTATTCGGACGCACCTTGCCGCTCATTCGCTATGAGCTGACAGACATCCCGGTCCCTGACGATAAACCCTGCTCGTGCGGCGCGGTCTTTCCTCTTGTCAGCGGTGTGAAGGGGCGCGCGGACGACATCTTTGCCTATCCTGGCGGCGTTCATGTCCACCCGCTGGTCTTCCGAACGCCGCTCGGTCAGAACCCTGACATCGCGGAATACCAGGTCCTCCAAACGGAAAGCGGTGCTGAGATCAGCATCGTTGCCACCGGACCGGTCGACGTCGCGTCACTTCGCCAAGGGCTGACAGACGCGCTTGCCAACTCTGGGCTGCCCCACGCACAGATCGGGATCGAGCTGGTCGACGGCTTAGAGCGCCATAAGGAGACCGGAAAGCTAAAGCGCTTCATCCCGATAAAGCGCTAGCGGTCTTTAGGATCGGACGACGTTGGGAAGGAAGAGGTGAGTTATGCCGAAAATAGTCGAAGAGGGGATTGTCTTCGAGTCCAACCCACGTGGCCTCCTCATTTCACGCCTAACCCCGCCCAACGCTAACCGGTACAGGTCTGCCGGTCCGTTGGAGGTAGCAGACGCTCCTACGATGCGGACCTATGAAGCGAGCGTCTTACCTTCGATGCATTTCCAGCTAAGGAAGAAAAGGCCGACGAACATTATGGCTGTCAGCCCGTAGATCGGCCAGTACATCGATGTGGTTGCAAACAATGCCCCGCTAAACGCCATCCCGACTGTCCCGCCGAGAAGCTGAGCCGTCATGCTGATGCCCCCGGCCTCGCCCCTCTTGTCGGGCGGGACGGCGTTCATGACGTCACGGAGGGAGGGGACAGACCACAGCGAAATGCAAGTACCCCAGACGACCAGGGCTGGAAGCAGAAAGAGGTAGCTATTCCATAGTGTTGCGACGCCGAGCAAGATCATCGCGATCGCACCGGCCGCAGAAGCGCCAACAATGAGAGTCCGCGAGCCGATGCGATCAAGGACGAGGCCCGTTGGGTAGGCGGTCAGCACAGTCGGAATGGTTGCGACGAGGATGATGAAGCCGGCGGTCAATGGCCGGAAGCTGAGGGCGTTTTGAAGATAGATAGCGACGAAAACGAACACCGCGATTTTGCTGAATTGAGCAGAAAAAATCGCCAGATTGTAGGTGGTAAAGGCGCCATTGCGGAACAAGCGAACATCAATCAAGGGCTGCGATAAGCGCCGTTCGATTAGCATGAAGGCAATCAGCGCCGCGATGCCGGCGGCGAGAATCAGCCAAATCGTTGGATTCGACCAGCCCCAGTCGGGTCCCTCCATGACGGCGAAAACGGCGAGGCTGAGGCCGACGATGAGGGCGATCAGTCCTGAGATATCGAACTTGACCGACGGCTGCTCGCGGGGTGGGTCGTGCCAGGCGGCCAGAACCAGCAACGCCACGACAACGATGATCGGCGGGTTGATCCAGAAGATCCATCGCCAGGTGAGGAACTCCGAGAAGAAACCGCCGGCGAGAGGACCGAGGGATAGAAGCAGCGTTCCGATTGAGCCATAGATTCCCATGGCGAGGCCGCGCTGCTCCTCTGGAAAGGCATGGGTCATCATCGCCAACGAGCCGGGAAAGATGACGGCCGCGCCGATGCCCTGCACGGCACGCATCGCGATCAGCCATTCGCCGCTATCGGCGAAGCCGCAGGCAAGGGAAGCGAGAGCAAAAACCGCAAGGCCGATGACGAACAGCAATCTCAAGCCGACGATATCGCCGAGACGCCCGCCAGCGGCGGCGAGGCACGTGAACACCAGCAGGTACGCATTGATCACCCAGTGTGACGCTGCGGTCGTCAGGCCGAGTTCACGGACCATCGTGGGCAGTGTTACGCCGACGACGGTTTCGTCGAGAGTCACGACACCAAGCACGGTGCCCATCGCCGCGAGGATCCACCATTTCCGGTTTTTGTCGTTTACTGCCAGTATCTGCGGATCCTCCAGCCGGTAGCAGTTCCCGAGCTCGCGTGATCAAGAGCAGACAGAAACTCTCTTGCTCGAAGCATCGCTCGCGGACCCACACGTTGTCCTCAGCAGAATCGAGCGGACCGATCCATTGTGTCTGTTCAGCGGCTTGCGGACAACGACCAGACTTCAGCCAAACCTAGTTCTCGAGGGGCTGTATCTTCACTCCCACACGGCCTTTCATCAGATACGGAAGTCCCGAAGGCCTAGAGCGTGGTCTCAGATGTCTGCTATGGGTCAGAAGCGGACCTTGGTACGCGGATCACGCATGTCGGCTTTACCCGCGGAAGCGGAAGTTCCACGGCATGCGTGAGAAGGGGGGCAGGGAGTTCTGGTGCGGGAGCCGCTAAAAATACCCTTTGCGCTTCAAAGCGGCCTTTACGCCCGCACCTCGCGGTAAGGTATTAATCTAATTTTCAAGTGGCACAACTCCCGGGCCCACCATCCCCTAAGTAGATGTCCGCGTTACGCCTGCAAGCAGACATCCTCCGCCCCGTCGGAGCGGCTTTTGTCATTCAATGTTCGTTCGGATCTTTTTCCGCGTCGGCTTGAGTCGCGTGCACGGTGCCGTGGACATGATCCGGCGGGCCATAAATCGCGTAAAGCTTTATCGGTTCCTTGCCGATATTCGTGATGTTGTGCCACGTGCCGGCAGGCACGAACACGGCCCAGTCCGCGCCGACGTCCCGCTCAAAACTCAACTGATCCTTGGCCGTTCCCATCTGAACCCGGCCCGTTCCCTGCTCAAGCCGCAGGAACTGATCATGGGTCTCGTGGACCTCCAACCCGATATCGCCACCCACCGGGATGCTCATCAAAGTCAGTTGGATGTTCTTGCCGGTCCAGCGCGTGATGCGAAAGTCGGGATTGTCGAGCGTGTCCTTCTCGATATCTACGACATAGGGGGCGGGGCCATAGTCTTTGGTGTCGGTCATGGGCGTCCTTTCAACTTGCGTGTACTTTTGCCGTCGACTTAGTGCCGGACAAATCAGGCGCAACATTGGGCTGAATCGCAAAGTCACTGCTCTCGCTTGTGATCACCCGAAATCACTGGGGAAGCCGCCTCGCCTCGCCCGGCAGTAAGTCGCGCGCGCGCGATTCATCGGCCGCCTCTGCTGAGCAGACCCTCGCTTCAACGTAATGCGGTTGGAAGCGAATATGCGTCGTGACCACCTCCACCGCATGATGCGCCGTGTCGGCGTTCACGGCCCATTTTTCACTGGCCTCGGCTTCGTCGGCGGTCCAAGTCGCTCTTACCAACCAGATTGGCATAATTGCTTAGTCACCTCCTTGATGGATTGTCGAGCTCGACGTGAGGCCTCGACCCTGTCCGACCCTCTGACGCTTACTTCTGGCTGATGAAAGTGAGGTACATCAAGGCGAGGTAGACGGCCGGAATGACGGTAAGTACACCGATCTCGATGATCGTGGGCGCCGGGCAGGCCCCTGCCCACATCCGGTAGCCCACAAAAACCACGGCAGCGAGAACGAGAACGATTCCGATGTACCATGGGAGCAGGCGGTTATGGGGTGCTTGTGACATCGAATCTCCTGGGGCTTTAGGGTCAGCGTCTCGAAGTAGGGCATAAAGGCCCCGGTGGCCGCCCACGTTGACCTCAATCAACTAGCCTTCAAGCGGGGCCCACCAAACCTCGCTCGCGGACAGCCACACTTTGGGTCATGTCGCGGCAGGCTGCCTTAGTTACCGACAGCCCGGAACCAACCCGATCGAAGCGACGTTCTTCCGCGCGTCTGCACATCGCAGGCGTCATTCAACGGAGGGTACGACCATGAAGTATTTCGTTTCGATGCTGGCTATCGCCTCTGCGCTTGCCGTTACGAGCCCTGCTTTCGCCGGTGACAATCAGGCCGACTGCGAGGCGGGCGGCGGCACCTGGAACGCCGATTCCGGCAGCTGCGAGCAGTAAGGCTCCAGAACCAAGTCTCCAGAACGAAGTCTTGGGCGGCGGGCCTCTCCGGTCCGCCGCAACTCCGCGAACCTAGAACTCGTAGCCGAGCAGGCGGATCTCCGGCGCATACCAGCGCGCGATGGTCTCGCGTAGTTCGTCGTCGTAATAGTCGCGGTAATGCGCCTTGGTCTTGCGGATGCCCGCCTTGGCGCGCGGCAGATCCTGGTCCAGCGCGACACCGATTCTGTCGAGCGCCGTTTTCAGATCGTCTTCGAGCGTCTCGAAGCGGCCCATGAAGTCCACGCAAGGCTCGCCGTCGATGCTGTAGACCTCGTAATTCTTCATCCGCGCGCGGCGGTGCGTGCGCACATGCTCGGCGAAGGTGGGCGGGTTGTCGATCTTGCGATAGCGGAAATGATAGTCGGAGACTTGGCGGTCCCACGGATTGCGGTCGAAGGAGAACTTGAAATAGCTATTCCACACATCATCATCGACCAGGTGGCGCACATGCTTGGCGACGATGTGACTGTGATAGCCGTAATCCTGCGGCGCCTTGCGGAACACGCGCCGCTTCAACAGTGGGCGTTGTGAGCCCCACCAGCCATGTACCTCGTAGTTCTGCGCCTTGCGGCCTTTCGAGACCGCCTCCTCGTCCTCGAGCAGCGGCGTGATGATGTCGTCCGGTCCGCACAGCTCGCGCAACACGAGCTCCACCGTGGTGCCGGCCGTCTTCCGCGTCTTGAGGAAGATGAATCTATGTTTGTGTGAAATGATCAAGGCACGTCTCTTCGATCTCAGGTCTTCGGTTTTCTCGCGACCGTGGGAACGGTCACGTCTTCGAGAATGGCGCCGAAATGGATCTCGGGAATTTTGAGGACTTCGGCGAAATCCTTCAGCGTCTTCCGCTCCTGCCCGGTAATGCGGTCGTCGGCCAGCAGCACGCAGTAAGCGGCCTTGATGCAATCTTCCTTGGCGGGCAGGTCGAGGCTGCCGGTCGCCGCGGCCAAGTCGGCGAGAAGATCTCTCTCTTGGTTGGCGGTCTCCGCCGCGCGCACCTCGGCGAGAGACAGGGCGCGATTGGAGAGGCTTTGATAGATCTCCTGAATGAGATCGACCTCGCGCGTGTCGAGCCGCCCGTCGGCATGCGCCACGGCGACCATCGCCCGGAGCATCAATGCTTCGCTGCTCTCCATCCCGCCTGTCGACCCTCTAAAGGGCTCCAATCAAGTCTTGAGCGTGCAATTCTCGAGCGTCAGTCTCGATAAGCCGGTTCACGGCCGCCCCACCGCGGCCGTCTTCGACAGGATCGAACCATAGACCGCTTCGACGACGCGATTGACCGCGCGGCGTCCGGGATGGCGCCGTTTGTCGCGCTTGTTCCGATGGGGAAAAGGCTGATCGGGAATCGGCTTGCCGAGAAATTCGCAAAGCGCGTCCCAGCCTTCGCCGCCATCCCAGCACAGCTCGATCAGGGCGTCGTCCCCACCGTTGTCGCGGAAATAGGCGCGCACAGCCTCGTTGTGCTTCTCGTAGAAGTCGATGTACTGCTCCCGTCTGCCGAAGGGACGATAGAACCCGTAGGTGAGACGCTGTCCCCCGAAGAGTTGGCTCGTGCGCGCATGCTCGCAAACGCTGTTGTACCAGACGTCCGGGGTGCGGCGGGTCGTCAGCACGAACTTGGCGTTATTGCCGAAATGACGATGCAGCTCCCGGAAGATGAGAGGGTAGGGGAAGTCGCAGAACGCGTCGTCCAGCGCCGTCTGGGCGAACACACCGCTCAAATCGCCCGATCTGACTTGCTTCAGCAGGGGCCTGCGGTTCGGTCCGCTGACGCGGTACCCGAGCACCTCAAGGGCGCCTTGCAGGGAAGACGTGCCCGTCTTACTCAGACCGATACCGAAGACCTTTGGATGCTGCATGCGTTTCCCCGCCAAACCCTCATTTTTCGGGCCGGATCATACTGTTGGGGTACCCCACCCGCAACCCGCTCAAGCCGCAGAGGGGCCATGGGTCGCGCCTGGAGCCTCAAGGGTCGCGCCCGGGGGAGCCAAGGGTCGCCAGCGTGCCGGTTTCCCGGCATCGCTTCCTTCGGCTCTCACTTTGTGGGTAGGGTTCCCGGATGACCGAGCTCGCGCAACTATCGACGAATTCAGGCAAAGCCGTGGCGCGCCCGCCGGTCTCCTGCTTCATCGTCGCCAAGGACGAGGCCGACCGCATCGGCCGCACCATCGAGTCCATCCGCGACTGCGTGAGCGAGGTCGTCGTTGTCGATTCCGGCTCCACCGACGGGACCGTGGAGATCGCTCGGAAGCTCGGCGCCACGGTGCTCTCGCATCCCTGGGCCGGCTATGGGCCGCAGAAGCGCTATGCCGAGGAGCATTGCCGGTTCGACTGGGTCCTCAATCTCGATGCCGACGAGGTCGCCACCGAAGAGCTGCGCGAGGGCCTCTTAGCGGCCTTTGCTTCCGGCGAGCCGCCGGTTCCGGCCTATAAGCTCGCAATCGTCGAAGTCTATCCGGGCCGCAGCGCGCCGCGCCCCTTGAGCTATGTCTACCGCGTGGTGCGTCTCTACGATCGCCGCAAGGTCAGGTATTCCGCGAGCCTGGTGCATGACCGCGTGCTGACCGAAGACGAACCGGTCGGCCGGCTGGCGGGGCGCGTGCTGCATTATTCCGTGCGCTCGCTGCCCCATCAGCGCGGCAAGCTCGATGCCTATTTCCGGCTTCAGATGGAGGAAAAGAAGAACCGCTTCTTTACGTCCATCCTGCGTCTGCCCATCGATTATCCGCGGGAATTTTTCCGCTACTACGTTTTGCGTCGGCACATGATGGGAGGCCTTTTCGGGCTGAAGTTGAGCCACGTCCATGCCGCCGCCCGGACCCGGCGGATGCTTCTGTTCTTGCGCCGGGCCACGGGCCGGGACGACTTCGCCGAGCGCGCCGACGAGACAGGCCGACGTTAGGGTGGGCATTCGCGAGTGCGCTTCCTACATTGAGTTGGCGCCGCCGAACGGCTAAAAGCCCGGGCTGAATTCTCCGTCTCATTCTCGATTCCCTGAAGGGACCACTGATGGCCACCCCGCAATACGTTTACGTCATGACCAAGCTCAGCAAGACCTATCCCGGCGGGAAGCAGGTCCTGAAGGACGTGACGCTCGCCTTCCTGCCTGGCGCCAAGATCGGCGTGGTCGGCCTCAACGGCGCGGGCAAGTCCACGCTGCTGCGCATCATGGCGGGCGACGAGAAGGAGTTTGTGGGCGAGGCCTGGGCGGCGGAAGGGGTCACCGTCGGCTATCTGCCGCAGGAGCCACAGCTCGATGACAGCAAGGACGTCATGGGCAATGTCATGGAGGGCGTGGCCGGGAAGAAGGGCAAGCTCGACCGCTATAACGAACTCGCCATGAACTATTCCGACGAGACCGCAGACGAGATGGCGCAGCTCCAGGATGAGATCGACGCCCAGAATTTGTGGGATCTCGATTCTCAAGTCGAGCAGGCCATGGACGCGCTGCGTTGCCCGGCCGGCGATGCCGACGTATCGAAACTCTCAGGCGGCGAGAAGCGCCGCGTGGCCTTATGCCGTCTGCTGCTCGCGAGGCCCGACATCTTGCTGCTGGACGAGCCGACCAACCATTTGGACGCGGAAAGCGTGGCCTGGCTCGAGCATCATCTGCGCGACTATCCAGGCACCATCGTCATGGTCACCCATGACCGTTACTTCCTCGACAACATCACCGACTGGACGCTGGAACTCGATCGCGGCCAAGGCGTGCCCTACAAGGGCAGCTACTCGTCCTGGCTCGAGCAGAGACAGAAGCGGGCCGAGGTCGAGGGCAAGCAGGACGAGGCCAAGCAGCGCACCATCACCCGCGAGCTCGACTGGATCCGGGCCAGCCCCAAAGCGCGCCAGGCAAAGTCCAAGGCCCGCATCCGCGCCTATGACGACCTCGTGGCGGAAGCCGCGCGCGACAAGTCCGGCAAGGCGCAGATCACCATCCCGCCCGGCCCGCGGCTCGGCGAGGTGGTCATCGAGGCGGACGGCCTGGAGAAGGGCTTCGGCGAACAGCTCCTCATCGATGGTCTGTCCTTCAAGCTGCCGCCCGGCGGCATTGTCGGCGTTATCGGCCCCAACGGCGCCGGCAAGACCACGCTGTTCCGCATGATCGTCGGCCAAGAGACCCCAGACGACGGCGCCATTCGTGTCGGCGATACGGTCAAGCTCGGCTATGTCGATCAGTCCCGCGACGCGCTCGACGAGAAGAAGTCCGTCTATGAGGAGATCTCCGAAGGCGCCGAGGTGGTGACGCTCGGCAAACGCGAAGTGCCGGCGCGCGCCTATGTCGGCTGGTTCAACTTCAAGGGCTCCGATCAGCAGAAGAAGGTCGGCCAGCTCTCGGGCGGCGAGCGCAACCGCGTCCATCTCGCCAAGATGCTGAAAACCGGCGCGAACCTGATCCTGCTCGACGAGCCCACCAACGATCTGGACGTGGAGACGCTGTCCTCGCTGGAAGCGGCGCTCGAGGATTTCCCCGGCTGCGCCGTCATCATCAGCCATGATCGCTTCTTCCTCGATCGCATCGCCACCCACATTCTAGCGTTCGAGGGCGACAGCCACGTGGAGTGGTTCGAAGGAAATTTCGAGGACTACGAGGAAGACAAGAAGCGCCGTCTCGGTGACGACTCGATTGTGCCGAGCCGCATCAAATACAAGAAATTCGCCCGCGCCTGAGGCTAGTCCGCCCAGGCATGCAGCGCCCGCAGCGTCGGGGTCTTCTTCACCTGATGCTCGCCCATGCGGCACAGGATCTGGCACAGCGCATCGACGCCGGCGATGATATTCTCGCCCTTGTTGAGCATGACGCATTCCGCGCGCGCGGCCATGGCGGCGTCCGTCATCTCGCCGCGCGACGGCAATCCCGTTTTCACCAAATCCTCGAGCACCTGCGTCGCCCAGATGGCGGGGACGTGGGCCGCCTCGCAAATCCACAGGATCTCTTCCTGCATCTCGGCGACGCGTAAGAAGCCCATCTCCACGGCAAGATCGCCGCGGGCGATCATGACGCCGAAAGGCTGGCGCGCGGCGCCCTGCACGATGATCTCCGGCAGGTTGTGGACCGCGCGCGGGGTCTCGATCTTGGCGATCAGGGATCGACGCCAGGGAAGTTGATGCTCTTCTCGGGCTTCAACTTCATGCCCTTGAGGCGTCCGTCCTCCATGCGCGCCACGAGGCCCGCGTCGGTCTCGCGTACAATGGTTCCTTTGAGCTTGCCGTCGTCGATGGAGACCGGATCGCCGACCTTCACGTGGTCGAGGACATTCTTCAGCGTGCAGCGCGTTCTGAAGGGCACGTCGTCGATGCCGGGGGCCTTCTTATCGCGCACCAGCAAGAGTTCGTCGCCGATCCGCAACTCGGAGCGATCGGGCGGCGTGACCACCTTGCGCGTGCGGATCTTCGGGCCTGCGATGTCCATAAGCACGCGGATGCGCCGGCCAAGCTTTGCTTCGGCGGCGCGCACATGTGCGATCATCTTGCTCCAATGCGCTGCGTCGTCATGGGCGCAGTTGATGCGCACCGCATCGGCGCCGTGCTCCGCGAGGCGAAGGATCAGCGCGGGGTCTTCCGCCGCCGCGGTATCGAGGGTGACCAGGATGCGGCCGCATCGGCTTTGTGGCGCGGGTCCGAATAGGACCTCGGTGTTGTGTTTGAGGCGAGCCTCGCCGCGGAAGAATTGGCGGTTGCGCGGCATGCGAATGGGCGGGGTGACCTCGGCTTGCGCGGCAAGAGCCACCGTGACGCTGTCC
>Ga0307378_10006961_pt1 | contig 15292 bp, 12 predicted proteins | sample UN1MG_FD_202238 | JGI IMG/M metagenome (GOLD analysis project Ga0307378, IMG submission 202238) | Soil microbial communities from Risofladan, Vaasa, Finland - UN-1 | ecosystem: Environmental > Terrestrial > Soil > Coastal area > Acid sulfate soil | place: Finland: Risofladan, Vaasa | collected...
CAATCAGAGTGTTGTAGGTGATGACATCTGGTGTGATGCCCTCGCCACGCATCTGCTCAATCAGGCTCTTTGATTCATCGTAGTCTGTGGCTTTGTCAATCAGAGTGTTGTAGGTGATGACATCTGGCGTGATACCTTCGCAACGCATCTGCTCAATCAGGCTCTTTGATTCATCGTAGTCTGTGGCTTTTGCAAACAGAGTGTTGTAGGTGATGACATCTGGTGTGATGCCCTCGCCACGCATCTGTTCAATCAGGCTCTTGGCTTGATCGTAGTCTGTGGCTTTGGCAATCAGTGTGTTGTAGGTGATAACATTTGGCGTGATGCCCTCGCCACGCATCTGTTCAATCAGGCTCTTTGCTTCATCGTAGTCTGTGGCTTTAGCAATCAGCGTGCTGTAGGTGATAACATTTGGCGTGATGCCCTCGCTACGCATCTGTTCAATCAGGCTCGTTGCCTCATCATAGGGTGCTTTGTTAATCAGGATGTTGTATGTAATGACGTCAGGATTCATTCGAGAATTTCGCATATTTTGAACAATCTTGCTCGCAAGACTGTAAGTTGAAGTGCCAGCGAGCAGGCGATTTAGGCGTCGCAAAATCTCACCATAAGTGTCTTCCTCTTTCGGATATCCCACCTTTGCGTTATCACATAAGGTCTCGGAGACCTTCTCTGCCAGAAGCTTTGCATCTTGTCGTCTTCCGATAGTATCGAGCATGTATACAAAGCATCCTGGCGCTTCCGAATCCTGCGCCGCTTCAGTCTTGATGCTGCCGAGCTCGTGTACGACAAAGTCCTCTTCCATCCTCTTCGGTTGGTTTTCGCTCGGTTGATTGAGGAGATTCCTAGGACTTGTATCAAAATCTCGCATGATGCAGTATCGTACGGGTTCGTCGATAACAATCGTATTTATCATACAGGATATGCGCGAAGCACGTCTTGCGCTGTCTCCAACGAAATCATAGCATCCGTTTGGAAGTTCAACTCGACAGTCTCGGCCTGAACATACTGCAATACAAAGATCGGGTATACTTGCAATCGGAAGACCAGTACTTACTGCCATTTCTTCACGAAATCTCTTCATCATTATAATCGCGAGACAGCACAGCGCAGATACTTTCGCTGAATCATGGGTCATCAACAGCCAACCATCGCCGGTAAATTTTAAGAGGCAATCGATTAATTCCAGCTTTTCGAGGTGCGGTTCGATTTGCTTAACAAACTCTCTGTTAAATCGGTCGAACTGCCTTTGTGACAGTTCGAGCCCTGCCTGTGTCGAACGATGCATGTCAATGGATAGGCAATATACTGTGTATGGTCCGCCAGATTCTTGATAGTCATCACTCATATCGCATGCTCATAAAAATATTAACACAGCGTCAATTAACTGATAAAATCTACGCCAAAACCTGCTTGTTAAAATACTCATTCTCGAAAAACTTTTAAAATCGTCTGCCGTATATCGTATGTCGCATGCCTGCCCTGCGCCGGGCGAGGCAACCGTGACTCGAACGTAAGAAATTGCTCATTCACCAATCTGAAATTCCTTTTCATTCAGGATGAGCAAACAAGTTGTCCATCCTGCGTGTCTATATACGTCTTAAAAGGTACGGCATGACAATAAGGCGATTCGAGGAAGATTTGCGTTCTTTGGTATGTTACGCCTTTGATATTATAATACCCATAAACGGGTAAAAAAACAATATTTTTATATTTTCCTGCGAAAAAGCAAGTTCTTCCACCGCGAAGTCAGGGCCGGCTGTCTATCATGGCCGGGGAAGGCAGTTGCCAATTAACCTGGGCGTTTCCGGCCAGCGGAACACGAAAGGAAGTCAGGCTCTACAGACGGGACCATAGCGATGGTTTGGCCACGCTGCGCCGTGTTTTGTCAAGCTACGGAACACGGGATGCCGTGGAGGCCCTGTTCAAGCTGCTAAAGAAGTATCCTACGAACGAGGAGTTTTTAGAGAGCATGTCCGCCGGGATTTGATGGACGGGGACAATGTCTTTAAAAGGGCCTCTGTCACCGAATCGAAAAGACCATCGCGAAGGAACGGGAGCGGGCTGATATTTTCGGTTGATTTGCGTTAATAATCCTTGAGGCTTCTCATCCATTCCGGCCAGTCACTCGGGATGACGCCGCCGGCCTGTGTCCAGGGCCCGGAGGTGTCATATTTGCGGCTCCACTTCAACGTCCACAACTGCTTGAGTCCCACTTTTCTCGCCGACCAATCCAGGAAAAGGCAGTTCACGAATCCGTCGTGCCGGTTCAGGCAAACACGCCCCATGTTGTCACCTTCCCACTGCTCACCGTCGAACGTTGGAGGCGAGTCGGTCTCCCTTGGCCAGAGATTGTACCGCTGCGCATCTACAAACAGCGGGACATAACCGGCCCCTTTAACATTGGGAGTCCTCCAGTTATTATCCCCGGATAGAGCAGGCTCCGGATTATTACACGAACCATTTATCCCGTAGCTGCCTTTAAGAGGTGCGAGCCATCCCTCGTGCTGCCAGTAACCCCAGGCGGAGGTCGAGCCGCGGAATGTGCCCGCGAGCCCGGTGGGATTGCCCGCCTCATCAAACCAGGGCTGCGTGGCATTCGGGCAGCAGGCGACTTCGCTTTCATACTTGTGGTATTCGCCCATCGCTCTGCACCAGCGATTATTACCGCTGCCCTTGCTGGTGCCTTTCCAGCCTTCCATGAAATAGCCGTTGTATTCCTCCGTGTACATTGAAAACCATAAGCTCCACTGTTTCAGCAGCGACAAACAGGCAACCGTCCGTGCCTGTTTCTTTACTCGCTGCAGGGCCGGCATCAGGATCGACATCAGCAGCGCAATGATGGCGATTACCACCAAAAGCTCTATTAACGTAAATCCACCTGTTCGTTTGTTCATGATGAAATCTCTAAGTTTTTCCTGTAATTCGCTTGCAGGATGCTCAGCAGTGGTCTTCTGTTCGGTGAAATTTCCCATTTCCTGCGTCATCCCATTGTTATTATGCTCATCAGTAACATTATACATCGAAGACCGATTTTTTGCAACAGCTATTGAAAAGCCACGAACGGCCGGGGACAGTACACAAAAGGCCGTAACAGCAGTTCTGTCAATCCGAAATCGCAGGCGATGTACCTCGGCAATCCATATTCCTGCTCAATATTAAAAACGCTGTCGGAGTGCAAATCAGCATACCTTTCTGCAGTAATAAATGTGGAAGTTTACTGTCTTTACGGCCGATTTAAAACCAAATGGCAAACCAAAATTATTTTTTTGGTATTTTTTTTGTTTTTTACTTGCCTTTCAAAATAGTTTGAAGTATATTACAAGGTTTCGCTATTTGTGGATAGTAAGCACCTTTTACTCACCTTTAATTTGCGGAAATCACTGAAGGATCGTTAAGAAACCTCTCACCAATAAGGTGGGTCGTGTATAGTATGCCATGGCTTATAAAAGGCCCGGCAATAAAAAAATTTGAATTGTAATTAAGTAACAGCATTGAAAAAAAATGAAGCAGATTAGCAGAATCAGAAATATTGGTATTTCGGCACATATCGACTCCGGCAAGACAACGCTGAGCGAGCGAATTTTGTATTATACCGGGCGCATTCACCGCATGCAGGAAGTCCATGCCAACGAAGGCGGGGCGACACTGGACTTTATGGACCTCGAACGCGAGCGCGGCATCACGATAACCTCGGCCGCCACACAGGTCACCTGGAAAGACATGAGCATCAATCTGATCGACACTCCCGGCCACGTGGATTTCACCGTGGAGGTCGAACGTTCGCTGCGAGTCCTGGACGGGGCGATCATGGTTCTCTGCTCGGTGGGCGGCGTCCAGAGCCAGTCGATTACCGTCGACCAGCAGATGAAACGGTATCGCGTGCCGCGAATAGCCTTTGTCAATAAAATGGACCGTGTCGGCACCGATCCCGAACGGGTTTGTCATGACATGACAGAGAAACTCAGCCTGAACGTAGTCCCCATCCAGATCAATATCGGAGCGGCCGAAAGCTTTCAGGGCGTCATCGACCTGATTACAATGCAGGCCATCACCTTCGAGGGCAGCGGCGGTGAACAGGTCATCCGGGGACCGATCCCGGCCGAATACGCCGACAAGGCTGCAAAAGCACGCGAGAAAATGCTCGATGCCCTGAGCATGTACAACGACGAGATGATGGAACTGCTTCTGGAAGAGAAGCCTGTCGAGCATGATATGATCCGCCGAACGATTCGCGAGGCCACAATTAACCGTGACATCGTGCCGCTGATGATGGGCTCGGCGCTCAAGAACAAGGGCGTTCAGCCCCTGATGGACGCCGTATGCGATTTCCTTCCCAGCCCGATGGACCGCTCCAGCTTTGCCCGCGATCACGACAACGAGGGCACAGAAATTCCGCTGGCGAGCGACCCCGATGCCCCGCTGGTGGCGATGGTTTTCAAGATCGCAGACGAATCATTCGGCCAGTTGAGTTATGTCCGCGTCTATCAGGGCCAAATCATCAAAGGCCGGCAATACCGCAATGCACGAACGAATCGAATGCAGCGGATCGGCCGGATTGTCAGGATGCACGCAAACAACCGCGAGGACATTACCGATGCCGGCCCCGGCGATATTATCGCCCTCTTGTCCGTGGATTGCGCCAGCGGTGACACAATTTGCGGCGACGGCATCAACTATTCTCTCGAAAGTATTTTCGTGGCCGATCCGGTGATAAGCCTGGCCGTTACGCCGGCCGGTTCCGCCGACCAGGAACGCATGGCAAAGGCGCTCAGCCGGTTCATGAAAGAAGACCCGACCTTTCGCGTTTCCACCGATCCGAAAACGGGCCAGACGGTTATCGCCGGCATGGGGGAACTGCACCTGGACATCTATGTCGAACGCATGCGCCGTGAATTCAAGGCCGAGGTTACTGTCGGCATCCCGAACGTCAGCTATCGCGAGGCCCCGACGGTCGAGGCCGAATTCAACTACAAGCACAAGAAACAAACCGGCGGCTCTGGGCAGTATGCCCACGTGGTCGGCCGGCTTATCCCGCTGCCCGAGGAAGCCGAATCCCCGTACGAGTTCGAAGACAATATTACGTCGGGACGAATCCCCAGCGAATACATCCCCGCGGTGAACAAGGGCTTTCAGGCGGCGATGAAGAAAGGCCCGCTGGCCGGCTATGAAATCGTCGGCTGCAAAATGTGTCTCGACGACGGTTCGTACCATTCGGTTGACTCGAGTGAGATGGCGTTCCGCACGGCCGCGAGAGATGCCTTTATCGAGGCGTTCAAGAAATCCATGCCCTGCCTGCTCGAACCGATAATGTCGGTCGAGATTGAAATGCCCGGCGAATTCCAGGGCCCCGTCGTCGGCGACCTCAACTCCCGGCGGGGAATCATCCTGGGAACCGAGGCCAGGAACAGCTACACGGTTGTTCGTGCCGAGGTGCCGCTGTCAAGCATGTTCGGCTATGCCACGATTATTCGCGGCATGACCAAGGGGACGGGTACCTTCTCAATGGAAATGTCACGCTATGCAAGGGTCCCGGTAAAGATCAGCGAACTGATTCTCGAACAGCACCGCCAGCAAAACGAGCAAACCGCACGAAAATAATTTCAGGCCTGGTTTATAATAATCGAACAAGTATGGGCGGCTCGCCTTGCCGCCCATATAATCCCCTCTTTTTTTATTTGCTACTGGCGTTAAATCCGAGCTGTACGTTTCCTTCGGATTGATTGACGATCCGCTGCGGGCCTTTGAATAAATTCTCCGTGATAATGGCACGTTCGACGCCTTCTCCAAGGCGGATTTGCGGCCGGTCCTGTCGAAACTCGCATCCCCGAATAAGAACGGTGCCGCTGTCCGCCCGGATAGCAGGGCGATCGCCCTCTTTGCCACCCCAATGAACAAACGTGCAATCACTAAAACCGACTGTCCCCGTCCCGGCGATTTTCGCTATCTGATTACACTGGCCCCAGAACGCGCAGTTTACAAAACGGATGCTTCCCGTATTGCTTTTTTCGATCCCTATCATGGTCGGGTCCGGCCCGTGGAACGATACGAACTCGCCATTCGTTATCAACAGCCCGTATGGAGCGCATTGCTCGACGACAAGGGCGGTATGGCAATCGTCCGCCCCGATGCCGAGAAAGTTGCCGTTGCACATGCCCCTTCTGCCTTTTATGAACTTATAGCCGATGTTGTAACCGAAGCAGAATGTATTAAAGACATACTGCCAGTCGGATTTGCCGAAGATAAACGCCTCGCCGTTTTCCATCTGCCACTGGAACAGCTTTGGTTTCATGCTCCACCAGGGATTGAAGTGGACGTTTTCGATGCGCCCGATATCGTAGATGGAGTCGACCAGGACGCCCCGACGCAGCGGCTGGCCGTGAACGTCACGAATTAAGTGACGCTCATTCCGCGTGGCATCAATGCCGTTGTACGGATTGAGCATTTCCACGGCGAGAACCGCCGGGTTTTTGCCTCGCATGGCGATTGCCCAGGGATACGGCTTTGGTACTTCATCTATGTTCTGTTGAGGATAGTACAGCACGACTCCCTTGAGGGTACTGTTCGTGTTTAGGGTTATGAAAGCCTGCCCGTCCTCACTGCCCGCACCGCCAGTTACCAGAAAAGTGGTGCCGTCATCCGTCGGCTTGGGAAGTCCCCTGTTGCGAAGGCCGTTATGTGCCGGGACCGACTGCCAGACGCCCGCCAAAGTAACGGCGCCGGGCACATTCAAATTGCCGGCGAAGAAATAATTGCCGACAGGAGCATAGACAACGCCTCCTCCGGCTTTTTCCGCCGCATCAAGGGCCTTTTGAAACGCCGCAGTATCATCCGTTTGGCCATCTCCGGCGGCACCGAAACTGCGAACATTGAAATAATCCGAAACTGGAGCCTGAAGCGGTTCCCCGGCAAAGATTCCAACCGTAAATAAGAGCGATAGCCCGAGAAAGAGCCGGCCAAACTGTTTCAACTTACGTGCTTCGTAAAAAAGGCAAACCATTCTTTTACTCCTGTATTTTATCCATTCAATTCCTGTTTTTTACCGGTTTTCAATGGATATCGAAAATATCCGGAACGATTTTTGGGAAAAAAGCCAATTTCCTGCGTATGCTATCAGGTCCCGGCGGCTTTTACCATTGTTTCTTTACAATAAGTCATCTGCCGTTCTACTTATCAGGTGATGTACCTCGGCGGACCGGTTAAAGTCTCTGCAAGATTATGCCGCCAATAATGAAGATCAGGCCTGTTATCGTCGAGGGGAGAATCTTCTCGCCGACTGTGAAAGAAATCAATACCAGAGACAGAAAAGGTACCAGGTAAATCAGGTTCGTGACATGCGCGGTTGTCTTCGACAGTTTCAGGGCCTTTAGCCAGAGCAGAAAGGTAATTCCCATTTCGAACAGGCCCACATAGGCCGCTCCGAGCAGGCCGTAAAGGCCCGGTAATTCCACTCTCGCGAAAAGCAGCATTGACAGAAATATAATGACCGAGCCGAACGCGAAATTAAGGAATAACCTGACCACCTCATCTCGTTTGTCCCTTACGTTATAAATCCAGAAGACCGCCCAGATGATTGAGCTGCCCGTCGCCAGTGATACTCCAAGGGTATTGGTGAATTTGAATCCTAAAATGTCCCCGCGAGTTGAAATGACAAAAACGCCCGCAAAGCTGATAAATGTCGCGACAATGTCTTTCGATTTGATTTTCTGTTTGAGCAGAGGTATCGAGAGCAAAACGAGCGTTATCGGCCAGATAAAGTTCAGCGGCTGGGCTTCCTGAGCGGGGAGTATCGAGTACGCCTTGAACAGGACGGCGTAATAAAGAAAGGGATTGAGAAAACCCAGCAGGGCGGAATACAGATAGTCTTTTCCAGAGAGGTTCTTAAACAGGCTCAGCCTGTTCGAAAAGAGGATGTATATAAAGAAGGCTACAGTCGATGTAATCGAAGCATAAAACAGCAACGAAAAAACGTCAACATAGCGCAGTGAAATCTTGAAGGCGGAAGCCGAAGTGGACCAGAGCAAAACCGCAGCAAAAGCACAGAGGTAGGCCCTTTTCTGTTTTTCCATATCAGCCGGCAAGAATTAACTTTATATTTCAAATCTGGTCTTCACGTTGTGTTATTTATAATTTGCCAGAACACTTTTTGCAACACCTTCACTTATTTTGCCGGCTTCGAGAAGGGCGTTTACGGATTCCGACATGGTAATCATCCCGTGTTTTTTGCCTGTTTCGATTACAGTCCTGAGGAAGAACCCTCCTTTTCTTCTTATAATGTTTTTTGCGGCGCCGGTGACAACTAATATCTCACAAGCCACTCTCTGTTCGCCGTTTACTGTTGGGATTAGTTCCTGGTGAACCATGCCCTGCAAAGATTCGGCCAGAAGAAACCTCAACTGGCCTTCATCGGTGGCGGGGGCATAGCTCAGGAGCCTTTCGATAATCTTGTCGATGGAAATAACGTGCAGAGTTGAGAGGACCAGCACGCCGGTTTCCGCGGCCGCCAGGGCGATTTTAATGGTCTCGTAGTCTCTCATCTCGCCTATGGCAATCACGTCCGGGTCCTGTCTTAAAGCAGCTCTCAATCCGCTATAAAATGTCTGGGTGTCCCTTCCAACCTCTCTCTGCCTTACGATACCGCGTTTATTTGTATGCACGTACTCGATTGGGTCCTCAATCGTAACGACATGCTTTTCACAGGTGGTATTAATTTCCTCTATCATTGCCGCCATGGTCGTGGTTTTGCCCTGGCTTGTGCTGCCTGTGATGAGCACCAATCCTTTTGTTCTTCGGGCCAGGTCTTTAACGATATCCGGAAGGGTTAATTCTGCAATCGTCCTGGGCCGCGTGGGAAGGATTCTAATTGTGGAGCCGACCGCGCCGTTAAAATAGCCGACATTGATCCGATACCTGCCGGCTTCGTCTGCCAACATTAAGTCGTAATCCAGATTTTTTTCAAACTGGAGTTTCTGCTCTTGCGTAAGCAGTTCCAGGGATATGTCCCGGCTCTGCTCGGCGGTCAGCATTTCTTTGGTAATAGGAACAAGCTTGCCTCCAACCCGGAAGAGGATCGGAGCTCCGGCACAAATATGTATGTCAGTTGCCTGCTGGGCTTTTGCGTGCTCTAAGAGTTGTTTCCTGCTTATCATATAACTCGATTCCGTACGTGCCGGCGCCTCTGAGAGTCTGTCTGCCGCGGGTGCACGAGGTATTTATTTGAACTTCCGCCTCTTCGTCCGGTGCAATGCTTATCGTTACATCCAGGGCGGAGGAGCGGATATTCATTTCGCTTACATCTAATTGTATCGTTTTATCGAAAGTATTGCCACTTTTATTTCGGACATTATGTTTCGCCCACGCCAGGCCGCTGGCCAGCAGGTTCCGCTCGCACGCCTGAAGATAAGCGGTATTCGACTGAAACTGCATCGTATTGGCCACGCCTGCCAGGGCGAACATCTCGATTCCAATTATTGCGATTGCCATGATGACGAGTATCATAACGAAGCCGTTTTGCCTTGGTTCCTTCATCTTTATCTAAGCTCCTTTCCGAGAGCACCTACAAAAAACAGGTTCGAATGGGCCATTTTCTTCTCCCAGGAGTCCCGCACCTTATGCTCTACATGGCTCTTCGTCTGCACTGCATAACCCTTACCATCTCTTTTCCAAACCTGCCATTCCAATGTTGCGCTGGGCAGGGACCAGACTCTTTCTTCTTCAGCGTAGCCTTGACCGGCTTCTATGAGCTTGCGTCTAATGGCCCGGCCATCTTTTATTTGATAGCAGATGACACTATCATCCAATTCGATTATGACCAGCTTATCGTTTGCAGTCTGCCCTGCGAACGACTCAGGCAACCCTGTGGCTTTGTCGATGTCCCGGTGCATCTGCTCAAGCATATCCAGCAGAGTTGTGTTTTCCTGCGCAATGCGGTATGACGCCGGAATATTGGTGAGAAGTGTTTTGTATAATCCATCCAAAACCAGCAGTATGAATGGCAGAACAATGATGACCACCAGCATTTCCACAATGGTAAAACCTTTACGCATGTTTATCACTTCCCTTCGGCTAAGGATTCGCCCCTTAGAATATACCTGGATATCCGGATATTAACTTCCTTGCGAAAGCTCCTGCCGTTTGTTGTCAACTCTACTAATTCCATTCCCCGCCATTGACCGGCTCCGGGTGATTTTTTGATAGAAATGCTGATCCGGGGCCAAAGTTGTTTGAAATTTTCATCCGGGATCGGCTCGCCGGTCGTGGCTATGCTGTCAAGTTCCGCCTGTGCCGCAGAGATGCATTGCTGTCTGACTAACTGATAGTGATTGAACTTTGCAAAGCCGTGCAGCGACAATGCCAGCCCAACCAGAAGAGTTCCCAGAATGGTCATTGCAACCGTCATTTCAGCCAATAAGAAGCCACCGTATCTTCCGTTTTTACCTGACATAGCTTTGTCCCATTTATGCCTATTACGGCATCACTAATCCCGACAATTCATTAATTACTGTAATACCGGGGGTAAATATCGCTAAAACTACGAACCCCACCATTGCTCCTATCATAAGGATTACGCAAGGCCACATTATGAACCTGGCAAGGTTGACGAAGTAATTGTAGTTTGAGCGATAGAACGACTCAAGCGTTTCCAATATCGTCAGAGTATTTCCCTGATTCACTTTCTCATCGAAAGCCCATGCCAGGGGAGAGCCCAGTCTGCATGCTTTGATTGCTCTTGCGATATTGTCACCTCGCTCTACCTTTTGCAGCCATTTTCGCAGCCGCTTTTTGAAACAGTTGTTTACGTCCAGGCCAAGTGTATTTTCGATAGCATCATTGACAGTACATCCGGCATTAAGTGACAGCCGCAAAAGCTCTACAACCTGCACCATCGAATAATTCTTTTCAAAGCTGTGCAGAACAGGCAGATGCCATTTAATAAAGTCACCCATTCGCGAAAGCAGATAAGGTTTCTGTGGCCGACGAGGTCTGAACCTTATATATATTGAAACAGGAACAGCCACAAGAATTACCAGTAAAAGGCTCAATCCAATTAACCACCCATATTTATATGCAATAAAATGCGTAGCCCCTATTACTATTCGAGTAGCAAGTGGAAGTGACCCTCCGCCGGTCAATTCTCTCAACACACTTTCGAATTGCGGAATGACAAACATCATTACTCCGAACAATATGGAAAGTGTAAAGACAATTATGATTAACGGATAAAACGGGTGAACAGGACGGATTTTTCTGCGATCGTCGGCCTTGGTAATCATATCGGCTTCAACTGCTTTGATCGCAAGCGGAAGCTGGTCAATTCGTTCAGCAGCAGCTATCATTGCTACTGCATAACCCGGACACTTGGGATAACCTCGCTTAATGGACTCACTTAATGAATAACCCTGAACCAGCCACTTTTGTATTCTCTGCAGGATTATCGAGCGATAATCTGCTCGCCCGCTGGCCGCTGATTCCAATGCCATTGACAAAGGCAGATTCTGCCGCATACTTGAGCCGATTGTCGAAATAACATAAACGGCAGTTGCATGCCGTGATGTTACACCATAAGCTATGATTAAGCCTGTAAACAAAATAAAAAACACAATGCCAATCACGCCTAAAGGGCCAAACACAAAACCCATTGTTACTGAAAAAAGCAGGAATACGAAGATTATGAGAATCCATTTTGCACATACCTGGGGCCACTGTTCCAAGTCAGGTTCGCGTTTCGACATCAGCACGGCTATGAGTGTTGCAAAGAAAATAACTGGAACAATGATCACGACCGCAGACTCTTCTGCAGCTCCAAGTAAAAGTATTGCGCCGGCAACAAAGGGCGATGTTATCAAAGCGATAGCCGGTTTTTTCAGTCCGAGGTATATGTATAAAACCAAAACTAATATTGCTATTATTATAAGCATATCCTAACCTGTAGCAGATAGACTCGTTATAATTTGTATCATCGGCGCAAACATTGCAAGGATAGTCAACATCAGAAAACATCCCACTCCAATCAGCATAACAGGCAGCAAAATCGCCTGTAATCTTGCCTGGCCGCATCGCGCCTGCTCTGTATACATCTGGCCAAGACTGTAAAGATTGTCCTGCAGTTCGTTGCGCTGTGTGCCCAACTGAATTGAATATAAGAACAGTCTCGGTACCATCCTGCAGAACTGTCCCGCCTCCAAAATATTTGCTCCCTGTTCGATTTGGCCGGCAAGCAGCTCGCTTTCCAGAATTAGCTTTTCGCTTCCGGTAGCTCCTGAGCTCAATCTCAGAGATGCCGGCATGTCGGAGCCGGCCGCCACCATTATTGCCATCGCCTCGGCCATCCTGCTGAGCACACTGCTATGGTAAACTCTGCCTATGACCGGCAATTTTAGAAAAAGTGATTCCTTGAATCTGCGTCCTGCCGGGTATGTTGAAAGCAGCGTAAAAATGGCAAGTATAGAGGCAATAAGAATGCCTACAATTAACCAGAAAAGCATAACGTTTTGGGCCATAGTAAGAAACACTGAAGTAAGAACCGGCAAATGGCCTGAGGTCATTTCACTAAGTACTGATTCGAACTGCGGGATTATGAACAGGAATACTCCTGTTATGATGACCGCCGCCAAAGTCAGAATGACCGCAGGATAACTCACAGCTTCAAAAATTATTCTTCTGGTTTGACCGGCCATCTCCAGATGCCTGTTCAGGCTTGTCAGCATTTCGCTCAGTCTTCCTGTTTCCACTCCTGCTTTTAGTATTCGGCCGTAAAGTGGTGGAAAATGCTTCTGTCTCTTTTCAAAAGCCTGCTCAATACTCACGCCTGCTTCAAGTTCCTCAGCGATAGCATCGACGAGTTTCCGCATCGACCTTGAACCGACATCGTTGGCAAGTTCTCGCAGGCCCTTTTCCAAAGGAATGCCGGATCTGGTTATTGAAGCTAATTGCTGATTAAAAAGCATGAACTCATTTCTGCCGATGGCCGTCTTGGGCTTTTTGAGCATGGCCTTTTCGATGGAATTGACGGTGAGCTGCATCTGTGTGAGCATATCTCTGGCTTCGTCCCGTGTGCCCGCTTCAATCGTGCCTTTCATCAGCCTGCCCGCTGATGTCAGTGCGTTATATTCGAATGTCGCCATTTTTTATCCTCTATGTGCATCAAATGTCACTTTATTTCAAATATCACCACGGTAAATAACTACTTTTTCAATACAATCTTATATTGAATGGAGTCCTGCTTATTGCCGCCTTCGGGCATGATTGACTGCAATACTACACCGGCGCATGTGCAGTGATACTTAAACTCATTACCGCTCATCATGTCCCTCGGAATTTCGAGCTCGCTTATGTCACTTAGCTTCTCGGGTGGTCGGCCGTTATGAACTGCCGCGTAATTTCGTATCGCCTCCACACACTGCAGAGCGTTCAAGTATGTATCCAGCCTCTTCTCAATCATCCGCATCCTGTCATAAGCCGGCCTCAATTGCTTTTCAACTTGCCTTCGCAGCAGAAGGTTATAGTCTTTTAAGCTCGCTGTCTCGGACTCGATTGCTTTACTCATATCCACAAGCGGTCTGGGAAGATTCGCAAGTGCCCAGTACAGATTCGGTGAATCAATTTCCTTCACGAACTGCTCAACCTCTTTGCACATCACGCAACCGACCGCCGCCGCTATCTGTGCCTGTATCACCGTGGGGGCTTCCGCCAAATGCCTGACCATTCCGAATGCCGTCTGCATGGCAAGCAAAGCACTATCGTCCCTGCCTCGACTGATTTCAAGCCTCGCCCGCAACTTAAGCACACGAGCGAGCTCGAAATACTCGTTCAGATTCTCAGACTGGGTCCACGGTTTAAATTTGGGCCAGTTACACTCTTTGCACCTGGCTGCTCGCGATAAGAGTTTCAGGATCTCCCGATATTTCTGCAGCGTCACTTCAACTTGTTCCTGCGGCAATTGTTTCACTGGCAGTTTTAACCACTCCCTTATCTGTTCTGCTTCGAATTCATCAGGTATCGATTTAACCGCTTTGCGGTACAATGGCGCTGCATCCGCATCGATTAACTCGTCAGTTTTGGGAACAAGCCGGTATTCCTTTGCAGGTTTAGTAACTTTTGCCGGATAAAGCGTTAGCTCAACTGTTCGGGCAAACACCGGAGCAACCGACAAAAACAAAACGATAATGTAAAGAAAAACACGTTTCATAAATATCTCTTGAAGCTCATGAATCATCTGAGACGATTCCACAAACTTTATTTAATTCGTCCTCAGATGTGATGCCATCGCTGACCAGACGTCTGCCGTCGGCGAGCATCGTCGTATGGCCTTGATTTTTAAGGATATTTTCAAGCTCATCTAAGTCGGTTTTGGCTAAAACGGCTTTACGCAACTGACTGTCTAATTGAATCAATTCAGCTATGAGCGTTCGTCCTTTGTAGCCGGTATTAAAACAATCATTACATCCGGCCGCTTCATACATGTCCGTATTATCAATTTTATGCTTACATTTTTCGCAGAGTTTCCTAACCAGTCTCTGGTTAAGGACGGCCGAGACACTTGAGGTGACCTGGTACGGCTCGATACCCATCTCCAGCAGCCGCAGCAGAGCCCCTGCCGGTGAGCCGCTGTGCATTGTGCTCATCAGCAAATGTCCCGTCAGCCCCGCTTCGACAGCTATCTTGGCAGTCTCCGCGTCCCGTATTTCTCCGATCATAAGAACCTGCGGATCCTGACGCAGCAGAGACCGCAAAGCCGTGGGAAACGTCATCTGGCCATGTGGAGTAATCTGGACTTGTGTGGCATCGTCAATCCTGATTTCCACAGGGTCTTCGAGGGTCACAACGCTCTTGCCATTGTAGGACTTTAAGATATGACGTAGAAGGGCGGCAAGAGTCGTGCTTTTTCCACTTCCCGCCGGGCCTGTCAGCAGCAAAACGCCCTGGTTCTGGGCGGCAATGTTCTTCAATGTCGAGTATATATGCTTTGAAAATCCCAGCTGTTCCAGTACCATCAATTCTGTGTTGCCGTAGAATAGACGCACAACCGCCCGCTGGCCGTGTATCGTCGGGAAAACTGCCAGCCGCTGGTCCATAATTTGGGTATCCTGATTCTTGCTGACTTCAATTCGGCCTTCCTGAGGTATGTCGTTGCGATAGGTTAAAAGCCCCCCCAGAACCTTCAACCGTGCGATCACATTGTCGGATAGGAATTTGGGTAGCTTTTGGATGGTGTTCAGGACGCCATCCAGTCTGAATTTTACTGCTAATCCGGCGGTTGTAGGCTCGAAGTGAACATCGCTAGCGCCGTATT